>Ga0315909_10000515_pt1 | contig 51999 bp, 61 predicted proteins | sample LakEriMetagenome_11_FD_203527 | JGI IMG/M metagenome (GOLD analysis project Ga0315909, IMG submission 203527) | Freshwater fungal communities from buoy surface, Lake Erie, Ohio, United States - Buoy 2 MA125 | ecosystem: Environmental > Aquatic > Freshwater > Lake | place: USA: Lake Erie, Ohio... | reverse complement strand
TGGGTCAAGCACTCGAAGATGGCACTAGCCTCGATGCTTGGCGCGTAGCCGCTGGCATGGATTGGAGAATCAAACGCGGTATCGTTCGCTACAACACTGACTTCGCCGGCGGACAGCTGGAGTTGCCAGAACAGCACGTTCTGTTCCGCTCTGACACAAAGAAGCCCCTCGGTGTTGTGTCTAGCCGCTACCAAGTTGTTCAGCCCGGCGACGTTGTGGAATTCTTCCGCGACATTGCACGCGCTGGTGGCTTGGAACTCTCAGCAGCTGGCACCATCTACGGTGGCAAGCGCTTCTGGGCAACAGCCAAGATCGGCGAAGCTGCTCCCACTTCGGTGGCAGACACGATCGGTGGCTACATCCTGATCAGCACAAGCGCTGACGGATCGCTGGCCACTGAGGTGCGTCGCACCACTGTGCGCACTGTGTGCAAAAACACACTGGCCATGGCATTGGCTGACAAGTCGACGATCAAGGTTACTCACCGCTCTGTGTTCGACCCCGAGTCCGTTAAGGAATTCATGGGTCTGAACACTGCTGCTTGGGACGCCTTCCGTCACAACGTTGTCAAGCTGGCCAACATCGAGTTGCTCGAAGAAGAGGCCGGCGAGATCACCGCCAACATCTTTGGCAACGGCGAGAAGGTCCGCGAAGCCGCCGGCTTCAAGAAGGTCCTGTCGTTGTTCAACGGTGCAGGCATGGGTGCTCAGATGGACGGTGTGATGGGTACACGTTGGGGCTTGCTCAACGCGTTCACAGAGTACGCTGACCACCACGCCCGTGCCCGCTCTGATGAGAACCGCTTCGTGGCTTCTCAGTGGGGCGCCGGTGCTGACCTCAAGCAGCGCGCTCTGGCTGCTTTGATGCCTGCTTGATCGTAGCGTGTAGGGCACCCGCAAGGGTGCTCTATGCAGTGCGATCGCACTACCGATCTGACCGGATGTCAGGACTCAGGAGGATTTATGTTTACACCAGAAAACGTCAAGCTGTTCAAGCAGCAAGTCATCGACGGCGACCCCGCCTGCCCTTGGTACAAAGATGAGGCAACCATGTGGCTGTCAGACGTCACCGGCATGTCGGTCGACGACGCTAAGTTCGACGCTTTGTATGAAAAGTTTTGGGATGCTGTATGAACTACGCATACGCAACCGTCTACGCCCTCGGGCTTATCGTCCTTTTTATGGACCTCATGGTATGGAGACCTTTATGAAACACCAAACTCTTGACGAATTTTTACAATCAAACGGTTGGTCAGCCGGTTTAACTTTTAAGTTGGCTCAAACTGCTGAAAACCCGGACGTCAAGTACCTTGTTGCTTGGGACAACGCTGGCCAGCTGTCGGCTTCGGCCTACACAACCAAGCCTGATGAATGGCCCGAGACTGCGGTGGCTATCTGGTCCAAGGACAAAGACCTTGACCCTGCTACCAAATCACGAACCATGTTGGCTGTTGACCGGGTTGAGAAGGACGGCATGACGGTCTACGCTGCTGCCAAGGCTCTTGGCATCAACCAGTCCGCTATTCACCGCGCCATCAAACGTCGCGAAGACAAAGACATTTGCCCCCACTGCAACCAAGTAATCAGAAGTCAATCTGCCTAGCTAACTTCCTCATGATGGCCGCCGCGATCTCCTGCTCCAAGCGGGTGATTTCGGCGGCCAATTTTGTTTCTGCTTCGCCTTTTAATTCTCTGCGGCCTGCGCCCTTGCAGTCCAAACAAATCTCATCACTCAGGACAGGCGTGCCCTTGATGATGCTGTAGCCCCTGCCATGGCACACGGTGCACACGTCCTTGGACAAGTGGTGCATCACGTTGTAGACCACCAGCTCGCCGTACCCCATCGCAATCAAAGCCTCTGCAATGCGAAACACTTCCCGTGTATCGCCCGCATAGCGCCAACGCCAAATGGCCAGCCCCAGCGGGTTGCCTGCGCCAGCCATCCCACAAGCCCTCACCAAGTCGATGTCGCCAATCTCGTTGGTTGGGACCTCGCCCAAATTCTTTGACACCTGCGCTTTTGTAATTCGTTCTTTAAACATCACTTCCCCTTTGCTTCGTTGACCGCGTCAATCAGTGCCTGCTGCATGTTGCCCTTGCTTGCAAGCACCGCCATGATTCTTTCGTCGATTGTGCCAACGGACACAAGGTGGTGCACGACAACCTCGTTCTTTTGGCCAGACCTGTGAAGCCTTGCATTGGCCTGCTCGTACAGGTCCAAGCTGAAAGGCAGGCCAAACCAAACAGCCACATTGCCGCCCACCTGAAGGCCGTCTACGCCGTGCCCGCCACTGGCCGGGTGCATCACCATCAACTTGATCTCTCCGGCCTGCCAGCGGGCCAATGAGGCCTCGCCGTCAAACTGCACCGCGTCCGGGAACCTTGCCTTGATCCGGTCCATGTCATGCACGTATGCAGTAAAGCAAAGAACCGGCTCGCCCTGATCTACGATCTCTTCGAGTGCGTCCAGCTTGGCATCATGTATTGGGTGCACCTGCCGGTTGTCGTCGTACACCGCGCCGTTGGCCATCTGCCCCAGCTTGCCGGCCAGCACCGCTGCGTTGACCGCCATCACGTTGCCGCTCACCATGGTTGCTTCCATGTCCCGGTATCGCTTCATGTCAAACGTCACTTGGACCACGTTGTCGATGCGCTCCGGCATCTCAACGCCGCTGTCCACGCTGACCATCACATCCCTCACCGCCTCTTGGATCTCCTGCCTTGCACCCTTCCTGAGCTTCCAGCTGTAGATCGTTTGGCCATTGCGTTTGTCTGGCACGTACCACTTGTCCCGGTACTTGGTGATCCCGGTGCCCAGTCTTTTGCCGTTGTCCATGATGCTGATCTGGGCCCACAGGTCCAACAAATCGCCGTTGGGGTCTGGCGTGCCGGTCAGGATGTACAGCTTCTGAATCTGATTGCGCACTGACTTCAGTGCCTGCCACGCCTTGCTGCCCCGGTCCTTGAACCCTCTGTTCTCGTCGATCACCACGCACTCAAACGGCCATGGCTCTTTGCTCTCTTTGACCAAGGCCACCAGCCAAGTAAAGTTTTCTCGGTTGATCACGTACACGTCAGCTTCCATCAACAACCCCTCTGCTCGTTGCTTAAGAGGGCCTAGGACCTTCGATACGCGTAAGCCTGATAGGTGGTCCCACTTAGCCGCTTCCGTGTGCCACACGAGCTCTGCGACCCGTTTAGGCGCCACCACAAGGGTCTTCAAACCCAGCCTTTGGACAGCGGTCAAGGTTGCCACCGTCTTCCCGGCACCCATGCGAAGCGCGATCAGCTGGTAGGTCTCGTCCAGCATCCTTTGAATCGTCACGGCTTGCGCCGGTCTAGCGGAAAATTTCATCTACCTTCTCCATCGAGTCGACCACGCGCACATCGGCGCCCAGCCCCCTCAGTATTTCAATGATCCGGTCCTGAAGCGCTGTTGGCTTTTCGCCCGGCCGCTTCAGTTCCACAAAAATAATCTTGCCCCCCGGCAAAAAAACAATCCGGTCAGGCACCCCGCTCATGGACGGCGACACCCACTTGGCCGCCAGCCCACCCGCCTCTTTGGCCCTCTTCTTCAACCGCTCCTCAATTTTCTTCTCCAACATCTTTTTCCAGTCTCAGGGTAATAGGGCATTACAGGGCAATTGATTTCCTATATATACCTCTGGCAAACACTATCATTTGCCACAACTGTCAACTATCATCTTCCCAAAATATGTATATCTTTTTCTATTACCCTTATTACCCTAACTACTATATTCTTTAATGATTTCAAAGACTTAAGTCAGGGTAATAGGACAGGGTAATAGGCAGGGTAATAGACCCCCTTTACCCTGTAAATTCAGGCTCATCGGCAGGAACCAAGAAAACGACACGGCCATTTGTTTTTTTGCGCTGACCGCCGTTCAACTTTTTTAATGCCCTGCCGGCCGCAATCGTCTGCCCTTTTGACGGATCCCGCACACCAATCTTCATCAGCGCATCGGTTGCCGTCACCCACAAATCGTTTCCAAGCCCAAATTCCGACCAGCTAAATGCGGCCGCCAAGCGTTCCTCGATCGGATCAGCCACGGTGAACTCCTCGTTGTGTATGTTCAATTCGCCCATCTCTTGCATGTTCAAGGCCCAGTTTTCGCCGCTTGCCCACAACCCCTTCACTTCGGCCCAAAGCTGCTGCATATCAATACCGCTGTCCAAATTGAACCCGTCAACCTCGATCGACCAGAACCTGCGGTTGCCGGTCGGGTCATTCAGGTATTGGGATTCGTTGACCGTTCCGCCAAACACGGTGCGTCGTCCAAAGTTCGATTCGGTCGCAGCGTATGGCCGGCGCAGCTTGTCCATGGCCTGTGTCGTGAATGACTTGAGCGCGCTGATCTCGGACTTTGAGAAAGTCGCGTCAAGCTCACCCAGCTCCACGATCCAGTAGGACAGGGCAATGAAGATCGAGTCCTTGGACCTCATGTCCAGCGTGTGGCCTGTCAGGATTGCGTCAAGGTGGGCCGGCGCCAGCCTCTGGAACCAAGTTGTCTTGCCAATGTTCTGCGGTCCAACAAAGGTCAGGATGCCTTGGCCAGCGATCCCGTCAGGGCTGAAGGCCGCAGCCACTGCTTGAATGAGCCACTTGCGCATGAGCTTGCGCTTCATCTTCTCACCGCCGGCCGGCACCCGCACCGTGGCGTAAAAGTCATCGAGCCGCGACACGCCGTCCCACGCCGAGCTGTCGATCCACGTCGCCACAGGGTTGTATTGGTTCTTGTCTGCAAGCGTGATCAGGAATTGGGCAACATGCTTGGTCGGCATGCGCACGGTCTCGCACTCAGACAGGACGTGGGCTATGGCCGCGTTGTCCCGGTTGTCCCGTGTGAATGCGCTCCCCGGTATGAGCAGCTCGATGGCCTTCTTGATCACGTTGTATCGGACCCCATACCCCAGCTTGTCCATCAGCACGTAGAAGTTGGGCAAGGTGCACAGAGGGTAGCCGTCGTCGTTCAGGTTGACAAAGCCGCCCGAGACCTTGACCCTCGCCCGAACCCACCCCCGGACAGTTGACAGTGGCAGTTTCGTGCCAAGGTCTTTGGCCCGCAGCTGGATCGCGACAGCGATCTGTTCGCGTTCCACGTCCGATATTTCGGCAGTGTGTGCGATGCCGGCAGCAATCTTTTCTTGCAGGTGGCGCACGTCAGTGCACGCGTCCACCATGTCCATCACCGCAGCCAGAGCCACGTCGCGCTTGTCGAGCTTGGCCACTTCGCGTTTGTCTTTAGTGATGTGCAGCAGCGAGGCCAGCGTCACTGCCCCGCGCCCACCGGCCCTCTGCTGGCTAAAGCTGTCCCACTTCGACGCGCAGTAGCCCTCGATCCACTTGCCGGATGCAGCAGACCAGTTGTCCCAAGCATCAAGCCACTCCGGGTCACCGCCGCCTTGATGGTGCAATGCAGCACCCACCTTGAGCCAGTCACCGTAGCCAACGTCAGGGTCAAGGTGCACGAGCACTTCGTCGACCACGCGGTCAAGCTCCCACCCGTCGAGCGTGGACTTCAAGTTAGCGAAGGCGTCCTCGCCGGCGTCAGCGCCAGCGCTGAGCGCCTCGCCCCACACCTTCTCGACCATCCAGCCTAGGTCCTGCGGCAGCATGGGCATCGACGCGTGTCCGTTGATCGCGTGGCCAGTCACTGTGAAATACCGGCCGTCTTTGTACAGCTCAACGCCAGCCTCTTTTTTGGTGCGACTGCCATCAAGGTTGGTGGTCGTAAAGATCTTCAAGCCAGTGCCAGACGGCGACACTTCGGCGTAGCCTTCTACGCGGTCGAGTGTTTCTTGGGCAAGCTCACTCAGTGAGCCTGTGACCGGGTCGCGGCAGTCGTCTAGGTCGATGCCATGCAGAGTGCCGCCAAGCACAATGCCGATGCCGTCGTAATCGCCCAGCAGGTATTCGTCTACGGCTGCACCGAACGACACCCACGTAGCTGCATCGGTCGAGCTGCCTGCGCCGCCCTTGGCAGAGAGCGGCATCTTGGCCCAGACCTTGTCGCCGTTGGGCTTGCTGCGCTGCACGTTCTTCCAAAGGACCCAGCGGTCCATCGCTTGCAGGTCGCGGGGTATGTTGTCTAAGCTAAGCGCCAGTACGTTGGGGCGAGTCATGATTTGTCACCCCGCTGTGCCGCAAGCGCTTGCAGCATTGCTTTGCGCATGCCGTTGTAGCTGTCGGACTGAATCAACGCCGCAATGATGGCGCCTTGGTGTTCTTCGTCAATGTCAAGGTCATCCACTGCTTGAACGCAGTCGGCAATAAGATCTCTGAAATACTCTGATCGCGAGTTCATGCTATCTCCTGAATGCAACACCGGCATCCGGCCGGCTCGGTTTAATTTGGCAGATCGCTGATAGGCAACATGTGCAAAAGAGCGCGTTGCACCTGTGTGTAAAAAGCGTTGACCGCTTCGTCGTCACACGAGATGAACACGCGCACACCGTCTTCTTCGATGTCAAACACTAACTCGTCCCCTTCAACAATTGCACGCATTGCTTCCAAGGACAAGGCCAATCTAAGTTCTATCACCGGCGTCCCTTAAGGGCGTCCCAGTCAATGTCTGGCCTCATGTCTTCGGCACGCAGGCCGAGGCGCAGTAGGCGCGAGACGCGTACCAGCTCAGGCACGCGCGCCATTGGTATGCGGTTCTTGCTGGCCCACAGTGACACCGCTTGAGAGCGAATGCCAAGGTAGTGGGCTAGGTTGACAGGGCCGCCAAAGCGGCTGATGATTTCACTTGTGGTCATGGGCTGCCATGATAGCGTTGTTTACATGTAACATGCAATAAATTTATTTTTTTCACAATTCTATGAAAGCGGTGCTATCATGACCGCTCTAAACCAACCTAAAGGACTAAGCATGATTACTATCACATTCAACCCGCAGAACGCGGACCAAGTTCAGATTTTGGCTTGGGCCATGACCAAGCTCTTAGAGCCAACGGCCGATGAGCCAGCAGTCAAAGAAGAAGCGCCAGCAAAGAAACCCAAAGCAGTCAAGGCTGCACCCGTTGTTGAGCCAGAGGCGCCAGCTGCTGCCCCGGCGGTTACGCTTGAGGAAGTGCGCGCCAAGCTGGTGGCCTACAAAGAAAAAGGCAAGTCACTCAAGGACTTGTTTGAGACTGTCGGCTGCGCTAACCTCAGCGCCGTGCCGGCTGAGCGCTACGTTGAGCTGCTGGCCAACATAGACAAGTCTTAAGCGGAGGGGTTATGAAAGAACACTTCTGTTTAGTAGAGCAATCCGTCATTGCCTATCAAGGCCAATGCAATTGGTGCGATGAAAAAGAATCGACGCAACCACAGCACGCATGGGTAGGGCTGACGGAGGATGACGCGCTTCATCTATTACCAATAATGCCGTACAAGTACGAAGTTGATGTTGAAATGGTTGTTGAATTTGCCAAAGCCATCGAAGCCAAGTTGAAGGAGCTCAACACATGAACTTTCGAGAGACAACAATCAAATACATCAAAGACATTCTTCGAGCGAAGACTATTTCCGAGGTGATTCAAGTAGAGTTGCAGGAGGCGTATCTACGTAAGTTGGAAGCTGAGACTGCCGCCGAGTACGCCCACGCAGCCATGCAATACAACGAAGAGCGCATTGCACGATTGCAGAAGCGGCTGGCGCAACACGCGGGGGAGGACAGGCATGATTGACCGACTCATTATCAGTGCTGTGCTAGGCACAGTGGGGTTTAACGGCCTGTTCCCCGACCCGCCACCGCCGCTGACACCGGCACGGTTACAAGCACAAGCAAAAGAAAAATCCATTAGCGCCATGTGCGACAAGGGGCCAAAGAGCAAGGAAGTAAAAGAGTTGTGCAGACGTTGGAGGAAACACAATGCTTGAACGTATAAGAACCTTCTTTGGAAGAACTAAAAACAAATCAACGATTGTTGCTCAGGGGTCGGCGTGGTATTGCACAGACTGTGGTCTGGTGTTTTTAACCCAACGCGCTGGCGACCAACACAGTTGTGAATATCATTTTCAAGATGCAATAGTAAAGATCAGAAAAGATGCCGAGACCAATAAGTATGGGGAGATAAACAATTGAAGTGCCCGATCTGCAATGTTTGGACCAGCGTGCTTGACACGCGAAACAAAAGAGACGTTACTGTACGCCGCCGCAAGTGTGCGAACGAACATATATTTATAACCGAAGAGCGGGTTACAGCGCCCAAGACAAAGGAAAAAGATGAGCTATCTAATTGCATCACTGCCACCGATTAAGTGCTTTGTAAAGCGCGAGTTTTTGTACAACGACCACAAGGGTCACGGCGAACTAGAGCCGGCCATTTGGGTCAGCTTAAAAGCTTTGCGCGGTCAAGTATTTCGCATCGAGTCTTTGTTGCCTGAGTACGGCGCGTTGTACGACAAGCTCCCGCTGCACGCTTACGTGTGGCACGACGAGACATCGACGTTGCCCACCTTGCCCATCGATGCTTTGCAATTGTGGGACTGCATGGGTTACCGTTTCACAATTGTTGAGAAGATCGGATTGCGTAACTTGGGCGTGAAGTTCTTGGGCAAAGACAAGCAGTGGCACTTTGGTCGATACATGTTCACCGTCGACTTCTGCGCTGACGAGATGTCACTTGACACCGGGTTCACTGAGACGGCTGAAGAGCACAAGAGCTTTAACTTTATCCAACTAGACAACGGCCAGTTCGCTGCACAGCCAAACAACCGTTGCCTGTGGTACGACCAGTCTTTGATTCCTGCTGAAACAAAGTTCCCGGACTTTGAAGCAGCTCAAAAATTGTGGACCGTAGACGGCACGCGCAAGTGGGCGGCCGGAGGCGATTGGTTTTATGACATACAGGAAAAAACGTAATGGCAAAAGTAACACTCATCATTGAAGACCACGGCGACGAGGTCAAACTGCAAGGCACTGTTGAGCCTGAGATCACTGCGGACAAAGCGATATTCAGCACAGCTGAAATCATAGGCTTGTACTTGCAGCAGAACATGGCCAACGTCATGGCTACTGCGGTCAAGTGGGCGCAGACGCCCGACCCAGTTGAAGAGGTGCCGGTCAAAGAACCGAGTCGCATCTTGTTGCCCGGGGCGCAGCTATGACCATTGAATTAGCACATGCCAAACTGTCCGCATCGGGCAGCGAGAAGTGGATGACCTGCACGCCAAGCGCGCGCATGGAAGAGCCGTTCCCAGACGAGGGCAGCGAGTTTGCCCGCGAAGGTACGTTTGCCCATGCAGTGTTTGAGCAGGAGTTGTTGACCTACCTTGGCCGCACCATCGAAGCCTTGCCGCCAGAGCTCGTGCATTTTGACAGCCCGGCTTTGCGCGACTACGTTAACGAGGCGGCTCAATACTGCATCAAGCGCATTGAAGCCGCGCGTAAGCGTTGCAAGGACCCGGTGTTCTACGTTGAGCGCAGGCTTGACTTCAGCCGCTGGGTGCCAGAAGGTTTTGGCACGGGTGACTTTGTCATCATCACCGACGACCTTGTTGAGGTGCTTGATTTGAAATACGGCAAGGGCGTCTACGTTGACGCAAAGAACAACAGCCAGATGCGCTTGTATGGCCTTGGTGCATACAACGAGTTGTCAGATTTGTACAACATACAAGAAGTGCGCATGACTGTATTGCAGCCACGCCTTGGCAACTACAGCAGCGAAGAACTTTTAATAGCTGATTTGCTCAAGTGGGCTGACGAAGCAGTTGTGCCGGCAGCCAAGCTGGCTTGGGATGGCGAGGGTACGTTTGTCCCCGGGCCACATTGCACAAGCAGCTTTTGCAAAGCTAGGTACACCTGCCCTGCACGCGCAGAGGGTGCGCTTGCTGTGGCCAGACAAGAGTTCAGTTCGCTGCCGCCGGCGGTGGACACATTGACATTGGACCGCATCGCCGAGCTGCTGCCTAGCGCAGACGCTGTGATCGATTGGTTCACGGACCTGAAGGCGCATGCACTCAAGCAGGCCGAGAAGGGCACGACGGTTCCCGGCTACAAGCTGGTCGAGGGCCGGAGCAATCGCAAGTACAGCGACCAAGACGCCGTGGCCCAAGCGCTGCGGGCAGCCGAGGTCCCTGATGAAATTGCATACGAGCGCAGCTTGCTTGGCATCACTGCCATGGAGAAGGCGCTTGGCAAAAAGAAATTTGTCGACGTGCTGGGTGAGTTGATCACCAAGCCCGAAGGCAAACCAACGCTGGTACCCGAAGGGGACAAGAGGCCAGCAATCACATCGCGTGCAACTGCACTAGATGAATTTTCTAAACCAGTCTAAAGGACCAACATGACTACCGACTACAAAGTTATCACAGGCAAAGTTCGCCTCTCTTTCACCAAGAACGTTTTCACACCTGATGAAAAGAATTCTTATTCGATCATGATCTTGGTTGACAAGAAAGACAAAGAGACGTTGGCCAAAGTCAACGGCGCTGTTGAGAAGTTCAAGACCGACCCGAAGGCAGTAACCATCTGGGGTTCCAAGTTCTTGGCCAGTTTCAAAACTCCTTTGCGTGACGGCGATACAGACCGTGACACCGAGAAGTACCCTGAGTACAAGGGCCACTACTTTATCAACGCCAACACTTACAACAAGCCAAGTGTGGTTGACGCAAAGATGAATGACATCATCGACAAGTCGGAGTTGTACAGTGGTTGCTACGGCCGTGTGTCTATCATGCCTGCGGCGTATAACGTCGACGGCAACAAGGGCATCAAGTTCTATTTGAACAACGTGCAGAAGCTGGCAGAGGGCGAGCCATTGGGCGGCGCCGGTGCATCTAATGCAGCCGACGATTTCACTGCGGTCGAAGACGACTTCCTCAATTAAATTTTAGGGGCCCAAAGCGGATGCTGCGTGACTCTGAAGTGAAGCGCATAGTAAGCAGTGCAGCGAGTAGGCCCCGCCTTTGAAAGCACAACATGACCGAACAAACCAAACCCCCAGTCCTGTCAATCAAGATGGTTCCCGCCGGCGTTGAGCTGGTGTTGGAAGCTCTGGCAAAGCTGCCGCATGAGAAGGTGGCGGATCTCTTCATGGAGATTCGCGGCCAAGCACTGTTTCAAATGGACGAGTTGCAAAAGGTAACGAAACCAGATGACGCAGCAGACGCCCCTAACTAACGAGGAGCTTTGGATCTTGGTGCTCCACTACGAGCGCCTGATCCAATTACTTCTGGAACAACTAGATGGCAACCCTGCGGATTGACCTTGAGACGTACAGCGATGTCGACTTGAAAAAGTGCGGCGTGCATAAGTACGTCGAGTCGGACAACTTCGAAGTGATGTTGTTTGGATTTAAATGGAGCACCGGCCAAGTGTGCGTCATTGATCTGGCCCAAGGGCAGGCGTTGCCCGAGCACATCGTTGCCGCATTGGACGACCCCACGATTACCAAGACCGCATACAACGCGGCCTTTGAGATTGCGTGCTTGAGCAAACATTTCAAGCGCCAGCTGGACGTGACCCAGTGGCGTTGCACCAGCGTGCACGCGCTGTACCTTGGCCTGCCCGGCAGCCTTGGTGATGTAGGCAAAGTGTTAGGGCTTGGAGACGACAAGCAAAAGCTGGTATCGGGCTGGGCCCTGATCCGCTACTTCTGCCTGCCATGCAAACCGACACTGAAGAACGGTGGCCGCACGCGCAACCTACCGCACCACGATCCAGACAAGTGGGCGCTGTTCAAAGAATACTGCGCGCGTGACGTTGACTCAGAGGATGAGATCGCGATGAAGATCGCAAAGTTTCCGGTGCCCGATCAGGAGTGGAAGTTGTGGCACCTTGACCAACGCATGATGAACAGGGGTGTAAGGGTTGACCGCGAGTTGGTCAACGCAGCCATCGAGTGCGACGGCATATTTAAAGAGCGGATGACCACCGAGGCCATTACTCTCACAGGTTTAGATAACCCTAACTCTCGGGACCAATTGCTCAAGTGGTTGCAGACCGAAGAGGAGGACGACACGATCGTTGACCTGACCAAGAAGAACGTGCCCAAGGTTCTTGAATCTACAGACAGCGCGACGGTGCGACGCGTGCTGGAGCTGCGCCAAGAGATGGCCAAGACAAGCGTGTCTAAGTATCACGCCATGGCCCGGGCCATGTGCGACAAGGACGACGCGGTCAAAGGCTTGACCCAGTTCTATGGTGCGAACCGCACCGGCCGTTGGGCTGGTCGTTTGGTGCAGGTGCAGAACCTACCGCACAACAAGCTGCGCGACATCGACTTGGCCCGTAACTTGTTGAAGGCCCGTGACTACGAAACCCTTGAGCTGTTGTTTGGCAATGTGCCTGACACGCTGTCACAGCTCATCAGGACTGCGTTCGTTGCGCGGGAGGGGTGCAGATACATCATCGTCGACTTCAGCGCCATTGAGGCCCGTGTGATTGCTTGGATGGCATGGTGTCAGTGGCGGCTTGATGTGTTTGCCACACACGGCAAAATCTACGAAGCGTCGGCTGAGCAAATGTTTAACTTGCCGGCCGGCAGCGTCACGAAGAAATCGCCGTACCGCCAGAAGGGCAAGATCTCTGAGTTGGCTTTGGGATACCAAGGCGGGGCCGGCGCACTCAAGACTATGGGCGCGTTGGAGATGGGGCTCACAGAGGATGAGCTTGAGCCAATCAAAGACGCATGGCGCGGGGCCAACCCTGAGATCGTTCAGCTTTGGTACGCGTGCGAGCGCTCGGCCAAGGACGCGGTGCTGGGCAAGAAGTCTGTCACGCTTTTGCTTGCAGGCAAGAAAGCTGCGCTGGTGTTTGCGTACGAGTCAGGGTTCCTGACGATCCAATTGCCAAGCAAGCGCAAGCTGTTTTATGTGAAGCCGCGCATTGAGGCTGAAGACCTTGTGCGTGAGACCAGTGCCGGCGGCAAATTCATTGCGGCCAGAGCAGGGTCCTTGACGTATGAAGGTCAGGACCAGAAGACCAAGCAGTGGACGCGCCTGTCTACGTACGGTGGCAAGCTGGTGGAGAACATTACACAGGCAGTGGCCCGTGATTGTTTGGCCGAGTCGATGCTGGCGCTGGACGATGCAGGCTACACGCAGCTGGCCACGGTGCACGACGAGATCATCATGGAGATGAAAGGCGGCACGTTGAAAGAAGCCGAAAAGATTATGGGCGAAGCCATTGCATGGGCGCCCGGCTTACCGTTGCGAGGCGACGGCTTTGAAACCAAGTACTACATGAAGGAGATTGACTGATGACACAAGACACGAAAATCTGGAGCGAAGACTTTGTATTGGCCAACCCTAAATTGGCAGCCGATGCCATTGGTTGTCTCATTGAGTTGAACGAGTACGCGCGCAACAATACGCTTGATGAGATCTCAAAGAAAATAGCCGCCATGCCCGGAGACACGGCGGCTGGTATTGCCATCTGGATTCGAGAACAGAAAACTATTTCCGCTTCTCGCCCTCAACAGTTAGACCTTCCTTTAGACGCTGCTTCTTGATCTGCTGAAGCTCGCGTTGTGCATCGGCGTTCTTCTCAGTGATGGCGCCTTTGCCAGCAAGCCTGTCGATCTGACGCATCTCAGCTTCAAGATCGCGTATCAGTTTTTCTTGCTGCGCTTTGTTGATCTGTTCTGATAACTCCAGATCGATTGGTCTTGCTTTGATACCCATGGTCTGCATTGCTGCGTAGCCGGGTTGTACTGGCAGGCCGTCTTTGCCTGTGCCGGTGTAGCCCAAAATGTCTTGGCCGGTCACGTTGGCAATCACATTGAGCGCGCGGTCCCAGTGGTAGTTGCCAATGGCAACGGCCGGTGCAAACTGCTGCCACAACCACTTGCCGCGTTTGGCTGCGGCCTCTGCGCTGGTGTCGTTCTTGTCAACAATGTCTTTGCCAAAGAACGGGTCCTTGTTCCAGATCATTGCGCCGACTGTGTTGAGTATCGGGTTGCTTGGTGTGATCGGCTGCAAAAGCGGGACGCCGCCGGCGTTGGCGTTTGCGTCTAGCAAGTCGCCGCCCGGGAAGACCCGGCTTACGTCCAAGAACACGGGCAGGTTGGTCACGTCGTCCATGCCAAGGCGGATAGCCTTTGGTGTGGCCAGCGTGGCGCTGGCGCCCTTCATCCAAGGCGGTAGGTTTTCGCGCTCTTGCTTCTCTATCTCGCGCGCCTTGTTCCTAAATTCAGGGTCGGTTGCGTAGCGGCGGATGACGGTCCACCAGTCTTCGTCCTCACCACCGCCAAGGCTGGCAGCCATTGCGTACATGAAGGCGTTGACTGTGTACAGCGCAGCAGCCGGGGCAGCGTATCGCATTGGGTGCTCAAGCGCCGTGCGCGCCAGCACTGGCACGACCTTGTATGTGTAGCTAAAGAACGGCAGCGCAAAGTCACGAGCCAGACGCGCGCCCTTGGGCAGGTCGTCGTAGGTAAAGATAAAGTTCTGTGACCAATCGACCGCGTCTTCTACGTCGACCCCGCGCTTGCGCGCGTCACGGTAAATCAAGTAGCGGAAGAACAAGTCTTCGGCTTCGTACGCTTTGCCGGCCGGCTTGCGCAAGAAGAATGACAGGGCGTTGAACACCCGGTCAACAGCCATACCTGCTTTGGACTCCGTCATCTGGGCCATGGCCTTGAGCTGTTCTGGCAGCTGGTCCATTAACTCAGAACGGTTGAACGTGCCGCCAAACAAGCCAGCCTCTTTGGCTTCGTCAACCATGGGGTCGCCCTTGATCAGATCGCGCACTGCGCCGCCGTACTTACCGGCATCCCAGTAAGACACGCCAGCAAAGTGAGCCATGGTCAAGTTAGACAAAACGTTGTTGGCATGCGATACGGGATTGAGAACGGTCTTGCCCTCTTTCCACATCGACAAACCTTTGAGATACATCTTGAGCAAATCGTTTTGCATTGATGTGTCAAAGGTGCTGAGCTGGTCCATCACTTCTTTGGGCACCCACTTACCGGCGAGCTTGCCATAGCGGCGAACGTTTGCGGTGTCTTCAATTGTGGATGAGGGAACCTTGACGTAACCGGGTTTTTCTACGCGACTTGCGTATGATGTTGCAAGGTTTTCATACAGACGGCCAAGCGCCATGTCGCGTTGGGATTTGTTGTAGCCCATGACAAAGCGGAACATGGCATCTCGGATCTCGCCCATGTCGTCGCGCTCGGTGCGTGTGTAGTCGCGCCACATTGTCACGACGTCACTGGTCAGCGGGTCGAACGTAGGATCGCGCACTTCCCAGCCTTCGTCGAGCCAGTCTTGCACGTCAGCAACGGGCACGTTCTCAAACATACCGCGAGCCTTGAGGCTGTTGCCGGTGATGCCCTGCATTGTGCGGGTGCGGCCCATCAAACTCTTGGCCGCTTTCATCCATGCTTTTGTTTCGTCGCCAATCTTGGACTCATAGAAACGTGGCAAGTATTTGCCGTCCCAGCGGCCAGCTGCTTCCGGTGTCAGCATGCCCAAGCGCACCAGTTCTGCGGTCTGTTCGGACATGATTGATTGCATTGAAGCGGCCAAATCTAACACACGCTTGGGTGGCTTGACGCCGCGCTTGAGTTCGCCCTCGATCACATCGCTGATCATCTGGCGCTCTTGCTCTGGCAAGTCTTTGAGGTTCTTGGCCACGTCGACCGTGAGGGCCTGCGCCTTCTCAACTTCGGTCTTCATCTTGCGCAGCGCGCGGCTCAGCTCAGGGCTGACTGGCTTCATGCCAATTCTGTCTAGTACGTTGTTGGCCACATCGGCCACCAGACGGTAGGCCTTGGCGCCTGCACCAAAGCGGAAGCGGCCGGTGGCATCGCGGCTGAGGATCCAACCCTCAGTCTGGCGATTGCTGAACATCATGTCAGCTGGGTTTTCTTGGCGCCACTGCGAGGCGGCTAAGACAAAGGCGTCAAAATCTTTGTCGCCAAACTCATCTATCGTTTTGTAGCCAGCCTCTTCGGCCTTCTCTTGCAGAAAGACCTGTTGCTGCTTGGCGTCTTCCGAAAGCTCTCTTTGTTTTACCGAGTAGCTTGGCCCTTCAAACTGACCCCGGCCTCGGCCTTCGCCAACAGCGCGCGTTTCGTCGCCAATAGTTTGGCCTGTGCTTCGGCCTTCTGGGCCGGTGTTAAAACCACGGGTGGTTGCGTCGTAGACCGCTTGGTTGATGCGCCCTGCTTCAAGTTCTTTGTCTGTTGCATTTTGAAATTTCTCCCTCAAACCTTCTCTACTGACCACTGGAATTTCTTCAAGTGGAACTACGGCAAAGTTACCGTTGCCTCGGCTGTTGTCGACCGCGACAATGTCGAACAATGGGTTGTCTGCAAAATCTCCTTGCAGCTTGAGCACCGTTTCGTTTGATCCTGCGTGGCCTTTTACCAAAGCATCAAGCGCAACAGTGCGCCCGTTCTTTGGGTCCATGGCTCGCTTGAATACCCCGGCAACTAGAGAGTCGACAGGTTCGCGATATACATAAGCAATCATAACTGCTTGGCCAGAATCAAGAGCAAGCTGGATATTGCGCACGGCCTTGGCGTAACCAGACAGCGTGCCGTCAAGAATTGTGTTGGCTCGGTTGAACACATCGTCTAGCAAGGTCTCGGCACTGGACTTGCCGGAGCCGCCGCCACCGGCCATAAACAGCACAAGGCCGCCCGGTCTCTCGCGCATTTCTTGCATGCGTTTTTCAAACAGTTGCTGAGTAAAGGCGCTGGCTGCTTCGTGCACTTCAGGCGCGCGGTTGCGATCGGCCCTGTATTCCGGCGACAGCAGGCGTGCCAGATCGGTGTCAAGCAGGCGGCCTTTTTTGGTGCCGTTGATTGCGCTGTACTCTTCAACAGCTGCGTCAAAGTCAGAAAAGATTTTTTGTTCAAGCAGCCTGTTGAGGTCGTCTTCTCTGGCGCTGAACGCAATCGGTGCGCCGGTGATGTCTTTGCCATCTTCGCTGAACGTGGCGTTCTTGGCCAACACCAAAGGGCCGATCTGGATCACCTCGTCGGCGCTCAGAACTGGGCGCATGGTGTCGCGGTCGTAGAAGTAGCTGTGGCGGAATGGGTCCATGCCGACCTGTGTCCAAGCCGAGTCTTTGATGGCGGCATCAGCCCGAACCTTTGCGGCTTGGTTGCTGATGGGTTTCCACTTACCAAGCATGGTGGCAATCGTGCCCTTGCTTGTACCCTGTGCAATCTTGATTGCCGCCTTTTGGTTCATGCCAAAAGTTACGTCGGTCATTGATGCTACGGATTCGTAGCCAATGACAGTGCCTGCGTCATACGCTGCTTGCACTTCACGGTTGGTGGACTTAGGTGTGTGAATGCTGACCACCCACGAGTCATGCTCTTGGTACGAAGGGATGTCCAAGCGCAGTTGGGCAAAGTCGCCTTTGGCCAAGGTGCTTGATGGCAGGCCATACTTGGCCGCCTTCTCCGGGCTTTGACCACGGCCATTGGCCAAAGCATATTTAGCGTCGGCTGGTGTTGTGAGCGCAGGGACTTTTTCGTACGGATAGACCGGGCGAAGGTCGTCGACCATGGCGTTGTATTCGTCTTGGGTAATCTTGCCTTCTTGCAAGTCGGTGACGGCTTGCTGCAATTCGTCGGTTCGCTTGAATCGATCAGAGCTAACGTTGGACACGCGGCTTGCTGCCGCATTCTTTTGTTCGCGGCGGCTAAGGCTAGGTGCAATTACTTTACGGGCTACGATGCCAAGGCCAACATCAAGCTCGGTTGCATATCGAACCGGGTTTTCTACGGGGTATAAATATTTAACGCCGCCCGGGGCAATGTCAAACTTAGAATCTTTGGGCACCAAAGTTTGATCTCGATATTGATCAAATTGTTTTTGAGTAGTTACTTTTATAGGCTCGCCAATTGTTACCGCGCCAATTGCTTTAGCAGGGCCGTCGCCAGTTCTAACAATGGCAACTCGTTTTCCTACGTAGGGGCGAAGCGAATCCGAAGCCCTAGTTTCTAAAGTTTTTTGGCCGTCAACAATTTTATCTGCGTATTGATTTTCACCGTCTTGATTGACATTAATGCCAATGCTTTCAGTTTGTTCGCGTCGGCTAAGTGCTGGCGCCCCACCTCCGGCCTCAGCAAGCGCGGTTGCCCGAGCAGGCAAGTACTGAGCCAGCCCACCTTCAAGCAGGAATTCTTTAAGGGCGGGTATCCCCTTAACCGTGATGCTCTTACCGTCAGCACCAGTGAACGTGTATTTACATGTTGCCATGTGATCAGGCTCCCAGCTCCTGATCGATCAAGAGCATGCCCGCTTTGTCGCCATCTACTAGCTGGATGCGTGCAAGCAAGTCGCCGTACTCGCCAACGCTGGTACGCTGGAGCTCCAGAAACTGAAGCAAAAACTGTTGGACCACGGGGTCGCTGCTGGTCTCGGAGTACATATTTTTGTAAGTGTTATACAGCTCAAGCTCAGTTTCATAGGCCAATTCCATGGCATCAGAAAACGATTTGATTGAATCATCCATGGCCTCAATCATTGGGACCTTGGCCACGGTGCCTACATCGTTTTGAAATTGTGCGTGCAGTTGGTAGTGATCCAACTCGGCTTCGCTTTCTTTCAAAAAGAATTTCATCGCGCCAAGGTAACCAAGGCGCTGCACCTGATTGGCGATGTGTTTGTACAGGTTTGCTGCGTAAAGCTCAGCGTGAATTGCGTCGTCAAGCATGCGCTTGATGTCAGCGGAGATGATCATTGTTGGTGTCATGGTAGGCCCTTATTTGCAATTGATTTCGACTAAGCCAGCTGTGTCCAGCTCGTCGAGGATGTCGAGAAAATTGTCCTGCATGTATTGAATTTGAGCCGCGTCTGACCGCCGCGCAATCACGGCTTGAACGTTTGTCTTGGCAAGGCCTCGACCATCCAGCTTAGTAAACAGATTGACAAGGGGCATAGCATTTGCCCTGCTGTCTAAAGTTTTTTCGGTTCTTGCTCGGATGAGGTCTGATCGCTCTTGTCCTTGGAACGGACCCAACCTTTGACCCGCGCCGCCAACCGGTCCAGTTGTTCCGGCGTTTTGCTTTCCAGCCATTTGTCGTGCTGGTCCTGATCCTGATTTGGCTGCTGTGTTGATTCGTTTAGCATCGAAGCCTTCTTTCTTTAGGAGAGATTGTGCCGCACCAGCGTAGTCTTGGCTAGTCACGCGGAGCCTTACGCCCAGCTTTTTATAGAGCTCTTGTTCAGGGTACCAGATCAAGGCTTGCAACGCGGCCGGCGGCACGCGCTTACCAGTTTGCTTTTCAACCAGATCTACCATCTCGCGAACAACGCTGCGCAAACGCTGGCGTTCACCGCCACTGGACGGGGCGTCCGTAGGCTTATCTGCTGATTTTAATATGGACCCAGCTGCGCCAACCAATGCGGTCTTCTTGCGCGTGCCAGCGTCAAACTTGGCGCGCTCTTTGATGAACTGCCTGTTGTGCAAACTGAACACCTTGCGCGCCAAAGCAATTGCGCCTTCGTCGGTTTGTTGCGCGGCAGCAACATCTTCTGGTTTGAAGTCTGCGGCGTAAACGCCCTCGGCCGATGAGCCTGTCTCAGCCAAAGCAGCGCGCAGCTTGGCCACTTGTTTGGGAAACAGGGCCGGGTCAAACGCTGGCAGCGTGCCACTTAAACGGCCGACGGTGCGCATGAACCACATGTCCATGGTCACGGGTTCAAAGTTGCCGGTCAAGTTGCTGTAAAAGCCAAAGCCAATCTTGGGTCCAAACACAGCGGACCCTAAAACCGTTTCGCCCATTGACTCGCCACCAATCTTAAAGCCCATGCCTTCGAGATCCCGCTTGGTCAATTCAGTTTGTAAGAACCTGCGCAGATCAGGGGCGCCCAATTCTCTTAGCAAGCTGTTGGCCAGCGCAAAATTCTTGGCCATCGCTGGCGCAGACTTGCCAGTGCCCTGCTCTGGAAATGCGCCCGTATCCGTTTTGCGAAGGGCTTCGCGGAACGCTTCGTATTGATTTGACGCATAGCGCAAGTTGTCTTCTACGTTCATGGTCTGCGACGAGATGGCCACGGCCATCAAAAATGCATTGCGCGCGTCTGGGTCTGTGTTTAGTTCGGGGTACTTGACAGCCATGACACGCAGCGTTTTAGCTACAGTCTCGTCGTACCATTCGACAGCATTGCCCGCGCTGCGAATTGCGCCAACAGCCTCGGCTGCCAGCATGCGTGCCAGCGTGCTGCGGTCGTCGGCCTTGTTAAGGTCAAGCACCGGCATGCCCGCGTCACGGTAGCGCTGGTCAAGCCATTGCACAACTTCCGGAATGCCGCCAACTTTAGGCGCATCAAACGCATCGCTTTTGGTTTTGCCTGTCATCAAACCTAGAACAGAAGCGTCGTATTGTTCCTTGGACAAACCAAGCGCGTCGGCCACATTGCGGAACGTACCGAGATCGGTTGGCTTTTCTTCAACAGGCTCTGCTTGTTTATCGCTAAACCTGACGGTGCTGCCGATGCGCTCCAGCTCTGTGTTGGCCGCGTCGCGTGAGGCAACGGGGATCTCCAGATTGCCAGCAGCAACACGGGCGCCCGGTACACGGGATGCCTCGATAGTGGCCAGCTCTTTGGAAAGGAGACCCTTCTTCAGCGTTGTTGGTTCGGCTGCAACAGGGGCTGGGGCGCCAGCCACGCGGCCTATAGACTTGACAGGTACGGCCGAATGGCGCGGACCCAACAGGACGACAGCAGCTTGATTGTTCCCGAAAGGGGCAATGTAACCGTCAAAACCCCCGTTAATTACTGCGGATTCGAAGGCGTTGAAGTTTCCTTTGACCGGGAGTATCTGCGTTTGGGGGTCGTAGATGTTGTTGAGTCGGACTTCGTGGGCGATGCCTCCGACTCCGGACTCGGGGCGGACGCCGGAGCCTTGGTCAACATAGAAATAAACGCGGTTTTTGAGGCGAGGATCTGGGCTACCGTCCAGTCGATCGCGCTCTGCACCTTTGAGACCAGTCCCATAATAAGCTCCATTTAACGAAGTGCGGGCTTCGGTTGAGTAGTGGCGGGCGAGGACTGAGATGGCGCCTTCGCGGGCTGTTCCATACTCTGGGGTTTCACCGCGCCCATCTCCACCAGCGAGTTGTCGAGTTGACGCTGTAGGCCCTGATACGCCTTCACCGCCTGTGGTGCTAATGCTTCCATTTAAAGTTCCTTTGTTATACGCGACGAGTGCGTCGCGGGCTATTGCCTTTGCCTTGTTTAAATCACGCAGGTAGGTGTCGACTTTGGCAGATTCTTTTCTGCCTTGAGTTGACGTGCCCTTAAGCGTGTCAATCAAATTGTCAATGATCTTAATCCATTTGTCGACAAAACCTTTAAAGCCTTGTGGGTCAGCAGCTGCCACGTCCTGCCAGAACTTTTTGTCTGTGGCCCGGTTGCCTAGGAAATCGGCAACCATTTCGGACCGCAGGGTCTTGCCGGCCATTGCTTCTTGCAAGCGTTGTTCCCGCGCAACAGGATCGGCGATTGCGCCCAGCTCTTCCTTCATCAGGAAGTTTTCAAGGTATGCGCGTTTACCCGCATCGGTCATCTCGTCAAAGATGCCGTCCATGCTGGCCACGTATTGCTGAGCGGCCGTGTTGGTTTGGCCTTGCTTGGCTTCCAGTTTTGCAAGCTGTTCAACCGTGTGATGGAATTCGTGTAGGCCTGTGCGCGCAACGTTGGTGTCAACGTTGGCTGTGTTAATGAAGGCCGCGCCGCCAATGGCCACGCCGTTTATGGCGTTGGCTCGGTCGTCGTTATAAGCGTAAACCCTAGCACCAAACTGGCTATTCAGCGCTTGAGCGATTTCATTGACTGCGCTGTCCAGTGCTACTGGAGACGCATTGAAAACCGCTGGGCTTTCTACACCGTTGGAAGTAGCCCACCTGTCGATAACATCTTGTGCAGTTGCTCTCGCTCCTGCTGCGGCAGACTCTCCTCCCACTGGCGCAATTGCGGCACCAGACACTTCCGATTCTGGGAGGGTAAGGGTTTTGTCGGCGGTGATGGTTTGGGTTGCTGCATCGGCTGATAGTACGGCAGGGACGTTTGTAAGTCCAGTGGCTGGGGTAGTACCAGCCACTTCCGCTTGACGCGCTGTGAGCTCAACTGACGCGCCTCTGCGGGTAATTGCAGGGATGGTCTCGTCAGTAGTGATGGCCTGAAGCTGGTCGTTGGACAGTTGCGAAACCGCAACACCTTGGATCTTTTGTGGACGCGGTGCAGTCAAACGCAACTTGTCCAAACCAAACTGTTGTTCTGTAGCAACGCTTGGTTCGGGCAACGTTAGGGCCTGCATTGTGTCAAGGGCAGGCAACGGCTCGTTGGGATCAAACGTTGGCTCGATCCGGCCAAGGGTATCTACGGCCGGCAACGGCGGGGGTTCAATTGCAACAGGCGCAAGCGGCTTGGGTGTGATCTCCAGCGATCCGGCCAATTCATTTGCCGAGGTGACCGCGTCGTCAACCGAGGTTGATTGCAAAACGCGTGATGGGTCTGACGTTTGCAGCGGGCTGATCAACCGGGCGTCGTATGTCTGGGGACTTAATAGGTTACGGGCAGTTTGGTCAATACCTGTAAACTGGGTATTGGCAACGTTCTGTTCAATAGCCCGGGCAATCTGCGCGTTGGGGTCGTAGGCGCCCGTAGCAATGCCGGCAACTTGCGGCGTTGACATGACCGTGCCCGTAGCTGCGCCAATCACAGCGGCCTCACCAAGATCTTTGCTTAGCTCAATGTCTTTGCCTTGGAAAAACTTGTCAAGCACGTTGCCGCCAAATTGGGCAACCGTTTCTTCAACGGCGTTGGTAATGCCGTTGGCTGTGATTGCAACACCTGACTGCGCCAGTCTCTGTCCAGTAATTGCCCAGATGGCGTTTTGCTTTGCAACCGATAGGCCTTTAAACGTGTCGCCCAATTTGTCAAAAACTTTTAACGGCAACATCTCTGTGCCGATTTCAATTGCGCCCTTGGTTACAGCTACCCGAGAGTCATCGCCCTGCGCGTAGCTTTGGCCAGCCGCTGTGCCGCCCATGCTGCCCAGCAAGGCTACGCGAAGCGGAGGTACAAAAGCCGCAGCCAATTGCTGTGCCATTTGAGGGGAGTTAGCCGCCAGCTTGGACATAAGCCACGGGCCAAACTCTTCGTTTTTCCACGCGCCTTCCATGCTGCGGGTGCCAATCTTAGGCATGTAATCTTGAGTGCTTTTGGCAAGGTATTCAGTACCAAACGCGGTAGGCGCTCTGGCCAAAGGTTTTAGACCGGCCAATTGCAAAACGGGGTTGACAACACTTTGGTTGATAAAGTCGGCCGCTACGCTTGGAATGTTTAAGGTGCCGCTAAGCAAACCCGCTGAACCGGCAGCAGCGCTGGCAAGCAAAGGGCTTTCTTCAGCAGAGCGTTGGCGACGCGCAGTTTCAACATCTTGCTGTAACAGCTCGTCGCTCTTTAACCGTTGAACCAGTTGGTCAAAAGTTTCGGCGCCTTGGGCTTCGCGAGCTTTGGCAACAGTAAGCGCGGGGCCCGGCTCAACCGGTACGCGCCCCATGCGCATTTGGTCGGCCTTGGCCACAGTCTCGCGACTGATAGGTCCTGCGCCATAGCCCAAGCGCTTGTCAATTTCGGCCTGTTGCTGTTGAGCTGTTAACGCAGGCGCTGTCTCCAACACGCTTTTGTAGGGCGTGACTTTTTCCACAAAGGCGGGAACGATCCCACTAACCGTGCCTTTGATAGCCTCGGCCGCGCGCGACAGCACGCCCGGTGGCTCTTTTGGTTTAACAGGTGCAGGCGCGGGTGCAGGCGCGGGTGCAGGGGCTTCCTCCACTGGCGCCGCTTTGGGGGCAGCAACCCGACTCGTCAGGTGGCTTATGATTTCGTCGTCGCTAACGCCGTCCTTACGAGCGCTATCAACGTCGAAGTTTCTTTTGCTGGCAAGGTAGTCAGCAATCTCGGCCGGGCTGTATCCGTCCTTTAAAGCACCTTGAACGTCAAATGCCATGAGGGTCCTTAGTCGTTTACTGCTTTGTCGCGTTCGTATTTCGTCAGGTCTTTGGGACCGCTGCTAGGCACAACAAGCTGGCCGCGTAAACGCGCTTCTGCTTGTTTGCGCTTTTCAGCTTCCGGCAGTTTGGCAAACTTGTAATCATCTTTGGCCATCTTGGTAACCAAGTTGGACACGGTCTTGTCGTAGTCCGCCGCTTTACCAAGCACCCTCTCACTGCTGTCAGACATGATTGCAACTTTGTTACCGTCGCTGTTGGTGTAGGTGCTGCGTACTGTAATTTTGCCAGCGCCACCGGATGGTTTGTCTTTGACAGCGTCAGCCTTAATTTCAGCTATCTTAATGTCACCCGCTTTAGCGGCTTTCGACAATTTGCCCGTGCCTTCGAGATAGTCGTCGCTCTCTGACAGCGTTTTTGTTTCTGTAATTTTGGCTGCCGTGGCGGCCGTTGCTTTCTTACCTTCCAAAGCCTTGTTTTGTTCAAACTCAACGTCCCCGGCTTTGGCGTTAATAGGAGCCAGAGTTTCTCTAGTTTTAGCTGCGGCTGTGCCTTCTGCAACCAGCGCCCTAGCCTTGGCTTCTGGCACACCGGCTTTTATCAAAGCGTCAAATTTATCGGCCTCTGCTTTAGCCGTTGCTTCCAAATACGCAGGGGTCTGGACGCGGGCTTCTTCGGTAAGACGATCCGAAACATCACGCCCGCGCTTGATCTCATCGATGCGCAATTGCTTTTCGGTTTCAGCCTCCAAGAGCTGTTTCCTTAAATCCAGCTCGCCCTGCTTTTTCATTTCCATGTCAGCTGCCTTGCCGTAGCCTTCAGCTGTGCGGCCCATGACGCTGCTAATCAAGCCACCAAAACTAGCCATATCAAGCCCCCATCTGCTGCGGTGCAGCCGGAATGTTCTCGTCGCTGTATTGGTTCAACATCTGTTCCATCTTGTCCGGCGCAACGCCAAACTTTTCTAAGATGATGGCCATCATGATTTGTATGGCGTTTCCAATATCACCGTTGGTTGGGTTGGCCAGCTTAGTATTTCGCATGAAGTCAACCGCTTCCATAAGCAACTTAACGCCGGCCGGGATGATCACCTCGGGCGGCATCGTTTCGTTTGATTCTTTGAAAAGCAACAGCATTAAACCAGCGACGCCTTGGCCAAGGCGTTGATCTATAGGGCCTTCCTTTTGCAATTCTTTCAACATCATGCGGTGACTCTCTTTGGAGTACATCACCTTCATGCCGGCAACGACCACGCGGTCGTAAGCCTCCTGTAACTCAGGCGGCATTTGGATGTTGTCGGATACGTCTTTCGTTGAAAGGTCGTCGCCATCTGGTCGGCCCATGCCGTCTTGAATAATTCCTGTTGCCATGGTGTTCTCCTTATGCTGGGCGTGTTTGCATGTTGCTGGCCACAAGCCCGGGGGCTTGTGCGTTGGCGTTGGGGTTAACTGCTATGTTGGATTGCGGGCTTACTGACGTATAGCGATTAGTCATGTTAAGGCGGCGTTGCTTTTCTTTTGCAATAGCCAACTGAATTTCTTGCGCTTTTGCGTCAGCATAACCAGTGTTGGCTTCCAGCGCTGCAATCTCAGAGTCGGTCTTGCCGCTTAAGTAATCAGTTAGACCACCGATTGCTTGAGCCGCAACATAGGCACCTGTTGGATTGTTCTTCAACATGTCCATGGCGCCTGAACCAACAGCGCCGGCGGCGTCTATTAAGTTGCCCTTTTTCAAAGATTCCGCAAACGTGTCTTTATATGGCCCATAAGAGGTGGGGGGTTTAACGCCGGGGGCGTAAGACATTTCGGGAAGTTTATTGCCAAGTATGTCCATACCGGGTTTAGCAAGCGGATCGACAGCGGGGTTCATGTTCAAAGACCGGGTGCCGCCGCCGGCAACGGGGACATCCGCGCCACCGCCACCGCCACCGGGAACGTTAACGTCAAGGTTCTTAGTATTTAAAGCAGCGTCATTAGATTGGAGCTTGATGTCTGCCGCGCTTGAGGGAACCTCAGCAACTGGTTTAACTTCGGGCGCGCCGGTTGGAGTCTGAGATAAAGTAGCCTCAGCACCTGTTTTAGCGGCGTCCATACCAAAAGTCTCGCCAACAGTGCCGGATTTAAACAAGCCTGCGCTTTCAGCAGCCATGCCTACACCGCCGGCGATACCCGCGATCATGCCAATCTTTGATAAGGTCTTATTGCCCGTCACGTTGCCAATTAGGCTCAGGGCCGCGCCAGCAAAGGTGATGCCTTGCATCAAAGTCATTGCAGCAAACGTGCCGGCAGCCGCGTAAGTGCCCGCCATTGTCGAGATCGCAATGATCGCGCTGATTGGTTCGTTCTTTTCGCCGTAAGCTGCCCCGCCGGTGGGGTCACCGATAGGATGGTCAGCCGCCATTGCCCGGGTTTGTGTCCGGGTCAAATAAAATTTCTTAATCATAGTTTCCTCTCAAATGGTAGGCTGCCAAGCAGGTAGTACTCAACGTTCCCGTCTTTCCAAGTGGGTTTGAACCCAAGTCGTGTTACAAACATTTTTTGATCCGCGTGCCCGTGCGCTATGCGCGTAGTCAAAAAGCCATGTCTTTCAAACATTGGTTTGAGAAAAGACCTGATTGACCCACGCATGCTGCCCTTGGGCCGCCAGTCAGGAACAAGCGCAAAGTGCACCTCGGTCCCCTTAGCCACCATCGTACAAACATGGCGCCCTTCAAAATCAAACGGGACGATTTCCCAATCAGCAAAATACTCAAGGATCTCATAACGAGACAGCGCTGTGCCCTTACGAATCGAAGAGATAATCGGTTCGAGAAAAGCTTCGCGTGTCATGTAAAGACCAACAAGTCTTTAAGCCCGGGGATGCCAGACGTTGCGCTCAAAATTCCAAGCGCAGTTTTTAATTGCGCTTTTTGATCGTTGACCGCTGCGGTTACTTGGGTCGTATCTAAGTCAGGGTTGGCCATAAGATCCGCAATGTTCTTAGACACTTGCTGGAAAATATCGTTTGCGCTTTGTGACGCCTGCATTTGGTTCTTGTACCTAGCTTCAGTTGCGGCCAAGTCTTTACGGGTCGAGGCATCAATGTTTTGCAACTCAATCTTGGTATTTGAATCAGCGTTAGCCAAAGCAATTTTCATTGACTGGTCCATCATGTTTTGAACAGTGCTGTTCAAAGCCGTGGAGTATTGCTTAGACACATCGGTCTGCACGCCGGCCGTAAACTGGGCGGCTTGGTTTTGATTGGCCGCGTTGTTTAAGGCCGCTTGGTTCTTGGCGCCAGCAGTAAATTGAGACGCTTGGTTCTGCGCGCCCGCATTGGCCAAAGCCGCTTGATTTGCAGCGGCCGCGCCAAACTGCAAACCGGTGTTTGTTTGGCCGGTGTTGAACTGGGCGTTCTGGTTGGCCAAATTAGTGTTGAGCTGACCAGCGTTGGCAAAAGTCGTAGCGTCCTGCGACGCAATTGGCAGAGCTTGTTTGATAACGGCCTCTTGACCAGCGCCTATGGCCATGCTTGAATTGGTCAAACCGCGTTGGTTCATCTGGGCTAAAGAAGCTGCCCGAGCCTGTTGAAGCAAGGGCGAGTTAGCTGCAAGAATTCCGGTTAACTGACCCTGAACGGTTTCATTGCTTTGGGGAGTCAATGAAGTTAGGGCCGCGTTACCAGCGGTGTACCCGGTAGCCGCTGCGTTTGAGGCGTCGTAACCCGAAGCGCCAGCTGTCGCGGCGTTATACCCGGTCGCCTGCGGTGCCGACATAGCCTTTGTGGCCGCAGTAAGCAGGTTAGACCCGGTGTTGGTGTTTAGATCGAATGGATTGTTTGCTATAGCCATATTTGCTCCACAAATGAGAAAGCCGCGTGACGCGGCTTCTTGCGGGCGCACGAGCCCCGCACAGATTTTACTTTAATAACCGGGTTGGTCAAGATAAAAATAACTCCCTTTCGGCCACCCGCCGCTTGACAAGCCCGGGCAGTACTTTGCCCCCGCCCTTGGTCCAAACCATGAAAGCCTCTGCTGCGCCCTCCCAATCCCCCCGGTTGGCCTTCATCCGGATTGTGCTGCGCTGGAGGTTACCTAATCCAAAATTAAAGGATATAGATACCAAAGCGTCAAAGCGACCTTGATGCCCAGCACAGCCGGGAACAAGTCGTAGAACACCACGTTCAAAAGACGCAACGTCATCAGCGAATAGTTTGTTGATTTCTTCTTTTGTCCAAACACGGTTGTCCTCCGATTGCAAAGGGTGCTCACTGCGGATCACGCCAGCGTAACCCTCCTTGCGCACCATGGGCAGCTTGATCTGGTCTTGGTACAACACATGCCCAAAACCAATTGTCCAAATGTTGGCCGGGCATAGGTAGGGTTTACTCCTACACCCTTCAAAGCGGTGCATCAAATCAGCACCGGCTTTGCTCAATTTCATTTCTTGCTCCATCCGCGTGAGCCAAACCAGAATCCAATGATGCCGCCAAGCATGGCCATCTCATCGGGGCTAAAGATGATGTCGGTGTATCGCAGAACGTCGTCCATGTTCTGGATAAGGTTTGGGTTTGAGTACAGGTAGTAGCACAAGAAGGTATTGATGCACACCAGCTCAAGCACAAAAATGTAGGTTATTGTGGGGCGAACCGTGCCCACGTAGCTGGCCACCCATGTTGACGCTTTTGCCAACACTGCCTTGTCGTGCTCTTGGGCGCCTTGCACCATCTCAGCCTCAGCCTCGGCCATCTGTGCTTGGGTCTGCAAAGCCACCTGCTCGGTGCGGATCTCTTCCACTCGGGCTTGAGCGGCAAACCCCGCAGCGGCCAGCTGAAGCTCTCGCTCGGTTTGGACAGCAGCCAAAGCCAGCTCGTGCTTTTGGTCAGCTTTATTCTGGAAATACTCCAGCAGTTTGGGCAAGCCTGAAATCAACAGACCGCCAAGAGTTGAGAATAGTGAAAGCATTATTTTTCTCCAAGTTAATTTTTACATCTACACAAATTGCTTCAACCGTTTTGTTTTGCTTGATAAGTTCATTTTTCTGTTGTGCAATTTCTTGCTCACATTTTTTCTCGTTTAACGTGTAACTCTCTGATTGAAAAAAGGCACACTCCATTCCGATGCAAATGTATAGGACGGGAATATAAATTATCATTTACCTTCCTTTTTAGAGATCAGAAAATTGATGATTTGTTTGGAATCATCGGCGGGCAAAATATACAACAAGCCTAGCAACCAATCGATTGCAAGAACAACAGCGCAGCACTTGATGAAACGATCAATCCCAAGTCGCCAGTCAGCGCCAACATCAAACCATTTAAATATCTCAAACACATCAGCCGCATCTTCTTGTTTTTTCGCAGAAGTCTATGAGTTCGCTTACGCCAACAAAAGCAAAGAACGCCACAAAGAAAAGAAAACCTATTGCCAAAGCAATCTCGGTCACCTCTTCCTCTTTTTGTTTGGCTTTCTTTTCCTCGGCTTTCAGCGCACTAATCTCTTTGGCATCAGCTAAGTTCATTTCAGCTTCGCGCGCTTTGATCTTGTTCCACACGTCTATCTTGCCGGTCTGCATGAAAAGCATTTTTAGCTCTTCCTCAAAAGCACGGGCTTGCTCCAAAGCCATCTCGATCTGGAGAGCCGTCCCCATGTTCGATTTATTTTTGGAACGCTTGGCCTCAAGCATGGATTTTGTGGCCACACTTTTTGCGTCAAACAGCTTCCCAATCATGGGCGCCAAACTTGATAAATCGTTGGCGACCTTCGCCGCCTTCTTGACCAACGAGATAGCCGACTGTATGCCCGCAAGCGCGGTGATCGGATCAATCATTTTCTTTCAACCTTTTTCCATTCAAGGCAAATTACTTTGCGGTTATAAACATCACCGGTCCACGACCATCGGACACAACGGTATTCAGCCTTGTCTTTGCTAACAGCTATCGGTAGAAAAAGAAAAGCCGTGAGGATTAAACATCTCACGGCTCAACGGCCTTGTCTTCTTTACGGTTCTGTTGTTGGATTTCTTTACGTAGTTTTTCCATCTTCTCAATCTGCTGCTTGGCCTCGTGCTTTGTTTGCAGCACGTCCATGTACAACAGCCCGAGAAGCGGGAGCAACAGACCCGCCAAAACCAACGCCGCTATCCAACCCATCACTGTCCACCAGTCTTGCTCAAGAGGCCGAGGAGTATCCACATATACAGGAGGCCTAGGATAGTCACCAGTAGATATACCTGCCGTTCGTTTAGGAGCCGCTCCTTTTCTTTGCGTTGCCATGATTCAGCATCTCGCTTCTTTCTTGCCTTGTCTTGCTCGGCCTTAATAATGTCACGCATCTCGAACGTTCGGCTGTACAGGGCCCCCATCTCTTTAGGAGCGCCGTATACCATCGCCTCTCGTATTTCCACTTCCAGCGCCGTAAACTGATCTTGAACCATGAGCCGCTTTAAGGCGGCCTCCATTAAATTTGCGTCAGGATCGTAAACGTTTTTTGATCGTTCTTCTTCGGCCCTTATGTGCTCAGCAAGCTGTTCTTGCAATTTGAAGAAATGGGAAAGTTGGGTGACGATGTCTGATAGGACTTGCGTTTCGTCGACGGCAACGTAAGCCTCTTTCTTTTTCGCCACAGACTTGGGGCTTGCGGTGGGCGTTGTTCCGAAGAGCTTTGACCAGAACCCTCTGACTGCTTTGACATCTGAAGCAACTTCATCAACCGTTTTCTTAATTTCCATGAAAGACGTTTTGGCGTCTTTATACAGCTTGCATCCCTGCTTAATTGCGGCAACACAGGTATTGGCTGCCAGAAGGATGCTGAGCGGATCCACATCGTTACAGCCCTAAAAGTTTTTTCACAAACTCGGCTGCAACACCGGGTCCAAGCAAGACGGCCAAGATCACTGCGTACAAAAGGTACTCAATCTTGGTCATACGCTGGTCCCCTTTTTTCAGGGACATTGATATAGCGTTGTATCGTTCTGCGCAAATGGCTTCGTGCACGGCTACCCTCTTATCGATGTCGGCTTCCATTTATCATTCCGGTTTAGTTGGCCAAGTGATTGTCCAAGGGAAGCCCACTTGTGTTGGCACGTCGCGCAGCGCTTGACAGTAATCCTTCCACTCTTGTGAGGGTGTCAGGTCACTGCGAAAACGCCAGTCAGTATCAGCAAGCAATTTGTTGCGCTCAAAGCGCATTAAGTTGCTTTGGAATTGCTGAGAGGCCTTGGCTGTAAATTCTTTGTCAACATCAGCAACAACCCAGCCTGTGCCAACCCAACAACGTTGAGACTCGTTGTAAACAATCTCCGTCAGCGACTCTTCAATCACATCGCCTTCAGGCGTTAAGAGTTGATAGTTAGACATTTCAAGTCATCCCAAAAAGATTTGCCGTCGAACCAATCACATTGCCTTTTGTCCCGGGCACCACTGTTGCGCGATTGTCAAAGTTGCCGCCCGATGAGTAGTTAGAAGTTAATTGATAAGTGCCCTTTGTAGTAAGCCGCACAGATCCATCAGCACTTACAGAATTCAAGGCCACACCCACAACAGACTTGCGCAAATTGTTGATCGTGTACGAACTAGGTTGGGACGACATAACCTTGCGCGAGACATGTATATTTCCGCTTGTAAAAAAGCTATAAATACTGGTTTGACTATTAGACGTTTGTACTACGATTACACTGCCGGATGTTGCGCCTGACATGTCGCAAACCAAATATTTTTGATCATAAGATGTGCTGTCATCATTGTTGCCCACATTAAAGACACCAAAAAAACCACCACCAAAATAAGTTGCATCTGGTCCGCACATAGCTACTGAGTTACTGCCTGCTGAATTCCCCCCTGAAACGGCGTTGTTTGAAATATTTCCACCCGCGTCTGAAAAAGTCAAAAGCCTAATGCTGCCGCTACTCCAAATTACAGTGGCAAAACCAGAACCAAAGCGACACAAACCGGGCCAAGTTGTTGACGAATTTGGAGCGTTTGAAGTCAAATTGATGTTACTAATCAGAGACAAATCAGAATTGCACAAATAAGCGTGAAGATATGATGTGCTGTTGTTCGCGTAGATTTTTACTATTTTTCCGCCAGACAACTCTATGACATTATTGTCATCAAAATTTCCTCTAGCAAGGTTAGTTCCGGAGCTGGCTATGTTGACTTGTGAACCAACTCTGACACCACTAGAGTCGTATTTAGATATTGAACTTCTGTTGTTTTGAGCGCTGTACCAACCCACCACAAAACCGCCAGCCGCCAAAGGACAAACAGAAAAGTAAAAGGCATTGCTACTGGCTTCGACAGCTGTTGTAGATCCTTGCAGCGTGCCTGATGAGTTGTATCGCCGAAAACTCAAAGGGTAAGGATTAACAGACCCGTTTCTCAAAATGACAAATTCGCCATTGCTTAAATGTGAAAGCGTCCAGTACTCAGGGGTGCTGCTTTGAGAGTCTGTAAAAACCTCAAATTCCGCAGCTACTGGTGTGCCATCATTGTTGTAAATTCTAGCTTTGACTGTAGTGCTAAAAGCCCAAGCGACAACAAATTTGTTTTGTCCGGGCAGTGAAGAAACTCTTGTGCAAGCTACGCTTGCATCCGTAGAAACTTTAACTCTGGAAATAACTGTGCCGTTACCAATATTGCGAACTACAAAATTTACATCACTGCTTTGAGTAGTTCCGTCGCCGGCATAAGTGTGAACAATATTTCCATTACTTAACTCACAAGAGGACCTATATCGATAGCCGGTATTGGGTCCGTAACTTCCGCTAGACTCAAAATTTGAAGAAGCAGAAATAGTCGTTGCGCCCGCAGTGGTTGAATTGTTTGTACTAAAAGCAAGATCTACGTTTGCTTTTACCGCCCGGCCACCATCAGTATTGATGACAAGATCCCCGGCCGCAATCGTTGCTCCGGCAGTCATTGTGACGACACCTAAATCGTCCGTTTGTGTTGATGCTATGCGTCCCATGATTAGTCCTCGTATCCGTAAACATTGACAGAAACATCTGCTGTACTAGCAAATGCCACCAAATTCTTTGTTGCAGAAGCAACAACGCCTGTTCGCTCAATCACACCATTGCCTTCAAGCACGGTGTCGTACTCAATGTACTCAGCGTTAGTTGGTGTTCCAGAAGCGGCCACAGCCAATCTAATTGTGGCTTGTGTTGAACTGCGATTGCACACACTCACATTGAATGTTCCAATCTTCGCAACAGGCACGGTGTAAACCGTGGTGTTTGTCGTTGCGGCCAAAGCTGATTGACCTAGTGTTCCTGATGCCATGGTAAGAGCTCCTATTAAAAGCCAGAAAAGAAATAACCTTTTGCGTTAGAAAAACTAACGGCCGCGTCAGCCCAAGTTGGCGCAGCCGCGCCCGCAGAAGTAAGCACTTGGCCCGACGTACCCGCAGCCAGCATCTGTGTTGTGCCTGCGGCTGATTGGTAAGGGATCGTGCCAGCAGAACCGCCGGCCAAATTAGTTGCTGTAGTGGCTGAAGCAGGAGTAGCCCACGAAGGTGCACCAACCCCGTTTGTTTGCAACACTTGGCCAGCTGTACCAACAGCCAACATCTGCGTTGTGCCGCTTGCTGACTGATAAGGAATCGTGCCGTTGGAACCACCAGCAATGTTGGTTGCGCTACCCACGGCTCCGCTAATGTTTGCCGCCGGGATGGCCGATGGGTTGTCAAGGACCCCACCGGTCGAGACCGTCGTTGCTAGTGTTTTTGCTTTAGACATTTGGTGTCACCTCGATCCATGAAGTTGTTGCTTCGTCCCATGCGTAACTTTTACCGTCGTTAGGAGCCGCAATTGGTGCTTCCCAACAGCAGGTGTTCTCGTTTAACAACCAGCTTGCGTATGGCTTAGGCGAGATAAACGCGTCACGCTGACCGTCATAGGTAAAACCAATGCCTGCAAAGTTTTTACGAAACGGCGTGCCGCCAAGAAGATGAACGCCACCAAGAGTGTTGTAGCTTGTTTGTTTATAGACGTCGCCGGTTCTTTCAGTAAGTTCTGTTTCCTTGCCGTCGTCCTCTTGCCGTCCAACAGTCACAAAGACAACAATGTTGTTTGCGTCGAGTTTTGCAAAGTGCGCCATGTTTTGTCCTTAAGAGAATAGAACCGTTTCGGATGTAGTTGATGTTGCAGTAACGGTGTATACCTTAAAACCAGAAACTGAGGTGCTAAGCGAAGAAGTAACGCCAGCAGAAAATGTTGCGGTTAAGGTGTCTGGGACGCGAATAATTACTAGACCAGACCCGCCAGCAGCGCCAGTACCAGAAGTACTACCATCAGTGCCAGCGGCGCCGCCGCCGCCGCCAGTGTTTGCTGTGCCTGCCACACCGTTACCGGGGCCATTGCCGCCAGTACCGCCGCCGCCTGATCCACCTGATCCGCCAGCAGAGCCAGACCAACCACCGCCACCTCCAGCACCGCCTCGCGTTACTCCGCTGCCGGTTATATTGTTTGAAATACCGGCACCACCGTTGCCGCCGTTAGCGCCGCCAGAAGCAACACCGTTGGCTCCAGCACCGCCACCACCTCCACCGCCGCTACTACCGTTGCCGCCGTCAAAGCCCTGAGCTGTGGTGCCAGTTTGTGAATTTGCGCCAGCTCCGCCGCCGCCGCCGGTTCTGCTGCCGCTACCGCGTCCGCCACCAAGCGATGTAATGCTTGCAAAAACTGAACTTGACCCTTCAGCATTTAAGCCGCCGCCGGCGCCGACAACCACCGAATAGGAGTTACCTACGTACAGGGTAAGCGTAGCTTCCGCTGTTGAGTTTCGGCCCGAGGTTTGACCTACCACGTTTGTTCTGTATCCTCCAGCACCGCCACCACCAGAACCGCCAGTACCCGGAGACATGCTGGCCGTCCCGCCGCCGCCACCAATGACAAGGTACTCAGCCGTCATTGCAGTCAAGTAAGCGGTTTCTGCCTTAAAATTGCGGATGTCTTTAAGACTATAAATTGCAGAAGTAGTAGCCATTAGCTGAGCACCTCATAAGAGCAAACGCCATCTAATGACGCACCAGCGCTAGCCGTTAAGCGCAACGAATCTCCCTCTTCCAGATATATCGATTTGGTCAGCACATCCACCGTGGCCCCCGGAGGAACAAGTAGTCCAAAAGCAATTTCATAAGCAGTGCTTGATCGAAACAAATCAACCGTTACCGTTACGTTAGTTCCGACTAATGAGGCTATGTACAAGGCGTTAATTTTAAAGACTTGATTGCTGCTGCCAGCATTTGAAACAATTGCCGTGGCAGAAGTTCCAATAGCTTGAACAGAGGTCTTACCAGTAATGGTCGTGACGTTAACGATATTGGGTGCTGTCATGATTTATCCTCCAAAGACAATTGCCATTGCAATGGCTTTGCCGGTTGTAAAAGGGGCCGCAGGTGCGGTTGATTGCCAAGTTGTGCCGTTACTTGTTAACACATTTCCAGCTGTGCTTGGCGCAACAAATGTTGGTGCCGATGTGCCGTTGCCCAAGATGACATTGTCGGCTGTAAGAGTGGTCAGGCTTGTGCCACCATTTGCAACAGGCAGCGCCGTACCAGACAAGGTAATTGCTAAAGTACCACTACTTGTAATTGGTGAACCCGCAACAGACAAAAACGAGGGCACTGTTGCCGCAACACTGGTTACCGCGCCCGGGAAAGTCTGGCCACCAGCAAAAGTGATTGCGCCCGTCATCGTGCCGCCGGACAGCAGCAACACGTTGGCAATATCGAACGCGCCGTAGGCCACGATGTCAACGATGTCACCGGACGTCAAGCCCGTGCCAAACACCACGCTTGTGCCGTTGGTAGCCACGAAGTCGACGCTGACTTGCTGCTTTACACCGTTCAAGTAAACGTCAACATAGCCAACGTCGTAAATAGCGGCAAAGGTTGTTTGGGCTGCGGTAGCCGTGTAGACCACCCGCTGAGACGTGCCGTTGACCGAGGAGCCTGCGTTGACCCAAGCCGTGCCGGTGTACACCTTCATCAGGTTGCCGGTTGTGTCAAAGTACAACGCCCCGGTCAGCAAAGCGTTGCCGTCGTTGTCAAGCGTAGGCGGCGTAGCCTTGGGGCCTAGGTAGCGGTCATCAAAGCTGTCGTAGCTGGCAGCCGCAGCTGCCGCGCTACCTGCCGCAGCAGAAGCACTGCCAGACGCAGCAGAAGCGCTGCTAGACGCGTTGTTCTCGCTGGTTAAGGCATTGGCCGCACTTGTAGACGCCGCAGCCGCTGAGGCTGCCGCAGACGCTGTGGTGCCAAACAACACGTCAATGTAGTTCTTGGTCGCGGCGTCTTGTGCGCTTGTTGGATCGCCGACACCGGTGATCTTGTTTGTGCCCATCGCAATCGCGCCGGACATTGTGCCGCCGGTCTTAGCCAACAAGCCAGACACCGTGGTGTCTACCTCAGTTTTGGTGTAGGCGTTGGTGATGTTGTACCCGGCAATAGTCGTTGGGTTTGTCCCGGCAGTCACGCGCCCGTAGGCGTCGACTGTCATTGATTGATACGTGCCGGCAGTTACTGCCGTTGTGGCCAAGTCAATGTTGTCGGAGTTGACAACAATACGTGAGCTTGATGCGGTGCCGACATCCAGCGTGTTGCCGGTCTTTGTCAAACCCGCGCCAGCTGTGATCTGGCCAGCTCCGGAGAACTGGACCCAAGTTACCGACGTGCTGCCAAGCGTGCCGCCCGCAGCTATCGTGCAAACAAAGCCGTTGTTGGCATTGACCGTGCCGGACTCCACAAACACGTAAGCGTGAACCAATTCATCCCAAGTATCGGCGTCGGTAGACCGAGCCCACGTACTTGCAGCCGCAACGTAAATACCGTTGTTGGCCGTAGTGGTTTGGTCCTTAACCAACACCCGGTCGCCCGCAATCACGGCCACGCCGTCAATTGTTTGAGTGCCGCTTAGGGTAATGTTGGCTGTTGTTCCGGCGCGGCAAGATGCTTTAGCGTCTAAACCTTGGACCGTGTTGTCAACGTAGTTTTTAGTCGCCGCGTCTTGCGCAGCTGTTGGATCGCCCAAGCCTGTGATCTTGGCGGTGCCCATTGCAATGGCGCCAGACATTGTGCCGCCAGCTAGGTTTAGCTTAAGCGCGTCTGCTGTGTCGACATAGCCTTTATTGGCTGCGTCTGTCGCGTTTGTTGGCGTGCTCAATCCCGAGATCGTGCTGCCCGTAGCCGAGTTCATGTCTAACGAACCGTTGATGGTTACGTCGTTAAATGTGGACGTGCCCGAAGACGCGGTTACGTTGCCGGTCAAAGTGCCGGCTAAAGTGCCGGAAACCGTCACGTTGTTAAAAGTTGACGTACCGCTTGCTGCGGTAACGTTACCCGTCAAATTGCCGGTCACATTACCAACCACGGCGCCCGTTAACCCGCCAACAAAACCAACCGTTGCTGTAACCGTTGTACCTTGAATCGTGGTAGCTGTTGTTGCGCCAATCGTTGTACCGTTAATTGTGCCGCCAGAAATGGTCACGCTGGCAAAGCTGTTGGAGCCGGACGAAGTCACGTTGCCGACTAAGTTGCCGGTCACGTTACCGGTCACGTTGCCGGTGATGTTGCCGGTGATGTTGCCGGTAAAACCGCTGCTTGCTGAGACCGTAGTAAACGCACCAGATGATGCCGTAGTTGCGCCGATCGTTGTGCTGTTGATTGTCGAAGCTGTGATGGCCAAGGCTTGCAAAGCAGCTGAAGCAATTAAAGCTGTACCCGCAGAATTAACCATAGCCACCTTGTACCCATTGCCGGACAAAGTCGGCAACAGATCAAAACCAAGGGTGACATTCTCCAACTCATTGCGCATCGTCGCCGATGAGCCGGGCGAGTTGGGCGTCGGGTAGGTGGTGTGGGTATAGTACGGATTGCTCATCGGAGTCCTCGACGTAAGGTGTAGTGCACGATGATGTTATTCACCGTGAAAGACGAAAAAAGGTCAGAGTTTGAAGAAATGCGGATAGCTATGTTTTCAGCAGTTCCCGAAACTTCAATCTCAGACGGAGATATGTCAGACCCGTCCCACACAAAATTGTCCCAAACCATTTCATCCCAGTAGCTAGAACGCAAATCGTTTTGGTATGAAGCGTCTTCGGCCTGAGTCAATGCTGTTGTACGGTAGCCAAGGTCATAGCCAAACTGAATTTCGGCGTAGGAATCCCCTGACAATTCTACGGCAGCTTTGCGATACCGTTTCAAAATTCGTGGCGATTTTATAGAGTTATAGACCAAGTTCATGTTGGCCGGAATCTGCTCCCCGTCAAAGCTCGTGCCCAAATCCATTTGATACACGTAGCCGTTGGTTGAACCGAAGAATTGGACCGTGCCACCGGTAGGCGCTTCGCTGTCGATTGCACAGTTGATGTTGTGCTGAAACTGCATCGGCATGCTGCCCAAGACCCGGCCGTTTAGGATTGTCAGGTAAAGGGCTGATCCATCTGAAAAGAACACACGGTACTGGCCCTTGTCTCGGTTGACCGTACTGCCAACAGACAGCCCACGGTGTTGCTCGATAAATTTAGGGATGTTCATGGTCAACGCCGCTGGCACGAAGTTACCAAAGTTCAAAGACGTTCCCAAGCTCATGATGCCGCGATCGTCAAGCACATAGGCTTGGTCCATGTTTTGCGCGGTGTAAGGGAAAGCCCCGGTGCCGGAGTTAAATGTCGATAAGCTGAAGTTAGCTGAACTTGTGCCGTACAGCACCGATGTATCGCTGCGGGTGTAAACGCCTAGAGCGCCACTTGACTGGTCGCCCGGCAACACCAGCAAGTTGGTAACTTCCGCGTTCATCGCAATCTCGCCGGCGCCCAGCAAGGGGGTCCACTGGTAAGGAAAACCAAGGGCTGAAAATTGCACAGAAGCGTTAAAGCTCAAAAACAAATGTTGTTTGTGAAAGCAAATATGTGAAGGCGTGTCCACGGTCATGCCGGTGACAATAGGAACAAAGGTCGTGCCATCAAACTCAAATGCTCGGTTAACACCGTCACATCCGTAGAGCTTGTAGTTGGCCGTACCGCCGCCAAAGTTGGCAACCACGGTCTCATAACGGCCGCCCGTTGTAAGCGTGATTTGTGTGGCCGCACCACCCGCTATGGCTTTTACCGCTGCCGCAACTGTAAGATTTTCACCATTTGTAAAAACGCCAGTAGAAGATGAAAGAATAAGCCGGCCAGCCGCATTGCCCGAAGCAAAAGTGCCCGACTGCAATACAACCCTAGCCACTACGCCGGTTGCGCCGCTGGTGGCTCCCGTGACCGTGTTCCCATCTACGATTGCAGCTGTACCCGTGCCAAAGCTCAACTCTTTGCCAAGCGTAATAGCAACCCAGCCTGCGCTGGTTGATTTGTGCATCACGGCAGCAGTGCCGCCTGCGTTATTGCGCCATGCGTAAACCGTGCCGTTGTAATAGGCTACGCCAAGAACAGACCCTGATCCGGGCACAACAGTAATGTCAGCGCGGTAGTTGTCGGCCGCAAGGTTTTGGTATTGGGCGTCAAGCAGACCATCGGCCGCCACACCTTCTACCGATGTAATAGTGCCCACAAAACCAGAGCCATTGTTTAAAACATCTCCGGCAGCAAAGGTTCCGGTCTCTCGGGTAATAACCAAAGAGGCCGTATTCACCACAATGACGCGACCGGTTGCCCCCGACACACTGCCGGTAACTGTTTGACCAACAGTAACCGTGGCCGTAAACGTCAAAACTAAAATGTTGTAGTTGGCAGCGGACGGGCTGGGCCTGCCGTCAAAACGCTCATAGCCAGCAATACGGGTGTAGCCGCCTGTAATTGAACACTCAAAATTAGCAGCTCGACGGGCAACACCCGGAGGCAAAGAAAGCGTAGGAGTTACCTGATCCAAACCGCCACCAAGGCGAATTAGATCGTAGTTAACTTTGGGCGTGGTCAGCTGCATTTGTGCGCCTTATGCAAGCGGCGGGCCGCTGACAACTGTTGGCAGTTGGTCGATGTCCAATCGGTTCATCAACCTCTTAAATTCAAATTCACCACGTTGATAGACTTCCGGCGCTGATTCATAGCCGCCATAGAACATCATGGCCCTGTAAACAATCATCATCTGAAAGCGGTCAGGAAACACAGTAGGCGGCGCATCAGTGGCCAATGCAAACTCTGTTGGCTGAACATAGTACTCACCCACAATGACGTAAGGCTGGTCCGGTATTGAGCCAAAACCCAAGTTCTTATCTGGGTCAACCGTGACAACCACAGGGCGCGCGTACGTTGTGCGCATATTCCCGTACATGTACAGGTTGCGGAACGTCGTGTAGTCCATGTAGTTCATCAGCTGCTCGTCTTTGTAGTTTTGTCCTACAGACGAAGCGCGCCAGCTATCACGTTTCCAGTTTCCAAAAGTAGACCCCACACCGGCTTGGGTGGGGGTGTAAATTTGCTGTTGCGTAACCGTGTTAAATTCCACTGGATTACGCATCCACTGCCAATCTTCCTTGGCCGTTTGCACATCGACCCAAGCACTATTGATCCAACTTGCCATCCGGTAGGACTCGCCGGTCAAACCAGTGACGGTGATCAGCGGCGTGCTGGCGCCAGAGACGCCGCACTCCACACGCAATCGGTTGATAAGCTGGAGATAGTTCACTGGGTCGCCCTGTGTTTAAGCGGGTTCAGCCAATACGTTTTGAAGCCATGCGCGGCCACGAGGATTCTCGTCGCTCAGCATTTCAAAAGGATAGGCCAAGCCATGGCGCGCGATCATGTCGATCTGATCAGGCGCTGCTGGGTTGCGAGTTACTTGGCTGTATTTAGTTTCCTTCATACGTGCCAAGATCTCAACGTACTTGCGGCGAACGCGTGTTGGCACGCCGCGCAGGATAGGCTGGTTGGTTCCGTTGCAATTGAGGATTACGTGAGGAGCTTGGTTTTCGTCGGTGCTGGAATGCACCATAACTTCAACCATCTCGTTCATGAATGCTTCGCTTGCTGCAAGCTCACGAAGATCCGCAACTTGGGAAACTGGATCGATTGTTGGTGTGTCGTCTAGGATCTCGATGCCTGCGACTACTTCTTTTTTTGCCATCTTCTATTCTCCGTTAGGTTTAAAAAAATCGGTTTGCCAAAAAGCAGGTTGCCCGAAGGCAACCTGCAAAACCCTCCGTTAGGAGAGATGGCAACTTACTGGGCGCTACCGGGCATGTCCATGCAGTCGCTAAAGGTATCAGTGATACCGGTAGCGCTGAGGTCAGTCGAGCCGGGAGTAAAGGTAGCAGAAGAGCTGGTAACTACTTTGATCAAACCGACCAAAGTTGTACCGGCTGTAACTTGGCCGGGCACTGGACATGGATCGTCAGCAGCAACGATAGGACCTTGTGTGGTCGATACCGTGCCGCCAGATGTGATCCACACCGCAAACAAGCAAGCCTGAGAATTACCCAGAGCTGTGCCGGCCGTAAAGGTCAAGTTGTCAGTAGCAGCCTTAGACTTAAAAATACCATTGCTTGTGTAAGTCAAGGTGTTTGTAGTCTTAAAAGTGTTGGCGTTTGTGCCTTCGGCTAGGCCGGCAGCGGTCAGCGAGAGATAGCCACTATTGGCTTGTTCGATGTTGTATGACATGATTTATTCCTTTAGGAAAAAGATTATTAAGAAGCTGTTGTGAAAGTCACGCCAGCAGCCACGGCGCAATGCGCATAAGCAAACCAGCTTGTACCGTCACTGATGACAGTTACGCGATCGCCTGCAACTGACGAGCCATCTACAAAAGAGATGGTGTCATCGGCTGTGCCTGTATCACCAGCGGCGCCAGAAGCGGGATACGCTTGGCCCTTAATGATGTTGGCACTGCCGTTGGTCACGATCGTGTAGCTGGCGCCAGAAGGTGCCGCAGCCACAATGAAGGTGTATGTCAAACCCGCAGCAGGCAAGGGCAGAGTAGTTGCGAATTCAGTAGCCGAAGACAAGAAATATGTCTCACCGCTGTCCGCCGCCGTCAGTGATGACGCAGCAGCAAGCGTAGCGTTTGCAACGGGACCCAAGATGGGAGCCGTAACAGACAGCGCGGATACATCGTTCAAACGGTCTTCGTTTAGAAGTTTCCAGTAGTTTGATTGCATGGTAGTGTCCTTTAAGTTAAGACGCTGGGACTTGCGTCCCAGCTAGTCCATTACAGAGCGGTCACACCGGCTTCGATACGGGCCATGAAGGCGTCGTTGAGACGCACAGTCGCGAACCATGTAGAAGCACCCACGTAGCCGAATTGGCCCAATGGGTTGGCGTGGTTGGTCTGTGAGGCTTTGAGGACCACAGGCTTGATGGCAGACATGCCCTTAAGAGCGACTTGGCCCCAGCAGTCTTCACCGATGATGATGAAGGGATACACGTCAACGTTAGCAGCGCCAACAGACAACATGCCGTTCAAGGTTGCAGAACCAGCAGCAGCAAAGGATTTCAACAGCGGTGAGCTGATGAAACGGAAGTCTTCGCAAGCGCCGATTTCGCGGTCATGGATTGGCTTGAATGAACCGTACTCTTCCACACGGGTGAAGCCGGGCAAGTTACGGATGTCGCTGACAGCGTCAGTGTGGCAGAAGATAACGTATGCGGGCTGCACAGCGCGAGTGCCGAAGTTGACACCGGGAGCCAGACGGCTGGTCACACGGCGTGAACGGTTGGACTCAAGCGTACGAGCTGCTTTACGAATTGCGTTCAAGCTGATTGCTGTGTTGATTGCAGAGCGGCTAGAACCGTTTGCATAGATCACAGTAGAACCGGCTTTCAGCACACCGTAACGAACCATCTCCATCACCTCAGCCAAAGTCTCGCCTGTGAGCTTGACCATTTCGCCGGGGATGTCATCTTCGTACAGCTGCTCAACTTTGCTGGAGTACTTGAACAGCACGCCATATTGTTGCAACTGAACAGACACGTCTTGGAAAGAGATCGTGTTTGCGTTGGGTGTCACACCTTCAGCCAACACGAAGTTGGAAGCGGTGATGTCAGGAGTGCCAACGTAGCGAGAAGAGTTCTCGATTGTTGTACCTGCGGTAGATGCGCCGAAAGGCAGAGTACGACGGAACACCAAGGTGTCTGTCGAGTTCTGTGGCATCTCACGTTGAGTACCGAAGTCGCCCAAAACAGTGATGGGCTGTGCGTGTTCAAGCATACCTTGGGCGGCGCGGATTAGATTTCGCGATGCTACGGTGCCGTAATTTTGAATAGACATGGTCTAGTTTCCTTTTCTGAAAATTGATTTAATAGCCGCGTTCTTTGAGCTCTCGCTCGCGTTTCTTGGCTTCATAGTTCCACAGTTCCGCTGGTGACATGTCGCCAAGTGTTTTAGGCGGCGGTGTCTGGCCAGTTCGAGTTGTCGCGGCGGCAGCGAGACGTGCTCCGCGCTCTTGCTTGATGTCACCGGCTGATCGCGTTTGAGCTGTTGAAAATAAATCCAACATCTTGATCGCGTCTCTGGCAATAGGGCTGTCGGCCAAAGCTCTGGTCTGCGGGTTTTGTACAGTAAACCATTGCGCGAATTCGGTCGTGTTGATCGTCTCGCGCCAGTTTTCGTACTTACCTTCGATTCGTGCTTCTTCCATGAGGCGACCCATCTCAGCCTTGGTGTTAGCAACTTCCTGCTGTACAAACTGAGCCACCGCTTCCGGTGACAAACTTTGTTGCTGAGAAGGCACTCCAATTTTGGATGTGACGTATTCCTCCATCGCCCCGGCCCACTCCGGGAAATCTTGCTTGAGCTGCTCCCACTTCTCCGGGTTCTTGGCTGCGCTGCTGATAGCTGTCTGCGTAGGCGCTTCTTGCATTGCTGCTTGACGTGCCTGCTGAGCTTCTCTTTGCATCGCTGCCACGCGACCCTCAGTCGTTTTGACATGGTGCAGCAGTTGAGCATTTGCCTGTGCTAAATCATCAATCTGTGCCAGCTTGGCACGGACCGTCAGGGATAGCCCAGCTAAGGGATCTTCCGGCTGTTCGGGTTCGGTTTGCGCTTGCTCAAGATCAAGGTCCTGCGGCGTTTCCGGCGCAGCGGCTAAAGAATCAGATGCGAACGTATCACCGTCGGCATTTAATTTTGACGCCTCTTCATCCCACAAGTTTTGCACTTCTTCCGAAGACAGTTGGTTTTCTTCCACTTTTTGCTCTCCAAATAAAGGCCGTCTTTCAACGGCCCACTAAAAAGGCCAAGCGGGACGTTAATCCGGCTCGACCACCACACCCCGAGTTGCCGCATTTGGCAAGTCGAGAAATCTTTTTAGCATGCGTATCTCACCCCGCATCGCCGCTGTCTCAACATCGGAGAGGGCAACAGCGTCGTTCTTGATTCTGGCTTGCTCAAGCTGGGCTTCCGCCCACTTGCGCAAAACATGCCATGTGCTTGATGAGTAATCAGTCATAGAAAAAGCCAGCTCGGTGGCTGGCTTCGGTAAATTTTGGGCGCAACTCGCCCGAAGAAATTTTATAACAGATCGTGGCGCTTATGCAACAGTTATCTTTGGTCATTTTTAAGTTGGTTCTTCTGTGGCCGGAACCGGCTTTTCGTCCAGTTTTTTGCGAACAATTCCTTTGAGCCCGGTTTTCAACCCTCTACTTTGAAGCACCTCGCCTATGAGGCCCATTTCTTGTTGGGCCAGTGATGGTTGCCCGGCTCGGTCCAACTGGGCCTTGGTTGGATCTGGCGCCTTCTTGTCAAAGGTTTCGGTAAACTCACCCGGCTTGTCTATAAAACTGTTTACGTCGTACTCAATCGTGTACGTTGGAATGCTGGCGCCCATCCCGCTTCTTGCGCCCTCCGTTACAGCAACCACGCGAACTTTGCTGGCGTCAAGCTGCCTTGAGGTTGGCGTACCCATCGGGTTTCCCGGGTTCCGTTCTCCGGGTAGGTAGAAATACTCAGGGCGTGGCCTACCCCACCCGTCAGTCCCACCGCCGCCCTTGGTAGCACCGGTAAAAGTTTTTGTTTCTTTGCCAGTCGGGTTTTGCCTAAGCATTGAGTACCCGGGGCTATCAGTGTTAGCCGTCATCCCAGCATATTGCGCTGGCGCTGAAGTGTCAGTTAATTGGCCCGACGCTTTATCAGCCGTGTAAAACTGTCCGGTGTTAAACCCCGCAGGGTCGTACTCGCCGCTATAGACGTAGGGGTTTCCACTAGGGTCCCTTACAAAGCTCTCGTTGTACTTACCCACGCCGCTGTTGTAGCTGCCCGCTCTGCGCTGGTAGGCGGCTAGGGCGCGGTTGTAAGCGTCAATGTCTCGGGCGAGTACTGACATAGGTTAGACGTTAAAAGGGTTGGCCACGCCGGGAGGTAGTTTGACGTTGGGGTTGGTGTTAAACAGCTGCTGGCTCTGATTGGCAATTAAACCGCCGGTGTTGACGTTACCAACTTGAGAGTCGTTGGCCATAAAGCCCCTAGCCGTTGTGCCACCGCCCCCTGCGCCCAAAGTGTCAGCGCCAGCAATTGCGCCCACAGGTTTTGTGCGGGTGTAGTTGGTCACGCCGGCAGCAATGGCAGACGCAGCCGAGCTGTACATTTTGCCATCAGGGCCATAGACCACGCCAGAAGTGCCGGCGCCCGAGTTGCTTGTATCAATGCTTGTACCGCCGGCATCTACTGTTGCGCCGCCGGTAGTGGTGCCGGTGCTCGTAGTGGTGCCGGGAGTTTTACTTTTTGCCAACAAGTCTTTGTAACTGTTTTGCAGCTCAAGTATTTGTTTTTGCAAGTAGCTTGTAGACGGCTTCTTAAGCGCTTGGTCGTAGTAGTTATCGTACCCAGCAGCTGCCAAGGCAGAGTCATTGACTGTGTTGCCCGGTGCGTACGACATGTTGCCGTAGCCCTGAGCTGCAATAGTTGGCCCATATTTTTTAATGGCTTCGTCGCTTGGGGCGCCCATATTACCGCCGGCCGATTTGGCCAAACTGTACACGGCGTCGTAGCCGCCGGCCGCATTAAATTCTGAGGTTGGGACGCCGGTCAGCATTGACCGGTAGATCATCTCTTGCGCTTGTGCTGGGGTTAGTGTCGCCATGATTTAAGTCCTAAAAGGGTTGGGGACGCCGGTGGGCAAATTGATTTGGGTAACCGGATTAAACAATTGCGAGTTTTGGCTGGCAATCAAACCCCCGGGATTGACATTGCCGGTGCTGATAGCGTCAGCCATGAAGCCCCTAGCCTCTGTGCCGCCGCCGCCAGAACCCATCAAGTCCGCATTGGCAATCAAACCTGCGGGTTTTGTAAGGGTGTAATTGGTAACGCCAGCAGCAATAGCTGCTGCTGGGGAGACATATGATCTGCCATCTGGACCATAGACTGCGCCGGTAGTAGGGGTGCTGGCGCCAGTGTTGATGTTTGTGCTGCCCGTGTTTACGGTTGTGCCACCGCTGGTAAGTGTTGGGTTGCCGCCGTACTTTTTCCAATAGGAAGCGGTAAACGTGTCTGTAGCAACGGGGTCGTTGGCTGCTTTAGTAACACCGGCTAAATAACCCGGCGTGTCAATCTTGCCTGCAAATTGCGAACCTGACGACCAGTTTGAGTCGTACGTTGAACCAACCCGACCCTGCATTTGTTGATACGTGTAGTCCGCTTGTTCAGGCAAATAGCCTTGCCCCATTACGTGGCTGGCGTTGGCAACCAAATAAGCCTTGTCGCTGTACATGTCTTTAAGCGCTTTTTCAGCAGCCTCAAGCGGGTTGCTGGAAGCCATAATGGTTTTCCAGTCGCGGGCGTCTAGGTTGGCGCCGACGTTACCGTACATTGCGTTTGAAACCCTTTGAACCAATTCTTGCTCTCCGGGTTGGCTGTAGTCGAGAGGGCGGCCCGTAGTTGCCTCCACCAACGTTCGCAGATCCACGCCGCTTTTAGGCGTTGCCTTATCTAAGCCCGAGTAACCGCTTGTAGCCATAATTGTTCTTCCTTAAATTCCTGAGCCAGTCTGTAAAGCCAAGTCGCGCTCAGCAGCAAACAGCTCTTTACGGCTGCGCTCTTTCATAGCGGTGTCGGCCAATTGGGCCTTGATCTTCTCAAGGCTAATGTTCTGCGAGTTGGACAACTTCAGCATCTCGATCTCACGCGTCATCTCCAGCTGCATGATGTGCAGGTCGGCCTCTTGCGCAGAGATTGCCTGACGCACTTGCAGTTCTTGCAAGTCGCCTTGATTCTGCAATTGGACTTTCTGCATCTCGGCCTGCGCGCGAACTTGGGCCACGGCCATGGCTGGGTCGGGCGGTGGCCCTGCGGCTGCCGCCTGCTTCTGCATTTCCTTGATTTGCTCAATCTCTTCCTCTGGCTTGAACACCTCGGCCGGGTCGATGTGCTGGGCCTGCAAGGCCTTCTCAAATAACTTCTGTGTGTCAAGGTACATGCCGTAAACCGGGTTGGCCCCAGCGGCAAGCAGGTTCAAGAACGATTGGTTCTGGATGTCACGGACCACCAACGCGCTTGAGCCACGGGCGTCGATTGTGAAGTCGCCCTTGATCTCTTCGTCGTCGTTGTACATCATGTTGTAGTCGTAGTAACGACGGATGTGCGACTTGGTGACCATGTCGTCGAACTGTTTGACGAGCCTGCGCAAAACCACGTTGGCGCTGTTCATCAACATTTGCATGCCACCGACAGTGTCTGGCGCTGCTCCCTTCTCGCCTTGCATGATAGTAGGCACGCCGGTCTCAGCGTCTGCCAGCTCGGTGGCCATCTTGATGATGCCTGCCAGCTCGGCTTGGTGTGAATTGAATTCAAAGGTCGAGAACGCCTTGCGCACGTCGTCGATGTCGTCGGTTGCGTACCAGATCTTGCGGGCAGACAGCTGCCACTGCTTGTCGGCTGGCTGGATCGCACCCGGCTTGATGACGATCTGTGGACCGCTGGACACGCCGGCGTTGTCCATCATCTGGCGCCATGCAGCGTTCAAGACCTTCTGCTGTGAACGCATGAGGTACGGGATGCCGTAGCCCCACATTGAGCCCGCAACCTTTTCCCAGACATAGAAGTCGTAGGGTATGTCGCCGCCTTCCAGTGGGTTCAGGAACGCCTTGACCACGGTGTTGTTGATCATGACGACGCACGCGCTGATGCTGCGCAGCTCGTCTTTCTCGCCCATGGATACTCCCGCAGACTCAAGGTCGTCGTGGTCCACTTCGCCCCAATAGGTCCACATCTCGTAGGTCAAACGGGCCATGTCGCGCTGGTCTTCGTCGGTCATCTCGCGCAATGTGGCGGACTGCTTAGGCCCCTCTTCCAATACTTTGCGCAGCTGGTCTTTCATGAAGCCGGGCTGCTTGGCAAGGTCGCGGATCTGTTTGGCCGTGACCTGTTCGCGCTCGTAGATGCCTTTGCCGTTGTGAATGTTTTCGCCGCAGCCGGGATCTGGCCAGACGTTGCGCGGGTCAACGCGGAACGAAGCAGGGCTGATCTCTTGCACGATCTCGATCTGGTGGACCGTTTGGCCCATGCTGTCTGTCATGGGCTGCCACGCCTTGCGTGTGCGGTTGGTGACGATCGGACCCTTGACCACGCCTGTGCCAAGCACGGCGGCGTCGTGAATCATTTTGCGCAACTCGCCGTTGTAGTTGCATTCGACCAGCTGATCTTCGATCTCGGTCTGCATGGCCAAGGCCTTCTTGTTGGCCATCTCAAGCACAGCCTTGACAACGTCACGAACGCGGACTGGTTGCCCGTCCTCACCCATGACTGGCTGGCCTTGTGGGTCCATGGCCATCTTGTTGTCTTTGCTCATGCCCATCAACTCGGGGCTTGGCGTGGGCTGTATGCCCCAGTTGCGGTCGTCGGTCGGCAGCAGAATGTCTGCAAGGCGGGCCTCGGCAGCATTGGTCTTTTGACGCGTCATGCCGATAAACACCGTCGAGCGGTGGGGCTTGGCGCCCTGCGTGGTCACAGGGTAGCCCTGCTCCACGCTGGTCATCATCTGGCTGGCTGCCTTGTTGATGTTGTCCTTGCCGTTGTACTGGTCCTCGTCCTCAATCCAACGCTTGTCGACGCCGTAGGAGCCGCGCGAACGAATCCATTCGTCACGTTGGCCACTGAGCGAAGAGCCGAAAGATTGCAGCTTCTCCGCCTTCTTGCGCATCCGCTCTTCTGGATCTTCGTACTCGACCTCGACGTCGATTTGTTGTGGTTGGATTTGCATGGGGTTCAGTCCTCAGCTCAGTAAGGTGCTTTGGCGTAGCGTGCGTGGATGGCTACAACGCCTTTGATTACAACGCTGGTGCCGCTGGTAACTGCGGGACGAATCCACGCCGGGTTCTCATTGGCGGTACCCATTCCAGCCGCCGTAAAAGCCATGGCCGTGGTGCCGCTTCTCTGGGTTAGCGAGCTCCAATTGGTGTTGTCGTTGGATCCTTGCCACGTAATCGTGCCGCCGCCAAAGGTGCCGGTCGCTTGGGTAGTTAGGTCAGCTGCATAGGCAATGGGCACGCCGGCGCCCACGTCGTTGGTAGCCATGGCAGCCCATGAGGCAAGGACCACGCCGGGGATTGAGTCGCGATCGATTGTTGGTGTGATAGTAGCCATAAAAGTTTCCTCTGTTAAGGTTAATCAATACCCGGTGACCGGGTCGAATACGTTGAACTCAAGCGTCGGGGCCATGCGGCTAGAACGCATGCGGCCCTCGGCTTCTTCTTGTGTCTTGGCAAAGCGCCTCATCATCATGGCGTATCGCGTTGCCGACATCAAGTCATCGCTGATTTTAACGACCATACCGTCTTTGCGGTGGTACAGCCTGAATTCTTCAAACCAGTCTTCCAGATGTGAGAACACGCGCAAGCGCATGGTCTGCATGCGTGTCAGCATCTCGGACAGGCCGGCCTCGACGCCGTTGCTGCCGTCCTCGAACGTAGCCCGGTTGGCCATCATGTTCAAGCCTTGGTCCTTGTACTGCTTGGCCAGCTGCTCACCGCTGCCGCCCTTGTCGCGCTGCAAGCCGTCATGCGGCCAAGCCATTGGCACCCATTCGCCCCGTGCACGCACAGCCATCGAGTGGCCAGCAATGCCGGGCTCACTGCGTCTGTAGCAGTCGGTCACGTAGAGCGTGTCGCTGTCCTTGTCCCAAGCCATCCACACGACGGCGGTAGGGTGGTCGACACCGAAGTCAATCGCCGCAATGCGCGCCCAGTGTGGCGGGATCGGGAAGGCCCGGATCTTGATCGCCTCCTCGACCACAGGAAACACACGGCCAGATCCCAAAATGGGAATGCCTTTGGCACGGGCTTCACGCTCGTGCTCCGGGTAGCTGGCAATGATCGCCGCAGCCTGCTCGGGTGTGTAGTGCTCGGCGTCGCTGATCGTCATGTTGGTGACGGTCGATGACGCCGGCTTCTCCAGCAGGAATCGCTTGACCACTTCGGACATGCCAAGCAACGGCGTAAAGGTCACGAAGACCTGACCGGCTGTTGCCTGCGTACGGGTCAAGCCCTCAGAATAAATTGGCAGCGGTGGCTCCTCGTCGAACCACACCAGATCCACGGTGTCGGCCTGCCACTTGGTGCGGCCTTGGTCGTAGCTGTTGAACTGGATCACGCTGTCTTCACCGCATTCGTGCCGCACGACAATGCTTGAGACCGCATCGGGCACGCCCTGCTTCATGCTGGTGTCGCGCACACAGGCAAACGGAATGGCGCCTGTGCCCCACTCCTCGCGCATCTCTGGCGGCCCAAGCAGCAAGCGCTGAATACCCTTGCGGGTCAGCTCGGCCGATTCGGATCCAACCATGCAGCGGATAGCGTAGTTGTATCGCTTGCCCGTCCACCACGATGGGTAGCGGCCTGTTGCGTGCATCGCGACCTCAAAGGCCCCGGCCCACGTCTTGCCAAGCTGGTTGCCTGCCATGAACAAGCGCTCACGAAAGTCAAGGCCGGCATTGTGAAACTCGATCTGCTTTTTGTACGGCGCATAGGTCGCCAGTCGATTGCGCTTGGCCCGAATGTCTTTCATGCGCAGCAGCTCGTACAACTCTCGCTTCTCGTCGTCGTCTAGCAGCGCAGTGTTGATACGGTCAAGCTGGATCATCTAGCAGCCTTTGCAAGCAACATGTTTAGCCGATTGTCCAGCTGTTCGCTGGTCAGGTCCAACGTGCCGGACATCTTGAGCTCAACGCTTTTCAGCTTTGGTTGCGTGTATTGCAGAAACTCATTGAGCGTCCGCATGCGCGTGTCAACGTCAAGCAGAGGAACCATGATGTTCTTGCCTTTGTCGTCAAGCACTGGCTGGCCACTGCGCATCATCGGGATCGTGGCCTTCAGGGCCTTGGCGATCTCGACGGCTGGATCGAGCCCCTCTTCGATGCAGGCTTCTGCAACAGCTCGAAGGTTGATCCGGTGCGGCGCGCGGCTCGTGCTGGCGCTCTTGCTCACTGGGTGCGCACGGCCTGTCTTGGCCGCTGTCGGAATCGCCAGATCGTCCATGGTCGCCAGCTTTGGTGGCGCCCCGGCTAAGTCGGCGTTGCGACTTGGATTTCGTTTACTTGCCATTCTTCATTGCTCCCCGCACAAGGCCTTCATTGCGCGCGCTGATCGCTTTGGCCTTTGCCTTGGCGTCAGCTTTGCTGCTGGCGCCCCAAGCATTGAGACTCAGCAGCAATCGCGTGGGCTCACCGTCCTTGCGTTCAGGGCCGGGCATGTTGCCCATGCGCGCCAAAAAGGAAGCGCGGCGAGGGTTGTCGCCGGCTTTGACTGGGGCCTTGAGGTTCATCCCCTCAGCCTTCGCGCTGGCGCGGCCTTTGGCATTGAGGCCGCCTGATGGCGCCTTGCCTTCTTTGCGTTGCCAAGCGGGGCTCTTCACTTCATCGCCCCTCGGATAATGCCGGCCTTGGCCGGCTTGGCCGTCTTGGCCGACTCGACAAAGTCAGCCTTGGTAGGTGCGCCCTTTTCGCCGGGCTGGCGCATACGTTCACCCGAGCCAGAGGCTATGCGTGCCCTCTTGGCTTGGATGTTGGCGTACAAGCCGGGCTTGGCCATTAGATCATTCCGTTGATGATGCCGTTGTTGAAGCCAACGGGTGCCTTGACCGCGCCGCCTTCTTTCTTGAACTCGGGCTGTGTGGTGTTGGTGCCGGGCATTGGTACAGACACTTTGCCGGGGATCTCGCCAGCGCCTTGCGT
>Ga0315909_10000514_pt1 | contig 52104 bp, 43 predicted proteins | sample LakEriMetagenome_11_FD_203527 | JGI IMG/M metagenome (GOLD analysis project Ga0315909, IMG submission 203527) | Freshwater fungal communities from buoy surface, Lake Erie, Ohio, United States - Buoy 2 MA125 | ecosystem: Environmental > Aquatic > Freshwater > Lake | place: USA: Lake Erie, Ohio... | reverse complement strand
ATTCAAAATCCATAATCCATAATTCAATAAACTCACTCATGCAATAATCGATTCAACTCTTTCAGCGCTGCTTGATTTTGGATACTCATATACGCTTTTTCAATTTTTTGTTTTTCGTCTTTCGTTAAATGCCATGAAAGAGAAATACGGTCGCGTTTGTTTTCTCTTAAGTTAAATGAAATTAAGTTTACTGGAAATTTCAGATTGTTTACACCAATTTTCATTAATTCTTCTTGGTCGAAATCTTGCGTTCTTGTGAAGTTACGGTACATATTATCGAAAGGAAGTGATAACTTATCACCTAAAGATACTTGATGATAAACTTCGTCTTTTAATACTTTTTTGGTGTCTCTAACTTGTATAATGACAACGCCAGATGTATTTTCTTTAATCCAGTCTTGCATTACATGTAAGAATTCCATCATGCTTTTACCGCCATAATTATCACGAATACCAGAATCCATCAATTGCATTTCCGGCTTTGTTGGCAACGTAACCATTGGTAAAATAAATGGGAAAGTAGCTTGTATTCTTACAACCGTTGAAAAGCGAATATCATTTGGATGATTGTTTTGAAAAAAGTTTAAATAATCAATGTTTTCATAGGAACTTACAGCATTGGTAGGTCCACCACCAGATTCTGTGATAAACGAAAGCGGTTGAGATGAAATTAGCAATCTTCTTCCATCGTTGATGATTGTTGGGTTGAAAATCATTACAGGAATCATCGCATTTTTCTCGTAATACTTGTAATAACCCAATGAATGATTTAAAACGTTATCTGTATTTTCATGTAATTGTTGTTCAAATGAATAACCACGATCTTTTGGATACGTATAGCCATTGATTTTAATCTTTTGATAACGGAAAAACATATCGTTCGTAGAAGCTGTAAAAAACAACTTGTTTAACATGTCTTTTGCAATGTTTTGACGATAAATTCCCGAATAAAGATTATTAATTTCTCCTTTTTTATAACGTAATAAAATCTCTCTAAAATAAGCGGCACCAACCATTCCACCGGAAGCTCCTGTAATTAATTGGGTATGTTTAAAAAGTTGTCCTTTTAATTGTTCATCCGTTTTTTGAAGAACAGTTAACGTCCATAAAGCACTTCTAGATCCTCCTCCAGAAGTATTTATTAATACTAATTTAGGTTTGTCTTCACCAGTATTTTCTTTCCATTTATTCAGAATCTTAATATATGAATGAAGCGATTTTTGTTCTGTATTTTCACTGTTAATTGATTCTTCAATTTTTTCGATACTGTAATCTTGACGATTGTTTGGCGAGTAATTAAGTCCGTAAGCGTAGTTTTTATAATTGAAAAAAGATGTATTCACACTTAAGTAATTCATTCCCATGAAACAGCAAATCATTATTGGATAAGTCCATCTATGAAACCAAGATAATAAGGCACTAAACAACATTAATATGATGGTCAACAATAGAATGAAACTCATCGCAGCAGGCATATTGAAGAAATTATAATCTCTAAAACCTCCTAGAATGAAAAATGAAATAATTGTAATTAACTCAAAAACGGAAGTGTTCACTCGGTTTTTCGCAAAGACTTTTTCAATTAATTCTTCGTCTAAATGTTGAACAGTTCGACTCTTAAAAAGCTTAAATTTTGTTCCGATATAGATATATGATTTTTCATCATGTTGTTGAAAAGCATCATACCATTTTTCTTTATTATGTATTACAGAATTAATAGGTTTAGATGATTGGGAACCATCATTTGTGCCATTTTTAATAAGTGAAAATGGATTTTTGTTGGTTGGAAAAAAATATAAAAGAGATAATAATAAAAAGATAGTAATCCCTCCAATATAAGATAAGATGTATATAAAAACTTGACCTCCAGTAGCATGTTCTTCATTAAGCTGAAAGTAAGTTAAGTTGTAAATATAGATGATATTGAAAATCAACGGTATAATAAAGTTGTTTAAACAGAATTTTAAAAAAGGTTTGGTAACAACGACTAAAAATGGATAATAAGGCCCAAGTTTAATATAACTATAGGTGTTGAATCCCATAATAAATCCACCAACGGAAAAACCAATAAATAAAAACGACCAGTTGTTAACTTCTCCTAGATATTCAGGTGAAAAGAAAAGTAAGGGAACGCCATAAGCTTTACCTATATTATCAGTAACAATTAACAATAGGATTAACCAATACAAAATTGCAAGTAAATTGTATTTAAGATGACCAATAAAAAGCTGAACTGGAAAAAAATATTTTACAAAATTCAGTATTGGTAATTTATTTGTGTTCATATCCATTTCCCTAAATATAAAATATATTTTTAGAATGATGACAATTGAATATTATTAATTCAAAAATAAGTTGAACTATTTAAGAAGTTTATTTTTGAAAATTTGTATTTTGTTTAATAAAATCACTCACTAAATAAGCTAACGTTTTACCTACAACTTTTTCTTCTTTCAATGTGGAAGGAGCGCCTTCAGGAAGGTGTAAGTATGAAATGTTTTTATGTTTTGCTATGGTGTGAATGTATTTTCTAGCGTCATTTACGGTGAATCCACTTGGTGTGAAAGCAGATGATGGCATGAATGCAATCGTATCGAGATCTAATTCAACTCCAATTGATTTATTGAATGAAACATGTGCAAAATGTTCGATGTCTTGCGTTAAAGAACGATTGTTAAAAAGGTAGTCTTCAAAAAATGTAAAATTGAAATTATTTGCTTCAAGGTATTCATACATCGTTTCATTGTTGTATTGTTGATGAAGTCCTAAAACAGAATAATGATCAAGATATTGATTGTGTTTTGCATAGGAAAAAGGGTTTCCGCTGTGTCTTCCTTCTAATGCTCTACAATCTGCATGAGGATCAAGATTGATGACGTTAATCGATTCGTTTTTCGCAAGTGAAGATGCCCAAATTAATGGGAATGCATTATTGTGACCTCCTCCAATTACTATCGGAATTTTACCTAATTGTATAATAGGTTCTATAATAGATTTTACGAATTCATCTAATTCAGAAATGAGTTTTCTTCCTGTTTCTATAGATTCAAATAAGTCGTTTGATTTTATTTCACCTAAAATACAAACAGAATTCCCTCTTAAAAAACGGTTATCTTGCATATTGACGAATCGCGAGATAAAAGATTTAAAGGCATTATCGCTTCCTGAAAATCCTAAGTTTGATTGAGGTCCGATATCTTCCGAAATTCCTAAGATGACATATTTAGAGTCGTTATTTGAATAATCAAATTGACACGTTTGACCAATTTTTGTTTCTCCATCTCGAATTGATAAAAAACGATCAATAGATGTTTTAGAGTATTTGCTGAAAGTGAAATTAGATTTCATAATTTGCGATTAGTTTGATAAATGAAGCAGGAGGTGTGATTGGTCTCATGTTTTCTTTTGAAACAAATACTAAAGTTGTTTTAGCAGTTGAAAGCAATTCGTTTTTATCGTTTTTAATTTCGTATTCAAAGAATAAACGCGGACCTTTTATTTCTGTTATTTTAGTGATAATTGTTAATTCATCATCATACAAAGCAGGTTTGTGATATTTGACGTTAAATTCTGAGACTGGTAACATAATCCCTTCATCTTCCATTTTACGGTAACTCATTCCAACAGCTCGCATTGCTTCAACTCTTCCAACTTCGAAATATTGCGCATAATTACCATAATAGCAGTAACCCATTTGGTCTGTTTCGCTATATCTAACACGTAAATGAGTGGATGAACAAAAATTTATCAACATAATCTTAAAACTTTAATCAAATATAGACATTTAGAATATTTTTTGTACCTTTATTAACGACTAAAAAGTACAGTATTTTTTACATATTTTTTTTGAAAAAAGTAAAATATTAAGTTAACGACCTTAAGTCTGATATTTATCAGTTAGTTATAGAAAAGCTGAAAAAAATATTTTTTACACAAGTAAAAGTTTCCATTAAATCAATAGCAAAACGATTTTTTTTTTAACTTTTTTATGTAAATATTTGTATTCAGAAAAAAGAGAGAACTTCTTTTATGTCTAAGCGTTGATTTTCAACGAACAAGAAGTTTTAAAGATATATAAGTTAATAACTATTTACTAAAAAGTACAGTTTCGATGAGTAATACACATGAAAGCGCATGGAATGCATGTTTGAAAGTAATTAAGGATAACATTTCCTTACAAGCTTTTAAAACGTGGTTTGAGCCTATCATTCCCGTGAAGTTAGAGGATAATATTCTAACAATTCAGGTTCCTTCACACTTTTTCTACGAGTGGTTGGAAGAAAACTATATTACTTTATTGAAAAAAGTTATTCAAAAAGAATTAGGACCTGAAGGAAGATTGGAATACAGTATCGTTATGGAAAATAACAGTACGAATTCAACTCCTTACACAGTGAAATTGCCTGCGTTGAACAAGAAAGAATTGAAAAATGCACCAGTTTCAATGCCTTTGAATTTGAATGAAAATCAAATTAGAAATCCATTCATCATTCCAGGTTTAAAGAAAGTAAATGTTGAATCTAATTTGAATCCATCTTATTCATTCGATAATTTCGTTGAAGGAGATTGCAATAGATTAGCAAGAGCTTCAGGATTCGCAGTTGCAAACAAACCAGGAGGAACAGCTTTTAATCCATTGTTGATTTACGGTGGTGTTGGTTTAGGGAAAACACATTTAGCGCATGCGATTGGAATTTCGATCAAAAATCAATTTCCAAATAAAACAGTTCTTTATGTAGGTTCTGAAAAGTTTGCTCACCAATTCATCGATGCGATTAAAAATCAATCTACAAATGATTTCATTCATTTTTACCAAATGATTGATGTGTTAATCATTGATGATGTTCAATTCTTCGCTGGAAAAGAGAAAACTCAAGATGTATTCTTCCATATTTTTAATCACTTACATCAAAATGGTAAACAGATTATCTTAACATCTGATAAACCACCAGTAGAGATGCAAGGAATGGAACAACGTTTATTGTCTCGATTCAAATGGGGGTTGTCTGCTGATTTAGGTGCACCAGAATTAGAAACAAGAATCGCTATTTTAGAAAAGAAAATGTACGGAAATGGTATTGAGTTACCAAAAGACGTTGTTGAATATTTAGCATACAGTATCAATACGAATGTTCGTGAAATGGAAGGTGCTTTAAATACTTTGTTAGCGCAAGCTTCATTGAATAAAAAAGCAATTACGATTGATTTAGCGAAACAAATGGTTGATAAATTCGTGAAAAACACTGCACGTGAAGTATCAATCGAGTACATACAAAAAGTGGTTTGTGATTATTTCGATTTACCAATTGAAATGTTGAAATCAAAAACAAGAAAAAGAGAAGTTGTTCAAGCAAGACAAATTGCTATGTTCTTCTCTAAGAAAATGACAAAATCTTCTTTAGCAAATATCGGTTCTCATTGTGGAGGAAAAGATCACGCTACCGTTTTACATGCTTGTAGAACTGTATTGAATCTTTCTGAAACAGATAAACAATTTAAAGTTTATTTAGAAGACTTAGAAAAGAAGTTGACGATACAATAAAATTGAAAGCCATTCGAAAGAGTGGCTTTTTTGTTTCTAACCATTATCAAGAAAATGATTAAACTTGCAACTTGAAAGAATCCAAGTGAATTGAGTTTAAAATCTACATATAAAACAGTTGAAGAAATTTCGGAAGGACTTTATAAAGAAAAAGGTTCTAAGTTTATTGCGTATGCAGTAGCTTGTTATTCAGAAGACGAAGCGAAGGTTTTTATTGAACAATGGAAGAAAGAACATCATCAAGCGAGACATCTTTGTTATGCTTATCGATTTGGGGTTAATCACGATGTCTACAGAGCAAATGATGATGGTGAACCGAATAATTCTGCAGGTATTCCAATTTTAGGTCAAATACAATCATTCGATTTATCTAATATTCTAATTGGAGTGGTTCGTTATTATGGAGGAACAAAGCTTGGAGTGGGTGGCTTGATTACAGCGTATAAAACAGCTGCGAAAGAAGCTTTAGAAAGTGCGATTATTGTTGAGAAGGAAATTTTTGAATGGGTAAAACTGAAATTTCAATACAGCGATATGCCTTCTGTAATGAGTTATATTAAGCATAAAAGTCTTGAAATTCAAAAACAAATATTTGAAAATGATTGTGAGATTGTCTTAAATTTACCTTTAAACTTTAAAGACTTATTTAAAGCAGACTTAGAGGAGTTTTCTAAATTAGAATTAGAAGTCTTAGGAATATATTGAAATAATAAAATATAAATGAAATTATTAAAAGAATTAGTTGAGGTTAGAGGTGCATCTGGAGATGAACGAGGTGTTAGAGACTTTATCATTAATTATGTTCGAAAAGAACAGTCGAAATGGAAAGTTCAACCTCAAATGATATTTGGTGATGAATTTCAAGATACTTTAATGCTCGTTTTTGGAAATCCTACAACTGCTATTTTTGCTCATATGGATTCAATAGGTTTTACTGTTGGATATGGTAAAAATTTAATTCGCATTGGAGGGCCAAAAACTTCAGAAGGAATTCAATTAGTAGGTTCGGATAGTCAAGGTGAAATTGAAACAGAATTATTGGTGTTTGAAGATGAAGATGGAAATCGAGAATTACAATATGTATTAGATCGTGAAATTGATCGTGGTACAAATTTGACTTTTAAGCCAAATTTCAGAGAAACTGATGAATATGTTCAATCTCCCTATATGGATAACCGTTTAGGTGTTTGGAGTGCATTGAAAGTTGCAGAAAGTTTAGAGAATGGAATTATAGTTTTTTCAACATACGAAGAACATGGTGGAAATTCTGTTGGGTTTTGCGGGAAGTATATTTATGAAAAATATGGTGTTCGACAAGCATTGATTTCAGATATTACTTGGGTAACAGAAGGTGTTCCTCATGGAGGAGGCGTAGCTATTTCAATGAGGGATAGTGGTATTCCAAGAAAAGTTTATTTGAATAAAATCATCGAATTAGCTAAAGAATCGGGCGTAAAATTTCAATTAGAAGTTGAATCAGCAGGTGGAAGTGATGGAGGTGTATTACAGAAATCAGATTTACCGTTTGACTGGTGTTTTATTGGAGCTCCTGAAGACAATGTTCATTCACCAGAAGAATTGGTTTATAAACACGATATCATGTGCATGGTTGAATTGTATAAATATTTAATGAAAGAATTATAATATGGATTCACCTGAAAATATTTGCCAAATCTATAAATACGACAAGGAGTTTTTTTTATTAGCGAAGAATTCGCCTGAGTATTTTGCTAAAGAATTTGTTTCGACAGAAATATCAGATGATAAAGTAGTTTGGTTGAATTATCATGGCTTATCTGATCGTGAGAATATTGAACGAATTTGTGATACCTTAAATGTCGATCGTCTATCAGTTGAAGATATTTATAAAGATAAAAATAGGCCTAAAGTAGAAGAATATCCAAATTATTTGTTTTTCTCAGTTCGCTCGGCTTTACCTGATGAAAAAAATATATTTATACTTGAACAAGATCAAGTATCCTTTATTTTAGGTGAGCATTATTTAATTTCGTTTCAAAATAAAAGTTCAGATCATTTTGTCGATGTGAGAAATCGAATTGAAAAGAAAAGAGGTAAAATTAGATTGAAAGGTCCTGATTTTTTATTGTTTAGAATGTTAGAAGCAATCATTGATAATTACTTTGAAGTTCTAGAACATATTACAGAAACTATAGAGGAGTTAGAAGTGAAAATGCATGAAAATACCAATGCAAATACCTTGAAACTTATTGAACTTCAGAAGCGAAAGCTTATTGAACTAAGAAAAATTGTTATTCCATTAAAAGATGTCACTTCTCAATTAGAAAAAACAGATTCATATTTATTAGAAAATGAGAACCATTATTATTTTACAGATTTAAAAGAAAATTGTCTTTCTGTACTAGAAGAAATTGATGTTAATAAGCAAATTTTAGATGGGATGGCAAATTTATATTATGCCGTTCAGGGTCAAAAAATGAATCAAATCATGAAAATATTGACGATCGTGTCTTCAGTTTTTATTCCATTAACTTTTATAGTTGGCGTATATGGCATGAATTTTAAATATATGCCAGAATTAAACTATAAGTATGGATATTTTATTACGTTAATTTCAATGTTAATTTTAGTTATAATTCTTATATCCTACTTCAGGAAAAATAAATGGTTATAAAAAAATACTTTGATATTGTTTTTTTTTTTCTAATTTTGTTTCATTAAACAATTTTAAAAAATCATCAAAATGAAAAAAGTATTATTAGTAGCTGTAGCTGGAATGTTCGTATTAGCATCTTGTAAAAAAGATTACACTTGTGAATGCACTGAGAGTGGTTTAGTATACAAATACACTTTGACTGAATCTAGAAAAGCTGCTGCAGCTGCAGTGTGTGAAGGTAAAGGAATTGGGGGTGTTAAAGTTGATGGAGTTTCTGTTCCTCAGGAAGAAAGCAATTGTTCATTAAAATAATTTAATGTCAAAACATTGTAAAAGGAAGCTTTAAGCTTCCTTTTTTTATATCTAAAAAATTTTCACATGAGAAACAAACTTATTTTATTTACCGTTTTTACATTACTTTTTATTACTTTTTTTAAAAGAATAGAGCTATTATCTTTAAATCTTGGTTTATCTTGGACATTTTCTAAAATTTTACCCTATTTTATCTTAGTTATATGTGGGATATTACTTTTTATTCAATTTATTAAAATTAATTTTAATAATTTATTAAAATTAATTATTGGTTTTATAATTCTAATTCTACCATTCTTAATCGGTTTCGTATTAAATCCAATCTATGAAGGTGATTTTTCGAAACAAGGAACCTCTATAAAGTCTAATTTATCCCCTAAAGATTTTATGAATGATGGTTTAATGGTAGTTACAATTCCAGATTGTCCGTTTTGTTTTGGAGCTATTGAAAAATTAAAAATTATAAAAAGAAGAAATCCTAATTTGATAATTGATTTTGTTGTATGTTCAACCAAAAAGCAATTATTAAAAAAATATATTAAAGAGATAGATGGTAAATTCTCAATTAGACTAGCAGATAATCCTGAGGGTTTAGCAAAATCATCTAATTTTAAATTTCCTACATTTTTTAAAGTTGTAAATAGTAAACCAATTTATCAATGGTCAAATGATCAATTTGGTGTTTGTGCTATTGATGATTTTGAGTCTTCAAAGGATTTATTTAATTAGATTTTAATAATCATCTATGTAATAATAAGTTTTTTTGCGTGATTATCGATTTATACTGAAGGTACTTGTTAAGTATTTAATGTCTGTTATTTGATTTTTGATTAAAATTATTTATATCAAAACAATTATTGATGACCTTTATTTTTAGTCTTTTGTAACTTAATTAAAGTCATTCTCTAAATTTTGAAGAAAAATAACATACATTATTTTATTAGATAGATGAATTGACCTAAAATAAATTGATAAGTAAAAAAATAAATCGTGGGATTAATTCTTCAAGGTTTATTAATTTACAAAATAGGAGTTTTACATTGTTTTTCTTATGTTTTAATTAAAATAAGTTAAATGTTATCAACTTATTTTAGGACGGAATAGTATTAATAAAAAAGCACAGATTTTTCTGTGCTTTTTTATTATGATTTACTATAGATTTCTATGCTAACACTTTCGGTGCAGCAGCTAAGATATCTTGACTTGTTTCAGCAGCATATTGCTCGAAGTTTTTAACGAACTGACCAGCTAAATTAGCAGCTGTTTGATCGTATGCTTCTTTATTAGCCCAAGTTGAACGTGGGTTTAAAATTTCAGCAGGAACTTCAGGACATTCTGTTGGGAAAGCTAATTCAAAAACTGGTAATGTTTCAAATTTAACATCTTTCAATTTACCAGTTAACGCAGCTGTAATCATAGAACGAGTGTAAGATAATTTCATTCTACTTCCAACTCCGTAAGATCCACCAGACCAACCTGTGTTGATTAACCAAACATTAATATCTGTTCCATCTAATTTCTCACCTAATAACTTAGCGTATTTCGCTGGGTGTAAAGGTAAGAACGCTTTTCCGAAACATGCAGAGAATGTTGTTGTAGGCTCTGTAATTCCTACTTCAGTTCCAGCAACTTTTGCAGTATAACCTGACATGAAGTGATACATTGCTTGCTCTTTTGTTAGTTTAGAGATCGGAGGCAATACACCAAAAGCATCAGCTGTTAAAAAGAAAATGTTTTTTGGAGAAGTTCCAATTGAAGGAACAGCAATATTATCAATGTGATCAATCGGGTATGATACACGTGTATTTTCAGTAATTGAACCATCAGCGTAATCAGGTGTAGAAGTTCCATCAACAAATGTGATGTTTTCTAAAATTGCACCAAATTTAATAGCGTCAAAAATTTGAGGTTCTTTTTCTCTTGATAAGTCAATTGTTTTAGCATAACATCCACCTTCAAAGTTGAAAACAGAATTGTCAGACCAACCATGCTCATCATCACCAATTAAACGTCTGTTTGGATCTGAAGATAAAGTTGTTTTACCTGTTCCTGAAAGACCAAAGAAAACAGCTGTATCGCCATCAGCACCAATGTTAGCAGAGCAGTGCATTGATAATACATTTTTTTCGTGAGGTAAAATGTAATTTAATACTGAGAAAATACCTTTTTTAATTTCACCTGTATATCCTGTTCCACCAATAATAATCATTTTTTTAGTGAAGTTCAAGATTGCAAAATTGTGTTGACGTGTTCCATCTTCAGCAGCTACAGCCATGAATTCTGGTGCGCACACAATATGCCATTCTGGTAAAAAGTTTTCTAATTCATCTTCAGTTGGACGTAAGAACATGTTATTAGCGAAATGATTCGCCCATGGAGTTTCTGTAATCACACGAATGTTTAAACGGAAATTTTCATCTGCACATGCATAAGCATCACGAACATAAACGTCTTTACCTTTTAAATACTCTTTCATTTTACCGTAAAGAGCTTCAAATTTTTCTGGAGTAAATTTAATATTCACATCTCCCCACCAAACTGAATTTTCAGTTTTTTCATCGCATACTACAAAACGATCTTTAGGCGAACGACCTGTAAATTCTCCTGTTTCAATAGCAATTGCTCCAGTGTCTGTAAGCATTCCTTGTCCATTCAAAATAGTATCTTCTACTAATTCAGCAGGAGTCAGATTCCAAAATTCATTTTCTAATCCCTCTAAACCAATAGATTTCTTAAGATCAGCATTTTTACCTTGTTTTCCAAAAATGTTCATACTTTTTTTATTTGAGCTTTCGCTTTGATTCTGGGCGCAAAAGTACGATTTTTTTTCATAATTCTAAAGAAATTTACTCACTAAAGGGTTGAAATTGTTAACAATTTGGTAAAATCAAGTTCATTCTATATGATTAAAATTAGATTTTCACTAAATCGATATAAGCACAAAAAAAGAGCTTTATCACAATAAAGCTCTTAATTCTCTTACTAGAAGTATGTTTGAATTTAAATTATTCAATGATATCTCTCATTGCTTCAATTGCTGTTCGTATGTTTTTTCTAACATCAGAAATAGAAGCTTCCATCATGTAGCATGGTGCAGATATTATTCGATTTTCTTTATCAATTTCAATTTCTTTCAATTCTTTATAACTCGTTATCACTCCTGATTTTGCTAATCCAAGAGTCATTTCTTCAATATTATAAGGAGAAGGCTTTTCAGTATTCCCTAATGTCATTTTGGGGTGAGTCGAAGATCCTTGAAGCGCTTTTGCAATAACCACAGGACTGACACATAAACCAACAATCGGTTTTCCAACATTTACCAAATTAACTAATAGTAATTTAACTTCTGGTAAAATAGAGCCTTCAGGTCCATTAAACGCCCATTGAGTGAAATTTTTAGCACTTCCAAATCCACCTGGAATAACTAAACCATCAATATCTGCTGGTTGAATATCTTTGATATTTACGATTGCTCCACGTGCGATTCGAGCAGCTTCAACCATCATATTTCTACTTTCCGGCATTTCTTCACCGGTAATATGGTTGATTACATGATGTTGAGGTGCATCTACTGAAATGCATATATATTGTGCACCGATTTCATCTAATGCTAACATTGTCAATACTGATTCTTGTATTTCAGCACCGTCATAAACACCACAACCTGAAAGTAAAATTCCTATTTTCATCACCTTATTCAAACGTATATTTTAATTTTTCTTTATACCCATCAAGCGCTAAGTAGATTTCACTACCGCTTTCTTTTTTATATGATAATTCAGTAATGTCAAAATGCAAAACACGGGTAATCATTTTTTTACAATTGTCATTATCAATAGTGTGGAATAATTTCACAGCTCTGATTGCAGGCATTGATTTAGCAATTTGCTGACTTCCGATTAATTTAAAACTATGATTTCCACATCCACCACTGTATGAAACGCGGATTAACATTTTATTTCCTTTAATTTCAACTGAGTCGATTTTTATTGGGTCACTAGTTGATGGAAATTCTCCTATTGTTGCTACCATTTCAGGATCTTTAGGTATTGTTGAGTTTGCTGCATCTTTTGTTGATTTACAACTGATCAAAAGAGCAAATGCAAAAAGTGTAAATAACGTTTTCATATGTATATTGTTTTGTCTCAATAACTCAAATATAATACCATTTATTTGAATTTGATTCCTATAAATTAGAATTAGTGAATTTTAGTATTTATAACTTTCATAAAGAATTGGCTTATGATTGAATTATCATTAATTTTGTAGCATGAAAACAAAGACACTCAAAAAAAATAAAGTTAACGTTGTTACTTTAGGATGTTCTAAAAATATTTTTGATTCAGAGGTTTTAATGTCGCAATTGAAAGCAAATCAATTTGATGTTGAACACGAATCAATGGAAGATGATGCAGAAATTGTAATTATTAATACATGTGGTTTTATTGATAATGCAAAACAAGAATCAATTGACACAATCATTCGTTACGCAGAAGCTAAAGCGGAAGGATTAGTGAGTAAAGTTTACGTTACAGGTTGTTTATCTGAAAGATATAAAGATGAATTGGAAAAAGAAATTCCAGAAGTGGATGCTTTTTTCGGGACAAGAGATTTGCCTCGTTTATTAAAAACGTTAAAAGCAGATTACAAACATGAATTAGTAGGTGAACGTTTATTGACAACACCTTCTCATTATGCATATTTTAAAATAGCTGAAGGTTGTGATCGTCCTTGTTCATTTTGTGCAATTCCAATTATGCGTGGTAAACACGTTTCAACTCCAATTGATGAATTAGTAAATAGTGCTAAAAGTCTTGCAGCAAAAGGTGTTAAAGAATTAATGTTGATTGCTCAAGATTTAACTTACTACGGATTAGATATTTATAAAAAGAGAAATTTAGCTGAATTAGTTGATAAACTTTCTGAAGTAGAAGGAATTGAATGGATTCGTTTACATTATGCTTTCCCTGCTGGTTTCCCGATGGATGTATTAGATGTGATGAGCACTAAATCAAATGTTTGTAATTATTTAGATATGCCATTACAGCATGGATCGACTAAAATTTTACAAGCAATGCGAAGAGGGATTACGCGTGAAAAAACAGAAGAATTGGTTAATGAAATTCGCGCGAAAGTTCCAAATATTGCTTTAAGAACAACCTTGATTGCTGGTTATCCTGGAGAAACAGAGGAAGATTTCCAAGAAATGTATGAGTTTGTTGAAAAAATGAGATTTGATCGTTTAGGAATTTTCTCTTATTCACATGAAGACAATACACATGCTTATAATTTTGAAGATGATGTTCCAGCTAATGTCAAAAAAGAACGTGCTGATAAAATCATGGAACTTCAAGCTGGAATTAGCTATGAATTGAATCAATTAAAAGTTGGTAAACAATTTAAAGTGCTTTTTGATAGAGTAGAAGGAGATTACTTTATAGGTAGAACAGAATTTGATTCACCGGAAGTTGATAATGAAGTATTGGTTTTGAAGTCAGAAGGTTATTTAAGAATTGGAGATTTTGCAACAATTGAAATTACTAGTGCAGATCATTATGATCTATACGGTAAAATTGTAAGCTAAAACATTGAAAAATAAAAAAAAAGGTGTTTGAGCGATTCCGAAATTTCGGAAGCCAACACCTTTTTTTTTGCTAAAACTTTTGATACATTAACCATTGAAATATTAAAGAATTTTCTACCTGTTAATTAAATCATTTTCTTTATTACAATTCCTATTTTTAAAAGGTTGCTTGTAACTAACTGTTTGTTGTTATTTGGTAAAACGATTTATGTTTCGGGAATATTGCACAAAATAAATTTTATTTTTTTTTCATCTTCAGGCAACCCTTTGTTTTTTGAGATTGTAAGTAGGTCAAACAATAAAATTTAGAGTTATGAAAAGAAAGATTTTTTTAGCAAGCTACTTCGGGTTATTAGGAATTACTTTAACCTTGCAATCATGTCAAGATGATCCAATTGTTCCAAACACATGTGGAAATACAAATTCAACTGATACAACTTGGGTGAATGGAAATACGTCAAATAATAACAATGGAGGATCTACTGATTCAACTTATACAGATAACGGAGGAAATGGCTCTGTTGATTCAACGGGTTGGGGTAACGGAAATGGTTCAGTAGATTCTACAAATTGGAATGGCGGAGGTTCTTCAAATTCTGGAGATTCAACATCAACTGGTGGAGGAAATGGAATTGATTCAACTGGTTTTGGTGGATAGTTTGAAATAGTTAATTTAAAAAATGAAAGTTGTCTTTGAATGAAGGCAACTTTCTTTAAGCAACAAGTATTTGGCAGCAAAAGAGATTTTAATAGACTTTGTAAAGGGCAAAAAAAAGGCCTTCGATGAACTCTATTCTCAATACGCTGGAGCAATGTATGGTGTTTGCTTACGATACACTCGTTGTGCTGATGATGCGCAAGATGTTTTGCAAGAAGGTTTTATAAAGGTTTTTACAAATAAAAATCAATTTGACATTGAAAAACCATTTGGTGCTTGGGTAAAAACCATCATGATTCACGAAGCATTGAATTACATTAAAAGAAATTACAAATTCGTATTGTTTGAAAATGATTCAGAATTTGACCAAATACAAGAAAGTGAACTTGAATTTTCAGACAAAGATGAATTAAAAAAGAAATTAATGACTATCTTGAACAAGTTGCCCGTTGGTTATAGAACAATTTTCAATTTGTATACAATCGATAATTTGACGCATAAAGAAATTGCTGAATATTTGAATATTTCTGAAGGAACTTCAAAATCCCAGTATTTTAAAGCAAAGAAAATGATACAAACTATTTTGGAATCTGAAAGAATAGCAGGATGAAAGAAAAAGATGAAATAGAAGCGTTATTTAGTTCCACTTTTGAAGATTTTTCAGTTGAACCACCTGCTGATTTAAAAAAATCTTTAGATAATAAACTATTTAACAAAAAATCAAAAGGTGGATATTGGATATTTGGCTCGATTATCTTGCTTGTATTGATAGTTAGCTTGACTTTATTAAATCAAGAAACTACTAGTTCTATTAAAAATACTTCTAGTTCAACTTATACATCAGTAAATTCTTCTTCAGAAATAAAAACGAATCCTTTATCTCAAAAAAATAATCAATCTATAAATAATGATATAGAGGTCAAGAAACAAATTAATGAGGTGAAGCAGATTGTTTCAATACAAGCAATTAATAATAAGGAGCAAGTTGAGCAATTAAAAAAAGCTGACTTCAATTCAAAGAACATTAATACTAAAAAAAGTATAGCTAATAAAGTAATTAAAAATAGAAAGTCTAGAAAATTTAAATCTCGTAAAGTAAATACACAACACTCAATCCTAACTAAATCTGATGATAGTCTTTTGAGTTCTAATAAACAGGATAATTTCGATTCAAAGGATGATGTTGTAGATTACTCAATTTCGAATAAATTACCAAAAGAAGAAATCGTTCAATCGAATAGTATTAATAATACAGATTTGTCAAAAACGAATGAGAACGAACAAAAAACAAAAACAGATTCTTTAATCTTACAAAAAAGGATTGAAGATACAGTCGTTAATGAACCAACAACAGTAGCAATTGATAGCAATTCAAATCAAGTGGCAAAAGATCCAATTTCTAAATGGTTAATATCAGCTCGTTTTGGAACTGGCGTAGGATTTAATTCATTTAAAATTCAAAATAACTACGATTTAAATGAGAAAAACACATTCTTTTTAAATTTAGAATTGACAAAAATGTTGAATTCAAATTACTCATTCACCTCAGGAATTCAATATGATCAAAATGAAAGTTTATTGAGTTATAAATATGATAAAATTGAAAATTCATTTATTGGATTTGATACAACATACATTCCTATTCTAGATTCTAATGGTGCGACTATAGGTTTCAATACTAAACTGAATCCAAATTATGAAAATACAACTTTAACGAATATTTTACAAAATAGATATTCAGTAACAGGAATAACTTTACCTATTTATTTAGGGTTTTCGACAAAATTGAATAAACTGTTCTATTTAGATGTCAATTCTGGATTTTTAATGGGATATCAAAAAGCTAAATTGTTATCAGGAACTGTAAATATTAATGATCCAAAATTCAATCATTTCGGCTTGAAAGTTTGTTTGCGACCTCAAATTCGTTATGAATTTAAAAACTTTGGAGTAAGTATTAATACATCAATTGGGTATGATATCATTCCAGCTATGAATTGGTCTGGTGTGAAACGAAATAGATTTTATTCAAACGTTGGAATAGGATTCCATTATTCGTTTTAATTGTGCTCAATATTTCTCGGGTGAAACGAAATAATTGCTTCTTTTAAAAAGCGTTGATCTAAATGCGTATATATTTCTGTTGTTGTGATTGATTCATGGCCTAACATCTCTTGTATTGCTCGAAGATTTGCACCGCCTTCAATCATGTGTGTAGCAAAAGAATGTCTAAATGTATGCGGAGAAACCTGTTTTTTTAATCCAATTGAAAGCGCTAAATTTTTGATTATGGTAAAAATCATGATTCTAGTCAATTGTTCGCCTCTTCGATTCAGAAACACTATGTTTTCAAATCCTGGTTTAATGACTTGATGTCTTCGAACAAAATCATTGTAAATACCTATTTCATGTTCAACCGTTTCGCTAACAGGAACCAATCGTTCTTTATTTCCTTTTCCAATTACTCGAATAAAGCCTTCTTCAAAAAACAAATCAGAAAATCGTAAATTAATTAACTCGCTAACCCTTAGTCCGCAACTGTATAGCGTTTCTAGAATAGCTTTATTTCGATGGCTTTCAGCTTTACTCATGTCAATGGCATTTATCAGCGCATCGATTTCTTCAACCGTTAGGACTTCTGGTAATTTTTTTCCTAAACGAGGCATTTCTAAACGTTCACTGGGATCGTCGTTTATTACATCTTCTAAAAGTAAAAATCCGAAAAATTGTTTTACGCCACTAATAATTCTAGCTTGACTTCGAGCGCTTAATCCAAGTTCGTAAAGTTCTGTTATAAAGTCTTTTAAATTGTTGTAAGTTAAAGCGTCAGGAGCTATATTTTTGTCAACTGAAAAATCTTTTAATTTTAATACATCATTTTGATAAGCAAAAATTGAATTTTCAGCTAAACCTTTCTCGATTTTTAAAAACGAAATAAATTGTTTAATATAGCGATCCCAAGACAACATGAATATGAAAATTTTAATTATTAACGGTCCGAACTTAAACTTATTAGGAACTCGTGAACCACAAATATATGGTAATCAAACATTCGAAATGTATTTTGAGGAATTAAAAAACAGAACGAATGCAGATTTAGAATATTATCAATCCAATGTTGAAGGTGAATTAATTAATGAATTGCAAAAATCTAAACATGATGGCATCATTTTCAATGCAGGAGGTTATACGCATACAAGTGTTGCTTTGCGTGATTGTATAAATGCTATTTCAGTACCAGTTGTTGAAGTTCATATTTCGAATATCTCAAATCGTGAGGAATTTAGACATACTTCTATGATTTCTCCAGTTGCAGTTGGATGTATTTTTGGATTTGGCTTGAAAAGCTATGATTTAGCTATTAATTTCTTTGAAAAACAATAGAAATAACCTATAATTAGGTTCTAAAACTAAAAACATACTTATTTTTAAAAGTGTTAATTTGTTGTTTTTAAGTGTTTTATGTATGTGTTTTTAATTATTTAACACTTCTGTTGAAAACTTGGTTGAAAACCTAAACTCGCTGAGTCTCAAACACAAGTGAATCTATGTTAAATTTGCTTTAAGATTATAAGAACACACTATGGCTCTACTTGGAACATTATTAAAAAGAAAATTATCAGACGAACAGGTTGCAAATGTATTTGTTAATGCATTGTTGGATGTCGTTGATAATGGATTTGTAGAGGTTGCTGAATTGATTAATGAAGATGTGGCTTTTGTTAAATCGCCAGAAATTGATCCAAAACAAAACGGAGAATTTGCATTAATTGTAATTGTAGGTAATTTATCTTTTTTAGAAAATATATTTGAATCTGATCAAGCAGAAAGAGTTGAACAGATTATTTTTAATAAATTAGGGAAAATGTACGAAATGTCTGGAAATGATTTCCAACAAATCGTAAGAGAATACCAAAGCTTTATTTCTAGAATAAATCATCCTTCTAAAAATATGATTTACGGAATGTCTAAAGCTGTTTTTGAAAAATACAAATTGAATGAATTTCAAGATGATTATTTCAGAAGAATGCAAGCTCCAAATCCTTTGTTCTTAAAAAGAATGGATGAGGTTATGGGAAATTTCATTTGGAACTGGGATGCTTTTTTCAAAAAGTATAAAATGAATTAAGTGTAAATAAACTATAATGTAAGGAAGCTCAAATTTGATTTGAGCTTTTTTTTATGAGTTTATTTTGTAATTTTGAGACATGAAAAAGAATTTACATACGATAATTGCTTTTATTGTAATCAGTGCTTTTGTTATGCAAGCATTGGGTAAATTCATTATATATACAGATTACATTATCAATAAAGAATACATAGCGAATAATCTATGCGTTAACAAGTCTAAGCCGATATTGAAATGTAATGGTAAATGTCATTTGGCTAAACAGTTAAAAAAACAAGATCAAAAAGAAAATAAATCTTCATCATCTAAAGAAAAAGTTGAGATAATTACAGATCAAATTTCGGTTGAAACTTTTGTTTTTTTTGAAAGCGATTTTTTGAAAGCTAAGAAAACAGAAGTTTTTGAATACAATAAAAATATAATTCAGAGTGATTTAAACTCTGTTTTTCAGCCTCCTAGAGTATAATTTGTTTTAACTAACAGATTGCTTTTAAGTATGAGTCAATCTGATTTCTTAGAAGAGTAATTCTTCAATAAAAACAAATTAAAATTCAATAAATGTTTTTTAAACAAAAATGGAATGTTCTTATTATTGGGACATTGATGGCTATTAATGTATTTAGTCAAGAAACAATCGATACTTCAAGTTGTGTTCATTCATGTCATTGTTTTCGTAATTTGACTCCTGCGGGTGTGATGATTAGTCATGTTCATCCAAAGAAAGAATGGATGTTATCGTATCGATATATGCAAATGAATAATTCAACGTTGATTTCTGGAAACAATCCAATTGATGAAATGGATGTATTCAATGATTATATCATGAGTTCTAGTAAAATGAACATGCAAATGCATATGTTAATGGGAATGTATGGTTTTTCTGAACGTTTTACAGGAATGTTAATGTTGCATTACAATCAGACTTCTATGGGAATGACCATGGTTCCAACGATGAGTCACGATCATTCAATGCCAGGTATGGAAATGACAAATAATGCAGATATGACAATGCTAACATCTGGATTTGGCGATATAAAACTTCATTTATTGTATGGTATTGTAAAAAATACATCTAGTCAATTGATTTTAGGCTTAGGAGGAAGTATTCCAACTGGTTCAATTCAAATGAAAGGATTGTCCAACGATATGTTATATCCTAATGAGCGATTTGCTTATATGATGCAAATGGGGTCAGGATCTTTTGAACTATTACCTAGTTTAACATACATTAAACAATCAAATGGATTTGCTTATAGCTTTCAAGGAAGTTCTGTAATGCGTTTAAATACAAATAATGTTGGCTATCGTTTAGGTAACGAATATTATTTAAATGTATGGGGAGCCTACAATTGGTGGAATAACTTTAGTAGTTCAATTAGATTTGAAGGTAAATTAATTGATGCAATTCAAGGTTATGATAAAATGATTTATAGGTTCAATGAACCATCAGCAAATACGATGAATTATGGTTTGAAATCAATAAGTACGTTAGTTGGTTTATCGTATCAATTTTCAAAGGGTTTCTTTGAAAATGTTAAACTAAATTTTGAGTATGGTTTCCCTATTTATCAGTATGTTGATGGAATTCAAAATAAATCTAAAAATTCTATTATTACATCGTTAAATTATTCATTTTAATTAACATCATGATAATAACATTTAAAAAAATAAGTATCCTTTTTATAATTGGATTGATAGTGTTTTCTTGTAAAAAGAAAGAAGACGAACCAAATAATTCGAATGAGCCAACTGTAACTGAAGGTACATTTATTTTACATTTACATACACATATTGATTCAACTGAAATTGATGCATATGATACAATTTATTCATTATCAAATGGAAGAAAAATGTCGTTGCATTTAGCTCAAATGTATTTTTCAGATGTTCAATTAGTTAAAATCGATGGGGCTATAGTTGATATCACTACGAATAGTTTTTTGAAGGTTTTTGAAAATGAGCAATATTTGATTGGTAATGTTCCAGTTGGAAATTATAAAGGTGTTCGTTTTAAAGTTGGTTTAAATTCAACGAAAAATGCTTTAAATCCAACTTCGAGTTCAGAATCAGAAATTTTAAATAATTCTGAAATGTGGTTTGGTTCTTCAGCTCAGCCTGATGGCTATGTTTTCCTGAATGTTCAAGGTACTATCGATACTACTTCTAGCATGAATGGGACACCTGTTAATTTTGAGTATAGAATTGGAACGAATTCAAGTTACACTCAAATAACTATGCCAGATCAATATTTCACGGTTCTAAAAGGAATTTATGCTTACAAGCATGTAATTGTTGATTACAGTAAAATATTTGAAGGTGTAACGTTAAATGATCCAAACAATTTAACTGTTCATTCATTAGTTGATAATAGTTTACCTTTTGTTGAGACTTTGAAAAACAATATTCCATTAATGTTTCGTTACGAATAATTAGTTATGATTAGAATAATCCTATTATTAAAGTTATTTATTGTTACTACATTATTAGTTGTGTCTTGTGAAAAAGACAAAGATAATTCAAACAATAACGATCAGTCAAATTCAAATGATCAATCAAATGTTGCAAAAGGAACTTTATTGTTTCATATGCATACATACATTGAAGATACAGAAGTTGATGCATATAATGTTGATATGATGACTTATGCAGGAAGAATAATTTCATTAAGTCGTGCTCAATTTTATATTTCTGGAATACAATTGGTTAAATTGGATGGTTCAACAGTTGATTTACAAAATAATGTCATAAAATTGTTTGAATCAGAAGGATTAACAATTGGAGAAGTACCTGTTGGAAATTATAAATCAGTAAGATTTAAAGTTGGCTTAAATGCAACAACGAATGCTTTATTACCTTCTTTTTCGTCGGATTCAATCATTTTAAAAATGCAGCAAATGTGGTTTGGTTCTTCAGCTCAACCAGATGGCTATGTTTTCATGAATGTTCAAGGTAATATTGATACAACAAATGCTGTAACCGGCACTCCTGTTCCTTTTTGTTATAAGATTGGAACGAATGAGAATTATGTATCTGTATCAATGCCTATTCAGAATTTTACTGTATTAAAAGACAACGTGAATTATGTGCACATGATTGTCGATTATTCAAAATTGTTTGATGGAATTGATTTAACAAATCCTTCAAATTTGAATGTGTCTTCAGCTCAAGACAATAGTTCTTCAATTGCAACAATGATTAAAAATAACATTCCAAATTTGTTTAGATACGAATAACTGATGATAAAATTTTTTACACTCATAGTAATTATGATTTCGTTCTTGCATTTTACGTCATGTAAAAAGAAGAAAGAGAAATGTGATTTACCCGATACTGTTTCGTATAAAAATGATGTACAACCAATTTTCAATGAGAATTGTACAACATCAGGTTGCCATTCAGGAACAAATCCGAAGGGTAATTTAAATTTAGTGTCAAGTGTTTCATATCAGCAGTTATTAAACAGTCAAAGTGGTTATATAAACACCACAAATCCGAGTTCAAGTTTGTTGTATTCATCAATGAAATCCGTTAATAATCCAATGCCACCAAATGGCGTGTTAGAACAATGTAAATTGGATTTGATTTTAAAATGGATAGAGCAAGGAGCTCAAAATAATTAATAATAATTTAAAAATAATAATGAAAAATAATACTTTAAATTCAATGATGTTGATTGCATTTATTTGTATATCAACAATTTCGTTAGCGCATTTTGGATCTAAAGGTCCGTTCGGTAGCGGTAAAATCACCTGTTCAACCCAAGGAGGTGGATTGGTTTATTTTGGAACTGAAAATGGAGGTGTTTATGAAAACACAAATGCTTCACTGGTAGCTTGGAGATCTAGAGCTGTAGGTTTAAAAAGCGGTAAAATTGCTGCGTTGGATTTTGCCGGATCAAATTTATTTGCCGCGACAGTTGATAGTGGCGTTTTCCGTTTTACTGGTTATGTTGGTTCGGACAGATACTGGGAAAAAGTTCAAAATGGATTAACAAGTAAAAATACTTCAGCAATCGCTTCATTTGATGCTACCTCATTAGTTGTAGGAACTTCTAATGGAAAAATTTTCAGAACAATTGATAATGGTTCAAATTGGAATGAAATTACAAGTTTACCTTTTGCTGGAGCAAATATTACGGGTATTGTAAAAGCAGGTGCACGTTTAATATTGATAGCTGAAAATAAAGGAGTTTATTACTCAGATGATAATGGATTAACATGGTTTGGGTTAAATGATGCGAATACATTAAATGTTTCAAGTACTAATTCAATTTCTTACAATGGAACGACGAATGAAATTTTGCTGAAAAATCATAATGGAGTTTTTGCTTTAGCTTCAGCTAGTACTACAACTACGCCTGTATATGTTGCAGTAACTTCAGGCTTAATTTTGAATTTAGCCATTAATTCAATTACAAACAATGGAACAAATTGGTATTTAGCAACGGATAATGGAGTATATACTTCTGTAACAGGATCAATAAATTGGTCTACAATTAATTCAGGGTTTACTTCAAATTTAAATGTAAATTTTGTTGCAGCTTATAATACAAGTTTAATTGCGGGTGTATACAAAGAAGGTATCTATAAAACATCAAATTCTTCAATCAGTTGGGTAGCGAATAATACAGGATATAATAATCAAGTAACATATTCAATGGCAACAAGTGGAGATCAAGTAATTGTTGCAGCTACTGAAAAAGGTGTATTTGTAAGTAAAAATTTAGCAACTTCTTATACTGCTGCAAATATTGGTTTAACTGATTATTTACATGTAAATGATTTAACGTTTAAAGGAACAAAATTATTTGCTGTAACTGAAAATGCAGGTGTTTTTGTGAGTAATGATACAGGTGCTGTTTGGAATGAGTTTAATATTGGATTGTCTGAATTATCTGTAAAAAAAGTGTTTGCTACATCAAATTATGTGTACATTTTTGATGCAACAGGTACAATTTACCAATCTAACGGAACAGGTGCATGGACTTCAATTCAAGGGAATTTAGGCGCTAATTTAGAAGATGTTGCATTTTCTTCATATGGAGATAAAGTTGTAATTGCTATCCATGGAGGAGGAGTTCACTCAATAAATGAAGCGTCAGGTAATTGGACAAATATAACAACTAATTTACCGACCGATCATACAACTGCTATAACGACATTAGGGACAAAAATTTATGTTGGAACGCATCATGACGGAGTGTTTGTTGCTGATATTTCTGATTTTAATTGGTCAGCTACTTCACCTACTTCAATTTCTCATACTACTTTATTAGGTTTGGATGGAGATGCTATTCAAGCAATGGGTACTTTTGGAGGTTATGTTTTTGCAAGTTATAGAGGTGGTTTAATTGCAACAAGTGATCATGGTCAAACGTGGGAAGCAGGTGGAAACCAATTCAATTTACCAAGTTATACAGCGGTAAATAAAATTTCATTTGTTACTTCTAGAGTTTTTGTAACGACAGAAAATAACTGTTTGTACTCAAATGGACTTTCTGAACTTCCGGTTAATGTAGCAATCAATTATCCATCTTCACCTTCATGTATCAATGCGAATGACGGATCTTTATCTGCAGTTGCAACTGGTGGAACTGCTCCATATACTTATTTATGGAGTAATGGTGCGACAACAGCTTCAATCAATAACCTTCTTCAAGGTACTTATTTTGTGACTGTCTCAGATGCATTGTCTATTTCGCATACAGATTCAATGACAATTTCAGGAGCGTCCCCTGTAACACCTTCTATTAATGTTTCAGCTGATATTACAACAATTTGTTCTGGTCAAGAAGTTACTTTCTCACAATCAACTATATACGCAGGAAATACACCAACATTTGAGTGGTTTATCAACGGAGAAAGTGTTTCAACATCAACTTCGATAGTTGTAGATACGTTAGTAAATGGTGATGAAGTATATTGTGTATTAACTTCAAGTGAATCATGTATATCTGATTTAGATGACACTTCAGCGATTGTAGCGATAAATGTAAATTCTGCATTAATTCCTTCTGTTTCTATTTTAGCAAACAATACAGCCTGTGCTGGTTCTGAAGTGATATTAGTTGCTGATGGAATAAATGCAGGTACAACTCCTGTTTATGAATGGTTTGTTAATGGGAATCTATTGTCTGAGAATTCAGATACATTAATAATTTCAACTTTAAATGACAATGATATTGTTACTTGTAATTTAATTTCTAGTTTAACTTGTGCTACTATTGATACGGTGAACGCTCAATCAATTGAAATGACAATTAATCCAATTCCAACTGCACCAGTTTTATATGCAAATGGTACTTTATTAAGCACAAATGTTGCTTCAGGAAATCAATGGTATTTAAATGGTTCTGCAATTCAAAATGCAACGAATCAGTCATACACTGTAACAGCTAATGGTGATTATTCTGTTACAGTTACAACAAATGGATGTACTTCAAGTTCATCAGCAATTGTAGGTTTCACTACTTTAGGTTTAAATTCAATTTCAACTGTTGAAAATGGGTTGTCTATTTATCCGAATCCTTCAAATGGTATGTTTACTGTAAAAGTTATGGATGAAACATTAACTTTAAATTCAATCGTTATTTTCAACGAAATCGGAAAACAGGTAAAATCAATTACAGATAATTTAACAAATACAACATCTATTTCAACTGATTTATCAGCAGGAATTTATTTTGTTAAAATCAACTCTGTGAAAGGAAGTTTTGTGCAAAAATTAGTTGTTGAATAATTAAACCAAATCTGGTAGTAGAATTAAAAAATATATCTATGAAAATGGATTTTCTACTACCAGATTGTTATTCACGCTAATGAATGGTTTAATTTTTATTTGATAAATTGAGTATTTGCACAATATTTTTTTCTTAAGGAATTGGATTAGAACTTTTTTAACATTCTGAAATTTGAACTTCTGAAGAATTAAAATTATAATCGGAAAAATATTTTTGATTTTGTTGGTTTGTGGTTATTGATTGTATTGTTGACATGGAGTTAAATTTTCAATTGTAAATATAGTTAAAAGTATTCAGAAAAGTCCCGATAATATGATTTTAGTTATTATAAAACATTTTATTTGTCTTCCTATATAAAAATATTTATGATTTTATTTCGTGAGTCAATATTAATTAGATAAGTTATACCTTAAAAGACTTAAAGAACTAAAATTTAGGATGTGACTTTTGATGAGTTTTAGTGATTAATTAAACTAATTATAATTTTGTTTTTTGCTTTACAGAGATTAAGATATATTTTCTAAATGAATGATTATTGTCTAAGGCTTTATTTAATAGTTCAATATTAGATAATGCTTGAAAAGTTTAATCCATATTAAAAAAAAAACATCAACTTTTCCCCACAAAAATTAGTAATACACCACTTCGTTTATTTGATTATCAGTTGTTTATGTGCTGGTGGGACAAAGTGTCATTTTCTTCAGGATATCTTTCGTTAAAATATTCATATTTTTACTTTGTTATTATTATTTACTGGTAAAAACAAAAGTTATTACTTTTTAGTGAATTTATATTCTCTGTGTAATTATGAAGTTTATTATCTTACTACTACTATATACTTCGGTATACTATTACTCCTATGGTCAAACAGGACCAGGTGGAGTAGGTACGAGTGCGAATAATATGTTGTGGTTAAAAGCAGATGCTGGTACAAATACTACTTCAAATGGTACAGCAGTTTCAAATTGGACAGATCAATCAGGTAATTCAAATACAGTTTCTCAATCCACAACGAATAAACAACCGATTTATACAACCAATGTTATAAATGGAAATCCAGCTATTCTTTTTGATAATAATAATGGAACCAACGATAAATTAGTTGGAGCAGATGCTTCCTCATTAGACAATACCTCAGGATACACATTTTTCACTATATCAAAACCTTTAAACTTAGATGGAGGAGCAAGATCAATCGTTTCTAAAAGAACAACTGTAGGTGTCGAACAATCGTTTATGTTGTTTTATTATACTGCCAATAAATTTTTTGTTGACATTCAAACGAATAATAATCGATTTAATAGTAATAAGGTTTACTTGAAGGATACGAATTATTTAATAGATGTAGTTTATGATGGAACTTTAGCTGCGAGTTCTAGATCTAAAATATATAATGGAAACAATTTAGACATCTCAGCTTCAGAATCGAATTCTTTTGTTACAGATAATAATTCACCACTTATCATCGGCTCAACAGATATAAATGATCCAAGACCTTTTGGAGGTTATATTGCTGAAGTAATAGGTTATAGAACAGCTTTAAATAAGGCTTCTAGAATTATTGTTAATAATTATCTTTCAGCGAAATATAATATTTCGTTAGCGTCTGGAGATAAGTATGTTGGAGATATTAGTACAATCAATTTTGATAAAGATGTTGCAGGAATAGGTAGTGATACAATAATGCCTGGTTCAGTTGTTGGTTCTAATACAAGCTTCTCTTCTTCTGTAGCAAAAGGCTTAGGGATTACTTCATCATCAGGATTGGATGTAGGTGATTATTTGTTAATTGGTCATAATTCCACTAACAATAGTGAAATGTCCACGGACGTTGCAGGTATGACGGGAACCTCAAATACGAGATGGCAAAGAGTTTGGTATTTCGACGTAACAAATACTTCTACAGTATTGAATGGCACCGTTGAATTTGATGTTTCTAATAGTGGTATGGCTGTTAATTCAATGGGTTCAGCAGCTGATTATGTCCTTTTATATAGATCTTCAAATTCAACAGGAACTTCTTGGACCGAAATTGCAACTGCAAATAGTGTTTCAGGAGATATGGTTTCATTTTCGAATGTAAATTTACAAAACGATGGATATTATACTTTAGGGTATCATTTTTCCTCAGTAATTGTTTTACCAATTGAATTATCGAGCTTTAATGCTGAATTGAATTACAATCAAGTGGATGTGTTTTGGACGACTTTTTCAGAAACTAACAATGATTATTTTTCTGTTGAGAAATCTGAAAATGGAAAAGATTTTTATGAAATAGGTCAAATTAACGGAAAGGGTAATTCAACTCAGACTTCTAATTATTTGTTTACAGACGAAAAAATAGTTGAGGGAATTTCATACTATCGTTTAAAACAAGTTGATTTTAATGGAAGGTTTACTTATTCGACAATAAAGTCGGTTGAAAATGAAATGATTGAAATTGAATTAAATGTTTTTCCAAATCCATCAGAAAACGGAAATTTCAAGATTCATTTTTCTGAAAATGATTTAAAGAATGAGGAACCTTTAACAATTCAATTGGTTGACTTAGCTGGGAAAATATTTCATTCAGAAGAATTGTTGCCGGATAAAATTTCAAATCATCATCATGAAATGAATACATTTGGTTCAATTCCTAAAGGAGTTTATTATTTAATTATTCATAGAAATAATAGAAAGAAATCAACGAAAGTGATTATTCAGTAAGTAATTTTAAGAATCTCATTTGATCAAAAATTAAGTAAGATATATTGCTTAATTTTATAATTTCTAAAATGAATTTTGATTAATGACATTCACAACTAAAATCTTTGAAACATTTGTACTCAATTATACTTCAGAAAAAACTAGAAGTGAATGGAGAGATTCTGAAATCAAGGATTTTTCAATGTCTGAAACAGAAATTACGGCATTGGTTAAAGGTTCAGATATCTATGATGTCAAAATTGAATTTTCTCCCAAAAAAGTTTTAAAAGCTTCTTGTAATTGTTCGTTTAATCAAGGTCCAATTTGTAAACATATCGTTCATGTGCTGCATAAAGCAGATGATGAATTAGTGAATGGGGAAGATCGAGAAAATGGAGTTCATCCAACGGAGTATCGAATTGACAAGTTCAAATTTCCAAAACTTACCAATACTTACATCATGGTTCATTCCATGGAATTACCAAGTGAACGAAAACGCGGTTTTTTAGATTTTTATCCGAATGAAATCACAATCAATCATGTTTCATTTCTGGATGCATATAGTTTTCCGAGAAACAATGTTGTAGATGTCAAGTTCGAAAATGATCAATTAATTTTAAATTGTAGTTGTCCTTCAATTAAGCGTAAAATGTGTGAACATCAAGCGCAAGCATTGTATAACATCAAAGATAGAGAAGAGATTAGTGTATTTTTTGATGAGGTTTTCCGAAAGGAATATTTTCATGAAAAAGCAAAAGAATTTGGTTTAGAAGAGGAGAATAACTTAGATGATTTTTTTGAATTGGAATACGATTCAATGTATAAACGAGCAAATGTTCTTTCAAAAATAAAGGAATTACTCCCAATTAATCAAAAAACGACAAGTCTACTTGAAAAGCAATTGCTTCCTCAGCCAAAAGAAGTTCTATCACCAATTGAAGCCTATCAGCAAAGTTTTTCGAAGCAATTTGTTATTATTGGGCAACATCGTTATTACGATCACATCTATGTAGACTTTGTAACTTCCAATGCAACTAAAGATGGAAGACCCAAAAATCCAATAACAAAAAAGAATCCAGTAGATTTAATTTGGAAGGCAGAAAAACAAGAAGAAATTAAGTTCTTTACTGCGTTGGCTAAATTCCAAAGTGAAGGAATGCGCCTTTCGGGAGTTTCTGATATTGATGCTTTGAAAGCCATTGTAAAGAATCCAAGTAATTTTGAAGTGTATTACCACAATGAAAGTATTTCGGATAATTTAACTTCAAGTTCAATCGTTCTTGTTCAATTGAAAAGATTAGAATCGGATTTGATTCTGGATGTGAACATGAAGGAAAAGTTTTATGAAATTTCAGGTCAAATAGAAATTGACGGAATTTTTATTGAATTAAAAAAGTTAAAATTGGTTTTCAATTACTTTGTTCTATTGGGCGAGACTATGTATTTAATAGATAATCCTGATGTAATTCGTGTGATTAATTTTTTCAAGAGTAATAATCAAAAAATCATCATTCATAAGTCGAAATACAAAGAATTTCAAGAGAAGTATTTAGCGAATTTAGAACAACGAATTAAAATAAATTATACCTATCTAAAACCCGCTTCAAAAAAGCAAATCATCGAAAAAGGGTTCGATAAAAAAGTCAGTAAGCTCATTTATTTATCCGATTCAGATGGGTATATAGCAATTACTCCAGTTTTAAAATATGGAGACATAGAGATTCCAATTTTATCAAAAAAACAAATTTATTCAAGAGATAAAAATGGAAATGAGTTTTTGGTAGAACGTGATATCGATTTAGAATATCGTTTTTTAGCGATGTTAATTCGTCAACATGAAAGTTTCGAAGAGCAATTAAATTTAGATAGTTTTTACATTCATTCAGTCCATTTTTTAGAAGGCGCTTGGTTTTTGGAGATTTTCGATCAATGGAGAGATGCTGAGATTACAATTCTTGGATTTAGTGAGTTAAAAAATAATCGTTATAACGGACATAAAGCGAGTGTAACTGTTTCTGTTAGTTCAGGTTTGGATTGGTTTGATACGGCTATAAAAGTTAAATATGGCGAACAAGATGTCACATTGAAACAATTGCAAAAAGCAGTTAAAAACAAAACAAAATTTGTTGAGTTAGGAGATGGGACATTAGGATTACTACCTGAAGAATGGATAGAAAAATTTTCAAAATATTTTAGAGTAGGAGAAGTTCAAAAAGAAGTTATCCGAACAAATAAAATCAACTTTTCTGAAATTTCAGAATTATACGAAGATGAGGTTTTGACTACCGAAGCAAGAGATCAGATTGCTTTTTATCAAGCTAAATTGGCTTCTTTTAATTCAATTCAAAAGGTGAAAGTGCCAAAAGCATTGAATGCGACTTTGCGTGATTATCAAAAAGAAGGCTTGAATTGGTTAAATTTCTTAGATGATTTTGGTTTTGGTGGTTGTTTGGCAGATGATATGGGGTTGGGAAAAACAATTCAAATCTTAGCTTTTATTTTATCTCAAAGAGAAAAGAAAGTTAAAAACAATACGAACCTTATAGTTGTTCCAACATCCTTAATTTTTAACTGGCAAAAAGAAATTGAAAAATTTGCTCCTTCGATTAAATTATTTACAATTTACGGAGCGGATAGAGTGAAGAATACCGAAGATTTTCATCAATATGAGATTATCTTAACTTCTTATGGAACATTGCTTTCTGATATTCGTTTTCTCAAAGAATTTGAATTTAATTATGTGATTTTGGATGAATCTCAAGCAATTAAAAATCCTGAATCACAACGTTATAAATCTGTTCGATTATTAAAATCTAGGAATAAATTGGTATTAACGGGAACGCCAATTGAAAACAATACGTTTGATTTATACGGACAGTTTTCGTTTGCTTGTCCAGGTTTATTGGGTAATAAAACAGCATTTAAGGATTTGTATGCAATGCCGATTGATAAATTCAAAGATTTTGGTCGAGCGAAAGAATTGCAAAAGAAAATAAATCCGTTTTTATTAAGACGAACGAAAAGTCAAGTTGCAAAAGAATTACCAGATAAAACAGAAATGGTACTTTATTGTGAAATGGGAGAGGAGCAACGCAAAGTTTACGACACCTATAAACAAGAGTTTAGAGAGTTTTTGATAGCAACATCGAATCAGAAAAAATACATGGATAGCATGCATGTGTTGGCCGGTTTAACTAAGTTGAGACAAATTTGTAATTCTCCAGCATTGATTAACGATGAAGAATACTATGGAGATCAGTCTTCTAAACTAGAAGTATTGATGGGAGAAATTTCTTCAAAACAAGGTGATCATAAAATGATTGTATTTTCTCAATTTGTCACGATGCTCGATTTAATCAAGAAAGAATTAGATAAACGAGAAATTAAATACGAATATTTAACTGGTCAAACCAAAGATAGAGAAACAAAAGTCAATAATTTTCAAACCAACGATGAAGTTCGCGTTTTCTTAATTAGTTTGAAAGCTGGTGGAACTGGATTGAATTTAACAGAAGCAGATTATGTCTATTTAGTTGACCCATGGTGGAATCCAGCTGTTGAAAATCAAGCAATCGATAGATGTTATAGAATCGGTCAAAAGAAAAATGTATTCGCAGTTCGTTTAATTTGCCCTGACACGATAGAAGATAAAATAAGAACATTACAAGACTCCAAAAAAGAATTAGCAACAGATTTAGTTAAAACGGATACCAGCATCTTAAAATCGCTAAATCGAGAAGATTTGGTTGGGATTTTATAGTTTTTTTGAATTGAATTATTAAACTTTTTCCTTAAATTCAGTAGAGTAATTAAAATTTTACTCAATGGAAAACAACTATTTAACCAACCTAAATGATGAAAATAATTTAGCTTCTAAGATTTTTGTGGTTAGAAATCAACAAGTTATAATTGATCGAGATTTAGCTGAATTGTATAATGTTCAGACGAAAAGAATTAATGAACAAGTAAAACGAAACAAAGAAAGATTTCCAGAAATGTTTTGTTTTCAACTGACCAGCTTCGAAAAAGATGAACTGGTCGCAAAATGCGACCGGTTCAGAATATTAAAACATTCTTCTAGATTGCTTTTTCGAAGATGAATAAAGAGTCACTTATTATATTAGACTAATTAAATTAAAGTTTTATTATACATAATTAGTAATCCAAAATCCAAAATTAATAATTCAACATTATTAATATCTCACATAAACCACTTTCTTCGTCTCAAAGAATTCTTCTGAAAAATGATCAGGTAGATTATGCATGTAGAAATAACGGTTCACACCCTTCATTTCTTCTTTTAAATCACCACCTTTTAAATATAAGATTCCATTTTTTAAATCGTGGACACTTTTCTTTTTGAATTTTCCATTGATCCATTTGATGAAGTCAGGCATTGCTGTAACAGCTCGACTTACAATAAAATCAAATTGTTTATCAATGTTTTCAGCACGTTCATGAATTCCTGTAACATTTGTTAAACCAATTGCTGCAGCAACTTCATTTACCACTTTTATTTTTTTACCGATTGAATCAACTAAAGTGAAATTACAGTTTGGATAAAGAATTGCTAATGGAATACCAGGGAAGCCACCGCCTGTTCCTATATCCATAATATCAGCACCATCTTTGAATTGCATAATTTTAGCAATTCCTAATGAATGCAATACATGTCTTTCGTAAAAATTATCGGTGTCTTTTCTAGAAATCACATTGATTTGATTGTTCCAAAAGGTATAGACTTCTAATAATTTAGAAAATTGTTCGATTTGCTTTTCAGTCAAATCAGGAAAATATTTTAATATAAGTTGTACTGAATTCATAATTTGATTTCTCCTTAAAGATAAAGAGTCTGAAAATTTATAATCTAAAGAAATTAAATATTCTCTTTTGTTTTTTCAATCATGTTTGCTAAAAACTCTCTCGCTCTGAATAATTGAGCTTTTACAGTTCCTAGCGGTAAATTTAGTTCTTCAGCAATTTCTTCGTAACTCAATTCTTCAAAGTAACGTTTCTCAACCAATTCTCTATACCTAGGTTTTAATTGACTTACTAAATTACGCATCAATTTAACTTTCTGATTATAGATAATTGTTTCTTCAGGATCTAACGTTTGAGATTTAGCATCATAAAAAATAGTTTCGCCATCATCCGTCATCATTCCAGTGTCCATTGAAGTGACTTTAATTCTTTTTTTACGAATAAAATCAATACTGTTATTAGATGCGATTTTGAATAACCATGTACTAAAAGCAAAACTAGGAGAATATTGTTCTAAACGACTAAAAGCTTTACCAAATGCCTCTAATGTTAAATCTTCGGCATCATCTGGATTCTTAACCATTTTCAACATCATGAAATAAATTGATTCACGATATTTCTCCATTAATTCCGCGTAGGCGCTTTGTTTACCGCTAATCGCAGCGTTGACTAATTGTAAGTCATGCTTTGCTTTATCTGATAAATGTTCGCTTCCTACCATTTTGTATCTTCTTTTTTGTTCACTGAATAATAGAGTATTGGAATTAAAATTGAATAAGCAATATCAAGTAATGGGATCATTGAAATAAAACCAGGTTCATGCAATTTTTTAAAACATCTTGCATGAATCCACCATTTTACAATAATGACAAATCCAAAAACAGATAGTGTTAACCAACGATAATTCGTATCCAACATCAAAATAACAAAGGAAATCAACAACATAAACATGGTAAGAGGATATATTCCTAACATCGCTTTTTTGAAAACCCTATATCGGCTAGACGTAGTATAGTGTCTAGCTTTTTGTCGAAACCAACTTTCCCAGTCTTCTGCACCTTCAGAATAACAAAACGACGTGTTATCAAGATTAATTGCGATGTTATTTTTTGTGGCAGTCTCTTGAATAAATAGATCATCATCTCCAGATGCAAGTGAATAATGAGATTTAAATCCATTTACAGAATTAAAAACAGATTTAGTATAACCCATATTTCTTCCAACACCCATGTAAGGTATTTTAGCTAAAGCCATAGAAAAATAATTCATAGCAATCCAAGTAGTATCAAATCGTATAATCTTATTGATAAAAGATTTCTTGAAAACATAAGGGGCATAACCAATTGTTATTTCTTTCTCTGATGTAAATCGACTGGCCATACTTTTTAGCCATTGGTTTGATGTTGGTTTACAATCAGCGTCAGTAAACAATAAATGTTCGTATTTTGCACCTTTAATTCCAATCGTTAATGGAAGTTTCTTTCCAGATTTTAAATGTTGACTTCTTTCAATCTCTATAACTCTTAAGTTTTTATATTGATGTGCATAAGCATTTAAAATATAATGAGATTCATCAATAGATTGATGGTTTATGACAATGACTTCAAATTCGGGATAGTCTTGTTCTAAGATTGTCGGTAGATTTTCATAGATATTGTCAGCTTCATTTCTAGCAGAAATCAATATTGTTATTGGAGGTAATTCAGTTGAAACAACTTGTTTAGATGGATTGAAAAATGAAAGTTTTCCGTGAATAAACAGCACGTAAATCAGCTGTATAAAGGCTGCAAGGGAGAAAACGATAAATAAAATCATCGTTAAATTATACTCAAATTCTGGAATAAACTGCATTTTGTGTAAAGCTTTGGTACAAATATGGCAAGCATAACTAAATACAATTATCTTTGTAGTGTTTATTTTTCAACAATTTTATGCACTTCGATTTATTACATACAGATTCAAAGTCAAATGCGAGAGCTGGACTACTACATACTGACCATGGTGTTGTTGAGACTCCTATATTCATGCCTGTTGGAACAGCAGGAACTGTTAAAGGTGTTCACCAACATGAAATAAAAGATGATATTAAAGCTCAAATCATTTTGGGTAACACTTATCATTTGTATATGCGTCCTGGAATGGATGTAATAGAAAATGCAGGTGGATTACATAAATTTATTGGATGGGATGGACCGATTTTAACTGATTCAGGAGGTTATCAAGTCTATTCTTTATCAGGATCAAGAAAAATAAAAGAAGAAGGTGTGAAATTTCAATCGCATTATGATGGGAGTTATCATTTCTTTACACCTGAAAAAGCAATTGATGTTCAACGTCAAATAGGTGCTGATATCATAATGGCTTTTGATGAGTGTACACCTTATCCTTGTGATTATAATTATGCGAAACGTTCGATGCACATGACGCACCGTTGGTTGAAAAGATGTTATGATCAAATGGATGCAACTCAACCGTTGTATGGTTATGAGCAAAATTTATTTCCAATTATTCAAGGAAGTACGTATAAAGATTTAAGGAAAGAATCTGCTGAAGTAATTGCGGGTTACGGAACAATCGGTAATGCAATCGGTGGATTGTCAGTAGGTGAGCCTGATAAAGATTTGTACGAAATGACAGATTTAGTGTGTGGAATTTTGCCAACTGACAAAGCAAGATATTTGATGGGAGTTGGAACACCAATTAATTTATTGGAATGTATTTCTATGGGGATCGATATGTTTGATTGCGTAATGCCATCAAGAAATGCACGTCACGGTATGTTATTTACATCTGAAGGTATAATAAATATTAAGAACCAAAAATGGGAAAAAGATTATTCTGTAATTGATCCAAATGGAACTTCTTATGTTGATCAGACGTATTCAAAAGCGTATTTAAGACATTTGATTAAATCGAAAGAATATTTAGGTTTTCAAATAGCTACAATTCATAATTTGGCTTTCTATTTAGCATTAGTAAAAGAAGCAAGAGTTCGTATTTTAGATGGTACTTTTGCAGAATGGAAAAATGTTATGGTTAAGAAATTAGGTCAAAAATTATAATAGTTCTTAATTCAAAATTCAAAACCCAAAATTTAAAATCAAAGGCAGGTGCTCAAGATATTAGATAAATACATCATTAAAAAATTCCTATCAACATTCTTTTTTATGTTGGGGATTATAATGTTGTTGTCTATGGTGTTTGATATGTCAGAAAGATTAGGCGAGTTTATTGAAAAACAAGCTCCTATGTCTGACATATTCTTAAAATATTACCTGACTTTTTTGCTTTACTACGGGAATACTTTTTCCTCGATGATTATTTTTATTTCTGTAATCTGGTTCACAGCAAAAATGGCATCAGATACGGAGGTTATCCCGATTTTAAATAGCGGGAAGCCTTTTAATCGTTTTCTTAGGCCTTATATGATAGCGGCTACTTTGTTGATGATTATTTCTTTAGTAATGAATCATTTTATACTACCTAGAGCAAATAGAATTCGTCTGGATTTTGATAATCAGTATTACAGGGCAGGATTACATGTCGAGGATTATTACGCAGAGTTTCCAGGAAATATTTCAGTGAATTTTGCTACATACGTTTCAGAGGATAATATAGCCAATGATTTTGTGCTTCAAGTTACTAATAATGATGATGAAGTAACATACTTTTTAAAAGCAAGAGGTGCTAAGAATATCATAGGCACCAACAAATGGAAATTATTTGATTACTACGAGCGAAAAATAAATGGCTTAAATGAAGAAATTATAAATGGTAAAGAAAAAGATACCGTTTTTAATTTTAGAATTGATGACATGGCTCATAGAGAGAATATTGCTGAGATAATGAATTATACAGAATTAAAGGAATTCATTAAAAAAGAAAAAGCTAAAGGTGCGGCCAATGTTCCTTCTTACGAATTAGAATTATATCGTAGATCATCACTTCCTTTTGCGACTTATGTTTTAACTATAATTGGTGTTTCTGTGTCAAGCAGAAAAAAACGTGGTGGTGTTGGGATTAATATCGCATTGGGATTAGGTATCATATTTGTTTATATTTTCACAATGAAAATTATGGATGTCGCAGCTGTAAATGTTGGTTTTTCGCCGATTATTGCTGTTTGGATTCCGAATATCTTATTTGGTGCTGTTGCTTATGTGTTGTATAAATATGCGCCAAAATAATCTTTTATTATTTCTTTGTTTCGTTGTTTTTCAATCATTTTCTCAAGTAGTTAATATCGAAAACAAACGTATCTATGATGATACTTCTGGATGGAGTGGGGCAGTAGATGCAAGTTTTTCAGCGATGAAAAATACAGATTTGTTGACTAACTTTTCATTAAGACCAAGAGTTCAATATAAAACATCAAAACATTATTACTTCCTTATCAGTGATTTAAATTATTCAAAAGGAGCATCAAAAGTATATTCTAATATGGGAATGGCTCATTTTCGATATGCTTATAGAATCAATGGACCATGGAAGTGGGAGAGTTATGCTCAAATACAATACAATCAATTATTAGATCAACAAATGAGGTCTTTAGTTGGTTCTGGTTTAAGATGGAAATTTTACGATAATAAAAAGAGTAAATACTTCGTTGGATCATCAGTGTTTTATGAATATGAACAAATTCGAACAACAGCATTGATTAATCAGGAATATAGAATGAGTAATTACATCTCATGGTATGTAGATCCTAAAACCAGTTTTTATTTTACGGCAGCGACATATTATCAACCGTTACTTAAAGATTTTAAAGATTATCGGTTTTTAGGTCAATATTCTTTGAATTTCAAGATGACAAAAAAAATTGATGCACGTTTTGAATGGACAAGTTTTTTTGATAGCAAGCCAGCTTTAAATGTTGTAAATTGGACGTTTAGCTCTTCTTTTGGGATTCGATTGAAAATGGAGGATTGATATGATTATTGAATAAGATTTAGAATGAATTTCATTTCTAAATCTTTATTTTCTAACATTTCTTTAATCGTATATTTTATTTCAACTTCTGGTATCAACGGAGTTTCAATTTCATTTTGAAAACTTTCTTCTTTTAGTTCAAGTAAATCAAGTCCAAATGAGTACGTTGTTTTTAGATTTGGAAGTGATAATTCGCAATGTGTTCCCGCACAAAGGTAATTAATAGCTCCAGTGGTTGTGGAGCCAATAAATTTTACATTTTGTTGATTTGATAAATAATGGCAAAACATTGTTGCTGAAGAATGAGTCATCGTTCCAGTAATAAGATAAATATTACCTTCAAAACAATGTTTTTTGGGTTTGAAGGTTTTGTTTAAATCATGATCAAAAAAATAACGTTTTCTCAAAGTATCGATTTCTTTGACTCCAAAATTTCTGAAGAAATACATTTTTTTATTTCCCATAAACTTGATAAAAGTCGGTCGCTTTGTTTTTGTTATGAACGCATTTTCGTACGTATTAAATCTATTTTTAACTAAATATTGACACATTTTAGCGGCTAAAGCTGGATCACCACCCGCATTATATCTTAAATCAATGATTAGATTTGGTGTTTTTGATTGGATAATATTTTTTATAAATCTTCTGTATTCTTTCATTAATTTGTGGTCTTTCAGTTTTTTATGAAAGCCTACACAGTAGAAATAGCCATATTTTTCTTGTATTTCAGATTTTACAAATCGATTTGGACCTAAATAGTTTTCATTCTGATTTAAAACAATTTGTTTAAATAGAGAATCGCTAGAATGTAGCATATTGAAATGGTAAAGTTGATTTTTTGTTTTGATCGTTAAAGAGTCATTTGTAGATATGAATGTTGAAAATAAGCTATTGAATAATATTTGAAAGTGATATGGTGTGTGTGTTCTACCTCCATCATTAGTGAAAAACACTGAAAGACTATCAATGATTTTTGAGCTTTTTATTGAATTCAATTCGAGGATTTCGATTCCGTTTAATTCTGGTTTATCAGGAAATTTTTTAATGAACAGCTGATTTTCAAATATGTAAACATCAAACGGTAATGCTTTTTTATTTAATTCAGGATTGTAAATATTTGTATTAAAAATATGACCATCGCCAATTAGAAAAAGAAACTTTTGGATGTGAAGAATTACTTCTTCAGGGGATTTTGAGGTATTTATTAATCTTTGAGTTTTTTCAATTTCTAAGTCAATATTATTTTTACTGAGTTTACGATAGTAAATAGGAGATAATTCCTTTAGAGATGTAGTAAGAATATCGAAATCACTTAAATATTGTTTTGTTTTTTCGTTCTGAGAAAAGATAGATAATGAAAAAAAAAATATTGCTATTTGAAAAATGAATTTCATACCGTTTAATATTCACTTCTTTCTTCAGTAATACTTGACTCATCAAATGAATTAATCCACTTAGAAAAGTCAAAATAAATAAAGGCATTTTTCTCTAAATCCATATTTTTTAAATTCGCCATGTCATTTTTTAACTGAGAGAAAATAACTTTTCGTTCACTTGATGAATTCGCCTCAAGCATATTAGAAATAAATTTCAATATTTGCTTTTCAAATAGATATAGTTTGTTTTGTTCATGTAAAAAGCGAACAGTAGCTTTCATTTCTGAATCAATCAATTGATTGTCATTTGATTCAAACTGAATAAAAAGAAGTAGAACTCTTGCTAAGATTAAAGCATCTTCTTTTATGTATTGAGATTTCTTCTGAATAAAATCTTTTAATGTTTTTTTTGCGTTAATTAGATCGTTATTACCTAAATACGCAGTCGTTTTTTGAAAAACACTATAAATCTTTTCTTGAGTAATTTCTTGATTTTCTGATGTGTGATTTTCGATTCTTTCAGTAAATGACTCAGTTTCATTGATTAAAACTAAACTTTTTTCAAATTCATTATTTGAGTTATAGTATATAATTTCTAAAACAAATATTAAATAGTTTTTATAGTCTAAAATATGAGGGTATTCAGGTTTGTAATTCTTTAATTTTAGAAGAGAATCGTTGAATTGATCGCTTTTTTGATATAATTGAACTAAACATAAATTTGCAATTGAGCGAATGTAAATTTCCTCTTTTTGTGAAATATATGAAGGATTTGATTCGAATAATTCAATACTCGTATTCATGTATTTTTCACTGTAATTATAATCACTATTTAAAAAATAAGCCAATCCTTTGATGAAATTAAAGAGTATTTTAGAATAAACTGTTTCTGCAGATTTTTCATTAATTAATAAAAAGTTCTGTAAGAAATCTGAAATATTTCTTTTCTCTAAACTATTTCGAGTTGCTTCAAATTGTTTATTTAATAGTTCAACTTCTAAAAATAACTTTTCATATTTTAATTCATTCTCTAAAGCTTTAACATGATCGACCCAAAATTCATCATGATTTTTTAATCGTTCTTGAATTTCATTTACAGAAATCGTTCGAGTATTTTGAAAGTTTTTTTCTCTAAATAACATTGCTGTTTCAAATGGTAAGCTACCTACTTGAGCTCTTTTTTCTGCTCTGTTAAATTCTTTTTTTGCTTCTTCTAACAATCCTTTTGAAAGCAATATTTTAGAATTAGTTAGATGAATATTTGGTTCGTTTTCGAAATGTTCCGAAGCATGAAACATTCTCAAGGATTGTAATATTTTTTTGTAAAGTGTTTGTTTTAATTGTGGGAAATGTGCTGCATTAAAATCTTTCTTAATTTCTTTCTCATTGTATTTTTTAACCTTACATAATTTATTAAAAAGTTGTGCGTATTGGTTAACTGAACTTTGAGTCTGTAAAGTGGACAATCTTGTGAAATACCTTTTTTCAGTAGCGCTTAACGATTGAACAAGTGTAAATAAATAGTCCATAATTATGAAATGTTATCAGATTTTAAGCTAAAAGTATTAATAATAAAGTATATATGCAAAGAATTTCACTATTTGAAAGTGTATTTATTTGATTCAAATATGTTTGTTTTTATTAAATAGGATCTTAATTTATATAAAAAATGGAGGGTTAATTTATAGTTTATACTAATTTTAAAGAATGAAAAACAATGGTTCTTTACAGATTATTTTAGGCTCGATTTTATTCGGATTTATTCCTTTTTTTGTCCGTTTTGCACCTGGATTAAATATTTCTTCAATAGTTTTTGGTAGAGCTTGTTTTGCTGCTTTGTTTGCATTTATTTTTATACTTCTAACAAAGAAAAAAAAACAATTAGCATCTAATACAAAGAAAAACTCCTTCTTTCATTTGATTAATTGGACACTTTTTTTAACTCTTGCAATCGTATTCTATTTTTTATCAATCAAAAAAGGTTCTGTTGCAATTGCAGGAACTTTAATGGGAATGCATCCTATTTTTGTTGTACTATTTTCTGTTCTTTTATTTAAAGAAAAGATTATTAGAACAACTTTCTTAGCTTGTCTAATTGCAATTATAGGTGGTGTATTTGTAGCTTATCAGACGAAATGTTTTTCGTCATCTACTGTTGAAGGTAGTTTGTACTCATTGCTTTCAGCGTTCTTTTTAGGCTTAAATTTCACATATCATTTAAAATATCTATCTCATTTCAGTTCAATTCGTCTGGTATTTTATCAGAACATTCTGCAATTACCAATTTTATTGCCTTTTGTGTTCTTATATCCAAGCAAATTAAACGCAGATGGATGGATTTCAATCGCTTTTTTAGGAATTGTTTGTACAGGATTTGCTTATTTTTTGGTCTATAACGGTTCGAAATATGTTCAAAAACAATCGATAGGTATTTTGCAAATGATTGAAAACGTAATTCCAATTGTTTTAGGAATTTACCTGTATAACGAAGAAATAACTTTATTACAAATAATTGGAATCGTTTTAATCCTTTTGTCTTCAGTATTAATAACGATAAAAAAAGCAGATTAGACCGTAATTCAAAATTCTACATCCAAAATTCAAAATCAAATTTACTATTTTACCCACATCAATTTCTCTCGTTCAACCTTCATGCGCATGAAGCCAAAAACGACAGTAATCATTTCTCCATTGATTTCTTCAACAGTTCCACTTTGCTTCGTAGCAATTAATTTAACGGTTGAACCTAAGACAATTTTTGCACGTTCATATTCGTCACGTTCAATTTGAACTTTTTGTTTTTTAGTGACTTTTTTGGGAAGTTTTGATTCTAGTTTTAATTTTTCTATTCGATCAGCTTCCTCGATTTTTGATTTTTCAACGGTAATGTATTTGGTGATTTCATCAATTAATGGTTTGTTGATGTCTCTCTTTTTAGATCGAGTCACAAAACGTTGAATGTAAGAAGTCATTTTTTTTCCACTCGAAATGAATTTATTATTGACTTCGTTTTGTTCTTGGATTGATTTTAATTTCTCTTCTAATTTTGATTTCTTTTCAAGGAATTCGTTTTTTGCCTTTTGAGCTAATTCTTGCGCTTCAATGTGTTCTTTATTCAAGCGTTCTAGGTATGTTTTTTCGCGTTGAAGTTCATTTAGCAATTTATCCATTCGTACTTTTCGATCGTCCATTCTGCTTTTGGCATCTTCAATCAATTCCATTGGGATACCATTTATTTGAGCGACTTCGAACGTAAATGAACTTCCTGGCTGACCTAATGAGAATTTATATAACGGTTCAAGTGTTTCAGTATCAAACATCATACAGCCATTAATAGCATTTCGAAGTTGATCAGCTTTCAATTTAATGTTTGCATAATGAGTTGTTATTACACCAAAACATTTTTTATTGTATAAATTTTCAAAGAAAACCTCAGCTAAAGCACCACCTAATTCTGGATCAGAACCAGTCCCGAACTCATCCAATAAAAGTAGAGTTCTTCTATTCGCAACTTCCAAAAATCGTTTCATGCGTTTTAAACGATAAGAGTAGGTGCTTAATTCATTTTCAATTGATTGGTTGTCTCCAATATCTGTTAAGATTTGTTGGAAAAAACACATTTTACTATTTGGATCAACTGGAACTAATAATCCAGATTGAAGCATGATTTGAAGTAATCCAATCGTTTTTAAAGTAATACTTTTTCCACCCGCATTTGGTCCTGAAATAACCAACATACGAGAAAATTTATCCATAAATAAATACTGTGAAAAAGTCTTTTTCCCTTGAACTTTATTGTTTTTCCACAAAATTGGATGAACAGCATTAATCAATTCAATAGTTGTATCTTCTTGAATCGCAGGTAAACTACAATTTAATTCCAATGCTAATTTAGTTTTCGCATTGATAAAATCAAATTCTGTTAAAATGGTTTGATATTCTTTGATTAATGGAAGTAAATGAGCAATTTCAGCCGTTAAGATTTGTAAAATTCGGTAAATTTCTTTTCGTTCGTCGTCTAATAAAAGTTCATATTCATTGTTGAGATCTACATTACAAGCAGGTTCAATAAATGTTAAACTACCCGTTTTAGATGAACCGACAACTTGTCCAGATATTTTACGTTTATGAGTCGACATTACTGTTAAAACACGACGTTCATTAACAAAAGCTTCACGTGTTTCTCCCAAAAAATTCTCCTTGGTTAAGCGACGCATTTCTTTTTCAAAGTTCTTATTAATCTTGTTTTTAACAGAACGAATACTTTGACGGATTTCAGCTAGAGTAGGAGAAGCATCATCTTTAATAGCACCTTTTCGATCAAACACTTTGTCAATTGAGTCGATTATTTCTGTTGTATAGTAAGCATCTTTTAAAATTTCAGTTAATAAAGGATAATCTTTTTCTCGTTTATCAAAGAAATAAAGAATAGTATTGACAATTAAGGAAGCTCTAGAAATTCTATAAAATCCTTCTTGTGAAAGAACCGCATTTTTAATAGGTAAATACTTAATTTCAGTTAAAAGTTCCTCAAAATCTAATGCTGGAAAATTTTCACCATCAGAACGAAGAGATAGAAATTCATTGACACGATATAATTCATTTTTTATCTCCTCAAAACGATTTGTTGGAGCTAATTCCGTCAATCTTTTTTCAGCTGTAGGGCCAATAGAGTAATTAACCAACCATTCACGAATAGTCGAAAATTCAAGGTCATTAATCGTTTGTTCGTCAAATGAATTCATTCAGTAAAATTAATAAAAATAACTTCTATTTTTCTTAATATAAACAGAACAAAATGAACGATATATTTACCTTATTATTGAAATAGTTCCTGATTCAGCTTTTTTATCTTCTTTATTGAATTCAATGATGAAACAATATGAACCAACAGGCATTGTTTCACCATTGAAATTACCATCCCAAGAATTTGATTCGTATTTGCCAATTGGAGATTCAAATAGTACATAACCCCAACGATTAAAAACTTTAACTGTATTATTAGGGTATAAATAATCAATATTAATTAATTCCCATTTGTCATTAACTAAATCTCCATCAGGAGTAAATGCCGTTGGTATATCAATGGTACAATCATTTATTGTTACTAAAATTAAGGTTGGTAAACTCTCACAGCCATTTAAAATTGACGTCGCATAATAGTTTGTTGCACCTATCTGATTGAATAATTGAATAGAATCATTAGAAGAAATTAAGTTTGTCAAATTGATGTCAGAATACCAATTTGTTGTATCGGTAAGAGTTGTATAGGGAAGGATATAAGGTAAATTTTCAGATAAACAAATCTCAGCGTATGATTGAAAAATTGGAGCGTCAGGTTTTTTTAAAACTTTGATAGAATCATTATTCGAATCTATACAAGTACCATTTGTTGTATAAGTAATGTAATAGGTTTGTTCTGGGGTTCCATTTGATAATTCTCCTGTAGTAGAATTAATTGTTGCATTATCAGAAGGAACACTAGTGAAGCTAAAAATCCCATTTGAAGTTCCAATTATATTTGATGTGCCTCCAAAACAATTTGGAGAAGTAATAAAACTAGCATCATCTCTAATTGGAAGTGTTACTGTTTGATTTTGAGTGTTTTGACAAATTCCATTTGTTGTGTAAGTAACGGAATATGTTGTACCGTTTACTCCACTTGTAATTGTTCCATTTAATGAATTTAATGTTGCTCCATCAGAGGGGATAGTGCTAAATGTGAAAGTACCACCGACTAAACCTGAAAGATTTGCGATTGCACCATTACAATTTGAGCTAAGAGAAAAATTAGCATTATCTAAAGGGTTGATAATAATTTCAACTGTGTCGTTCATTGTACAACCTGTTCCACTAATCGTTGTGGTTAGAATGTAAGAGGTCGTAATTGGCAAATTTGAAGTATTTAAAAGTGTGATTGATGGTTGTGCAGCAATCGAAGAACTTAAACCGATTGTTGGATTCCAAGAATAGGTAGAACCAATAATAGGAGTTGAACCAATCGATCCTGGAATTGAAGAACATAAAGTAGTATCATTTCCAGCATTTGATATTGGTTGAGGATAAATAGTCAAATTTACCAATGATCGAATTGTATCGTTACATATATCAATTGCATTAAATCTTATAGTAATTAATCCGAGTTCACCAGCACCAGGAGTATAAGTTGTAGAAAGCGCAAGTGAATTAGAGAATGTTCCAATTCCACCATCCCAAAATATTTTTTTATAACTTCCGGATAAAATATTACCTGTTAAATTATATGAATTAGAAGAACAGTCAATAACTCCTATTGGATCTGTATTTATTGACAAAGGAATAAAAGGTGCTTGGCAGCCATTGTTAAAATATGTTGCGTTTCCATTCCAGTCATATCTTACTGCACCTCCGTCTCCAGAACCAGGATTTCCAGAAGAGTTTAATAATAATGAAGGATCATATGAAATGGTATCTCTATAACCTGAAATAGTATTTGTTAAAATTAGGGTTCTAGAAGATGAAGTCGAGTTATAATTTACAAAATGACCGGCAGTATTTCCTGCACACTGAAACACAACATATAAAGTATCTGTTAAATTTGAAAAATAAGTAGGTGAAGCAGTAAAATCTGCACTAGTAATAATTAATATTTTACCATATTTGGGAATTATTCCACCAACAGGTTCAATTAATTTTCCACATTGCGTAATTGCTGAATTTAGAGTGGCAATATTTGATGTTGTTCCTAAAGTTGTACAGAATCCTAAAAAACTATTTCCGTTGTTGGGCCATTTACCAATTTGCACAATACCTGTTGCACCTGCGCCATCAACTCGTATATTATTAATATCTAAAGGATTTGGACCATTTTGAAAAATCACCATTTCGTTTTTTCCTTCATTTCCTCCATCACATCCATCAACTAGAATACTACTGATTTCAAATTCTGTTGTTGGATTTTGCGCATTTACAAAGGTTAATAAAAAAAACACCATGATAAATAAATTGAATAATATCAATTTGTTTTTTGAAAATGCCATTTTCATAGTTAATTATAATTTTTAGTTTTATTTTAAAGCAACGGTTTCGAAGAAAAGGAAATTCTTCTGTAGGATGTTCGCTACCTTGAAAATTAGTGTCTTACTAATTTTAATTGTAAATGTATGATAAGATTTTTGTTTATTTATTAAATCAATATTACTATTTTCTTAATATTTTAACAAAATGGATTTAGTAAAGGGATGTGTGGTTGTGTTTTTAAAAAAAATAATTAAAAACCAATTTCAATTAACTTTTCTTTAGACAATGAATTTGCAATAAAATGGTCTAATGTCTTAGTTTTCTTATTTATTACAAGTATTTCGGTTTCACTCTCGATACATAAATCGAGATCATGAGAAGAAATGATAATACATTTTTGAAGATCAGTTGCAATCTTTCTCATTTCTTTCATAACTAATTTTCTATTCGCATAATCTAAAAATGCGGTTGGTTCATCTAGAATAATAATATCGGTTTCTTGAGAAATGGCTCTTGCAATTGCTGCTAATTGTCGCTCACCATCACTTAGTTTGGTTGTAAAATAATTTGAAAGATGTTTGATGTTTAGTTCAGTTAATGAATTTTCAACAATCTTTAGATCTATTTCAGATAATCTACCTAAGGCATTTGTATAAGGTGTTCGACCAAGACCTACATAATCAGAAACTCTTAAGTAATCTACACCATCAAATTTAGAATTAACAAAAGCAATCGTTTGAGAAAGTTTTACTCGATCAAAAAACTTTACTTCAGTATTATTGATTAATATTTGACCTTTTATGGGTGCAATATTCCCTTGTAATGATCTTAAAAATGTTGTTTTACCAGCACCATTTGCTCCAATAAGTGAATAAACTTTTCCTTTTAAAAGTTGGATACTCTCAATAGAAAACAATCGTTTCTTATAACCGATTTCAATTTCATTTAAGTCAATCATGCTAATCGTTTTAAAACTATTATGATTACAAATGGAGCACCAATAATTGAAGTTAATGCATTAATAGGAATGTGAATAGTGCTTTCCAAAAGTTGTATTAATATATCACATATTAACATGAAAAAACTACCAATTAAGAAACATCCAATTAATAATGTCAAATGCGATTGCGTTTTAAAAATCATTTTCACAATGTTTGGAACAGCAAGTCCTACAAATGCAATTGGTCCACAATAAGCAGTGATAATCCCAGTTAATATGGCTGTTATCGAGATTAGCGCTAGACGAACATATTTTACATGAATTCCTAATGTTAATGCTTGACTTTCACCAATAACAAGTGCATTTAATGGTTTGATCATGAAAAGTGATAATGAAATGCCAACTATAAAGAATAAAATAATCAGCGGTAATTCTGTAAATTCTACTTGTTGCAACGATCCCATTGTCCACATCGTAAAAAGCTTCAGTTGATTAGGTTCGCTCATCGTTTGTAAAATCGAGACAATCGCACTGGTAAAACTTCCGAGCATAATTCCAATCAGTAAAAGAGATATATGTGATTTTACCAAATAAGAAAAAGATAAGATAATTAAACCAAAAATAAAAGCACCTATTAAAGCACTTGAGATCGTTCCTATATTTGACGTCAAAAATGGTATCCCTGTCATTACGCTAAAGGCTACAAAAAGACTCGAACCAGAATTTATTCCTAAAATATAAGGTCCAGCTAGTGGGTTATTAAACATTGTTTGCATGAATAATCCAGCAATCGAAAGTCCACCACCAGCTAAAATACCCATCGTAAGTCGTGGGATTCTGAATTCTCTAATAATTGTTTGAGAAGTATTGTCGGTATTAAAATTCAATAAAGAATTCCAAAAGTCTGAAAATGAAACCGAAATTTCACCTGCAAATAAGTGTAATCCACACAAGATTGGAAACAAAAGGACCAAAGAAAGAAGTATGAATTTATTTTTGCGTGCTACAGTCATTATTTGCTTAATGTTCTGTAAAAATAAAGCTTATTTTTTAATTTAAGTTCAGGATGTAAAATTCGAATCAAATCTGATAAAACATGATTGGGTTCAATGGCACTTCTTTCCCAAAATTCATTTCCAGAAAAGGTGTAACTGAAAATATTATTTTGTTTATAAGCTTGAAATAATTTGAATTTTGGCTGACTTTTTAATAAGTCTTTTTTTGATTCAACACCAGGATTGAACCAATATTTAGTATTTACATTGTCACTGAATATTTGTTCAAAGCTATTTTCAGTACTTCCAGTTCCTTTTGTATTCGCATATTTGTAATCACCTTTAGCATCTTTAAATAGAATAGCATTGTAGCTTTCACCAGCAGGAGAATACCATATGTCACCGACTAAATTACCACTAAAAAGGGTAGGTGTAGATTTTAGCTTTGAGGCGATTTTTTTAAGTCTTAAATAATCTTTTTCGATAATCTTAAAGTAAATAGAGGCACTATTTTCTTTCCCTGTTAGATACCCAAAAACTTTAATCCATTCAGCTTTCCCTAAAGGGTGATTTTCTTTCCAATCATAATTTGCTAAACAAATTGTTCCGAGTTTTTCTAATTGTTCTTGATGAGGAAATGCTTTTCCAAATCCGCTATAAATCAATAAGTCTGATTTTGATCGAATAATTGATTCAACTGGAATTGAGTTTTCTTCTCCCATTTCAATAATTTCACCCTTTTTGTATCTATCAAGAATACTTGGCTCATGGATATATGTATGATTTGAAATTCCTTTAACAAGATTGCATAGGTCTAGCTTTGAAAGCATTCCAATATGAGTACTTGATAAAGCAATAACAGATTTTATGGGAACTAAAATAGGGGTATAGCCTTCAGGAACTTTTATAGTATCATTTTTTACTAATGCATATTTTTTTTCTACTTCATTTGTTTCTGGATTTAATATCTGAAAATCAATATAATTTTCAGATATAGAAATACTAAAATTTTCAGCATATTTAACAATAGAGTTAGAATTAACAGGCTTCTTTTTTTTAGTGTTATTTGAGCATCCAAAAAGGATTGAAATGAATATTATTGAATAAAAAATATGTTTTGTTTTCATTTTTCAAATATATTATTTTCTCTTTGAATCTATTCTAATATTTAATTAACAGTGTTTGTTTTTAAGTGAAAGTAATGATTAAATAGAGATATTAACATTTAGTCTTGGATTAACATTTAATAGTGCCTGATTTTCAGCAGTTATAATGATTATTTTCGAATTTACTTTAACTGAAAATTTAAAACGGATTTTTTTATGAAATTATTAGTTAGTTTATCTTTTTTCTTTTTGGTATTAAACCTTCAAGCACAATCAAAAAAATATTACAGAAGTGCCTTTATGGATGCTTTTGGAAAATGTGAAGGAATGTATCCAATTTCAGAAGAAGAAGCAATGACGATGAATTACTATGTTTTTGAATATGATACAATCAATCGTTTGTATGATGTGAAGAGTTGTAAAATGGATGATGCGGTTGGTGTTTATAGTCCAATTTTAAATGGAATTCGTTTGTCATACATTTATAAAGATTCAGAAGTTCAAATTCAATCGTATATAGAAGGTGACGATTTAGAAAATTTATATGAACCAAATTCATTTTATTGGCAAGTTAAATTCAACGATCAAAAACGTGTTTCATCGATAATAACGTTTGAGGTTTCAGAATATGATGATGAATTTTTTGAGGAACAAGGTCAAGTGATTTATAGTTATAATGAACAAGCTGAGTTGATTTCTATGAATGTTTCAGGGAATCATCCATTTTATTTTGGAGAGGGGAAAGATAAAACAGTTTCTGTAAAACTCAATTCAAAAAATCAAATTATCGAAGAAACGTATGAATTTCTTGATGAAGTTGAAAGTAAAGAAATTGTTAAAATTGAACATTTATATACTGAAAATGGGAATTTAGTTTTTGAGAAAAAATACAATAGATCAAATGAACTTTATGAAATAGAACCTCTTATTTGCTATAAGACATTTTTATATGATTCTAATGGATATGTGAACCAAATTACAAATTACAATGCATTAAATGAAATTGTATCCTTTTTGAATAATGAAACTACTAGTTTAAATAAACCATCAATTATTACTTATTTAAATGATAATAGAGGTAATGTTTTGGCAATTAATTTTTTTAATCATAAAAACGAGTCTTTTTTAGTTGATGATTCAATTGTTACGATTGAATATTCTTATGATACTTTAAACAATTTGATTTCGCTATTTAATTTTGGTTTAAATAAAAAACCGGTTATAGATAAAAATGGTTTTTCTGGACAAAGATTTCAATACCATGAAATTGGTAGAATTTCTGAAGAGAGCTATTTTGGTGTGAATCAATTGCCAACGAATAATTCACATGGTGTGCATAAAATTGTTTATGAGTTTGATTCTTATGATTTTACCAATGCTGAATTTTATTTAAATGAAAATAATGAGCCCGTTGAAGACTTTTCTGGAGTGCATCGTTATGAATTTGAATATGTATATGACGATGAAGGTTTTGGTAAAAAGTTAATAAAGGCATTGGATAAAGATTTAAATTTTGTTGGTATTGATGAAGAGACAGAACTAGATGGTGAAGCTATTAAATACCGAATAATGTTAAATGATAATTCATTAATTGTAAAAGAATGTTGGTATGATAGCTTAACTAAACCAATGGAATTACCTGAAGGATTTCATAAAGTTGAGTATAATTATAGCCTGAATGATGTATTACTAGAAGAAAGATATTATGATTCAAAAAATCAATTAAAATATATTCCGACTAAAGGTTATGCAAAAAAGACATTAACGATTGATGATACACTTAGCTTGGAACGAGAGATAAAATTTTATAATCAAAACTCTCAACTTTGCAGAAATTTAGACAGTGTTGCTGTTATTAAATTTAAATACAATTCTTCAAATTTGATTTCAGAAAGAATTCAATTAGATGAATTTGAAAATCCGATCACAAATATTACTTGTTATTACAAAGAGTTGAATAAATATGATTTATCAGGGAATTTAATAGAAACAGCTTATTATAATTCAAAAAACAAATTAATGGAGGATCGTTTTGGTTTTGCGATTTATCGTTTTGTTTATGATGGTTATTTATTAAAAGAGAAAAGCTTTTACTCAAAAAAGAAAAAATTAAAATTAGATAATAAAAATATAGCAATTTATGTTTTTGAATATGATTCAAATGGTAATTTAATCAAAGAACAATACAAAAATTGCAAAAGTAAATTCACTGAAAATATAGATAGTGTCGCAACAATTGCGATAGATTATTATCCAAATCAACAGATTAAAAGTGTTGAGGCTAGAAATTTATTAGGCAATTTAGTGAATACAAAATTAGAAGGAAAGATTTGTGCTAGAATAGAGTACGTTTATGGAACAGAAGAAAATGAAATTAGTATTAAGTATTTTTCGACATCAAATCAAGAAATAGAAGAGGGGCATGAATAAAAAAAGAGTCATAATTCCTTATGACTCTCAATATAATAAAAATAGTTTAAACTACCTAATCAAAACAACATGACCTGTTTGCATTTTTTTCTCATCATCTGATTTGACTTTGAAATTGATTTTCCAAGTGTATGTTCCTTCTTGAACAATTTTACCTCCATACGTTCCGTCCCATCCGACTTTCGCATCATTAGATTCAAAAACGGTTTCACCCCAACGATTTACAATTATCATATTGAAACTATATGGATCGTATCCTTTTGTAAATACTGGTTGGAATGTTT
>Ga0315909_10000509_pt1 | contig 52177 bp, 72 predicted proteins | sample LakEriMetagenome_11_FD_203527 | JGI IMG/M metagenome (GOLD analysis project Ga0315909, IMG submission 203527) | Freshwater fungal communities from buoy surface, Lake Erie, Ohio, United States - Buoy 2 MA125 | ecosystem: Environmental > Aquatic > Freshwater > Lake | place: USA: Lake Erie, Ohio... | reverse complement strand
AAATTGGTCTATAAAAGTGTCCGTTTGATGGATTATAGAAATACCCAGTTGGGTTTACCGTTGCAGATACTGATATTTGAACACTTCCAGCAGTTGCAGTTGTGTTTACTTTTAGGGTTGCTAATGCATTATTAATGTTAGCCATTGTACCTGTAAACACTAAACGAGTTTTATTACCACTAAAATTAAATCCAGATGCGGGGGTAAGACCCGTTGTTGTACTTATACTGAATGTTGTTCCTGATGGTGCTTGTGGCAAACCAATAGCACAAAGAAGTGTTGAGGTTGAATTGAATCCACTTAAAGAGAATCCACTAGCATCTTGGTTAGCGGTATTAACAGTAAATGATTTAGGTTCGGGTGCCGTTACCGACTGCCCGAACCCTATTAATGATGTTAAAGAAAATAATACAATTAAAATATATCTCATTACTCTACTATCAATTCTACTTTATTACCCGCAGCATCAACAGCATCTGCTAAAACAAAGTAGAAGAGACCCGCAGTATTTGCTAAAGATACTTTTGGTGTAAAAATTAATTTATATGGTGTACCAACTTTAATTCTTGCGGTTTTTAATTGATCTATGGACCCAAATGTCAATCTACCATCCTCTTTAGTTGAAAAGTTAGTAATTGTTGAACCTGAATCAAATATAACATTGTCTAAGGTTAACTTTGTTGAATCGTAGTTCATAATCACTTGTAAACCAGCTAACCCTTCTTTTGTTAACGTGGTGGTTAAAATAACTTTACCATTTTCTAAAGTTGATGTGACACTAAGTTTTGCTGACTCTGCGGTTTTTTGTTCATATGCCAATGAACCAACACTCATAGTTCTAATACCACTTTCCGTTTCACCATTTTTAGAATTTGTAAAAACTCCACTACTAATACTTGATGCGATTGCAGCTGGTGAAGATGAATGAGACCAGTCTAAATCACCTGGCCAAGCAAATACAGCATTTACAGTTTGATTCGGTGTTGTTATATAAACCCTATTTTTGGGTACACCATCTAACCAACTTTGATTTAATAGTCCACTATACCATGTTAATGTTGTTACTGTTGATGTTGGTACATATGCAAGTGACGATACATTTTGACCCATAACGTGTGCAAATAGGTAATAAGCATCCGTCTCATTAAACACACCATCATTTTTTGATACACTACCAATTTTCTTTTCTAAATTAGGATATGTAAAGTAATTCGCAGTCCCACCAATATCGGTTTGTGAATGTCCTAAAAACGCTTTATAGGCGTCGGTTACTGTAATAATATTATTCATCCAAGATTTAAGAAATACCGGTTCAACACGTACACCGACAGAATCACCCACTTTAACTTGAGTTGTGAAAAGAGCTTCACCACTAGCGTCCAATGTTAATTGTGCAATAAGTGGTTTGGTAAAATCAATATCACCACTACCATCAGTTTTTAAGGGCCATAATTGAACCCTATGGTCAGTAATGGTATATCCTTGTGGAAATAAAACTTTCACTTTAAATTGTGATGTGTTACCTGTCACATTTGATAAAGAGAATTTACCAGATGACGTAGTTATAGGTGAGATATTCGAGGAGGTGTCGTTAATTGCGTATGCTAAACTCAATTTATGAATATCAGTGTATGTGTTTTTATCTTTAATAACATACTTTTGAGTTGCCAATACACCGTCAATAAATGCGTCAGTCCTCTGTAATGTCAATTGACCAACATTAAAATCACTATTAGCGGCGTAACCCCACGGTGTTGATTGATATTGTGCATATAGTTGTGTATCTGCAACATTCGCGTTAGGTGTAAATTTATAGTTATCCCAATGTGTGTAGAATGTTTGAGTTGAACTACCCTGTCCAAATGAGGTTGAGTTTGGTACCATTACCAAAGCCTTATTGTCATAGTTATATCTTAACCAAACATATCTTGGTTTTGTGGTTCCTCTGACCACATTATAACTTACTGTTAAGGTATCACCAACCCTATATGGACCGTTGGGTGACACCGATTGATTAATCGTAAGTTGAGCAAATGAAGAGAGGGATATAAAGAATACCCCAAAAAGTGTTATTAGGTTTTTCATGGTTATTCAAATAGTTTAGTTACAAGTGACCCACAGGCCTTTTTTATTGCATTACTTAAAGATGTTTGATTGAATTTACCACCTTCATCAACTATAAGTGTTGACATGGATATTTCCGATGATCCTTCTTCAACCAATACTTCTTTAATCTTTTTACCATCTTTGTAAAGAATACCCCTCATTCTCACTACGACCTCTTCTTCGTTTTTGTGGAATACTGATATGTTCTTTTTAGTAGTTAAGACATCTAAATAAACTATTTCTACTTTAACCTTATTTTCGGCAGAAGGGGTTAAATCCTTACCCGTTTCTTGAAGGTACTCCTCCAAAATATTTTTGACACCAAATGCTAATTGTCTATTTCCCGCTAGTTTTCCTATTTTCACATTGTTGGTCACACTCTCAACCCAAATATGGTCTTCTGATTCGTAAAAAATATTTTCTTTAGAATCTTTGAAACGACCGTCAATCATATGACTCAACTTAGACGCCCACTGAGTTGTGATGTGTTCATAACCACTAAATTGTAAAATGACGAATGTTACTTGAAATAGTAACGCTAAGATTACCCAAGCAAGGGCAAATATTAAGAAAAATTGAAAAAATCTATCGCGAAGTGAAATCGCTATGGTCCTAACTCTCTCCATTGTTTTTAAGTTTACACAGGTACCTTAAAAACCTAATAGAATTGCCTTTAGATAATTAAGATACTTTTATTTATTTTGTCCATCTATAAATACTTGGAGAGATGAATATGTGATATATATTAAAAAAGTATTTGTCTATTTTTTTCTAAAATTTTATAACCAAAATCAATTCTGGTTCTTACTTGTGGTATTGAAAAACTAACGATTTCTTTAATTTCTATTATTAAATTATCGTTTTCACCTATGAGTTTCGGGTTGTCGTTGAAGTATATGTAACGATTCCTATCAAATCCTTTTTTTATTTTTTCATACGATTCTTCATAATTTTTTAACTCGTCTACAATTTTTTCCATATGTAAAAGATAGGGAGAAAGATTTTTTAAAAGAAAGGACGTATCGACTTTTTGTAGATAATTTAGTAGAATATATTGTTTGTGTTCAAAATCAATTGGTGATTCTATATACCATGTAAGTGGTAGTTGATTAGACATTCAAATATTTTTTATATAAATATTTTTAACTTTTATTGTTTTTTTAAATACTTATATATACATTTTTAAAAAGAATTTAAATTCAATGAGACAAGTAACACATATGATTTCATTTTCAATCTGTTCAAAATGGGCGGATGAACGTTCTATGTCCATAAGTCTCAGTGATAGACATATTTAAGTTGTTGTAAACTTATAAATGAAACCCTGAGACAAAATCTCAGGGTTTTTCTTTTTAAATATATTTGAACAATAACATAAAATTGCACAATAAAATTAATTAGTTTATTGTGCAAAATTAAGTTATTGATAATGCGGGTGTGGTGCAATGGTAGCATTCCGGTCTCCAAAACCGTTGATGGGAGTTCGAATCTCTCCATCCGTGCAAAAGGTTTCATAGTTTAATGGAAAAACGTCTCGCTACGGACGAGATGATTGGGGTTCGAATCCCTATGAGACCTCTGTTCACAAAAATTCATTGTTCACGGAACGTGAACAGAAAAAAAGTGAACAATTAAGGTGGATTGGCCGAGTGGTTAGGCTGAGGTCTGCAAAACCTCCTACACAAGTTCAAATCTTGTATCCACCTCTGTGACTGTAGCTCAGCTGGTTAGAGCGTCTGATTGTGGTTCAGAAGGTCGTGGACTCGGATTCCACCAGTCACCCATAATTGTGGGGAGCGTGTTGGTTCGCTCTAGGTCTCATAAGCTTCAGGTACGTCAGTTCGATTCTGACCCCCGCAACAAAAAAGATTTGAAATATCAAGAAATATTTCTTATCTTTGTAAAACAAATCGCGAGATAGAGCAGCGGTAGCTCGGAAGGCTCATAACCTTTAGGTCGGGGGTTCGATTCCCTCTCTCGCAACAATTGAGACTAACTCAACGAGGATTTTGTCAACCAGAGCACGACTCGGAGGTGCAACTTAAGGTGAGTTAGAATCAAAATGGTTTCTTGGTGTAGTGGCCTAACATGTCTCCCTGTCACGGAGAAGACCACGGGTTCGAATCCCGTAGAGACCGCAAGATGAGAGCAGACGAAAGTTTAGTATATGGTCAGTGTACATATTCCATATACGACCGGTAGAAACTATTAGGTTTATCAGACGTGATAAACCCTCATCGATTGGAGGCTTGCCAGAGTGGTTGAATGGAACGGTCTTGAAAACCGTCATACTGGAAACGGTATCTGGGGTTCGAATCCCTGAGCCTCCGCAATCATTAATGATTGCTCGGTTCGTCTAACGGTTAGGACACCACCCTTTCACGGTGGTGATACGGGTTCGATTCCCGTACCGAGTACAAACAGATTTACTTTTATATTTATTAAGATAGACAGAGACTACGGTCTCTATATAGATGAAACTAAAAATCATATTGGTCATGATGCTATTGGGAGTGAAGGCAGTGACCTACGGACAACGAGAGGTGTTCGTTTCGGGAACAAATAAAGGATTAGATGGTTACATTACGGTCGGCGCATTAAAAAACACGTGGGGGTTATACGTCGGAGCACCTTACAATGATACAAATTTAGCAAACCAAAAAAACGGTACAATCACGTCGAATTTAAAATTAGGTATTTTAAAAATGTTACAACCTGATAAGGTTTTAATTGGCGCTGGTGTACAACCGGTTAATAATGAAAACAAAATAAACGCGTTCATTGGTTACAATCCATTAAAATCATCAGACTTAAAACTTTGGTTAATAGGAAATCTAGTGGGTTCTACTTTTTCACCGGGAATTGGATTATCTTATAAGTTAAAATAATTTAAAAACCCGAATATGAAAAATGTTCGGGTTTTTTGTTTTAGTCAAAATTATTTTTTATATTTTAGTATTGTTCTTTGACATTGTGAGTTTTATGCCCGGGTGATGGAATCGGTAGACATGCAAGACTTAAAATCTTGTGAGCCGCAACGCTCGTGCGGGTTCAAGTCCCGCCCCGGGTACAAACACTATCGTTCTTTGGAAATGAAAGGAGAAATAACATATGGATATATTATCATTTATTTTAGGAATGTCTGTTGTGGTGGTTATCGCAGTTGCGGTAGTTGCTGTAATAGCCTTTGTTAAGGTGAAAAAACATAACAAAGAAATTGAAGAGATTCATACCGTAATGGGTAATGAATTTGATAGAGTCGGTAGAGAACGTGAAAACGATATTCAAAATGTTTATAGAACATTGGATTCACGTTTAGATAAACTTGAGAGTAAAATAACAACAAGCCGTAAGGCATAACAATTAAATAAAAAACTTTCAAAGACGATAGTGTTTATTGGTCCTATAGTTAAACGGATATAACTACAGATTTCTAATCTGTTATTCGTGGTTCGATTCCACGTGGGACTACATCGTGTATATAAATGATAAATTAAAATATCGTTAATATCATCGATTATGGACTTGTAGCTCAGTTGGTTAGAGCAAAACACTCATAATGTTGAGGTCATAGGTTCGAGCCCTATCTGGTCCACCAAGCCCCCTTAGCTCAGCAGGCCAGAGCGACTGACTTGTAATCAGTAGGTCGTTGGTTCGATTCCGACAGGGGGCTCATAATGTCTTTAAAGTTAAATTTTATGTGGTTATATGTATTAGTATTTTTTTTCCAAGTTTTGTTTAACGTCTTTAAAACCATGGAAATTAAATACACTTATGAAAATAAAGTAAAACAACTAGTATATAATTCAATTTGGATTAATCTTGTTTCACTCGGATCAATATATTTTTCATTGGAGAGATTATTTGCAAGTGATTGGGCGGTCATTATTGTTTACATAAGTGGAAGTGTTTTTGGTAAATGGTGGGCAATGACACATTTTATAAACTATGAAAATAAATTTTACGAATTTTTAAATAAAAGAAAAACTAAAAAGTAAATTATGGGATTTTTAACGTATTATCTTATTTGTTTAAGTTACTGTGTATTCATGTCATTTAGAAAATGGAATCGAGATGTAAGAGCCGGTGGTTTAGGAATCACACCCGGTTTAGATACTATGGCGATTCTAATTATGGCGTGGGCACTTGCTCCTGTTGATATTGCATTAACTTGGATTAGACTCTACAAAGAAGCGGAAGAAGCTAGAAGAGATAATGATAAGAGGGTTTTTTAGGAGAGTTACCCAAGTTGGTGAAGGGGGCAGTTTGCTAAACTGTTAGGGTGTCAAAGCCGCGAGGGTTCGAGCCCCTCACTCTCCGCAAATAATTATTATTAAATGGATTTAAATGAAACAATTTAGGACCTTATATGGAACAAATATTCCTAATTTAATAGATTATGTAAAAGAATATATTTCAATAAGAGGGAATGTAGAAATTCTAATAGGATCTGATTCACAATGTTATGGAAACAAAAAAACAATTTATGGTGTCGTAATCGCCCTATATACACCCGGTAAGGGTGCACATGTTTTGTGCACACGAGAAACCACACCTATGGAGTACAATACACCATCTAGATTATTAAATGAGGTTTGGAAATCAATTGAAATTGCTGAGTGGTTGAAAGAAAATGGATTACCCAAGGCAACTTGGATTGATATCGACCTAAATTCGGACCCAAAATATAAATCAAATTCTGTTTTAAGACAAGCGGTTGGTTTAGTGGAAGGTATGGGTTATAAGGTGAGATACAAGCAGTTAGGAGCATTGTCCACTTACGCCGCCAATCACTTGGTGAGAATTTAAAAAAATTTTTAATAAATTTTTTTTTTACAAAAAACAATCGTATATTTGTAAAACAATCGGAAACGATAAAGTTCTTTGAATTAAAATATTGGCCGCCTATGGTCGATTAAAATAAACCGTGAAAGCGGTATAAAGTGAATCTGAATTAGTTATTTAGGTTTGCGGTTTCCGAAAGGGAACTCGAGTAGGCAAGCGGGATATCATTGAATCTTAAGTACCGAGGGTAACACTGTAGGGAAAGTGGTTTGATGACCAAGCGATACCGGTCGTTTGGTTGAGGTGGGAACACCAATAAGAATAACTCGTAGAATTGTTGTGAGAAATATGACCTCCAATCATATTATTGCGGGATTCAATACAATGGGAATCTTAAAACCGAAAGGTATGGTTGTGTACAGGTGGTGCTGTTACAATCCTTGATTTGAACCTACCAAGGTTTTTATCTCGAAGGGGTCCAAAAGTGTGGAGGCAGGGATGTCTCAGAGGGTAGTTTAGTATCGTGTTGTTCAAAAGATGACATGGCTGGTTGACGGACCACTACCTTCCAAATCGGTAACTAATCATTTTGTTAATTTTGGTTTAACAAACTACAAATACAAAAGGAAAAGTGTCCGTCAGTCATTAGAGACAGGTGACTACATAGTCGTGAGGGGTTCACGGCCACAAAGGGTCCCAAACCCGATGTGAATTGTAAGAAAGTTCTCTAATCCCGCAAGGATGAGTTGGGGTGGCAACCTCGAAGAGTAATGAGTAAGATGAGAGTATCTGATGACTTAAGGATTGGTTAATCTAATTGACCGTCACTGATTGGTACAGTTCAAAAGACTGTGGATAAGAAAGGAAACAAATAATCTTTCTAAAGTCAATCACTAAAACATGTAATCTCAGTGTTTTTATTTTTTTAGTTTATTAAAACTAAATGGTGGAAAAGACCTCACAAAAATATTAACCGTGCGGCCCCGAATTAAGTCAGACATATTCTGACTTTTTTTTTGCATATTAATAAAAATATATTATATTAGTGATATGAGAATTGTTTGTATATCTGACACACATAGTCTTCATAATAAAATGGAGAGATATAACCCTTTACCAGAAGGTGATGTATTAATTCATGCTGGAGATTGTACAAACATGGGTACCCAACGAGATGTTGAGGAATTTGTTCATTGGTATATGAATTTAAAAGGATTCGATACTAAAATTTTCATTGCAGGTAATCACGATTGGGCTTTTGAAAATCATAGATATCCTCATCATCAAGGTGATTATGATTGGTTTCACAATTTAATGTACGAAGAAAATTTATCGCAATCCGATGTTGTTTATCTTGAGGATAATGAATTTATAATTGAGTCTCCTGAATTCAAAAGACCTGTTAAATTTTGGGGAAGTCCTTGGCAACCTGAATTTTATAATTGGGCATTCAATTTGCCGAGAATGGGTGATGATTTAAAAAGATATTGGGATATGATTCCAAATGATACCGATGTACTCATCACACATGGTCCACCACATGAAGCGAGAGATTTTGTTAGTAATTGGAGACAAGGTAACGTGAATGTTGGTTGTGAATTACTAAGAGTACGTGTTGAAGAAGTAAAACCTTTATTACATGTATTTGGACACATCCATAGTGGATATGGCGGTGCATATATTAAAGACACATTGTATGTAAATGCAGCAATTTGTACCGAAGGATATATACCATCAAATAAACCAATTATCATAGAGTTAAAAGAGTATGACGGAAATATAGAAGCAATATATGTCGAAGAATAACCAACCAATAAGTGTGGTAATATCAACACGCCAAATAGATGACAATTATTTAAAACATGTTAGTAAGATGTTTTCACACCCGAAAACAGAAATAATTGTTTATGAAAATAATGGTGAAGAATCTTTACCTAAATTATATAATAAAGGTTTAGAGGAATCAACAAATGATATCGTTGTTTTTATGCATGATGATCTCATTTTGGAAACAACAAACATCACACCTAAAATTATAAAATTATTCGAAAAGAATCCTGAATTTGGTATATTAGGTTTAGCGGGTACTAACAATTTAATAAGTGGTATGTGGTGGCAGGATAAAGAATCTATGTACGGTGTTGTAGGTCACGAACATGAAGGAAAACGACACGTAAATCATTATTCTAAACAAATGTTCGGTGAATCACCAAAACAAGTTATAATTGTCGATGGATTATTTATGATGATTCACAAAAAAAGAATTAAACATAAATTCAATTCAGAATTTCAAGGTTTTCATTTTTATGACTTACCAATTTGTGTTGAGAACCATTTAGATGGAGTTAAAATAGGTGTAACAACAAGAATTAGGGTCACACATAAATCAATTGGAATGGTTAATAAAAAATGGGAAAAGAATAAATTATTATTTGAAGCCCTATATGGTGACAAATTACCATTAAAGGTTTTGTAAGATATTTATATAAAAAAAAGATTATGAAAAAGATTGTCGAGTTTTTTAAAAATTTATTTAAGAAATCACCTAAACCAGTTGAAAATAACAAAGTTAAAAGATATTCATCTGGTGGTGGTGTTTATGATTCTTATGGGAAACCTGTTACATCAGGTGGTAGAAATTAAAATTTTCTTATATTTGCATTAGTTCTTTAAAATATGGGGGTGCTTGGAATTGATTGGCGTCAATATGATAAGTGGGCACGTAGTCGGATGTCATCTACGACTTTAATCAACGGTGGTAAAATTTAAACGGCAACGTTTACAACCAAATGGAAGTTTGTGGTTTAATCGCAACTTCTGACGTAGCAGTAGCCTAAGGTGAGACTACATTCGGGTCGGTTAGGACATATAACCTAGGAACAGAAGTCCAATATACGGGTCACAGGTCAGAGCTCGTTTAAAATAATTCTGAGACCAAGTTGTTTGTAGGTAGGTTTCTCACTTATATCAAACCTAATATTTCGGAACATTGAGAAACAATGTTGTAATAAACGTGTAGTCCATTTATGGTATTACGAGCAAGACACGGGTTCGACTCCCGTCACCTCCACCAAAAGTAAAACCCCTCTATTGAGGGGTTTTTTATATGTTTATAAATATAAATCTATGTTTCACGTGAAATTATATGTATTAAAATATAATATTAATCCTTAGATTTATTAATATTTGGGTCAGACATATTCTGAATGTATGCATCCACTAATCTACTAACAGCCTCAGGTTTTTCGTCAGCTTTGAATTTTACTTTAATTTTAGCCATTCCCGACCTATCGGTATTTTTCCCCGAATCGACTTCAATACCCTTAATATTATGTTTGTATCCCCTTTTTTTAAATAAACCTAATAATGATTTTTTGAGGTCCGAAACGTTAGACGAATCCTCTCCAAATATTAACCTAGCTTCAAACTCTATATCCAATTCATCTAACCCAATAGAAGAGTGATCTGCTAAAATATAAAGAGGTACATCTAAATCCCTACCCCCAATTGTGAAGGTTTGTATTATAGGTGTACCGTCTTCATTAAAATAGTTTCTGATAGCATTAATATGCTGTCTTTCACTTATACCTTGAGAAACCATCGCAGCCTCTAAGAGACCCCCAACTAATTCTTCTATATTTAATCTTGCCATGAATCTAATTTATATTATAATATAACATAAATTATTGACAAAATCAATTACTATTTACTTGGGTCTGCTGTAAGTGGAATTAAAGATGGTTCTAACATTTGAGTTAGATAATCTGATAATTTCAACATACCTTCAGTTGGTGGTAATTGTTCAGCGTGTACCTTAACTTCATACTTTGCTGAGTTATCCGTACTTCTAGTGTTTTCTTTGTGTGTTGCAACCTTTCCAGCAACAGTTGCCGAAAATTTCATACCCCACCAACTTGCAGATGCTGTTGCAGAATATGAAGACTCACTATCTGAACTTTCTTTTGAAGTTTCAGATGTTTTAACTTCCATAGTGAAGTTAATATCAGCCGACGTAATTGCTAAAGAAGGAAGTGGGACTAATGGTAACATCGGAACCTTGTTATACAATTTCTGTATTGTTTGTTCACCTGTGGCGCCGTCAGTAACAACTCTATTCATTTCTACGTCCAATGAACGAGCACTTGTTTTACCATCCTTATCTTTTTCGAAAGCAACTTCCGAGATGTATCTCCAAGTAACTTCGTTTAATTTTGCTTGACCCTTAGCCATACCGACAATAGGTGAAACAATTAAGTCTTCAATTGGAAGACCCGCAAATTGATCTGCAATTCCTGCCATAATATTTTTTTTTAGTACGTTTTATTATCTATAAATACTTCAGAAAACCCTTTAAGAAAACTTAACGGTACCCTTATATTGCCCTTTTATTTTTTCGATTTCGGACATGGTCTCTTTGTAGGTTTTAATAATATCTTCATTTACTGTGAAATTAAAACTTGTTTGACAGTGAGGACACACACATATTGGGTTTTTCATTATGAACTCTAAAGTTAAACCTAAAGGATTTTTACATGTGGGACAAGGAAAGGTCATATTAAAATATAAGAAAAAAATCTCTAAAAACAAACAAAGAGGTCTTTAGGACCCCTTTGCCGAGATTTAAATACCTCCTTTTCGTTTTATCATATTATCATCGATTGGTGACCAAACCAACAGACTCTAATAATAAATATCTATTAAGCGTATAAACGTGCCAAAGTTTTTAACATTGCCAAGTTCATAAATGAACTTCCAAGACCACCACCCGACTTTTCTTCAGGTGATTCGATTGAGGATAATTCCTGAGGCGTAACACCACTTTGATTTACCACATTACTAAATTCAGGATTATTGGCTAATTGATTTCTAAAATTCTCGTCTCTCGTAAACTTTTCTTCAAAAGATTCAAAACTTGGTAGACCAAATATGTTTAATATTCCGTTTGCAATAATAAATTTTTTAATTAAATCACGTCGATCTTTTCTACCCGCCCTAACAACATTCCACCATTTTGATAACCATGTACTTGGTTCCATTCCTTTTTTCGCCACATATTTTGCTAACGCTCTTTCTTGGAAAAAACTCTTAAGTCCTGTACTAAATTTACCTCCAGCAGATATTTCTTTTCCAATAGTTTTAGGTAAAGATGATAAACCTTTAATTTCAGCAACAGCAACTTTATTTACATTTATTGCCTCACTCATACCTCTTCCCCAAGTTTTACCAAAACCTGGTATACCCTCAACTTGTTTAATTAATTGTCCAATTTTAGGATTACCTAAGTGTTGTTGTATTTTAAGATATTGTTCGGCTAATTTTGGATTTGATTTTGCTAATCTAACAATATCATCCGCACCTCTTAAAACTATTTTACCACTTCCGGTTACGCCTTTTAATATTTTAATAAATGGTTTAATAATAAAATCACCAACTGTTGGTATTAATGCGATTAACATTAAACCAGCATATAGATATTCTTTTTTTGAAATATATCTTATAATTGATATGATATCAAATACTTCACCAATAACAGGTATAAATCCTGCGGCTAATAAAATATTTTCTACCGTATCCTCTTTTAAAACTTGTTTTTGTTCTAATATTTCTTTTTTACTTATCTCCATTTTTTAATGTATGAATTCACAGAATTTATTTGCAACTTTTTCTGATATATCAGAGTCTTTTACAACCTCACCAAATAGGTTCCCCAAATAGGTACTACCCATACCACTAAAGTTTAAACCATAATTGTTTTGATTTCCACCAACTTCTCCTGATGCGATGTATCTTACTAACATGGTAATTAATCTATCAGATAATGCGGGAAATGCCGCATCACACTCTTGTTTATTTTTGAATATTTTTAATAAATCCAAAGGATTCCAATCAGCAAAAAGTTGCGCTGCAAATGTTGAAAAACCGGGACCAGCACCAAAAATTTCTTTTAATACAAATCTGATAATATATTCTTTTGCTGATGTTGCGAGTGCATCACTTAAAGCGGATTTTACATCATCCGTTTTTAATTGATCGGGAACTAAATTTTTAACACTATCAGGAATATCAATCTCATCTATATCATATCCTTCATTAACTAAACCACGTGTTATTAAAACATATCTTTCAACTAAATAATTATCATCCCTAATATCATTTAATTCAACATATGCTTCATTTAAACGTCTTTTGCGTTCTTCCAATAAAGTACTAGATACTATATTTTTAATTTTATTCATTAACGTATTTTTTTCCAAACATATTTAGAACCGTAAGGTTTTAATTCCTCAAGATTTTTAATTCTTGTATATCCCATAGGTAATATTACATTATCTAATTTACCTAATTGTACTTCATCCAAATCTGGTCCTTTATATTTGATTCTATTATTACCATCTTCACCAATAAGATTACCATTGTCTCTCAATGCATTGTAAAATACTGTATCACTAACTTCTAATGGTTTTATGTTTGGTAATTTAATGTCCACTTTAGGCATTGTCAAATCACTCATTTTTAACCTATCTGATGTTATCGGTTCAATAGGTTCTCTATTTAATGGGGTGGTTTGTTCACTACCACAAACTTTGTCTAAAACATCTTGTGTTAATCCATTACTTGTGTCAATACCCTTGTCTTCTATAGCCTTTTTAGTTATTGGACCGAAATTACCTGTTTGGTATTTTTGAGGTAATCCCAAACAAATTTGTACTTTTTTAATTTGTTCAGAACGACAACCAAATTCATGTGGTAATGATTTACTATTACAGTCACGATATGACTGTCCTGGTGTGGAACCTCCTCCACCTTTTGTGTCCCAAGTAATTTCAATATTACTTAATCCAATTTTAGTACCTACTTGAGATTGTTTTGGGGCTTCTGGTACTTTTGTTTTATTATCTCTAGAATATTGATAAGCGAACGGCATCAAATCTTGTTCCGCAATGGTCACTTGACCTTCTTTACATTTATATGAACCCATCTTTCTACCTGCGATATCAAATACCCTTCCATTGGTGTAAAACTTAATTCCATCCGGATAATCAGATGGATTTACTAAAACACTAATTTCACCACTTGTACTTGTACTCATTTTACCTTCACCAGTCTTGATTAATTCTTGAATACATGGTAAAAATTCATTCATTTGTCCGTTATCATCAATCGGCTTTCCACCTTCATCTGTTAAGATTGTACCATCACCATATATTAGATATAATACCGCCGCGGTTAAACCAAGAGCTACTAACGTCGATAATACAGGACGTTTAACGATTACTTGTTTAACTTGACCAGGAAACGCTTTTAATTGTTCTTTTGATATTTTAAGTAATTTACCTCCTGAATAAATGGTAGTCTCGCCAGCAACTTGTTGTGATATCTTTTCACCGGTATCGGTAACAACTTTAATATCTTTTTTCAACAAGTTTATGATTTGTGTTCTTGTTCTTTGATCAAATCCTCCGAGTACTTTTTTCATAGTATCAACTCTCGTTGACATTTTTTGATTCACTTGTAAATTTTTTGTTGCAGCTTTTAAGTCTCTTTGTACCGCAGTACCCGCTTTCACCGCATCACTTGTCTGATCTACAGATTGTTTTGCAACAGCCAAATCTGCGTCGGCCAATTTTCCGGTTTTTTTAGTAATATCCACTAAATGGGCGTCCATACCATCTTGAACATTTTTAGCTAACATGTCGGCCTCCGATGCTGTTAAGTCAGCGAAATTTTTACCATATTTAGCCATAGAAGCTTCACCTATTGATTTTTTAAGAGCATCTATATAATCCGGACTATTTTTTATGGCTTTCAGAGTCACTTTACCGGAAGCTCTAGCCATATCGTCCACAACTTTTTGTAGGGTTGTTTCAATACCTCGAGCCGTAACTGCTTTAAAACCTGAACCAAATGATTTACTCATTAGAGTACTGAATACACCCTCATTCAATTGTTTTGGATTCGCTTTTATAATTTCAATTAATTTCATTTTATATTTTTTTTAATTATTTATCTTGTTGATTTATTCTAGCCAGTGATGCCATTATCGCATCGTTATCCGCTTGTGTTGGTTTATATTCTCCGAATCCAGTTATTTCTTTTGCTTTAGTGTCAAATTTGGAGATGTATTCACCCATTTTACCTGAAGAATCGAGACTACCAACAGCTCTACCAGCCAATTCACTAGCACCCCAAACAGCAACACCCGTAGCTGCCGCCGCCGCAACAGGTTTTACATTTTGTACTGTGAATAATTTTTGTATAAACTCCATAAACTGTTGAAGTACTCTGGATATACCATTTTTAATTTTACCAATTATACCCAAAGAACTTGGACCTAACTTGTTTCCTAATGTAGTTGCAACACCCGCTAATTGTCCTTGTAAAGTTGGGATTTTTTGTACCAGAGTTTCTGCGGGTTTTACCATTTGTGGAGCAGCTTTTGCTAACCCATTTTTCGAAATTGCAGGTACGAGTTTTTTTGCTGCTAAAGCGGTTGCACCTGAAAAAATACAACCCAATAAATCTGTTAATAAAAAGAAAAATGGTAATTTCATTCTATCGGGGTCTTGCGGGTCAAAATCACCCGTTACAATCTCATATATGTCTAATAAAACAATAACAAACCAAACAATTGCGTTTGTTTTTGCTGCTAATATTGCAACCATCACATCAATTACAATACCCACACCTGTATACAACCCTCTTCTTACCCATCTTAACGCTGGTAAAACTCCTTTATTAAAGACCGTTTTAGCGGCCTCGAGAGCTGCGTTTCCAATTTTACTTGCAACATTTGAAACACCAGATTTAATGGAGTCCCATAATCCTTCTGATATTACTGTTTTATCTTTTAACCACTCACATACTAATTCCTTTTTCCATTCAATATTGTCAATTAAATCATTAATTGATTCATTAATTGTACCTAAACTTTCTTTTATAATCTCATTAAAAATGTGAGTGTTTTCCCAAATTGATCCGATTGAATTTCCGTCACCGCCCGCAACAAATACTTGATCCATAATAATCAAATATTTGTTATTTTCGGTCAAAACCATGTCAAAAACAAAATCTCTTTCTTTAGGTAAAACCCCATAAAGAGATTTAATTCTATTTTTTTCTTGTTCAGATATAATTTGATTCATCTAATTTTTATATATAAATACTTTATTTTAGTGGGTTTGCTTTACCTCTTTTTAAATTTACCCCAACAATATCAGCCCATTTTGTAACACCTATTTGATTTGAAGGTCCTCTGGTCACTCCACTTTCCCATTTTCCAACACTTGGGTACCCTTGTCCACCTGATTGTGTAGACGAAGTACCCGCTTGTGGCTCTGGATTTGGGGTATCCTCTTGTTCACTAACTTCTTGATTTTCAGTGATGTTTTTTAAAATTTTATTAAATTGTTTCTCAGAAACCTCTATTTTCATAATATATAAATATTCAAAAAAAGTTTTGAAATTAGTTGTGATATCCAAAAAATACATAACTTTGTATTCACTTTAAACAAAAGAGATGAAAAAGTTAATTTTATTGTTATTTCTACCACTATTTTGGGGTTGTGAAAAGTACGAAATGATTACACCGCCAGTTATAACTGGTGGTAAATGGGTTTTTTATGATTATGAAATCGTACCAATAACAACAATATCTCCTTATCAGATAATTAAAAATGATACAATATGTATTAACTCTTGGAACACTCAAAATTTTGTTAGTGGTAACATAATCATGAAACAAAACTATCAGGTCACATCAAAGGATAGGAGATTTGTAAAAGGTAAAACTGTTTGGGAGTTCGACGGTACCGTCGGTTCCCCGTTTTATTACCTATCAACTGATTTTATAAATTTTAATGGAATCTATCAACCGTCTCACAACCCATTCGATGTGGAGATTATACATAAATTAGATAAACTAAGTGTTTATAACACTGAAAATGGTGGAAAGACATGGTATACCTACGACTTTAATGATTATAAATCAAACGGTGTAACCCCCGTTAATAAAATGACCTTATTGAGTGAACCAATCGTAACCGACCTATACCTATCTAATGGTACAAGAGATAAAGCAATTACCGTGAGGGTATTGTTAAGGTTTATGAGGTAAACTATTCATCATAAATGGATGAATCCTTTTTTGCGAACATTTTGATGTATTGACCCGCTTTTGCATTCGCTTCGTCCTCAATCTCCCCACCGATATCAGGTGGTTTTACATCTAGTCTACCCTGTTCAAATTGTTTGTGATGCACGAGTTCGTGTGCAATACTCCTCATTACATCAACTAATGCACGATTTTTACTACAAACCTTAACCACTTTATTTTCTTTAGTGTAGTCGTAGTTTGCGGTTGTTTTTAAACCTTCCCTGTGATTTTGTACGGATATGGTTGGCATTTCTTTAATACCTAACTCATCCTTAACGAATTTTACAAACTTGTTTAACTTATCTTTTTTATCGTCGTTTAAAAACCCCATATCTATAAATATTACAAAATTATTTCTTCGGGTAAATCGTTATCCTCCAAATACTGGTTTAAAAGATCGGTGATAAATGACTTATCAATTTCTGTTAAATCTTCCTCAGTTATAATTTCGGGCGAATAATATTTTATGTCTGAAAAGTCAAACTCTATAATCCTATAAAATTTATCCCCGTCCTTTTTTGTTGAAAATTCCACATACAATCTCCTTGTGTCTTCATTGTAATAATACTCGTGTATCTTCATGTTTTCAAGTAAACAATGATAAGTATATTATAAAATAACAAAATCTTTAAAAATATATATAATTTATGTACTTTAAACAATAATTAAAGGTATGATAGATTGGTATTTTATAAAAAACAACTGCCCCAAATCATTTGAGAAGTTTATTCAAAACATGTTCCCAAATGTGGGTGTTCCTTGCGTTACCACACTCAATCTTTTTGACAATAAAAAATTATATAAGTTTTTTGATAGTCAGGGTGTTTTTCTTAATATAGAAATGTATAGTAAAAGTCAATGGGTTTTTACCATATCTTTAAATAATGGTTTCGTTATAGGTAATGGAACCAAATCCAAAACAACGAGAGAAGAAATTGAATCAGATGGTTTCATAGAGTGTTTTAAAATGTTAGAGAGAAAGATTGAGATGGTTTATGAATGATATTTATGGTATGGAGATGTCATTTAAATTTTTGATTCAGGCAACAAGGATTTTACAGATTAATAATTACGACGATAAAGAGTTAAAGTTAATCTACGAATATTCCGTTTCACTTGACAATGAGATTTTAAATGATTATTTTAATAGTTGTAGTATAATTGGATTCAAAAATGATTTAGAACTCTACATAGAAATTGTTGAAGCAATGATTCATATTTTTGAAGAAATGGAAGAATATGAAAAATGTTTTGTTCTAAAAAAGAAAAAAGAGGAATCAATAAAAATAATAAACAAAAATAAAATCTAATTATTATGTCAGTATTTGGAATGTCCGAAGAAGAAAAAAAGAAAATTCTTGAAAAACATAAAGAAGCAACTAAAAATCATTATGTTAAAAAAGATGAAATAAAAAAGGGTTTACAAAAACCCAATTCTAAAAAAGAGAATAAAAAAACCTCCAAGTAAGGAGGTTTTATTTTTTATTTAAATGTTTCGTAAGTAATATATAGGATAACCAAAAACATCCTGAAATTAAATAAAAAACGATATCTGCTACCCAATATGAACCACTTAAATCCATGATCAATTTGAATAGTGCGTCGTAACCAAACGGTAGAAAGAACATTGCTAACATTAATGACATGTCTCTGTAAAACGTTAGTCTTTTTTCCTTTTCTTTTAAGTTTTTTATTTTGTTCACTATCATCACCGTCCATGGGTCTATTTGTTTAAGTCGTTATGGTACTTTATAAATATATCAATCCTAAATCTTTCCAATCTGTTTTTCCATACCATTCATAGGTATGTTCTATTTTAATTGAATCGTTTAGTGTTTTAAAAATAAAAAACCCGTTTTTATTTGACTGAAACTTTTTAATTATTTCCCCTTCCGATGTTTCTAATTTAAACATATGGTCTAAAAAATTTTGATTGGTTTCTTCTAAACCCCAATAGTACTTCATACTATAAAAATTTTCATGTCTGAAGATTTGAATTATGAGAGGTATTTCATTATCTTCGAAATCTACAAAAAATTTACTTTTATAAAGTAAAACCCCATTATCGAATTTCAAATATTCAGTATATTGTTCGTATGTGTCTCTAACCGCAGGATAACTAACGAAGTGTAAACATTCCACAGTCTCTATATCTACACCTTGGAAATACGGTATTCTGTACTTATCAACAGACAGACTTACATATTTTTCATTTTTATAAAACATATGGGCGTATGCCGATTGTTCAATCCATGAAGGGAAGTAGTTTACATTATTTCTAATTAAATTGGATAGAGCAAACTCTATATCATCTAAACTATAATACTTTTCTGACGGTATATAAATTAAACCTGTATTCACATTCTTTAATACGGGTATTTCGTTTTTGGGTTCATTAAATGAATATGAACTTTGTACGTCCGGAAAATAAAACGGTGTACCTGATTCGATTAAACTAATTACGTTACTTGGTCTCCTCATAAATAACAAATCAGTATCAACACCAAGAATGTTTTTAGATTCAGAAAAAAAATAATAATCAAATGATTTTATTTTATGCCATAAATTTATTTTTGATGGACCTAATCTATAACTCAAACAATTAGGATGGTTTTTTATGAATTTTTCAATTTCTGAATCCGCCCATTTTCTGTCTATAAATGTTACATTTTTAATGTCACTTAATAATGAAACATCAATATCTGTTAGTGATCCATCATCGTGTAGATATATTGGTACGTTTTTAAACTCTTCATATTTTTGAAGAGATTTGAAATTATTAATTGCCATTACAACATCTCTATTACAAATAAGAGAGTGTATTTCTAAATTTTTGAAGTTTTCACTTACCCCGCTATGTTCCATGGTTTTATATTATTTACTTTTTCGATATAATTTGAAATGAAATACCTGTTGATGAACCCAACAAGATTACTAACTGAATGTATTTTTATTCCTGAGTTATATGCCGAAATAGACATGACAGATCCCTCACCGGCACCAATTGTGTCAACAAAATTTAATTCGATATCAACACCTTCACAAAAATCAACTAAACTATCCCAAATTTCAAAGAATTTTTTTTCTTTTCCATCATCTTTTTTTATCATCCACCTACCCTCTAAAAAATGTTCGTGATATGACATTGTATTGTGAATTAATCTTTTTGGTTCATACCCTAATTTATTAAGTAACTCAAGACCCCTTAATCCGTATTTGGTATTTCTAAAACCTTTATTTGCACAAACCGACAAGTCATTATTTAAAAATGTATCACCGATGTGACCAAAGTTTGCAAATATATGTAGACCTGGTTCTACGTCTTGGAAAACACTTAGGTCATTTACATCTTTGAGGTAGACATCCGCATCTAAAAATATCGCGGTGTCATAGTGTTTCAAACATTCCTGAACAATCACTCTTTTTTCATGAAAAGAAAAATATTCTTTTTTATACTTAATTGGTGTGAGTAATTCTGTTTGTGTATAATGATTTATATCGTTAGTTAAAACAAAAATATGGTGACCCATATCATTTAATTGTTTTATTAACGAATCTCCAAACTTGATATATTTCTCACCATATGTTAAAGTACAAAACGCAAAGTTTTTCATATTTCATCTATTTGTGTCCATTCTTTTTGACCGTACCAATCATAAGTATGGAATATTTTTATATTTTTCTTATTTTCAAAAACCATTTCGCCATTTTTTTCACTGTTAAAATGATAAACATTATCATTTATTTTAAATTCGTGATCTAAAAATTCTACGTTATTTTTATTATTCCATTTATAGTTTAAACACATTAAATTATCTGATAATTGATAAACTTCGTATGATAAATCAACTTTTATATTTCTAAAATCTATATCAATTGATTTCGATTTCAATAACTTACCATCACCAATTCTAACAGTTTTTCTATCAGGATAATTCTTTAGTAATCATTAATTTGACCTCCACTACAAAAATTATATTTTAAGTTATCACCAATATAATTTGCAACATCTGAATTATTGATTTTTATACCACTTTTTGACACGGATAAACCTATTATATTTCCCTCACCCCTACCAATTTTAGGTGAATTATGTTTTATTTCATAATCATCTAAAACACTTGATAATTTTTTCCAAGTATCAATAAGAATTTTTTCTTTTCCATCATCTTTTGAAATGATTATGATTCCTTCTTGGTAGTGAAAGGAATCTTCTATTGGTATTTGTAATTCTTCACATGTTTTAAGAGCCAAATCACCATATCCAATGGATCTTTGAAATACATCCGAGCTGTTGAAAAACCCACTATCACTTCTGTTTATTTTACCCCATATCCACGATGGATGAAAACCGGGTCCAATGTTTCTAAAAAAATTTGTGTAACAATTTTTATAATTTTTGTAAAATATTCTACTATCTGAATCGATATAAACAACACAGTCCTTTAATTTAAATCCCTCCTCGAAGCAAATTGTTTTATCGTTATATGAAAATCTCTTTTGTGGATATTCGACCACGATTGCATTTGGTACATTTTCATATAGTTGTTTCTTATTTGTTACAATCAATAAATCTTGTTTGAAATAATTTAAATCATAACATAATTTGAGAGCTTTTTCATTTGAATCGTCCCCAACGGCAATTGTTGTAATAATGTAATTTTGTTTGTTATAATTTTTTGTACATCCATGATTTCCCTGAATGTCTGTTTTAAATTCATTTTTTACTTGAACAATTTTAGTATTAGATACAAATAAATTCAAGTGCTTACCCTTTGAAAATATTGCAGTATCTATTTGGTTATCTACGTTTTTTAAAATGTCTAATAAGTTTTTTGCACCTTTTGGAGAGATTAATAATGATGGTAAACAAGTTATAATACCCTTAGGTTTTGACAAATTTTCCGAATACTTCTCAACATCGAGTTTTATTTCACCATAACCCAAATAACATAAATCGAAGTCATCGGGTAGTTCGTTAACTATTTTTTCTAAATAAAAATCAAAATCATCAATTATATGTGTATCATCTTCAAAAGTAATTACAGGAGAATCGGACTCTGAAATTTTTTCAAATAATTTTTTATATGATAATAAAACACCTAAACCTCCTTGAGTTAAAGAAAGTCCCCACGCGGTAACTGTATCCATTAACACGTCCTCAATTGAGTTATCACTTAGTAACCCCGACTCAACATCTCTAGGATTTACTTTGTACCCATCAACCGCCTCAAACCTTTCATATATGTCTTTTAATATTTGACTTTTATTTAATTCACCCTCTATAAAAAGTTTTCTATCGGGTCTTCTTTCTAAATTTAGATAGTAACAACGATTTATCATATTACAAATTTCCGGTTAATCTATTACACCATCCTTTTGATGTACTATATGGCCATACCACCCAGTATTTCGGTTTATTTTCCACTTCAAATTCTCTCCATACTTTACCATATCCATCGGGATCACTCAATATACGATTGACTTCATTTTTATCCGCATCTTTTCTATGGACAGTTTCATCTTTTTCATTATGAAATGCGACAACCCAAAATTCATAATCTTTTTCAGGTACTTCATGAAAGTTTACATCAATACAGTGTTTAAAAATTGACAAGAATGAGTCATCAAACTCTTTACCATATAATGGTGGATTTGGAGCTAAATTATTATCCTTAGTATATTTCTGTATCGCCCTTCTTTTGAAGGATAATCCCGCATATCTTTCATAATCCTCTAATGTTCTAATTGGTCCAAAATCGTATGGTCCAAAAAAGATGTCTTTTGTTTCTCCATCCATTTCAAACAATTTTCTATTTCTAAGATGTGAACTATTGTTTCTGTTAACCCACACAGGGTCGTCGTCCCATTGTTTTTTTCGTCCCTTTCTTGTGTATTCGTGCCACACAACTATTTTGTGTGGGTGAAATAAATCATATCCCCACGTATACGCCCTAACCGCAATTGAAATCTCTTCTCCGTGAAAATAATATTCAGGATCATGAGGAACTTCTTTAACAAACGAACCTAAAGTAAAACAAAAGTGTGCAGAATAAAATCTTGCGGGTACAGGTTCGTTTCTTTCTTTAAAATCATCAATTGTTGCAGGTAAAAAGAAAACTGCACCCTCAGGTATAAATCTATCAAAATTCATTTTCCACGGAATCATGTTTCTTCCTTGTGGGTCATTATCGGGATCGAATGAAGATACATAACCAGTCAAAAGTGGTTTTTTATGACCTTTGTTTTGAAGTTGCTTAATCATATCAATCAATTCAATGTCCCAATTTTTTATGAACCTATGATGTGAGTCTAACTGTAAGGTATATTCTTCATCATCATATTGTTGTTGCAATGTATTTCTTGCCCAACAAGCACCTTTTGATTCACGATAATCAATATCCACAATTTTAAATCTTGGGTCATCTTTGAATTGGTCTAAATTGTCCCATGTATCATCTGTAGAATGTTGCCAAGCAATTGAAAAGACTAAATTTTCGGGATATTTTGCATTTAACAAACAATCTTTAATAGTTGGTACTAATTGTGGGTCTCTGTACGAGGCAATTTGAATGAATATTTTGTTTTCTTTCATTTTAAGATATTATATGATAGAAAATATAAGAATAAAAGATAAAATTTTAAACCATTTTTTTTTATCGTTTTTTTTATTTATTTTTTATCAAAAGAACTATAAAAATATGTCAAAAATTTATCAACCGATTGTTATCGAAGAATCTGAGAACCTATTGATAGGTTTAGTTGAATCAAAGTTTTTTGATGATTATGAAATATCGGATTTAACCTTTGCAAGACAATATATTTTAGATATTGTTAATGAAAAATATATATTAGGTCTTTTAGGGGACGAAACAGATGAATTATTTAGTGAAGATGAGTTTACAAAAATATTACAAGAGTTGGTTGCGGGTTCGGTACTATATGAACTCAAAAATCAAGGGTATTTAAACTCATATGAAGATGAAAACACAGAAGAGACCTTTTTTTTAACACCAAAAGGTAAAAAACATCTTGAAAAGGAAAAAAAGAAAAAAACTTAATCAAGTTCAAATGTTTCCTTAAAACTTTTACCTGATTTTTTATAACTATTGTTCGTTTCGTCGTTCGAGTTCATTGTAAACTGCCAATTCCAAGATAATTCGTCTTTTACATCAAAACCAAAGAAAGATAACACTTGTTTTTGAACCTCCACAACCTCTTTACCCCTCCAATTCTGACCCACGGCTATTATACCACAAGAAATGTCCTTTAAAAGGTTCTTTTCACCTAAAGTTGTGTGTCTATTTTCTAACCATGTAAGTCTTTCTATTAAATTTTGATATTGGGCATTCATTTGACCCCATCTAATTGAACCAAAAAACACCACACAATCCGATTCGAATAATTCTTTTGAAATTTTCCATAATTCATCATCTGGATTATTAATACTTCTCCAACACCTGTGATTCCCACTTGGATTTTTGTCCTTATCCTTCAATTTTGCTTTAATTACACCACAAGAATTACCTTCAAAATGTGAAACATTACCTTCACACGTATAAATCTTCAAATCAGGTACCTCTATTAGTTTACACTTAGATTTACCTAAGTAAGATTGTATTGATTTTGCTAGTTTTGTTGACTTGGGTTCTTCATTAAGCTCCTTCATAGCCCAACCCCCCCTATTTGATGTGGTTAAGAACAACACCTTTTCTTTGGTCTCAAGAATTTTAACACTCTTAACAAGATTTTTATAACTCGGGTCATCTTTTTTAAGATTTGGGTCTATTTCCTCTAAAAGTTTAACTAATTGCATCACTTTTTCTTTTCGTCGACTTGTTGAGAAAATGTGTTTCTCTTATGTTGTTTAATTTTCTCCTTAAGTTGTACAATTAATTTTTGTGTGTTCATTAAATTACTTGAAATTCCTGAAATTCTACCATTTGCAACTGTTTTAAGTCCACCTGGTATGGAGTCTTCTAATTTCCTAAACTCTTTGATAGTTTCATTTAATGAATTCTGTAGTTCCTCTATTTTGAACTGAACTCTATTAAAATCTTCTCTTCTAACCTTTGAGGTTTCTTCATTTAAAATTCTGTCTAAAACAGATTTTACAATATTTTCAGAAATAATCTTGTTTTCCATACTAGTATAAATACTTTTTTAATTGATAATTTTTTTAAATCACGTTTTTTTCTTATATTTTTATAGTAAAACTAATAATGATGAATGATCCTTATAATCAACTATTTGATTTTGATGATATTTTAATTGAACCAACAATACTCTCCAAAATTAGTTCTAGAGGTGAAATTAACTCTAGAAATGTTTGGGGAAACTTACCACTAATGACAGCACCAATGGATACGGTGGTTAGTCAGAACAATTTTCATCTTTTTAAAAACGAGGGTATTTTACCTGTATTACCTAGAATACCCAACCCTAATAATGATTGGTACGATACTAACATATTTTTATCATATAGTTTACAAGATTTTGAAAAAATCTTCTTAAAGAATAAAGTTCGAGTTAATGATGGAGACAGAATACTTGCTCTTATTGATGTTGCAAACGGACATATGGAACTTTTATATGATATGGCAAAAGAAGCTAAAAAAACATATGGTTATTCAATGTGTCTTATGATTGGAAACGTAGCAAACCCAAAAACGTTTCAAGAGTATTGTAAAATTGGTGTTGATTTGGTTAGAATTGGTATCGGTAACGGGAATGGATGTTTAACTACTGTCCAAACAGGGGTTGGTTACCCTATGGCATCATTGATTGACGAGTGTAATGAGATTAGAACAATTAATAACTACAGAACCGAAATTGTTGCTGATGGTGGATTTAAAAAGTTTTCAGATATAATCAAGGGATTGGCTCTTGGTGCCGATTACATCATGTTGGGGTCAATTTTAAATAAGTGTTTGGAAAGTTCGGGTGAAACCACAAAAGAAAACGGTGAAGTAATAAATCAATTTTCAGAAGAATCTAAAAAAATGTTCCACGCGGAACTATCACTTTACAAGACATTCAGAGGTATGAGTACTAAGGAAGTCCAAAAATCGTGGGGTAAAGAGGATTTAACGACCTCTGAAGGGGTTATTAGAAGAAACAAAGTAGAATATACCTTATCGGGTTGGGTTAAAAATTTTGAAGATTATTTACGTTCTGCAATGAGCTATACAGGAAAAAAAGAACTCCACCGGTTTATTGGTGGAGTTAATTATAATATTATTACTCAAAACTCATTTAGGAGATTTGATAAGTAACTTATTCTAATCCGAATTCCTTTTCTTCACGGTCAGTCATTTCACCGTCCCTTTTCATACCTTCTTTAATGTAAGTTCTAATAAGTTTAGATACGTCCATTTTTTTATGAACCGCAACCTTCTCAATCTCCTTATAATACGCGGGAACAACTCGGAAAGTCAACATCTTAATTAGTTGTTTGTGTTTCGGTTTGTCTGATTCGAATTTTTCGTCTATGTTAATATCCATGTTTGAAATTTATATATAAATATTTGGTTTACCCAAATAAATTGAGTATATTATATTATAAATACTAAAATTATGTCAGAAGAGAAACAAAAAACCGCAATTAAACAATGTGAGGAAATGTATCCCGAAACCACAGCAGAATTCAAAAAGATTTTAAATGAAATGTATGACACATTCTGTAAGAAACAACTTAACTATGGTCCTGATAATATCTCTGTTGGTACAAGGTTATCGACACCGGACGAGATAAAATTATCTCAGACTGGATTGTGGTTTAGAATGAATGATAAAATACAAAGATTAAAACAATTGGTGTTATTGAGTAGACAGGATACGGTTGGCGAAAGTGTAGAGGACACCTACCAAGATTTATCGGTGTATAACGTAATTGCACTTATAGTTGTAAGAGGTAAGTGGGCCAAATAAATATATCTATATAGATATATACAAAATTTAGGGGAGAGTGTCTCCCCTTTTTTTTAGTTATTTTTAATTTAAAAACTATTTATAAAAAAACGAAAATGAAAGTCGACATCAATCACCCATCATTCACAAATTTCATAGAGAACGTAATTTATAACGTTACCACGAATGTACATGTTGAGAAGTATTTTTCTCTAAATAATGAACAAAAATTAGGGGAACAATTAAAAGTTTTTAAAATTATGAATAATTCACTTAGAAGTGGAATTAAACTTAGTGACATAGAATACAAGAGTTTTATCACTATTTTATGGAAAAAAAGTGAGGAAAACGAAAAGTACGAATTGTCTGCAATTTTAAAAGATGTTCTTGAAAATTTTGATGGTATATATGAGGTTACAAAACCAATAAGAAAGGTCCCAACCAGACGTATAAAAACTAACAACAATAATGAATAAAAAATTCATTGATGACCAAACAAAAAAAAGAGTCACCAATTTAACAATTAAATGGTGTAAGGATTTTTTTGGTATCAATGAAAGAAAAAGAACGAAATTAAAAATTCATTATAGTTTAAGAAAAAGAAAAATTAAAAACGCGATAGTTTTTGGAGACTATTGTTTCTATAGAAATCTGATTACTTTGTATTTACCACATTGTAGTAGTATCAATGATGTTATTTCAACTACAATACATGAATATACACATTACCTACAATCAAGATCAAAATACAAAGATTACGAACAGTACTACTATTACTCTACACATCCATGTGAGAGAGAAGCCAGAAGAAACGAAGAAAGATATACTGGATTATGTTTAAAAGAAATTAAGGGTTTATTATAACCACATCTGATATTTCCCTAAGAAATATTAATCTAGAATCATCAGAATTTCTATCTCTAACAACTAAATCACACATCCAAAAATCTCTTAATTCAGTGATTAATTCTTGTTTTACTTGGGATTGTTTTACTTTTCTGTAAACCCAATATAGTTTATCTTGATAATTAATTAATTCTTTGTTTATCATGTAAGTTTTTCACTTGTGGTCTTTTGGTTCACAAATCATCTCAAGTTGCTCCCATTCGAATTTTGGTTTTTCATTCAAAAAAACAAAACATCTCCACTTTTTTTGTTTTTCAAAATATATGTGTTTCTGTAAATGAGAAGGAATTGCTGCGTTTGTTGAGACTCTTTTTACTGGATTGTCAAAAAATAATTTTATATAAATGGATATATTTTCTTGGTCGTCCCATTTTCTAATTTGTTCTTCCAACAATCTCCACTCACCCCTATTCAAATATTGATTTTGCATTATACAATTCAAATAAGAAAATGTTTGTTTAAGGTTTTCCATATTATCAGAAAACGTTGCAGCGGGGGCTCCATGACCTTTATCGTAAACATTCGTCTTATAATCCTCACCGTCTGATGTTTTAATACCTTTTTCGGTATAAAAATCCATAGTACCTCTATTTACGTTTGTAGGTCTATTTGTTGACCTATATTTAATCCATAGTGGTTGTTCTAACTTCTGAGAGTATAGTACCTCAAATACGTTATTTTTAATTCTTATCGTGTCCTGTGAAAATGAGGTTAATGTAATAAACATCCCCATTACTAATACTAAAAGTTTTTTCATATTGATTTTTGTGTTATATAGTTAAATATATCCACAGCAGTATTAGTACCAACAGAAAATTCAGTGAAAGGTATAGAATTAATGAGTAATGTTTGTTTAATATCTTCATCAATTTCTTGAGCCTCGTGTAGATTTTGTAATCTACCATTTGTATCGTAAGTTTCATTGTTTCTATTTAAAAGTATGTTAATGTTGTCATATTGGTTAAATAATTTCCATAAAAAATTACTTAATCCTGACATACCATAAATAGATGCTGGATACCCTTCACCATATCGTTGTTCATAAAAACAACCAAGAACTATTGGGGAATCCACAATAATATATTCCACTTTTCCATATAATCTACTGATATTTCTATGTTGATTTGCGGTTATGAAAAATTGATCTTTTAGTTGACTAACATTTCCTTCCCACGCAACCTCCTTAGGAAATTCATATGTATATTCGACACTCATGTGGTGTTTTTTCATTTCAGTAAATAAACCACTCGCTTGTGTTGATTTACCAATCCCAGGTCCACCAAATAAATTTATTATAGTACTTTGCATATCATAATATACAAAAAAAATGGGGGTTTTTCAACCCCCACATAATATATTTAATTTCCTTTTGTTGGAAATCTGGTCCAACCATTACTCCATACCGGTTTAGATAATGCATCCATTTCCCCTTTTGTGTAGGTTTTTTCAACATTTCCTTCACCCAACGCTTTTGTTTTCATTTGAGCTGCGGTAAACACTGAAGATGTTGACCTAAAGTTCTGAAGTGGGTCAAACGCCTGAATTTCGTTGTTTTGGAATTTTGAAACCCCGTCTTTATATGCTTGAGCTGTTTCGTTACTTTCAATAGAAAAAGACCCCTTCTGATAACCCAATACCTTTGAGTTTGTCATTGTGAATTGAGTTGCTCGTCTCCATCTTAAACCTAAATTGTGGTTTGATAATGCGGACATATCAAATGGTCCAATAAGAATCATACCATTTAATTTAGGGTGTGTAAAAGGTTGTGCGGTTGAACCTGTTCCATCGTTATCACACTCTACTCCATTTCCTGCATCACCATTATCTACGAATTGTGGGTCTCTTTTTGCCACACCATTTGTTACAGTTCCAGTATATCCAAAATCAAAATCATAATCATCATCTGCGGTTGCGTATGCGTATAGATTTTTAGGTGATACAGTTCCACCAAAGAATTCAAACGCATCATCGTTAGCGTAGATAGTTTGAACATTCTCAATGATTGTTCCACTACCAACACCACCCAATGTTAGTGCATTAATTTCAGAATTTGGCATTGCTGCGATACCAGCGTATTCTATTCTTACATATTTTAAAACACCACTATTATCGTTGTCTAAAGTTCCACCATAAGCTCTACCTACACCACCTTCAATCGTTGGTTCAGTTGCTCTATTGGTTTTAGCCATACCCAATATCACAATACCACCCCAATCACCAGGTGATCTTTGACCTTCCGGTTTACCCGAAGTGAATACGATTGGTTTTGTTGAAGTTCCTTCCGCAATAATTTGTGCACCTCTTTCAATAATCAATGCACCTTTCTCAGCAATATCAGATACGATTGTTGTACCTGGCTGAATAATAAGACGAGAACCATTTGTGATATAAACATATCCTTTTAATGTCCACACTTTATCTGCGGTTAGAGTGATAGTTTCTTGGTAAGTTCCGTTAAGCGTTGTTGTAAGTGGAACATTGATTGGTTGATCAATTCCCCCTAGGTCTTTATCACAACTTGTTAATAGACCAATAATTAAAATTAATGTTAAAAACTTTTTCATAGATTTAAATTTAATGTAAGTGAAACTGTTGTTTCGTTATTTGTTTTTATTAGATTTCGGTTTTGTAACTTTTGATAATAGATTGATGGTTGCGCAAATACATCACCTATTGCCAATTTCACATCACCCTTTTTTATTTTATGGAGAAGGGTTATATCCAACACATCTCTACTATTTTCAAAGATGTTTGGGTAACCCTGAAATCCCACCGCTGAAATTCTATCACCAACTCTATTGTAAGTTAAGTTGATGGTATTGTTCTTTTTGTGAATGTTTATTCCTGAGTTTAATACATAATTTGATTGTCCTTGTAATTGTCTTTTTATACCATTTACTTCTACTTCTGAGTTCATAAATGATGCGTTTGTGTAAAAATCAAACCAACCATTTATCTTTTTACGAACTTCTAACTCAACACCGTATAGATATGCATTATCAGGATTTGCGTATGTTAATAATAAATTTGATGGTACCGAACCATCTGCCACAATTTGTTCAATAGGTTTGATGAAATTTTTACCAAATAAGGATATTGAAATGTTTTCACCCGACTTTGGGTATAATTCATACTTAATGTCTAAATTATAAATGTCAGATTTTTCTAACTTTGAGTTTCCTAATATTTGTGCGTTTCTAACAAAATCATAATAAGCAAAATTAGCTACTTCTCTAAATTCCGGTCTTGTCAATGTTTTACTTAATGAAAATCTATACTTACTTTTTTCTTCATTGTATGAAATGTTTACAGATGGTAGAACATCCATATATTCTCTATCTACGTTTATTTTTGTTCCACTAAAATCTGAAGTTGACACATCGAATAGATTATATTCACCCCTAACACCCGCATTCACTTTCCACTTACCAAACTCATCCTCATACATTGAGTATAAAAATCCTAAATCAAAATCGGCCGTATATCTGTCAGTGTTATTTGTAATTTCATCCATCATGTCCGTCGATAGATATCGAAACACCCTCGCATTAAATCCTCTTATTCTTTTTAGATAACCAGTACCCACTTTCATCTTTCCAAATTCTTTATTGATGTTTCCATTAAAAGAATTTTCATCCATTACACTCCAAAAACGATAAGTATCCCTCCATGCTGTTGTATATGGTTCATTGATACCTAATGATTTTGTGATTGGGTTAACTCGGTAATCCGGTTGTTCTCTAAAAATATAATTGTACCCGAAGTTAAAATCTAACGTTTTAATCTTACCATCAAATTGAGAGTTTATTACAACATTATTAATGTGATTTGATGATGTAGAAAGGACATTCTGAACGTTATCAAAATTATTTCCATTACGAGTAAGGTACGTGTCATCTGATTGGTAATTTACTAAAGTCTTCCAACTGTATCTATTTTCACCTAAATAAGTTATATTAAGTAAACCGTTTGTTGAAAATCTTTTTGTAAAAAACGTATCATTATAATTGTATGCAAGTTCTGTAGATGATTGGTAATCTTTTCTTTCAATATAATTTATTGCGTATGAGTTTCTAATTGTTGAACTAAAAAGAGAATTAAATTTTCCCTTTTTAAATCCAAATGATAACCCCCCATTTAAATTTGGTATGGATTCAAGTATATCTACTGATGGGTTATTAAATAATTTTGTAAATGCCCTTTTATCACCATTTCCACTAATTCTATAACGATAAGTTGATGGGAAAGTGGAAGGGAATTCGTTTGGTTGAACTAACTTAAAATCCTCAAAAGTGGATACCGAACCCCAACCACCTCCCAATGACATGTTGAAAAAATTATCAGATATTTCTTTAGTGGTGACCTGAACTAACCCCCCACTCCAATCACCAGGTAAATTAGCAGAAGCAGATTTAGAAACGATTATATTATCAATTAGGGAAGTTGGGATTATGTCAAAGGAAAACGCTCTTCTATCGGGTTCTGTAGACGGTAGAGGTGTTTTATTTAAGAGTGCAGAATTATAACGATCTGCCAAACCCCTAACTAATACAAATTTATCATTTTGTATTGTCACACCACTGACTCTTTTTAATGCGTCCCCCAAGTTTCTATCAGGTGTTTTTTTTATGAATTCTGTAGACAATCCGTCAGATATTACATTACTATTTCTTATTGTCCTAATCACCGAAACTTCAGTTACTTTTTGAGGGAGGCTTCTAACCACAACTTCATTTAACTGTTTACTATCCTCTTCAAAAACAACGTCATATTCGGTATCTTTATTTAAAATTAATTCTTTTATAAAGTCTTTATATCCAACATATGTTCCTTTAATTTGATAGGTCCCTTCTTCTAAAACTATCGAATAAACCCCATTTTCGTTTGATAATGCAGTAAAAATTTTACCGTCAGAATTTTTAAACAAAACATGTGCAAAGAATATTTTTTCAGTTTTGGATTTTGTTATACCACTTATTTTTATTTGACCAAATGAAACCATTGGTAACAATAAAAAAATAAATAAAATATTTTTCATAATAATTTTAAGTTAGTTCGTTAATAATTATGAAAAATATTTTGTAAGTACTAAAATTATATATTAACAAATTGTTATAAGATTATAAAATTGGTATTAATAAAAAAAGGTAGGAAATTCCTACCTTTTACCCCCTTAAATTTTTTATAAAATTATATCTTTGTGTATTAAATAAATAAGAGTGTGAACCATAAAACTCCATAAAAAACACCTGTCTTTTTGTCATTTTTAAGAAAATTTGGGTTTTAAACATTGTAAAACAAGAAAATTTACAATTTTTATTTTTTATTAAACTATTTATTAAGATATGGAAAATATATACTCAGTTTTAATTACTGCAATAACGATATTAGGTTCTACCACCGCTTGGAGGTATTACGAAAAAAGAGCCCTTAATAAAGAAAGAGATGATGATTTTATTAAACACGATTGTAAAGATAGAATCTCAAAATTAGAGGCGTTATTGGCGTCATCTTCAAGAGAAAAAGATGACTTAAGACAAATGGTTTTAGATTTAACTAAAGAAGTTGCGGCACTAACGGTTAAAGTTGAATTTTTAACAAAGGAAAACGAAGATTTAAATAGGAGAAGAAGGACCTCAACTAAATAATATGAAAAAATATATATTCACAGAAAGTCAAATAAAGAAAATTATTGACAACACTTTAACGGAACAACCCGGTACCTATGAATTTGATAGGAGGTTAGCTATCAATCGTGGGTCTGAAGATTTTTTAAATAGTAAGAAAATTACCGGAATGGATTTAACTGAAAAAATCAAAAAATACCAAAAATCTATCGGTTGTCCTGAAACTGGTCATATGATGGATTGTTTAGACGTAATGTTTAACAAACACAGAAAAGATTTTGATATGTGGAAAAGTATGATTCAGAAAAACAAACCACTTATGGATAAAATAGGTGATTGGTTATCAAGTACTTTTGGGTTCAAAGGAAATCCTAAGTCTGTTTATTAACACAATTATCAAAAATTGTAATAATATCTTCTTTTGATAATATGTTATAACACTCAGAATAACCTGAAAAAGATTCTAAAATTGGTCGGTATTTTTTTACCGACCTTTTTTTATTTAATTTATCTTTAATTTCTTGTTCCAAACTCTCAGCATCTGAGGAATCAATTCTCCTTAAAATCGACTCAACAACATATCCTTCATAACCATGTGCTTTACTAAACCTTCTCATGATAAATCTTTTGGACGTTATCCCGACTTTAACAAATGTGGTTCCCGTACTTTCTTCTTTGATTAGAACCAAATAAAGTGATTTTGGTATTTTACTTAGTTTTTTTTCTTTTTCTTTTGATTTTTTATCAAGTTTAGATTGGATATACTTTTTAATTTTTTCTACTGAATTGGACTCTTTGACATCCCTATTTTTATTGATTATATATTTTTTTAAATTTTGTAGATAAATTGTTTTTCCACTGTCCGCAACATATGAAACACCCTTACTTGTTTTTCTTTCATAAACCGAATAATAACCCATCTTGAAAATCAATTTATCTGACATATAATGTTTATTTTATTATATTATTTTTTTTAATATATTTTGGTTTTCTTTTTTAATATACATACTTTTGCATTGAAAATAAATTTAAACCATGGAAAAAACAAAAAGATGTTCGGGTTGTAAGGAATCCAAATCAATTGAACAATTTTACAAGAATAAATTGGTTTTGGATGGACACAGCAATTATTGTGTTGATTGTACTAAACAAAATGCAAAAAAGTACTTTCAAAGAAAAAAGGAAAGAGTTGCTAAGATTGAGAACGACAATTTGATGAAAATGGTTCTACTTTCTAACTACACAACAGAACTTGATACAGGTAACGCGGATAATCTAATGAAGGTTCTTATGATTGAAAAAATGTGTAAATCAATCATTAACGAATTAGAGGATTTGAAAAAATCTTACACAAGAACAGAAAATATGGCTTCCCAATAACACAAAGATGGTTTTTTTAGTATTTATATTAAGTTATATTTATTATTATGAATATTAAGGAAGTTGTAAGAAAACATCTTATTGAAGCAAAAATGTCTAGGGAAACTGAGGCGTTTTTGTTAAATAAATGGAAGGGTGCCACGCCTGAGTCAGTAAAAAAGATTTTTGATTGGTTTGAAAGTGTAAAAAATAATTTTCCATTAGATTCTGAAAATCTAAAAGGTGGGTTATTGAGTTTTTTGGGTTGGTATAACGGTAGTTCTCCTAATAGAGAGAAATTTGATTTAAAGAATGTTAGAGATATTAAGTCCTATTCTTTACCCCAAATCAAAAGATTATGGTCTGAATTTAAAAGTGAACCACTTTTTATTGGTGATGAAGACGAAAAACCATCTCTTTCCGTCGATGAAATTTTTTATAAATACTTAGATAGAAATGCACCAAGTAATGACACAATTCATGGGTTTATAAAAAATCCAGATTCAAATAGTATTAGTGAATCTGACAAATCTAAATTAAATGAACTTTTTGAAAAAAGTAAAGAATTGTGGTATGGGACTCGTCATTTATTATTTGAAGATGATGGTTTTAGGGTTTATGATATACCCGACCAAGCAACGTCTATTGCGTTTGGTTGGTATCTTTATTATATAAGATACACCTACAATTATTCGGGCAGTAACTGGTGTACAACAACACCAAACTCTAATAACTTTTTTCAAAGTAAAAGAGGGGATAGATCTTTTTACTTTGTAATAGACGAATCTAAATTTCCACAAACAACTGACAATCGAAATCTATCCCCAACGGACGGTCCGAATTTCTTTTTATCCGCGCTTCAAATAATGTCACCAAATAATTATGACCGAGCACAATATAAAGTGAGTGGTATTCATAATCCGGGTGAACCAACGTTTGATAGAGAAAATTTATTAAGATTATATCCTAAGTTGGCTTCACTATTGGATGTCGACAAATTAAAATTCGTTCCATGGTCTCAAAACGATCAAATAGGTGGAAGTCAAAATATTGACCCAATTTCAAGAATTAATGAAAGAGAAGGTGACGAACATGAATTTGCGGTAAGACCCCCAAATGAAAAACTTGAATATATTAATAGACAAGGTGCGGTATTAAGAAAGGCGAAATCGTGGAATAGTATGACTGAAGCAATGAAAAAACAATATTCTTTTGCTACATTGACAAGAGATAACATGTTTGACAAATTCTCGAACTCGGAATTATTCAAAGTATTGAGTCAAGCGGAAAGAAAGACATTAGATAATAAAATTAATATTGTTAGACCTAATGAAGGAGGTATCAAATTAATTATAAAAAACATTATGCAAAATGATTTCTATGTTGATGAAAGACTTTCGTTGGATAAAGATTATCTTTCGTTATATAAAAGTAGGTCGTCGAGTAAATTTGGAATTTATAATTTAAGAGAAGATAATTGGGTAATCCATGATGGTATTACCTATGATGATGAATATAACAGAATCAATGATGGTAAACCATACAAAACCACTGATGGTAAAAGATTTTTTGCAATCATTTATAGTAGAACATCACAACCCGATAACACTTCGTTTTACTTCTTATTACCCGCCGGTTCAAGTAATAAATTTGACGGATATTTTGTAAGTGCAAAAAAATGGGAAGAACTAAAAGTTAAATTAGTGGGTGAAACTGATCCAGAAAAAACTAATACGGACTTTGATCCTGAAACAGGTAATGACATACAAGAATTTAAAAAGGGAGTTTAAACTCCCTTTTTTATTTGACCTTGTGATTAGTTTATTATTAAAATTTTGTTCCGCAATGTGGACAGAACTTATGATTATCTTTTTTACGCTTTGATCCACATTCAGTACAATAGACAACTAAATCTTCTTTCATAATCGGTTTAGTCGATTGTGGTTTTATTTTCCACCAATCCGAAGAGGTGGGGTAAGAATAAAACGATGAATTATCATATGTAAATGATTGTTCTGAATTCGAACCCTTTTCTACCCTACCTGTTTCAACATGTCTTGTTGGACTCGATAAATTATTTTTAAGAAGTGTATTTGAGGTACTAAACGTCCCACTTGTTAAAGATGTGTTATAGTATGTATTTGTAGAAGTTGTTGTAAACGTATTTCCATAATATGGTGTCCCAGTTGTCGATGTCCACCCAAAATTTGGATTATTAATTGTTAATGTACTACTACCACTTAGATATTGCGGAGGAGTCATTTCATTATAAAATTTAACAACAACATCACCATTGTTGGCAATGGCTTGTTTAACTTCCTCGTTATTCCCATTTACAACGTATGTTTCAAACAAAAACTTCTTTGCCTCATCAAGATACCTTTCAAGGAATATACGTTCACCAGGACGAAGTATAATACCATTACCGATGAAATTACCGTTCATCTCGATTTTTGCTAAAACTTTATTTTGTGTGGGATTAAAAAGTTCGATTTCGAACTCATCACCGTTCTTAAGATATACGGTGTCTACGTGCTGTTTTAATCTTTGTTTACCTTTGGTAATGAAAGATTGTGGTACAGCGAAACCAGTTGTGTTAACTGAAATTCTTCTGTTCATTTCCTTATATTTTTTTGTATTTGAACCCGAATTCGTTGGTATCAATTCCAACTCAAATGCCACAAGGACACTTCCGATTCAACCACAAGGTCTATTATAAGTATAATGAAGGTTTAATAAAGTGTAAAGTAAAAACCTTATAAACTGTAAACTGGAACGTGAATGGATTCAATAATTATTTCACCATTTTCGTTGTTACCTAATTTAATTATTATTTCGTCACCAACGGTAATAACACTCTCACTGGTTTCAGATTCAGTTTCAACATTACTCCAATCAAATGGTAGTGTTAAATAAACATCCTCTGCATCTTCAACTTGAGGGGTAACCTCTATTTCAATTTCTGAAGGTCCTTGTATATCATATAATGAAATGTCTCTTATACCCCAACTCTTATGTTCCATCTCAATCAAATATGTTAATGTCATTTCACCACAAATCGCCCAATCAATCTCTTCACCATTAATTTTAACACCGTAAGTTTCCACATCTACTTTGACTCTTCTTTCATAACGGTCACCACCTATGGCACCTTCATTTATGTGTTTTTTAATCATATCTAATTGATTTTCAGTGAGTATAATCTTTTTCATATTATATTTGTCTTGTATTCATAAATACTTTGTAAAAATAATAACTTTTTTTGGTATATCCAAAAATATAACTACATTTGTAGTTCAAAATTAAAAGAGATGAAAAAATTTTTGGTTCTTATTGTTTCTATTTTGTTCCTATCCTCCTGCGGGGTTAATAAAAAAATGGTTACCGAAAAAACTCATACATGGGAAAATAGAAAAGTCACAAAAAAAGAATATGATTCGTTACTTTACCAACACACGTACAAATTTGTACAAAACTATAAAGCCAACGACTAATTTACTTTGTGGGTTGGGTTGTTGGGTTACCACACAGGTCTGTTGTCAAAAGTACAGTCTCTTGTGTTGATCCTCTTTTCATTCCTATATTTGGTTCTCCGTCGTATAATGTTTTATCCAACTTTCTATTGATAATTGTCACCCAAGGTGTGTCGGCGTGTGTACCCGTTTTATAAAAAATTTTATATTTTCCATCTTTAGAAACCAAAGGAATTATAGATAATACAATTTTATCAGAAGGTGCATTATCTATTATACTTTTAGCCTTTACTCCATCTAAAACAAAAGTTTGTGATCTATTACCACCGCTCCTACCATCACTTTTTCTACCATATTCTTTAAACGAATTATTGATTTTTTGTAAATCTTCAACAAATGGTTCGATTGTTTCGTATCCTAAAGTTGATGCATGATATCTCATATTTTGAGGCCACTGAATTACAGGTGGGTCAGATAACACTTTTTTTCTTTCTCTTTCTTTATAAACACCCGCAGCAACTTGTCTCTCAAACTCCTTAACTTGTTTGTCATATGTTGATTGTTGTTTATTAAATCTATTCGTTACATAATCAACACCCATATCGAGTGATGAGTTATTTAAGTTTACTAAACCCAAAGAAACCCCATTCATTCTTAATTCGAAAATTGCTTCATCACATTCATGGTTCGCCTTATTTTTTCCACTATAATATCCAACAGTAATCTCCATACCAACAATACATTCATAGTTTTTTTCGGCGGTAATTACCGCTCTAACAAATTGTTCTTGGTTGTATAGTGCCATTTTAGATTTATCTTGTAAATCTTTTGGTCCACTATAGTCGGTTGTACCTATTATTGTTTTTGGTTCAGGTATCTCAGGTAAATCTGACTCACTTATTGCTTTACCAACTAATGATTGGAAATATGAGGTTAAAAAGTTTTTCATCGATTCACCTCTTTTTTGTGATAGAACACCCGGTTCCAATGCAACTGCAGGGGTAACTTCATTATCTTTATTTGTTACTTTACTCTCACCCGCTTCTATTTGAATTTTTACAGTACTCCCTTTATGTTGGTTGATAAAGTTGGTAATCTGTACCAATTTATCAGTAATGGTAGTAGTTTGTTGCGGTGTTATTTTCCATTTACCCATAGGCCAAACCGTACCAAAATTAACGGTAATAGATTCTTTTTTAGATTCATTTTGTTCTAATAACACACCATCAATTAAACTTCTTATCTGTTTTTCTGTTAAAATTACCGTTTTCATCAATATTAAAAATGTTTACTTCTATAAATACTTAATAAAACATATCAGGTATTTATTAGTAAATAAACATTATAATCAAATTAATACTATGTTATTAAAACTAGGTTCTGAAGGAGAAGATGTAAAAAAATTACAGATAAAACTTGGGGTTGACCCAATAGGTAAGTTTGGTCCAAAAACAGACACAGCGGTTAAAGATTGGCAGTCGAAAAATGGGTTAACACCGGATGGTATTGTTGGTCCAAGTACTTGGGCTAAATTAATGGGTGAAGGTGTAGCACCTGCACCCGTAGTGATTACCGAACCCGCGCCAGTTGCAAATGTAGGTGGATTGAAATTAGAAAAATTAAGGGGACATATTCCTGATGTAGTTATTGCACAGATTCCTGATACTGCTGCAAAATTCAATATAAATACACCATTAAGATTAGCCCATTTCTTAGCACAGTGTGGACATGAGAGTGGTGGTTTTAAAGTTACACAAGAAAACTTAAACTATTCAGCTAAAGGTCTTATGGGTATATTCAAAAAGTATTTCCCAACACAATCATTAGCGGAATCATATCAAAGACAACCACAAAAAATCGCGAATAAAGTTTACGCATCTCGTATGGATAATGGTAGTGAAGCTAGTGGTGATGGTTACAAATTCCGTGGCCGCGGTTACATTCAATTGACCGGTAGAGCAAATTATACCGCATTCGGTAAGGCAATTAATGAGGACATTGCAAACAACCCTGATGTTGTTTCAGGAAAATACGCATTATTATCGGCCGCATGGTTTTGGTCCAAAAACGGATTAAACACATTGTCTGACGGCGGTGCAAGTGATCAAGTTGTAACATCAATTACAAAAAGAGTAAATGGTGGAACAATCGGATTACCGGATAGAATTAAACATTTCAAAGAGTATTATCACTTATTAGCATAAAAAAAGGAGAGTTTAACTCTCCTTTTCTTTTTTATCTCTTTCTGATTGTTTATATCTGAGTGGATTTGCCATTATTTCAGATTTACTGAATAATCTTTTCTTTCTTGTAAAAGCAAAACTTCTACTTCTTTCATCTAACTCTTCTTCATCATCCATCATCATTTTATCAACCGCGTTTGTAAACTTATAACACTTTTCTGAAATATCATCTTCTTCATGGTCAAACATTGTAACCACAACAGTATCATACTTTACTAACATGTCAGGATGGTGATTTTGTTTTTCGGCAATCTTACCAACTTTATTTACAAAATCTAAAACATCTTTATAAGAGTCGAAATCGAATTTCTTACAAAGTTTACCTTTAATTACCTGCCAATCTCCTTTCATTATATGTTCTTTTTAAATTTGATTAATGATTCGAACAATTTATAGTTGGTTAATAATGAAACAAGGTTATCAATCTTAACCCCATCTTTCTCACCCCAACCACCGAAACGTTCACCGGTATCTTTATTTTGATATTCTATTTTAACCATTCCATTTGCACAATCAATTTCCATCGATTTAAGTCTTACAATGATATGTTCATTTTCATATCTTGTGGAATTATTAAAATACTTTGCAACAATATCATTTAGTTTTCTTCTAAGTTCAAGACAATCAATATTATTTTCTTTGTTCTCTAATATGTTACCAAAATGTTTATCTGTTTGTCTTGTTAAATAATTGTTCTCACCATATTTTGGGTATTGTAAATTGTAATCGTATATCCTCTCAAATTCACCACCGTGTCCACAATAATTAACATAATCATCAAGAACCTCGTTTAAGAAGTCCTCATCGGGTATTTCCGAGATATTTTTCTTTAGAATAAATTGCAAAAACTTAACAGTACTAAGACTAATAGTATAATCACTCCTATTAGTTAAAAACTGTATGTCTTTTTCTATTGTCTTAACCTGTACATCATTTAAACTTTCATAACTTTCGTGTGATAAATCGGCAATATCAGACCAAAATGCATCTTTAATATCTTCTTCACTCATATAGTTATCGAAGAACAATTTTAAAAACTCATCAAGATTTCTAACACTAAATGCGTCTCTAAAATCATTTACATTTTGTTCATAGTATGGTTTTAAAAACTCTTGCAACTTTTCGATTTCATATTCATCCATACCCCTATCCCTCATATCATCGTAGATAAACTCCCAACCATTGGATGCTTCATATTCATACCAACCAATGTTTTGTTCAAGTTGTTGAACGTCGGATTGTAAATCTCTAATTATAATTTCTATTCTTGCATCATCTATATCAACACCCATTGCACCTTGCATTAATTCACTTACGGTATCAACATCCTTATCTAATATTGCTCTTGTTAGTGGGTTGTTTATCTCTTTTATCGACTTTTCGAAAATTGTTAATCCTAACTCTTCAGGTAGAATATCTATTTTATTTAATTCCAAACGTAATTGATTTTCATCAACATTTCTTACTAAAGACGGGAAGAAATAATACAAAACTTCGGATTTGTTTTTATCAGAAAAAAATGAAGAGGTGTTAATCCTTCTATCATTTTTATCCATAAATTGATTTGATTCAAAATGGAATTGATACTTGTCATCAAAATCATTTTTATTTACCATAATGAATAACGGACCTTTTGAGGAATAATTTCTAAATTGATTACTTCTGTCCTTATGCTTTTTATTCAAGGAATATGGTCCCCATGTTGTACACCATTCTGTACTAACTCCTAAGTAACATGCCGCCTTTTCTGTTAAAGGTTGAAATATAAACCACTTTTCCCCGTTATGTAGGACTTTAAATTCATCTTGAGATAAAACCTTCAGTATTTCATCTAAACTCTTTGTATCCTTTGCAATATAGTCTTTAACGATATTGTATAAGTCTCCTAATTGTTTAATCTTACCCAAATCAACCGGTATCTTATGTTGATACACATATTCGAGATATTCTTTGGCTTTATCTAAGTCTTCAAACTGTAATGTACCTTTTTGGAAAAGCGTTATGAGGAGTTTTGCGTATTTCCCCATTCTTTGGATTTTACCACCCTCAACAGAAGATTGTGGGTCAGAGGATACGATTTCTAAAAATTGGTCATATGGTATTTTAGAATAATATTTCTGATAGATTTCATCACCAGAAAGTTCATTCAATAAATCCTCCAATAAAATTTCAAATTTCATAATAATAAATACTTCATTTGACTTATTAACTTTTTTTTAGTATATTTTAGGTATGGAAAAACCAGTTGTTCATAACGTTATCGAGTGTCCCGAATGTAAAGTTCCAAAAGGATGGGGGGAAGAGGTTATTATCTGTAATCATGAGTTATATTGTGGTAAGTTATTGTGTTTCAAACAAGGTGCAAAGTTTTCGATGCACTATCATATGATAAAAGATGAGACGTGGTATGTGGACAAAGGTGAGTTTATCTATAGATGGATTGATACCGAAACCGCGGAAGTAAATGAAAAAGTGTTAAAAGTTGGTGATGTTGTTCGTCAAAGGCCGGGTCAACCACACCAACTTGAAGCGATAACAGATGGGATAGTCTTTGAAGTCTCTACAGAACATTTTGATTCTGATTCATATAGGGTATGGAGGGGGGACTCACAGAAATGAAAAAAGTGTGGATAAATGGTAGTTTTGATGTTTTACATGTTGGCCACATACGCCTCCTTGAGTATGGTGCTAGTCTCGGGGAAGTTAGGGTTGGATTGGACACTGATCAAAGAATCTGTGAAAAAAAAGGACCCAATAGACCATATAATAACCTTGACGATAGGGTTGAGTTTATATCATCTATTAAGTATGTTGGTTCTGTTGTCACTTTTGGTTCAGACGATGAACTCATTCAGAGAATTATTGAGTTTAAACCCGATTATATGGTAATAGGTAATGATTATAAATATGAGACTATAATTGGCGTTGAACACATACCAAACGTTATGTTTTTTGATAAAATAAAAGATAAATCAACCTCATCTATTTTAAGATATGATAGTAACAATAATAGGTGAAATTTGTTACGATATTTTTGTTTATGGTGATGCCAAGAGATTAAGTCCCGAGGTACCCGTACCCGTTTTAACTCATACACATGTTGAAACGAATTTAGGTATGGCAGGTAATGTTAGACAAAATCTGTGGTCATTAAATTCAAAACTACGTATTAATTTATTTCATCAAAAAACAGAAATAAAAAAAACAAGATATGTAGATGATAAATCAAATCATATGTTTCTAAGAGTTGATGAAGGTGAAGAAAATGTTGATTCTTTTAATTTAAACATATCAAAAACAAATGCAATTAAAAATTCCGATGTAGTTATTGTCAGTGATTACAATAAAGGATTTTTAGATGAGGAAACATTAATTCAGATTGGTAAAAATTCTAAATTATCGATTATCGATACAAAGAAAAAATTAACTAAAGAAATTATTGACTCATTTAGTTTTATTAAATTAAATGAACACGAATATAAAACAAACGAGTCTATTTCAAACGAATATAAAGAAAAATTTATTATCACATTAGGAATGAAAGGTGCTAAACATAATGACATTGAATACCCATCACCTTCACCAAAACAAACAATGGATGTGAGCGGTGCGGGTGACACTTTTACTGCGTCTTTCATTTTAAAATATAAAGAAACAAATAACATTTCCGAATCAATAATTTTCGCAAATCTAATGTCATCTATTGTAGTATCAAAAAGAGGAGTAACAACACCATGAAAAACATTTTAATTACAGGGACTAAAGGATTTATTGGTAAAAACTTAGCTTATGAATTGTCTGATTTATTTTTAATTCATGAAATCAACGAAGACATTTTTGAAAGTGATAATTGGGGTGACGCTTTATTAAAAAAATTACAAGACATCGACCCCGATGTTATTTTTCATATCGGTGCTTGTTCTGATACTTTAGAAACCGATGTTAATTACATGATGATTAGAAATTTTGAGTTTACCAAAATACTATCAGAATATTCATTTACCAGCGAAACCAAATTAATTTACTCTTCTTCAGCAGCAAACTACGGAACAAACAATTTATATCCTTCTAATTTGTATGGTTGGAGTAAGTATGTTGCAGAACAATTTGTTATTCAAAACGGAGGTATTGCTCTAAGATATTTTAATGTATATGGGCCGGGTGAATCAAATAAAGGTAGAATGGCTTCGGTGGCATATCAAATGTTAGAAAAAATAAGAAACGGAGAAGAAGTTAAACTTTTTCCCGGTGAACCTAAAAGAGATTTTGTTTATATAAAAGACGTGATTAGTGCAAATATTTTTGCTTATAAAAACTATGATGATTTGGTATATGAATACTATGATGTTGGATGTGGTGAGTCAAGAACATTTGAAGATGTGATGAATATTTTAGAGTTACCATATACATATTATAGAGAAGATGAAGTCCCACTCGGATATCAATTTTTCACACAATCAAATAAAGAAAAATGGATGCCGGGTTGGTATCCAGAATACACCTTAGAAATGGGTTTAAAAAATTATATAGAAAATATAAATGGAGAAAACATATTACTTTTCAAATCCAAATATGATAAATAAAGACACAAAACTTATTGTGGGTATTGGTGATAGTTTTTGTGCGGGTAGGGGATCCTGTTCTTTGGAGTTATGGGAAAAATATGGTTGGGACATGAATCGAATGTACACCGAGGGTGGAACCGAAGTTAATAAATCAAACTATGAAAATTCATTTATCAACCAACTATGTAAGTATTATTTAACTGATTGGACACCTCTAAATTTAGGAATGTCAGGAAAAGGGACCAGATTTTCAGTAAATGAACTTTTTATAAATCCGGCATTAGGTATAGAAAATGCGAAAGAAATTATTGTGGTATTTGTTGTCTCCGGATTTGAGAGATTCGACATTGCTAATAATTTTGTAAATCAAGAACATTTTGTAACTCAGTGGCCTGTATATGATGAATCAACAAACGGTAGGGTGGGTTATTCCGCACTAACCAAAGATGCTGATTGTAAATCAATATATGATGAAACTTTTGTTTTGTGTGAATTCTTATTAAATGTAATCCATCTAACAAATTGGTGTAAATTGCACAACGCGAAACTTTTATTAATTAGTGCGTTTAATACTGAATTAAATTTAAAACATTTTAGAGACGTTTTAGGTGAACATGCTGTCGATAAATTTAAAGAAAAGACATTAACAGGTTTATTGAATTATGTTCCTTGGTCAAGAATCATTAGACCTATGGGTTATAGTTGTATAACAGATATGTTAATGCACTTAGAGGGTTGGGATGAGTTTATGCCAAACTACGGTTTTAGGAATATGCATTTTGAGACAGTCGGACCAAATGGTTATATGAGTAAATGTCAACACCCAACAGAAAAGGGTCACAGAGTATTAGCGGAAATTGTACATGAACACATTTTAAAATATGATGAGTTGGAAAAATCTTTAATTTAGAAATCAAAAACAGTTTTGATTATAGCATATCCAAATACACAAACTGTACTAAAAATTAAAATACCGACACCAATTGCAAATATAGTCACAACGACTTCAACTATTTTTTCTATATTAAACTTCATATTATTATTTATTTGTTGAGTTAATCCATTCCATTATCCAACTTTCTTTAACTTCTTTTAAAACGTTAAGAGGTGTTAATTTTTCATCTGGATTTGTAACATCTTTTGTTTTCTTCTCATTATCCGATTCTAATTCTTTTTTATAACTCGGTAATGGTGTGGCGTGACTTCCAATTTGGTCATATCTAATATATTCTTGAATTGGTTGATTAAAGTAACCATAATATGTTTTAGAATCCCACTGATTTTTTGATGTTAACATTACAGTTATTGCATCGTTTCTATCTACAAGTAAAACCAAATAATGGGCTCTGTGTTTATCAGAAAATGAACTTTGGGGGTCCTTTTTATCGTCTGGTTCATATCCTGTAAACGAAACAGTTGCACCATAGTCACTCCTCTTTTTCATTATACTTAAAACATGTTCCCTTACTTTTCTATCATCCGGCTCACCATTGTAAACGATTTTATTATTGAGTACATCTTTACTGTCTAACAAAAAATCATATACCAAAATAGCGTAACTTTTAACTCTTGGATAGTCGTATTTGTATATGTTATCTAATCTCTTATTTATAATTGTTGCAACATCTGGAGTTAAAACATAATTCCCAATAACCTCAGATATAACATTACCTATTGGTTTACGTATCGTTGATTCACCCTTTCTGGTTATCAATTTGAAATCTTTATAATCCAATATGACTGAAATACCTTTATTAAGTAAATCCATTCTATGATTTCTTTGTTCGATATCATGGTTATTTGGGTGGTTTCTGAGTTCCATAACCATTTTAACATATTGACTTTCCGATATGAGAATTTTCATACTGATAAATATTTCCAAATATAAATAAAAAACCCAACGATTCCGTTAGGTTACCCAGTATTTTCTAGTATTAATTTATTTCTAGTTATCTAGTGCTAGTCTAGTACTAGAATAAATACTGGATAAAAATAAAAAAGGTCCCCAAAGAGGACCAATTTTTTTAAATTTATTTTTTGGTTATAAAAACCTTTTAAAATTTGATTTAATTTTTTCCAACGATTCGTTTACTGGTGTTTCTTCAACATCGATGTTTTCTTTATCACCATCTTTAAGTTGATCCATTTCATCGAATACCTCTTCATTCGCTTGTTCTTTGTACGAGTGTTTACGTTCAATTAAATTTTTAAGTTGGGATTCGGTAATTCTTATTGTCTTTGACATTTTATTTTTATTTAATAATTTGATTATGATTGGTCTACTTTATTTTTGGTCCAAAAGTTTCTAATTTCTGATTTTCCGGTATCGTCGGAATAGTCATTCCACCCATCATCGCCGTTATTTGGTGTCTCCAACTCAAGAAGAACCACTGATGGGTCATCTAATACGGGTTGTCTTTTTACTTCACGAAAATCAGAATCAACACCTGAATTCTTAACTTTTACAACGTCTGTTTCAGCGTCGTATGTTAATGTAATTGTGTTTCCGAGTGAGTCTATTAATGTTTGTTCCATTTTTAAATGTTTTTATATAAATATCAATCTTTTATGTTATTTTATATGATTGGGGTAAAGTTTATTTTATCCCTATATTCTTGTATTTTATTTTCCAAGAACTCCATTCTATCGGTTTCACCTGTTATAGAATCATATTTTGTATACAATCTAACAAACTCCTCCAAACCATCTCTTTCGATTTGTTCTTTCATTGATTCGATAGAAGGAAGAAAACATTTATTGAATCCCATATTATATTGTTTTCATGGTTTAGGGGATTTTTCCTTGGTTTCTTGCTTGCATAGTTGCTTTACTATCAACATTTGTAGACAGTAAATCTGCATCATGTTTATCTTTCAGATAGAAAGATTTCTTTCTATCCATCGTTGCTAATAAACTTCTTGGAACCCTTTGACCATTAGCCCTCTTCGCTGCATTTATCTGTTTGAGTTCAGGATAAGTGAATTTTGACCAAGGATTTGATTGGTTGTCCAATTCGTTATATTGTTCCTTATCTATACCAGGTTTTTCAATTAACTCAAGTCCATCATACTTTTCTTTCAACATCTCAAGAATTTCGTCAACAAAGGTTATTTTCTCCATACACAAATAAGCCCATAATACGGATTTAGGTGCATACTCCATAACTTTTTCGATTGTCCAACCTTGGTGTTTTGGATTGAAGTCCCACGTACTTCTCATTGTGAGTTTTCTAAGTTTCACATTATCGTATATGGTTTCGTTAACCTCAGCTTCGGGTTCGGGGTTATCGTTCACAGGTGCTTGAGCTTGCATTGCCCCAATCATAGATTTTGTAAGTTGTCCGTGAACAGCTTCACCGTATCTATCCATAATTTCGTTTTCGTCTCTTAGGTCGATAAATCTCCCACCAACCATAAATCCTAAAACGTTTCTTAGGTTAATTGACCTCCAAGCAACTTTTGATGCCATTTGTTTAACTTCAGCATCGTTCATCTCGGGGTTTTCGGCTCTTAATCTTTTAATTTCTCTCTTGTAAGCATTAATGTCAACGACTTTTTTCAAATCGTGATTCATCTCCACATTTCTTTGTGCATCTGTTTTTTCTCTTTCACTACCCACGTAAGAACTTAGACTTTTTCTGACCAACATGTGTTTTACGTTTCCGTCTTTCTTTACGAAAGCAACACTCACCATTTTGTTTTTATCGATAGAGTCCCTTAGGTCTTGTAGATTCTCATCATCCTGAAGACTCTGATAGTTAAGTTCTTCAATATTTTCCTGAATGATTCTTCTAACTTGTTCTTGTGTTAATACAATTTTCATTTCAATTTCTTTTATATATAAATACTTAATTATGAATTAAAATATAATGTCCCGGTTCCGGCGGGGTGGTCATTCAACCCACAAAATCCCTTTAACTTCATCAATCAACTTACCTTGTCTATTAAATGCGTCTTTTTCCCACGGTCTAACCTCATATTCCTGTGAATTCAGGTCAAACACTTCTCCCATCCACACAACCTTTCCGTCATAAACCAAGTTTCCGGTGGTATACTGGTGCATATGAATAACTTCGTGGGATAGAACCTCGATAGATTCACTCTTATTCATATCGATGACAAACAAATAGAAGGTTTTATTGTGGTATCTGATATGGGCTTTTAGTTCACCATCAAATTGGCTCTTTGCATTATCGGTTAGTTTCGATACAACAATACGGTTTCCAACCATACCCATCTTATCCATTGCCACACTCAATACGGTGTCATAATACGGGGGATAACTATTATTCTGAATGAGATTATCACCAGAGAGTTCGATGGTCTTAAACGGTCTATTTGGGTCCTTATATGTAACAATAAGATAAACCACAAATAGAATTACAAGGAGGCCAATGATTATTATGGGTAGTTTCTTTTTCATATCAATAAATACCAACAAAAAACCCCTCATTGAGGGGTTTCATTATTTAATCTTCAGGATATTCTCCATTCATATATTCCCATTGTCTCTGTTCGTCATCTTGTTGTTTATCAAAATCCTTACCCTTCAATAAAATTTGGGTTACTCTATCAAGAAAGTCGTTCAATATACTTAATTCGAATGACATAGAATCTCTGTTGAATTCAAAAGTATATTGTCTTTTTAAATTATCTCTCAGTGGACGATAATCAGTTGGTTCCAACTTTAAAATACCACCATCGAAAGCAATACCAAAAGATGGGATGTCGTTATCAAATACTAACGTATGTTCTCTATCACCAAACGCATATTGAGATCTATTCATCACTTGAAAACCATATTTCTGAAATAAACTTGAAATCTCACTTGGTAATTCCAAATCATAATCTTTATCTTGATGAAATGTTTGTGGTGTATAATCCTGCTCGTTCACCATTTTAATCATGGATTTGATACGAGATAATTGTTCATTTAAATTCTGTTTCATTCTATTATAACGTTTTATATATAAATACTTAGTTTCTTCCTAATTATTTTTAATTATTAATTCACCCAATACTTCCAATCGACCAACCTCACGTTGAAATTCGATTTGAGACATATTGATTGATATCTTTTTATATGTTTCGTTAAACTCCTTAATTGATTCCTCTTTATTAAACTTACCCTCGGATGCTTTCTTGTAATACGAATCTTTTACCTTGAAGTGATGCCATGTCAACAAGGCGAGACCACCTTTTTCTTTTGCGGTATTTGCAATTTTCTGAGCTCCACCCATTCTTTTATTTGCGAACTCGTCAAATGTTAGACGTTTAAGTTGTGATTCTGTAAGGATGATTTTCATATAATAAATTATCTAAAGAAAGAAAATCCTTTCTTACGATTATTAGTTATTATTTCACCAATCTTTTGTTTCATCAACTCCTCGTTTTTTTCAGGAGTGATTTTAGACTTTAACCATCTATCTTCCAAAGCCTTACCGGCCGTTTTCATTGCATTGATTTTATCTGTGTGTTTACTCATATGTATAAATACTCTATTAACTATAAACCCATAATGTCCTTAATTCTGTTAATGTTTTCTTGTATGTTTATGTCATAATAATCTTCATCATCTTCTTCTTCGGTATCTCTTGTATTTCCATACGAATCAGGACTAACAAAAAAGTAATGAGTATCATTACCCACAAAAATAAAGTAGATATCATCTTCCTCATTGTATCTATACTCAGCAGGATATTCGGGATTAGCTTCCAACTCTTTAAGTTCATTGTACTTATCACTTGATGGGTCAATGTTGGACCAAAATTCCTCTTTGGATATTTCATTAGCATTCTCCCATGAGTTGAAGAAGTGTTCCTCATCGTAGAAAGCGTCGTGTATACACTCCCCATACTCATCAAAGGAATCCATACATGTTCCAATGTATAGGTACTTACGCTCAGGTTCAGATAACATCTTCATATAGTATAAATATTCCTGAAAATTTCTGGAAAATTTTTTTTCAGTTTTACCCCTAAAAGTCCATTTTTTGGAAAAATTTCCGGAAAAATTTCTGTCACGGCATTGTCCCCCCTCTACAAGTGGTCAAAAAGGGGGTATATAAGGGGGGATACGGGAGGGGGGAGGGGTATATAGGTAAGGGGGTAGGGCCGTTCATTATTAAAACCGGATCACGGGGGTGTCGTCTGTTAAAGGATAGTTAAACCGAAAAAAAAAATAAAAAAAAAATACTATGATATTGTATATTAAATAAAAAGAACTATATTTGTGTATTCATTCACCAAAACAAATAATGATATGAACACTATCGAAAAAAACCCAATGAAAGTAACAAAGTCCGAAATCATCAACATCATCAAAGAGGTTGAAGAAAAAAACCCTAACACCTTTGTAGGGGTAAAGATGAAAACTTTGTTTAGAGAAGTCCTACAAAAGACAAAGGACACCAAAGAGGTAAACCCTTACTACAAAGAAATCTTTAAGGTATCAACAAAGTCCTACCGACTTGTAACTGACTACGAAAAGAGGGTAAAGAAAAACCTTGAAAAAGAGGGTAAAGACCCTAACACCTTTGTAGTGGAAAGTCCGAGTGGAAAGAAACATATCAGTAAGTCCTTACTTACCGACAAGGAAACTGAAACTAAAACCTACCTTATGGTAGAGTGGTTTCCCGAAATCAAAGGTACTACCGAGTACGAGTATAGAGGTAACTCAATCGACAAGTCCTTGTTTGAGAAGTGGATAAGTGATAGAGAGAGTAGTAACGAAAAACAAGGTTTGGATAGAGAGGTTAAACCGATAACACCCGACCTTGATAATATCCTTGAAATATCAGTGGAAGGTCAAAGGTACGAACTAATAAAGGGGTAACACCCTTTTCCTTGAAAACCGAAAGTCCCTTACGAAAGTAGGGGATTTTTTTTTGTCCAACCCGAATCTTCGTCCATCGGGAATAGTGAATGGCTCATATGTATGGACAAACGAAAAAGTTGCATTTCACAAAATTTACAACCTTGTATTTTTTTTGAATAATGACCGGCTCCATTTTCATACACGGGAACGGATTTTTTCGTTTTTGAATAATGAAC
>Ga0315909_10000504_pt1 | contig 52483 bp, 30 predicted proteins | sample LakEriMetagenome_11_FD_203527 | JGI IMG/M metagenome (GOLD analysis project Ga0315909, IMG submission 203527) | Freshwater fungal communities from buoy surface, Lake Erie, Ohio, United States - Buoy 2 MA125 | ecosystem: Environmental > Aquatic > Freshwater > Lake | place: USA: Lake Erie, Ohio... | reverse complement strand
AAACAGTAGGATAATTTGAAAGTCCACTTGGTACATAAATACTAGAATATCTTGTTGGTATTACATCACCTTCCCAATTTGAAGCTGTACTCACCTCAGTACTAGTTGAACCATCCCATAATTGACCTGCATAATCTCCTACATAAACGTCAGCATCCCAACCTGAACCAACAACTGAGCCATCTGATGTAAATTTAACAGTTATACTTCCACTCGTAGCGACATACATATAAGAAGAACTTATTGTACCTGAATTTGACTGCTCTCCAATTAATCTATCAGATGTTGTGCTACCATCATATACATAAAAATAATCTGCAGAACTTTCAGTAGATAGAGAATTAAGTTTAATTCGAATGTATTTTCCAGCTGCACAATTAAATGTATAAGTAGCTGTCACACTACTTGAATAGTTACTACCACTTCCTCCATTATCATAAAATTTATCAGGTGAAGCAGATGTAGCGGTTATCGTAGCTGATTGAGAACCTGAAGTTCCCATTGTAAAGGTTGCTGCTTTAGAATTTAAGGTAGAAAATATAAAAGCAATATATAAAAGCTTAGAATTGAATAAACGTTTATAGTCCATCATTTGTAGTTTGTAGTAATAGTTTAAATAATAGCTCTAAAATATAATTTTAGCGCTGCAAACTTAATGAAAAAAGAATCGTAAAAAAGCTTTGTGTTATCAAATAAGTGCTTGAAATTAAACTTAATGCGTTTAGTAATGCTTAAATATTAATTTTTTGTGTCAAATATTAATTTTATTAATAAAAAAAGCTGTTTCAAATAGATTTGAAACAGCTCAATATTAGAAAAAATCAATTATTGTATTCTTTTCACAGAACTTCCATCAGAATACATATCAAAAACAACTCCTGAATAAGACTCATTTACTTCTTGACCTGCGGTGTTGACAGTCATCACTTTTTCTCCTTGAATTTTCGTCATATCCACAGCAACTATTTCAGAAGAAGTTTCAGTACCGTTGTAATCAGTCTGTCTTAATCTATAATAATTGATTCCATTTTTGTAATCCGTATCAATTAAAAAATAAGAAATTGTATGTGTAGAATTTCCCGCTCCATCAACTTCAGAAACACTGTCAAAATTTTCTCCATCAGCACTTCTTTCAACCGTGAAATAATCATTATTAATTTCAGAAGCTGTTTTCCAATTAATTTTCACATTATTTTGATATTTTTTTGCTTCAAAAGACAACAATTCAATTGGTAACGCAACAGCCTGATCTCCAGCTCCACCAAATGAACTAAAACTTGTCAAACTAGACCAAGTCAATGTATTTGTTCCAGCATCTAAAGCCCCAGTTCCTTGAGCTGTTCCTGTTAAAAAAGTACATCCTGTAGGTTTATACCATGTTCCGCTACTTAATTTTAAAGGTTTGAAGTTTGTTTCTGAACCTACAATATCAGCATTATTATAAGTGTAAGCCATAGTGTAAGTTGGACTTGTAATTCCCGTAGGACTCACTTCCCAAAATCTATTTACATAATTTGTTAATGAAGCATTTAAACCCGGAACTTTTACTGCTTTGGTATATGCTGTAATAGATGCACTCGATAATGTTGATGAACTCAATGTAAATGTCATTGGTGTATAATAATTCGCATCTCCAATTGGCAATGAATAAGCTGCATTTGAATTAACGAAGTGTTTTAAATAACCGATAGTACCACTATTATCGTAAGCTACGACATAAGAAGATGAACTTGCTCCCGTTACAGTAGCATTCGATGAAGATGTACCCAACGTTAACGTGTAATTAGCTGTTTTCAATAATCCTGATGTTAAAGTCAAACTTGTTTGAGCAGTAATATTTGATGCCATTGTTGTAGATGCACCACCAGTCTTATTCATTTGTAATTTATTGAAAACTTCACCTGAATATGATGTTCCAGAATCGCCAGATACGCTAACATTATCTATATGACAATCATTTCCAAAAGCTGATGTAAATAAAAATGCTATGTATAAAGTCGCTTGATTTTCAGCACCTGCAGGTAAAGTAACACTTTGATTAGTCCATGAATCTCCACTTGCTGAATATCTAGTAATTGATGAACCAACTGAAGTCCATGTTGACCCATTTGTTGAATATTGTACATCTACATAATCATTATCTGATGCATACCCATCATCTTTTGTCCAATCAAAATTCACGACAATATTAGAATAATTTGAAGTTGAAAAACCAGAACTTCTATGCAATCTCATTTGACCTGTTCCTGAGGCTGTAAATGAATTAAACCTAACAAAATAAGACCCATTTGAAGCGCTAAATCCAGTTGGATAAGAACTAGATGTCACACAAGTTATCGCTGGATTAACTCCACCATCTGTAACTAAAGTAGTACTCCAACCTGCACTTAAAGCACCTCCATTTTCAAAACTATCTGAAAACAAACTTGAACTTCCTCCGCCTAACATTGCTGTTGTAGCAGAAACCGTTGCATTTCCAGAACCATCAAATGTTACAGTTCCCGTTCCCTCTGTGAAATAATCCCCTGAACTTGACCAATTCCCTGCGACTGTTATATCAAATGTACTTTGCGCTAATTTTCCTCCTGACAAGGTAGCGTTACCATTGATATCAATATTACCAAATAACGTTTTAGTTCCTGAACCAGTTGATACAAAATTATTATAAGTTGCAGGAATTACTTTTTGGGCACTTCCACTATTATAGGTGAAAGTACCATAAAAGGTTGGTGTCCCAAAACCTGAAACAGCATAATTCGAAGCACTAGCATAAGTTACATTTATTGCATGACCAGAAACATTTCCCATCGTAATTGTACCTGTTCCTGCTGCACGATAAATTCGATTCGCTAAATTCAATGTCAACGCATTTCCAGTGTTTCCTATTATCATATTGTTTGCTACTGTCAAATCATATGCGTTTGTAGCAATACCTCCAGCTGTACTTGTATTTAAAAATGTTAAATCATTTGTTACAGCTAAACCAGATGCGGTACCCAATGTAGTTGTATAACCACTTTGAGTTCTGATTTTTAAATTATAATAGGTAGTTGTTCTTACAGTTTGATTAGATGCAGAGTAAGTATCACCTTGACAGTAATAAACAGTACCCGTTCCAGGATTGAAATTACCATTTGTAGTAAAATACGGGTTAACATCATCTCCAGGATTAGCCCACATCGAAGCATCTGGATTTCCCCAGATATTCAAATTACCTGCTCTCAAATATAAAGTACCTTCCTGAAAGAAAAACTCAGAAGTAACATCATATCCATTCATATCAAATGACCCACCTGTTTGAACATATAAATGTCTAACACTGATATTATTTTGTAAAGTATAACTTGATCCACTCTCAAATGAAAAAGGACTAGCAACACCAGAGAAAAAATTACCAGTTCCTCCAAAAGTTTTGCTAGAGCCATATAGATAGATGTAAATTGTACCTGTATGATTGATTGTACCATTATTTGTTAAATTCCCATAGATATCAATCGTCCCAATTGAAGTGTTTTGCAGTGTTAGCGTTGCACTCGAATTTATAGTTAGATTTAAACATACAGCTGAAACACCTTCTGCAATTGTTGGCGCATATGTGGTTCCTGATGGAATCGTTACATTATCTGAAGAAGTTGGCACTGCAGAACCTGACCAATTTGATGCTGTATTCCAACTAGTACTTGTACCTCCAACCCAAGTTAAATTATTCGAACTAGTTGAACATCCAGAAGAATTTGATGAACCACTCCAATCCCAGCTACTATTTACTGCAGCAACATGAACATAATAGGTTGTACTAGGATTTAACCCAGTAAAAGTGTAAGTAACTGTTGGAGAATTAACTAATTGAGAACCGACAGAGTAATCTCCGAAATATGTTGCATTTTGATCTATTAAAACATAATAATAACTAGCACCTGTACTAGCAGACCAAGTAGCAGAAATAGAAGATGATGAGACTGTGGAACAAGTTAATCCTGTAACATTTAAAGGTACTGTCTTAAAAGTTGAGGAACTCGCCCATGAACTGTATGAACTACCACCACAATCACTTCTTACATACAAAGTATATGTCGTATTAGCAGACAATCCAGTTACAGAAGCAGAAACTACTCCTGCACCTGTTGTTCCACTTGCAGCTAAACCTGTTGCACCACTTCCTCCAGCACCAGAAGATCTAACTTCCCACTGATAACCATTTGCAGGAGCAGAACCTGGAGCAGTCCAAGAAGCTGTACATGTTGTTTGGGCTATCGCACTAGTCGTTAATGAAGAAGGTGCAGAACAAGATGATACAGGAGTAAAAGTATATTTTTGACCTTCAGCAGGTTTTGCAGACAAGCTGGTTGTAAATGTTCCTGATTGAGCTGTAGGCGAAGTACCTGTTCCATTTAAAGTTAAATAGGCACCTGCCGCATCATAAATTCCTATCGAAGCAGAACCCGAACTTACAGCAGTTGCCCCACGTGAATAATAATATTCAATAACATTAGTTGTTTCATACAACCATATTTGAAAAGAAATCACATCGCCACCTGCCGAATAATTCCACTCAGACTGATACCATTCAATTTTCAAAATTCTATTTGGAGCTGAACCCGAAGTAACATATCTTGGATAATTCCCATTTTGTAAATCATCCCACAAAGGAAACAAACAAGGCTTCATTAAATTAGCATTCGATGACGAATTGGTTACATATGATGAATTTGTTGCAGTAAATGACAACCAACCATTACTTCCAACTCTACAAATCGAATAATCTGTACCTGAAAAATTAAACGTAAAAGGTAAGGTAAGTGTACTTGAATAATTTTCATCATCAGTTGGTCCGGAAAAACCAGTAAAATTAGTCGTACCAGTTAATACATTATAAGTTGAAGAACTAGCTGAAAAAGTATAACTACTTGCTTGTGAGTATATTTCATTTACAGAAGTAAACAAAAATAAAACTAAAACAACAAATTTTAGAAAATTTAAAATAACAGCATTTCCATTGCAATAAACAGATTGTTTTACGTTCGAGTCCATAACCATATAATTTAACATCATCAAGATAATTAAATTATTTAATAAATAAACTTTAAATGAATAAATTACTGTTTAAAACGATATTATTTACCCTAGTAATTATTATTTGATAAATTTTAAATCATAAATAGTTCTTTAACTCAAAAAAACATAACAAAAAAAGCGAGTAATAATTTCTCCTTACTCGCTTTTCCTTTTGAAAATTTAAACCTAACCTTTTAACCTAAAACTGTATTCGTTTTACCGATGTACCATCTGAATAAATATCGAATACAATGCCTTTTGCTGTTTCATCAACTTCTTGACCTAGAGAATTAACTGTCATAATAATTACACCTTTATTTTGTGTTTGTGACATATCAACTGAAATAATATCTGAATAAGTTTCCTCGCCGTGAAAACTTGTTAATTTTAATCTATAATATAAAATTGTTCTATCAAAATCAGAATCCATTGTAAAATAGTTAATTGTATGTACAGAGTTTCCTGCACCATCAACTCTTGTTATTTCAGAAAAATCTTTACCATTCTCACTTCTTTCTAATGTGAAATAATCATTATCAACTTCAGATGCTGTTTGCCATGAAACTTTCACATCTTTTTGATATGGCTTTGCATTAAATGAAACCAATGTTATTGGCAATGTTACAGCATATTGTTGAGAACCTAATGTAAAAGGGCTATACGCTGACCAATTGGTATTCGACGATACAACTCCTGAAGAAGTTCCCGAAATATTATTTCCTCCAGCATTTTCCCACGCTGTACCGGTGAAATGTGCTACAATTAAATCGGATGCATTTGGTGCGTAAACGTTACTGTTTGAACCCCATGACAATTCGATTGTAGCATCTGAAGCAGATACTCCAGAACGATCAATTGTCCAGTATTCTCTTTTACTTGGTTGGTAAATTGACCCTCCTGTTACGGTATATGTCCCATATCCAGCTCCATAATATTTCACGGTCCAAGTAGTTGCTGATGAACTAGATGGAGTAACTGAAGCCTGTCTATATAAAGTACTTGTTCCTACAGGAAATGTAAACTTCGTAGTAGAGTTTGTATTCTTCTTACAATAACCAACAATACATTTCGTATCTGCAGCTCCTGAAGCAATACCAGAAGTACCAAATGTTACTGCTTCTGAAGATGAAGCAGCTGTAATATTACCTGCGGTAAAAGTTAGCGTTCCATTTATTGTAATACCTTTTGAAACGGTTAAACCTGTAGCGTTATTTAACGTTAAATTATTAAAGGTTGTATTGCTTGAGCCACTGATTGTTTGAGCTGCTGTTCCATTAAAAATAGTTGTTCCTGTACCAGAAGTAAATGTTCCATTATTTGTGAAATCTCCTTTAACAGTCACATTATAAACGGATTGATTAAATGTACCTGCAGTAACGGTAAGTTTACCTGCAATTGTAAAATTGGCATCTATTGTAGTAGTGCCTGAACAATTTACTGTTACATTACCGAATGTTTGTATAAAATTTGTAGGTGTGGTAGAACTTGTTCCTGTAATATTACAGTTGGAAGCTGCATCCCAAGATGCAGTTGGTATTGCCTGGCCATTGCAGTTGTGCTCGTAGGTACCACCTGAGGAAACCGACATTGTGCCTGTTTTTGTAAATGTTGTTCCAGTTCTTCTGTGCGTACCATTTATAACATAATCAGGAGTTGAAGCACCAGCAGCTATTACAAAAGAGGCATTTGCACTTTGCACAAAGGTTTTATTTGCAGAAACCACACTTTGCGCACCGGACCCCGCTACATTAAAAGCAATTGTTCCAGTTTGGCCTGTACTTTCGAGAGTTTGATTACCTGAGGTGCCATTAAGAGAAATTCTGGTTATTACATCTACATCTGAAGCTGTTTCGGAAATCGTTCCGGCTGTATGGGTGAAATTACCTTTCACATTGAGCAATGCATATACAGAGTTGGAAGAAATGCTAGCCCCTGTTTCATCTGAAAAAAGTAATCCTCCACCAGACATTTCAAAATTCCCGTTTACATTAACTGTATTATTAATAGAACTACTAGAACCATTACTTTTATGTATATTAAATTGACCAGCAGTAATGTTCAAGTTACCAGTAAGATTTATGGTTCCATTATAATTTAATGTCCCTGATGGTGCACCTAATGTAAATATACCATTGGATTGAGTAAAATTACCCGAGATATTCAATGTAAGATTAGCCATATATTTTCTGCAAATAAATGAACCTGAGCCTGTATGTATGTAATTACCGGTAACATTAAGTGTTTGCGTGGCATTACAATTTGGTCCTGCAATATATACAGTGCCGGTGGAGTTAAAGGTTAGGTTACCTGCAATGTTCATTGTAGTAACGGAACTGGAGTTATACATCGGAAATGATGATGATCCATTTATAACAACATGCCCAAAAGTTTCGGTAAACTCATTATCACTTAATGATTGATCAATCTGCAAAGTGGAATTAGCATCCCATGATATAGTAGGAAGTGTTCCTAAATTTACATTATGAATATACTTACCGCCATTTCCGCAAAAAACTACACCAGTTGGTGTCATATTAGTAGCAGAAGCAGTTCTTTCATAAGTACCATTGATAATTAAATCTTGAGCATCGGCACCATTGGCAACTGTAAGTGTACCACCCGAAAGAATTAACTTTCCACCGGAATCAATTGTAGTTTGGTCAATTGTTATATTTGAAGATATAGTTACTGTATGACCACTCCTGACAGCAATTGTTCCATGAGATGACGTAGGAGTTGATATTGCAGAATACCAAGTCGTGCCATTTGTACTATATTCCCAGGTGCTGCTGGTATTCCATCCCCCTGTTTGAAACGATCTAAATTGAACAGATGATCCTGTGGGTTGAGCACCAGTAATTGTACCCGTAACATCCAATGTCCCGTTTGCAGTTATTGTGGAACCTGTGCCCACAGACAAATTTCCCCCAATGTCGAAATTACCACCGGTGGAGACATTAAGTGTTGCTGAATTGCCAGCACTGACATCTCCAGATACTATCAAACTTCCAGAACCGCCTACAGATAAAGAAGAGCTATTATTCATAGTTATTGAACCAATTGAAACGGAACCATTTGAACTCAAAGAAAAGGCATTATTAATAATTAAATTACCTGTAATTATTAATGTTCCACCATTATCTACAGTTATTCCATCCCCATTATTTCCTGTCCAATCTCCACAAACAGTGAGTGTATCCCCTGACTGAACCGTAACTAGTATATTGTTAGCCATTGAAACAGAAGTATAGCAAACACTCGAAGAAATAATGGTATTTGTTGTAAAATTATATGAACCACCTGGGCTACACGATGAACATTGTGCATGTAAATTACTACCAAAGCTTATGATTATTAGTAGAAAAATTATTTTTAATTTTTGCATAACATTTATATTTAATGTAATTAATTCAATTCTTATGTTTCTATTTTAAAACTGAATCTATTATTTTGATAACAAATAATAGATTTTCATGAACAACTATTAAATTATCATAAAGTTGAGATGGAAATGAAAAACTAATCATAGAAAACAACGAACCAAAATCAACCTATCTTAAACACGTAAAAGCCTCAACAATAGAGATATACATGTAAAACACTGGAAATTTAAGTTGTTTTAAAATGAATATCTATTAGGTCATCAAATCCAATACTTGAATCCATTATAGAAATATTAGAAAATAGCTGAGTAGTAGTTTTCAGTTTCATAGCAAAAAGGTTTTAAAATTTTCAAAAAAACATTTCACCAAAATTGAGCCCAACAAATTAATATCTGATTATCAATTAAATAAAAAAACATAAAGTGGTAATTTTCTATTTTATGGATGAATAATTCCATTTTTTGGAAAAATCGGTTAACAATTAGGATTTCCAAATAAAAAGAATTTCGAATAAAATAAGTTTTTGTTTTACTACATCCCATTAACTTATTAAAGGTCCAAGAAATACATAAAAAAAACTACGAAATTCCTCTCTTTAAATTTTCAGATCAACCAATAATTCTATATTTTGTTATATAATAATGTTTATTAGAGTAGAGGTAAATTATGTTATTGATTATTTCTAGTAAAAAAAAGCGAGTAAGAATTAATCTCACTCGCTTTTCATTTGAAAATTTAAACCTAACCTTTTAACCTAAAACTGTATTCGTTTTACCGATGTACCATCTGAATAAATATCGAATACAATGCCTTTTGCTGTTTCATCAACTTCTTGACCAAGTGAATTCACTGTCATTATTATCACTCCTTGATTTTGTGTTTGTGACATATCTACTGAAGCAATATCTGAAAACGATTCTTCCCCATTGAAACTTGTTAATTTCAAACGGTAATACAACACAGTTCTATTAAAATCAGTATCCATTGTGAAATAGTTAATCGTATGTGCAGAGTTTCCTGCTCCATCCACCCTTGAAAGATCAAAGAAATCAACTCCATTCTCACTTCTTTCTACTGTGAAATAATCATTATCAACTTCAGATGCTGTTTGCCATGAAACTTTCACATCATTCTGATATGGTTTTGCATCAAATGATACTAATGTAATAGGTAAAGTAACCGCATACTGTTGAGAACCTAAAGTAAATGGACTGTATGAAGACCAACCTGCATTTGAAGAAACTACTCCTGTTGTAGACCCTGAAATACTATTCCCTCCTGCATTTTCCCATGCTGTACCATTGAAATGTGCTACAATTAAATCAGAAGTATTTGGTGCGTAAACGTTACTGTTTGAACCCCATGACAATTCGATTGTTGCATCTGAAGCAGATACTCCAGAACGATCAATTGTCCAGTATTCTCTTTTACTTGGTTGATAAATTGAACCACCTGTTACAGTATACGTTCCATATCCTGCACCAAAATATTTCGTTGTCCAAGTAGTAGCTGATGAGCTAGATGGAGTAACTGAAGCCTGTCTATATAAAGTACTTGTACCTATAGGAAATGTAAATTTCGTAGTAGAGTTGGTGTTTTTCTTACAATAACCAACAATACATTTCGTATCTGCAGCACCTGAAGCTGTTCCCGAAGTCTCAAACGTTACTGCTTCTGATGAAGATGCTGCTGTAATATTACCTGCAGTGAATGTTAAAACAGTATTTACTGTTATTCCTTTAGATACAATTAAACCAGCAGAATTATTTAATGTTAAATTACCAAAAATTGAGTTATTTGAACCACTTATCGTTTGAGCACTTGATCCATTAAAAACAACCGAAGAAGCCGAGTTTGCCGTTAATGTTCCATTATTTATCCAATCACCTGAAACATTTAAAATTGATCCTGAATTTAAAGCCAATACACCTGCAATCTTAACGTCTTTGGCATATATTGTAGATGCACTTGAAGGATTATTAATAACACAAGTTCCTGTTGCAGGAATGATAACATTTGTAGAAGTTGAAGGACCAGAACCTGGAACAGAATAATTAGAACCATTATATCCTAACCAATTAGAAGCTAATCCATACTCTCCTGATGAAGCACCAGTCCAAACAGCATCACCTGATGCTACAGTAACACCAACAGGAATTGTTGGATTGTTAACCGTTACTGTAGTTGTAGCTGTTGTTGGGCAACCGTTTCCATTTGAAGCTGAAACAGTATATGTTGTTGTTTGATTTGGAGAAACACCTATTGGGTTTTGAGAACTAGATGTATAACCTGCAGGTGAAGATGTCCAAGTGTATGAATTTGAAGCAACACCTGATAATACGACATCATCAATATACCAATTAAAAATACCAAAAGTTAAACCACTTAAAGTAAACGAAATATATAAATTAGAAGAGCCAACATCAGCTGTATTTATTGTTATCGATTGAGTGGAAGCATTCATAGTCGATGTTACAGGGTTTGTTACCCAAGAGGTATTGGTCCATGTAGAATTGTCAGTACTTGTTTGAACAGCGACACTATAAGCCCAACCACTTGAATAATGGTATAAATAATTTTTCCAAGCTAAAGTTAAAGAACTTTGACCAGATGTGTTAATTGGGCCCAAAATTAATCGGTTAGTTTTAACAGTACTTTGACTCGCCCCATCGAATTCAACCTCATATGGACTTCCTCCTGCACTTGAAGTGTTTGTAATTGTAATTCCATCTCCTGAACCTACAACCTTTGACCATCCTGAAGGCATAGAAGAAGTTGCAAAACTCTGGCTAACTAATGTACTTGGACTAGAAGATGTTGAGTTTGAAGTTAAATTTACAGAATTACCATTACAAATTGTAGCAGCAGAAGTTGAGGCTGTGACTCCACTTACGCTGGTAACAATTGTCACTAAAGCACCTGTTCTTGTAGCACTTTCACAACCACCAACAGTTTGAGTTGCATAGTAAGTTGTTGCATTCACCAAAGAAGTAGACGGAACCAATGCCGAACCTCCTGAAGAAGCAGTATACCAATTAATCGAAGTACCTGTTGCTACTAAACTATTCACAGTAGGAGAATTGCCAGAACAAAAACTTTGAGCACTTGCTGTAGGTGCTGCTGGAGAGTTGTTTACCGTAAATGTTGATGAACTTGTTGCAGTGCCACCTCCAGTTGTAACAGAAACAGTACCTGTAGTTCCATTACCAACTGTTGCAGTGATTGAAGTAGAACTGTTTACTACCACATTTGTAGCTGCTGTACCTCCTATGCTAACAGTTGGAGTACCTGTAAAATTAGTTCCAGTTATTGTAATTGTACCTGTTGAAGAACAACCACTTGATGGAGTGAAAGAAGTAATTGTTGGTAAAGAAGGCTCTAATATTGTAATTAAATAATCTTCAAATTCACCATCTATTCCTGTTTGACAAGAAGTTGCATAACTAGTATACTTAGATACAACACGCATTCTAACTGATCCAGTAATTGCTCCTGTAGGAATAGTTATTGAAAGTGGACATAACGAACTTAAACCATTAGTCACTCCATTTATTGTTCCTAAAGTATATTCCTCACCTAAACCATTAGAACTTCCAGCAGTATTATTAAATGAACCATTCCCATTCCAATCAATCCATACTTTTTGATAATTTGTATATCCTCCACCAGTATTTACATAAACATTAATATCATAACTTGCACCTTTTATTACATTTGTTGAAATAGTTGAAGAATAATTGGTGTAACTATTTAATCCTGTACCAGTATTGTTTATTGTATTAAATACAACTCCTGTAATTCCGCTTGCAGTACCTCCACTTGGCACACAATAACCTTGAATCATGCTGTAATACTTTGTCGAAGAGGTAACTGTACCTACTGAAGTAGCTGCAGTTATTGAAGTTCCAGAAATAGTACCACCTAATGATGAATAAGAACCTGTTACAGTTGAAGATGTTCCAACTAATGACATACTACCAATTACAGCTGCTCTATCTAATTTCACTGTTGCCGCTGTAACGGAAGTACCCGCCCAATCAATTTGCCAATATTCAGAAGAAGACAGAAACCCATCTGTAGTTGAACCGCCTGAAGCCGAATTAAAAGCTTGAACAGTTGCAATTGGACCTGAACCTGAAACGCTTGACAAAGTTAACGGAAAGCAATTCCCTCCGTTACCAACTGGGAAGATATAAGTTGTGCTACTAGTCATTGATCTTCTCAAAGGACCATTTATCATATTTGAAGAAGATCCAGTTCCTGTTACAGCACCCGTAGCTGTTGATGTAACTGAAAGAATATTAGTTGATGTTGTTGTTACCACCCCTAAAGTTAATGTCAAAACACTCGAAACTGTTAACGGTGTATTAAGTGTTTTGCCCCCTCCGCCAGAAAAAGTAACATTAGCAATTGTAAATGCAGTACCATTTATTGTTTGCGCATCAGTACTATTGAAATTGTGTGTGCCTGTACTTGGTGTAAATGTTCCACTAGAATTTGTTAGGTTACCACCAAAATTGATAGTAGCTATACCTGTTTCATTGAATACACCACCTGAATTAATAGTTACATTATCTGTAAATGTTTTAGCTCCAGTGCCCGCTAAAGTAAATGTTCCAGAAATTGAAGAAGTTCCTGTTACAGAAAATGTAAAGTTAGAACCAATTGTAAAAAAGCCAGAAGATACTGATAAATTACCTGCAACGATACAATTAGCTTCAGTTTGAACAGGTTGAGCTGTACTATTTCCACTTGATATTGTTAAATTCCCAAAAGTTTGTCCAAATCCATTTGGAGATGATCCTGCTGATCCACTTATAGAACAGTTAGAAGTGCTAGCCCATGTTGCAGTTGGAATAACACCTCCGTTCCCAGTATGATTGTATGTACCGTTAACGAATAATGTTGATACAGAAGCATTTGATATATTACTAGTAGCTCCAGTTGGCGCAGACAAGGATCCAGCACTCCCAATAGTTAAAACACAATTTGCCAAATTTATATTAGAAATACTACCAGAAGAAACTAATGTAAGCCCTCCGTCAACAGTTGCCGTAGAACCACTTGAAAAAGCTATTGCTACAGATGTAGGTGTATTGTTTGCAAATAAGGTCAACGAAGAACTAGTATTAACCAAAAGTGCATTTGTTCCAGATAAAGTCAAGGTAGCCGTTCCAGCAGAGGATTGTAAAGTTGGATTACAAGAACTATTTACAGTAAATGTACCTAGTGTTGTTGTAGTTACTCCCGAAACATTATAAGTACCTGTTAAAGACATAACAACATTATCTCCACAAACTGGCACTGAAGCCCCTGCAGAACCTCCGCTTGTAGCTGACCAAGAACTTGTACTTGCCCATCCGTTATTTGCTACATAGTAGCGCGTATTTCCACTTACTGTTACCGCTAATGTTTGAGCCGAACTAGAATTTCCACAACTATTAGCAGCTGTAACTGATATATTGCCTGAAACAGCACTACATCCAACGCTTACTGCTATTGAATTTGTCCCAGAACCAGATGATATTGTCCAACCTGACGGAACAGACCAACTATATGTTGATGCGTTTGCTACTGTTGAAACACTATATGTCTGGCTGGTTGCATTGAAAGCTTGTACTGATGTCCCTGAAATAGATCCAGGTTGTGATGGAGTCGCAACGCCAGCTGTAATATTTATTGTACCCATTCCAATATTACCAGATGTTTTAGTAGTATATATCCATCTAAAATATCTCGAAGTAGAAAGAGGGGAATCTGTAAATTGTGCGTTTGAACTACTCAAACTAGTAACCGTTCGCAATGTTGTCCATGAAGTTCCATTTAACGATTCTTGAATTGTAAAAACACCAGACCATGGACTTCCATTACCTTTTAAATAATAAGTAAGTGTACCAGGTATGCAAGAAATATACAGAGTAGCAACATCTGACTGAGTATCAAATTTTAAATTTGTTGTTGCATCTGCATAATCTGTTCCTAATCCAGATTGCACCCATCCGTTTACAGAAGTAACCGAAGCTGAACCAGATGAAAATGAATACGGTAAAGACTGAGCTGTTTGTGCTGCTGCCTTATTATAAGCTATTATGAATAATGAAAAGATTAGAATCTTAAAAAAATTAGTAGATACTAAATTTAATGAATAACTGTTTCCATTTGGTAGATTAGCAAATAACTGAGTAGTAGTTTTCAGTTTCATAGCAAAAAGGTTTTAAAATTTTCATTTAACCCTACGCTAATATTGATCCCTAAAGCTTAAACATTGATTTATAATTAGTTATAATTGTATATGAATTAATAATTCCATTTTAACGACTATTTTTTCCATTTTTTGGAACAACTTAAAAAACAGAAAGCCTCTCCAAGTGGAAAGGCTTTCTTCTATAAGAAACTTTTATTTTACTGCATTCTCTTCACCAATGAACCATCAGAGTATACATCGTAAACAATTCCAGAGAAATGTTCGTTTACCTCTTGTCCAATTAAATTAACTGTTTTTATTTTCATTTCTGAATTTGTAGTCATATCAACTGCAACAATATCCGAAATTGTTTCATCTCCGTTGTAATCTGTTTGTATCAATTTATAATAATTCACTCCATTTACATAATCTTTATCTTCTATTTTATAATTGATTGTATGCGTTGAATTTCCAGCACCATCCAATCTTGCAATTGGTGTAAAATGATGTCCGTCAAAACTTCTTTCAACTGTAAAATAATCATTGTTTATCTCTGAAGCCGTTTTCCAAGAAACTAAAACATCATTTTTTAATTTCTTCACTGAAAAAGAAATTAATTCAATTGGTAAAACTGTTCCATCAGGCGAAAAACCGAATGTAAACGGACTGTAAGATGACCAATTTGCACTAGAAGATTTTACTCCGGCAGATAAACTACCAGTACCTCCCTCACTACTTGCAGTTTCCCAATCAGAACCATTGTAATGCGCAACCCATACTTTTGAAACATCAGTCACACCACTAGCGGCATTCCAAGTTAATTCTATCGTAGCGTTTGAAGATCCAACTCTGTCTACTGTCCAGTATTCTGAAGAACTTACCGTTTCCATATCTACCCCTGTTATTGAAGCATCAGAATATCCACCATTAAAATATTTTACCAACCATGTTGTTGCTGAAGTTGCAGATGGAGTTACTGAAGCAGTTCTTTGGGTTGTAGAAGTCCCTACAGGAAAAGTGAATTTTGAAGTTGTATTCGTATTTTTAGAACAATAACCAACCACACATTTACCATCTCCATTTCCTGAAACAGAAGCTGAAACATCTAATCTCAAAGGTTCAGTAGAAGTTGCAACAGTAATATTTCCAGATATAAAAGTCAATAGATTTGTAACTGTTACTCCTTTCAATACTGACACTCCTGCAGAATTATTAACCGTCATTCGATATAATGTTGAAGTACTTGATCCAGTTATGTTTTGATTAGAAGTTCCATCAAAAGTTATAGTCCCTGTACCACATGTATAAGTTGAATTATTTGTAAAATTACCTGCTAACGTCATTAAAAAAGAACTTGCTGCTAATGTACCTGCAGTAACTGTAAGATTTCCATTTATATCCACAGTACTCGCCGCTAAAGTTTTTGTTCCACTTCCAGCTATAAACAAATTACCATAACCTCCAGGAACAGCTGTTACTGATTGAGTTGTTCCATTGTAATAAGTATTACTTGTTGAACTAATTGAATAATTAGAATAAGAAGCAGGAAAGTCTCCTGTTCCACCAATTTTTAGAGTTGAACCTGCAGCCATTGTAAATGTACCACCTACAGATAACCTATCAATAACATCCCCCAAACTACCCAAATCAAAAGTAGAGGTTCCATTTATAGTAAAATCACCATCTCTAGGTTGAATTGTATTATAAGCACCTGCTAACGTAATTGTTGGATTATTCACACTTCCAATTGTGTAATTCTGAGTTACGAAATAACTCACATTATTTGTAGTAATTAATTGACTAGAAACTCCATCTAATGTAATATTAGGCTCATTCCCTGAGGAAGTCCATGCATCAGGCCCTAATGTCACATTACCGTTCATATTTAAAAATCCTGGAGTTGCATCAGCGTATACCGCCACATCTGAATTTCCTCCAGTATCATCTAAAAACGTATGTCTATTTACAGTTATTCCACAATTCGTAGTTCCTAAATCTAAAACAACAAAAGAATTACCTCCTTTAGATTTAACATGTAAATTCCCAAGAATCGTTAATCTAGATGATACTACATCGAAATAAATAAATTGATCTTTTTTATTCATGTAAATATTCAAAGCACCAACTGTAATGTTTGCACTCAATGTAATAGTCATACTGTTTGATGTACTTAATATTACACAACTATCAGCTGAGGTTGGAAGGATATCACTTGACCAGTTTGCAGCAGTGTTAAAATCATTGGTACCTGCACCACCATCCCATGTTCTAGTAGCGGCAATAGAATCTACACTATATAAACATGAAAATGAAGAGATAAGTATAAAAACGAAAAGTATCCTTTTAATCATATAATGTAGTAATGTGCAAAAGCGCCAAAAAAATCAGCTGAAAATTCACTTTACAAAAATATAGAATTAAAATAGATAAAGAAAAGAAGCGCTCATTTTCAAATCATAACTAAGAATTAACATTCAGGGTAACTAAATGATAATTTCACAAAAAAAATGAGAAAAGTTCGTTAACTATCCTCATTTTTAAGCTTGCTAAATCATATGTATTAAAACTAGATATCTGATTTGTGAAATGAAATTTTAATTAAAAAAATAAATTGTTTATCTATATTTGCTATTACTACCTAACAATTTAATGAAAAGAAAAATGACTTTCTTTGATATACATTATGCCAAACACTTGCCAAAAAACTAAATCACTCATAATCAATTAGTTTTGTTTTGCCAAACCTTAAATATATTCCATTTATAAAACAAATGTCTATAAAATGGACTTTATAAGTTAACATTAATATTCAGAAAAAAAAATGAGAACAGTTCGTTAACTATTCTCATTTTTAAGCTTGCTAAATCATATGTATTAAAACTAGATATCTGATTCGTGAAATGAAATTTTAATTAATAAAATAAATTGTTTATCTATATTTGCTATTACTACCTAACATTTTAATGAAAGAAAACTAAATTTCTCTGATAATATCTATACCAAACACTTGCCAAAAAACTAAGTTGTTAATTATCAAGTGATTTTATTATGATACACGTTAAATTTATTCCAAAATAAACACAGTATTCCATTTTTTGGAAAATTAGGCAAATTATTTTACACTAAACGCATTTACCCAATATAAATATTTAACAAAAAAATTACTTAAAGTGAGTACATGTCGAAAATAATGAAATACAAATACATTATAAACAAGTAATTATAACTAAAAAAGCTCTTTTCCAAAAATTGGAAAAGAGCTTCACTAAATATAATTTTAATTAGAATTTATAACTCACTCCAATACTTGGAAGAATTGGGAATTGATAAATAATTTTAGATGTTATTCTATTTACATAGAATATATTTCTTCTATTATACACATTAGTAACACTGAAAATTGTTTCTAATACTGTTTTATTTTTGAAAACAAACTGTTTTTTAACGGTAATATCTAATCGGTGATAATACGGCAACCTCTGAGAGTTAAAATCACCCAATTGATTTGAAACAGAGCTAGGATTAGATGTTGTATAATCAGATGTAATTCCATTTTGGAATGTCTCCCCTTGGTAAAATCCTGCATTTGGTGTAAACGGCAATCCAGAACCTAAATTCCATCTAACATTTAATTCGGTTCCTTTTTTCTTCCCGAATGCGTATGAAGTCACAATATTTATATTATGTCTTCTATCAAAAACTGGAAAGTATTCTTGAAAACCATCCCATCTCATTGATTTACCATAAGAATAGACTCCCCAAACAAACAATCTTTTCTTATTGTACTTCAACAACAAATCAACACCATAGGATTTACCTGATTCGATGATAAAATCCTTTTTAAAAACATCTGGTTTTGTAGCAAATTCAATCGCTCCATCCTCATACATTTTATTCGTATTAATATTGCTTAATTGAGGGAAAAACTTATAATACCCTTCTAAATTCATACTCAAATGCTTTGTCAAATCATATTCAAACCCCATGATTGCATGCCAAGCATATTGCAATCCATTTTTCACATCCTTGTCTTTCCCCATTTGTGTCACAAATTTCGCTTGAACATCAGATGGTGCAGAAAGTAAACTATTAAATAAGTTCACAACATCTCTATCAGAAGATGCAGATGTGAAGTTTTGAGAGAAACGACCTCCAGAAAACTTCATTCTTAATTTTTCATTTGCATTATACTTTAATCCCAATCTTGGTTCTGGAGAGAATGTAGAATAAGAAACATAGTATTGAATTCTCATACTAGGTTGAATTACCCATCTATTTCGAATGATCTTACTACTCATGTAAGCTCCGATCCCTGAAGTAAAATTATCTAAACTTACAGTTTGTTTAAACTCATTCATCGTTACAAACTTCGTGTTAAAACCACCAAAATTAAAACCGTAAGTTACATCCGAACCATTTTTCAAGAAATGAACAAAATCAAATCCCAAATCAAAACCTCCAATAGAACTAGATCTTGGCTCTTTTTGATCTTCAACAAAAATTGTACTGTAAGAACTTCCATTGACATGTCCTTTAATTAAAGTCGATGAACTCGAAGGAACGATTTGAAAATTCATTCCACCTCCAGATTGCTTGAAGTTAATATTTGCAATCCCATAATTTACGCTATCATTATTATGAAAACCGAAGAAATTAACTTTTGAACCAGTTCCTCCACTGTAAGTTACTTTACCATATACATCTGTAAAATTAAAAGGTAAGCCATCACCTTCATTTACTTTTGGATATAATCTTTTCGCTGTTTGATCTAATAAACTTTGTTTAGCAGTTAACAAGAAAGATAAGGGACTATTTGAACCGTCTTTTTGTCTTTTAAAAGGTCCCTCTAAAACTATTTTTGCTAAAAAAGGAGAAACAGATAATTTACCTGCAAAGTCTTTTTTATTTCCATCTTTATATGTGATATCCATGATTGAAGAAATACGTTCACCATATTTTGCATCAAAACCTCCAGTGTAGATATCGACATTTTTTATTAATTCTGTTTCAAAAATAGAAAAGAAACCAATCGAGTGAAAAGGCTGATAAATAGTCATCCCATCTAACATTACTTTATTCTGAATTGGTGTTCCTCCTCTTACATACATCTGACCACCTTGATCCCCTGTAGTTACAACTCCAGGAGTTACACTTATAGCTCCAACGATATCATTTTCAGAACCAATACTAGGAATTCTCTCAACAGCTTTTTTATCTAATTTTATTTGAGAAATATTCACTTCTGTCTTTTTCTTTTTGCTTTCAGCACTAATTACTGCCTCTTCAAGCTCTTTAACAGCAATTTCAGGTTTAGCTAAATCGTATCTCAAATTTGTAATTCCTGAAGCTGTTTTGATATCAATATTTTCGGTAATTGTAACGAAATTAGGATTCTCAATTTTAACAATATATTTCCCTATTTGAACTTTAGGTATTGTAAAGAAACCATTAACATCGGTCATTGCACCAGCATAAATACTACTGTCTTTAGGATTTAAGAGTACAACTTTTTCAAATAAAACTGGTTCACCATTCTTTTTTTCATATAAAAAACCACGAACCGCATGTTCTTGAGAAAAAGAAATTGTTATAAATAAAAAGAAAAATAATAGAGAAGTAAAAAATTTCATAAACCTAGCTTTGTAAAATAGTTTTGGTGGCGAATATACAAATTCTATCGCCAAATAAAAATGAAGTCCTTAAAAATAGTTTCTTTGGTATAAAATATTGATTAAACGGTAAAATCACCCTTAATTAATTGCTTTGCTTGCTCCCAAAAAACATCCATTTGGCTTAAATTTAATTCATCAATTTTTAAATTCTCATTTAAAATCAAATTTTCCATTAATTGGAAACGCTTTTTAAATTTAATATTTGTTCTTGATAAAGCATCGTCAGCATTTACATTAATAAATCGAGCAAAATTTACCAAAGAGAATAAAACATCTCCAAATTCATCTTCTATTTTCTCTTGAGACAATCCAGAATCAATTTCAACTTTCAATTCTGCAATTTCTTCTTGCACTTTATTCCAAACATCTTCTTTATTATCCCAATCAAAACCAACACCTCTCACTTTTTCTTGAATACGACTAGCTTTAACCATAGAAGGCAATGAATCTGGAACACCTTCTAAAACAGACTTTTTACCTTCTTTTAACTTTAACTTCTCCCAATTTGCCTTCACTTCCGCCTCATCAGCAACAATGACATCAGAATAAATATGTGGATGCCTATGTACTAGTTTGTCACAAATTGCATTCAACACTTCTGTTACATTAAATGATTTTTGCTCCTCTCCTATTTTACAATAGAAAACTAGATGTAGAAACAAATCACCTATTTCCCCTTTTAAAGACTGCATATCATTTTGAAGGATCGCATCTGTCAATTCATACGTTTCCTCAATCGTCAAATGCCTAAGTGTATCTAACGTTTGTTTTTTATCCCAAGGACATTTTTCACGCAGATCATCCATGATATTCAATAAGCGTTCAAACGCAATTAATCTAGTATCCATTAAATTGTATATAATTTGATTTTAAAATTACAATATTTTTATCTTTGCTCTATGAAATATTACAGTGTATTTTTCTTGCTTTTGATTACACAAATCACTTGGAGTCAAAAAAATCTAACTTGGGGAATTGAAGCCCGAACAAAAGTTGGTTTTTTAGCAGCTCACCACAATACACTTTACCATCTTCCAACTAATCTTGCTTACGCTCAAGAGCTTTCTTTTTTCATTAAACCAAACGGTTCAAAACAATGGCATATTGACTATAAAAAACCATTAATTGGAATAACCGCTTTTGCAGGATCAGTAAGCAACAATCAAGTGTTGGGTAGGTTTTACGGTGCCTATCAATTTATTGAGTTTCCATTTATTCAACGTAAACATTTCCAACTAACAGCAAAACTTGGTAACGGTTTCGCTTATGGAACAAAAGAATACGACCCTATTACAAATCCTAAAAACACTGCAATTGGCTCTCATTTAAATGCCTTAATTTGCATCGCCCTAAAAAATAGATTTATCTTTAATCGTCATCAATTTTCAATAGGTATAGATATTAGTCACTGCTCTAATGCGGCATCAAAAACGCCAAACCTAGGAATCAACCTTCCTTTTTTAAGCTTAAGTTATGGCTACACTGTAGGTGAATCAAAAAATGTTGACTCAATCAAAAATTACACACAAGATTTTAGAAAATTATATTTTGGTGCAACAGGTATACTTTCCCAAAAAGAAATTTATCCGACTGGAGGGAGAAGATATCCAGTATATGGATTAAGCCTATTTTCAAGGTATCTATTTAAACCGAAAGTTGGATTAGAAATAGCCTTTGATTTATTTTCAAAACAATCAATTTTAGGTTATAAAACGGACATTCAGAAGGACCAATTAGACATTGTTCAAATGGGCGTTTTTGCTGGTTATATTTTACCTTTAAATAAAATGCATTTTATATTGGGAATGGGTGTTTATGTTCGGGATAAATATCAACCTGACACTTTTCTTTATCACCGTGTTGGAATGCGTTATTTTTTGAAAAATGGAATATTTTTCAATGTTGTTCTTAAATCTCATTTTGCCAGTGCCGATTATTTTGAAACAGGTATTGGATATACTTTTAACTATAAATCAAAATGAAGTCGACTTTCTTCTTTTTCGCATTCCTCACATTATTATTTTCTTGTAAAAAACCAGAAAACAGAACCTGCTTTAAATCAGTTGGCTCAATAATAGAAAAAGAAATTAAAATAGGTTCATTTGACAAATTAAGATTAAATGAACATTTAAAATATGTTTTAATTCAAGACTCAACAGATAAAATTATTTTAAAAGGAGGTGAGAATTTATTAAATCACATTCACTTCAAATTAGCAGACAATACAATAGAAATTACAAATAAAAACAAATGCCGTTTTTTAAGAAACTACAGTAAAAAAGTAATTATTGAAATTCACTTTACCTCTTTGATTAACATTGAAATAATTGGCTCTGAAACTTTGACAAATAATGGTGCTTTAAATTTAGATTTGTTTTCACTTACAATTAGTGACGGAGCTGGATCGGTAGACTTAAAAAATATCAACGCAAATGTATTCGAAACATTTTTAACTGGTGGAAATGGTGACTTTACACTTTCTGGCAAAGCAAACTTTGCTCATTTTATCGTAAATGGAAACGGATTCTGCAATACAAACAATTTTATTGCAATTGATTCACTTGCTGTTATTACAAATTCAAGTGCACCTGTAAAAGTGAATGCTAACAACACGTTTTTTAGATCAGAAATAAAAAGAAATGGAGACCTTTATTATATAGGATCTCCATTATCAATCAAAAACAAAGAATATAGTTCTGGCAAATTAATTAATGCCAATTAAAGCGAATTATCTCTTTTCAACTTCATTAATATTGTAAACGCTCGGTCAATATCCACTTGAGAAACAATTGTCGTAAACTCATTTGAAGTCGAAACAATTTCAATAATATTAATCCCTTCCCAAGCCAAATGCTTCAGTAAATAATAGTATATACCATGTAATTCAGAATTGATTGGAGGCAATTTCACACTAACAGAAGCTAAATTTTTAGAATGAGCAGTTAATTTCTCATCTTTAAAAATCTCGTTGATAACTTCGATATGATTAGAACTTACAATAAAAGTAGTTTCAGTAATCCCATGACAAATTGTAAAGAAACTATCATTTTCTTTATTCAACATGTTCATCAACTTTGATTGTTGTTCTTTTAATGTATCAGAATTTTTATATGTGAAATCAGCTAAATTACTTCTTACAAGTAAATCGCCAATTTCTCCCATTACATTTTTAATTTTCAATTCCAATTGATGGTAATATCCTGGAGGCATTCTTTTAATTGCCATCACAATAGCACCTTCATTTACCTCTTTTTTGAAAATCTCTTCTATTTCAGGTTTTAATTTTCTAGCCAAAGAAGAAATGTTAATCAAATTTTCAGCCATTGCCTCTCTCAAGAACGGGCTACGATTAATTAATTCTTCTGTAATTTTACCTAATGATTGCATTTATCTTATTTAGTTTAATAATCTTAATTATTATTTAGCACTAACAAAAATAGCGAAATAAAATTAATTATTTCGCTATTTGTTATATTTTTAAAATTTACGCTAAAATTATAAATTATTCAAACACTTTTATTGCTTTAATTTCATTTATAATATCCAATGCTAATTCTAATTGCTGTTGCTCTGTTAAGTTTGAATTATCAATTACGACAGCATCCTCACATTGAATTAAAGGGCTTTCTTTACGCGTCGTATCAATAAAATCTCTTTCTTTTAAGTTTTGTGTGATTTCCTCTAAAGATGCTTCATTTTCTGTCCCTTTCAATTCTTCAAATCTTCTTTGAGCTCTAATTTTAGGATCAGATGTAATAAACAACTTTAATTCAGCATTTGGAAAAACAACAGAACCAATATCTCTACCATCCATTACAACTCCGCCTTTTTGTCCCAAAAGTCGTTGAGCATGAACTAATTTTTGTCTTACCTGCTTTATTACTGCAACCTTAGAAACTAATGATGAAACTTTTATTGAACGAATTTTTGACTCAACATTTACATTGTTTAGAATCAATTCAGGTTTTAGTGTTTCTTCATTTGTAACAAAGGACAATTGAATTTCGGGTAAACGAATTATTAATTCTTCAACATTAATTTCATTATTATCCACTAAACCATTCTCAATACAAAAAAGAGAAATCCCTCTATACATCGCACCAGTATCTATAAAAACATAACCTAATTGTTTCGCTAACGCTTTGGCCATCGTGCTTTTACCACATGATGAATATCCGTCAATAGCTATCGTTATGTTTTTACTCATAGAAAAATATTACTTGGTTTTTAAATAGATAAATTGAAATTTTTGATATTTCTTTCTGTTAGAAGCATCATTCTCATATTCGGGACCATCAACAACTGATTTTTTTATAACAACTGTTACTTTACCTTTCATTTGTTGATTTTTAGAAATAAAAGAAACTAATTCTTTCTGAATATTCGAAGCTCTAATTTGTGCTAAATTTTCATTGTTTTTATAAGTGCTAGTAGGCACTTTTGAAGCTGATGATTCGATTTCTATAGTTATCGATTTTCTTCCAGATTCTTTTAATTGAGTTTCGATTTCATTTAAGAAAATCTTTAAATCGCCACTTTTAACTGATAAAACATTTCCATTATAACCGAAGTAATGAATCATTTCAAAATCTTTCATTTTAATATTTGAAGCAATATCATCCTTTCTTTCAATTTCTTTAACTCCTAATTCTTTCAAACCTAATTCGCTTTCTTTCGATGGAACTTTAGCTGAAGCTACATTTCCATTCTCGAAAGGATCAGTTGAAGAAATTACTTTCATTGTTTTCGTATCTAAAACAATTTCTCTAAATATCTCGTGATACTTGCTATCACATTTAGTAGTAACTGTTTCTCTAAAAACTTCTGTATCTGAAGTGCCTTTTGTAATTACATATTCGTAATCTCTACAATGCTCAAGTAAAGAACTAAAAAAGGTTCCATCTCTCAAACGTGGAGTGGTTGAATTTGCCATTGTCTCTTCACAGTTTAAGCAAGAAACAGTAATTTTTAAATCTGAAGGAATCGGATCTCCATTAACTGTCTTAATATGTCCTTTTAAAGCAGCAATGTTATTTAACCCAACATAGTCATTTTGAATTTCATAAATATCTTTTTCACCATATCCATTTTTTCGGAATGACGTCATATAACCTTTTAATCCATCTATAGTTGTCGTATAAAAAATATCATCTCCAGTAGAATTTATTGGATATCCAAGATTCAAAGGATCTCCCCAAACATTGTCTTCATCTCTAATCGTAACGAAAATATCGAAGCCACCCATACTTTTAGGACCATTACTTGAATAATAAAGTGTTTTATTATCACTAGCAATAAAAGGTGAATCCTCATCACTTGAAGTATTAATGTTTGGCCCTAAATTTTGAGGTAAACTCCATGAACCATCAGGCATTTTTACAACTCTATAAATATCTCTTCCTCCTAATCCACCAGGACGATCTGAAACAAAATACATATTCAAACCATCAGTAGTCATCGTACAATGCGTTTCCCAACTTTCAGTATTTACTCCTTTATAATCTATTCCTTTAATTTCTGAAAATGAATTAGATTTAAAATCAGAGAAGAATAAATCTCCTGCACCAGTATTGTCTTGATAAACATAGATTCTTTTTTCATCAGAACTTACAGCTACCGTTGCTTCATTTCTTTGAGCGTCGCAAAAATCCATTTTTTTAGGAGCTGTCCAACTTCCTTTTTCATCACTATAACTCACATAAATATCCTCTGGGAAATCATTACTTGAAGCATCTCTGTAAGAATCAGTCTCACCATTCTCCCAAGGTCTTCTTGAAGTAAAATAGATAGCAGATCCATCCAAAGAAACTACAGGTGAATACTCTGGATATTGTGTATTGATTTCTTTACCGATATTTTTTACAATTGCCTTTTTAGGTCTAGCGATTAACGCTTTAGCTACATCACATTGTAATATCGAATTATGAGCTTTGTAAATTAAATCAGAATTCGAATTAGATGAAATTAAAAATTGATTAAAATATTGTTTCGCTTTATCAAATTCACTGTTCAAATGATAACACTTCCCTAAATGATAAAATGCATCAACAGAAGCATTTCTTTCATGTAATGAATATAAATCATAATTTCCACTAGTACTTAAAATTGCTTTCTGTAAATGTGGAATAGCCTTTTCATAATCCATTTTAGAATACAATAAAATATATCCTTTTTTGTAATTATAATTTGAACTTTCTGGTTGAAATTCAAGTAGCTTATCTACCAGAATCTCTGCTAAAAACAATTGATTGTATGTCATCAAGGTAGAGCTTTCAAAAACCAATTCCTGTTCAGTATAAGTAGCAGCCATATTCCGAACTTCTAATTCTGTCTTTTGTCCTAAAAGAGCTACAGATATTATTAAAGTGAATAACGTTAACAGAATTTTAATCATATAATTTATTTAACACATCAAATTTAAAATTTTTAAGCTATTAATTAGGATTTTAAAGCAAAAAAAACACATTTATTAATTTAAATGTGTTTTTTTTGTAAAATTTAATTTTTAACTATATTAAATTCGGTTCGCCTATTTGCTTGATGTTCTGCCTCCGAACATGGAACGATTACGGTCCCTTCACATTCGCATTTATTTACCAATTGTGTTTCTCCATAACCCTTACCACTAATTCGCTCCGGATGAGATATTTTTTTCTTAATATAATCAGCAGATGCTTTCGCTCTTTTGTCAGACAATATCATATTTGATTCTGAAGAGCTTCTACAATCTGTATGTGAACCTAACTCAACATGAATTGTTGGGTTATCATTCATAATTTTAATTATTTTTTCTAATTCAACCTTCGCATCTGGTCGAATTGCATATTTTGCTAAATCGAAATAAATTGGTTTCAAATCCAATACTTTAGCCAAATCCATTCCTACTTCATTTTTCTCTAGTTGATATTTCAATTCAATCGTAGCATTTGAATCTAATAAATCTTTCACATCAAAAGTTTGAGTCAAATACCCTTCTTTAGTTACTTTAATTTTCAATAACAAAGAGTCTCCATAATATTTTTCTCTAGCAACAGCAGATTGGAAGTCCCCTAGTCTACCTGTATTTAATGAATCCAAAATTACCCCATCATAATAAGCCGTAATTTCAACTTTAGACCCTTCGATTGGTAATGCTGTTTTTTTATCAACTACAATACCTTTTAAATCATATGTCATTACAGGAATAATCGTTAGTTTCTCTGTATTCAATAATACCTCTTTGTAAACTTCTTCGTATTTCTTTTCACATCCTGTATTGAACTTCTCACGATAAATTTCGTTTTTACCGTCATTAGAGTAGAAAATCATTTCATATTCAGAGCAAGATTCTAATGTGCTAAAAAATGAACCATCTCTTAATCTAGGCGACAAAGTGATATCTGGTCTTTCAGGAAAACTTACATTATGCAATGCAATTGTAATGTCTTGTGGAATTGGTTTATTTCTAACCGTTTTGATTTTACCTTTCAAGACAGTAATCGCTGAAGTTCCTAGGTAATCATTTTGAATTTCATAAATATCTTTTTCTCCAAAACCATTTTTTCGATCAGATGTTAAATAACCTTTATAACCATCAACAGTTGTAGTATAAAAAACATCGTCACCTGTTGAATTAATTGGATATCCAACATTTATTGGAGTTTGCCAATTATTATCTTCATCTCTAATTGACATAAATATATCAAACTGCCCCATACTCTCAGGGCCATTACTAGAGTAATATAATGTTTTATTATCTGCCGCTATAAAAGGACAATCTTCATCATATGGTGTATTGATTTTTGGACCTAAATTTTGAGGTAAACTCCAAGATCCGTCTGGCATTTTTACAATTCTGTAAATATCTCTTCCTCCAAGTCCACCAGGTCTTGAAGAAACAAAGTATAAATTTAAGCCATCAATAGTCATTGTACAGTGAGTCTCCCAAGATTCAGAGTTTACTCCTGGCAATTTTAAATCTTTAATTTCTTGAAAAGCATTTAATTTAAAATCGGTGTAAAAAATATCACCAGCACCTTTATTATCTTGATAAATATAAACTCTTCTTTCATCAGGACTTACAGAAATAGAAGCTTCATTTCGTTCATCCTCACAAAAATCCATTCTTTGTGGCGCTGTCCATTTTCCAGAACCATCATTATAACTAACATAAATATCTTCATGGTACTCATTTAATGTTGGATCTTTAAATTGCTCTGTCGATAATTCATCCCAAGATCTTCTTGAAGTGAAGTATAAAGCTGTTCCATCCAACGAAATAAAAGGAGAATATTCAGGAAATGAAGTGTTAATTTCTTTACCTAAATTAACCACTTTTACATTTTTAGGATTTAACATTAATCTTTTTGCAACCTCACATTGTACAACACATAATTTAGCATCGTCTAAAGATGGCGATTTCTTCTGTGTAACTTCAATGAATTTATTGTATTGAGTAATTGCTTTATCAATTTGCCCATCGATATGATAAGCTTTCGCTAAGTGATAATAAGCATCTAACGAAGCATTTTGCTCAGAAGTTGAAAATAAATCATAATTCTTATGCGTTTTCAAAATCGCCTTTTCTAAATAAGGTATCGCTTCTGCTGCATTTTTACGAGAATTTAAAATAATGAACCCTTTTCGGTAATTGTAATTTGAACTTTCTGGTTGAAACTCCAATAATTTATCAGTTAAAATCTCAGCATAGAATAAATATCCGTCGCCTAATAATTGAGAGCATTCAGCAACTAAATCAAATTCTGAAAATGTTCTGGCATCTTTTCTGATTTGCAATTCCGTTTTCTTTTGAGAGAAAACAACAGTGGAAATTACGGTAATAAATAGTGTTAAAATTAAATTCTTCATAGTTTGTAACAATAAAAACCCCCAGGTAATAATAGCTGAGGGTTTTGCAAATGTAGTATTATTCTAATTAAAATTCTCTATTTGGATCAAATTGTTCTAGATAATCAGCAACTCTTCTTACAAATTGTCCTCCTAATGCACCATCAACAACTCTATGATCGTAAGAATGAGATAAGAACATTTTTTGACGAATTCCAATAAAATCTCCATCAGGTGTTTCAATAACAGCAGGAACTTTACGAATTGCTCCTAATGCTAAAATAGCCACTTGAGGTTGATTAATAATTGGCGTACCCATAACATTTCCAAAAGTTCCAACATTTGTTACAGTATATGTACCTCCTTGAATATCTTCTGGTTTTAATTTATTGTTTCGAGCATTATTTGCTAATTCATTCACTTTTTTAGTTAATCCAACTAAATTTAAACGATCAGCATTTTTAATTACTGGAACAATTAAGTTTCCTGTTGGTAAAGCAGCTGCCATACCTACATTGATTTCTTTTCTAACAATGATATTTGTCCCACTTACAGAAACATTGATCATTGGGAAATCTTTAATTGCTTTAGCGATTGCTTCAATAAAGATTGGAGTAAATGTAATATTCTCCCCTTCTCTTTTCATGAATTCATTTTTCACCTTATTTCTCCATTTCACGATGTTTGTAACATCAGCTTCAACATATGAAGTAACGTGAGGAGAAACATGTGTAGACATCACCATATGTTCAGCGATAATCTTACGCATACGATCCATCTCAACAATTTCATCGCCAGGTAATGGGAAAACCACTGGTTCTTTGATATGTGCTAAGAATCCATTTGAAGCAGTAGCAACTGGAGCCGCTTGTGCAACTGGAGCTGGAGTATTCGCTTCAGTTTTAGCAACTGGAGCAGCAACAACATTTCCTCTATTATCTACAAGATTTAAAATATCTTTTTTAGTAACTCTTCCTGCTTGACCAGAACCTTCTAATGATTCTAATTCAGAAATTGAAATCCCTTCTTTTTCAGCAATACTTCTAACTAATGGAGAATAAAACTTACCTGAAGGACCATTTTTTGAAATTGCTTCACCAGAAACATTTGATACTGCTTCTTCAATTGATTTAGTAATTTCAGCTGCAGAAACTGAAGGAGCAGAAACTTCTTTTGCAGGCTCTTCAGAAACAGCACCATCACCATCAGTTGAAATAATAGCAATTACATCTCCTACTTGAGCAACTTGGTCTTTCGTAAAAAGTTGTTTGATCAAAACACCAGCAGCTTCTGAAGGAAGTTCGTTGTCAACTTTATCAGTCGCAACTTCTACTAAAGGTTCATCTAAATTTACAGTATCACCAATGTTTTTCAACCAATTTGTAATTGTAGCTTCTGTAACGCTTTCTCCCATTTTAGGAAGTCTAATTTCAATTTGTGCCATATTCGAAATGGTATTTCAATTATTTTCGTTTGCAAAAATAAGGTAAAAATCCTTTAAAACAATACTAATTTAGTTTTTTAGAAATTAGATTAATAGAAAAATGTTTTTTTGAAATTATACAGCTAGAAATTAGATTCTTATATTTTATATTTCTCTAATAATATTATTATTTTATCTATCTAGTTTTTGCCAAGCATTCTTTAAAATAACCAAGTCTTTTTGTATAGAATAATCTCTAGCATAAATTAAATTTAATTTATCAGACGCGAAACTATTTTGAACGCTTTTATCAGAAGGAAATAGTATTCCAGACTTTATTTTGGGTAATTGATACTCGGTTGTTTCTTGGTTGAATTGATAACCAACAACCGTCTTTTTCCCTATTAAAACATATAGGATGTTTTTAAAAAAAAGTGACTTGTTTTTATAGTAAAAGAGCAAAATAGGACTAATCAATAAAATTAAACAAGCTGAAACGATGTCAAAAGTTCGTTTATTTCGAATATTTGATTTTGTTGCGATTGAATTAATATTCATTACATAAAGATCTCCAGCAGTATCAATAGAATTACTTCCTATCAAATACAAACTATCTGGTTGTGCAATTTTAAAATCCAAATCCAAAGAACTCATTTTTGCCATCCAATAAATGATTGATTGAGCTGTATTATCTTTTGCACAAAAGATCACCTCATCAACTTTATAAATATAAACCACTTGATCCAATTGATTTAAAGAGCCTATATAGAAATTGTTGTTTTTATTTTCAGTTGAAGAAACAAACTGAATACTTTCTATTTTTGAATTGGTTAGCTCTATAATTTCAGATACTCTTTTAGCCTCCTCTTCAGAACCAACAACAACAAATTTTTTATTTTTATTCGTCAATAATCCAAATCGATTTCCAATTGCAAAGTGTAAATAAATTCTAGAAATTAAATAATATAACGTAATCCAAATTGACCCAATTAATATATAAAGTCTTGAGAATTGCCAAATCTTGGGTAACAATGCATAAAACACCAAAATGATTAGCGTACCTATTAATGGAGCTTTTACAAATCGCATCAACTTGATTGGAGAATCATAACCTCCAACAAATAAAACACTAAGCATCCATATTGATAAATAAGCTGGTATTGAATAATTGATGATATCGACAGGGAATTCTATACTGTCCATTTTCCAATAATTCGTCATTGCAAATAAACCAACAAGCAATAACAAAACATCAACAATCGGCAAAGTTATCCTTTTAACAAAGCGAACAAGTATCGCTAAAAATGCTCTAAAATAAATCGCACAATTAATCAAAAAAGAAAACAATTTTGCATTCTTTTGAGAGAAATGCTTTTCAGCAAAAATGACCATTGCTCGATAAAAAACAAAGACATAATTCACAGAACTTTTCTTCGTGCTTTCACCTTTGTAATGGATAATTCGTGTTTCAGGAAAATAATAGTTTTTGTAACCTCCCAACTGTATTCGATAGGACAAATCAATATCTTCTCCATACATGAAAAAGGCCTCATCTAATAAACCAACTTTATCTAAAGCTTCTTTTCGCATCAACATAAATGCACCGCTCAGAATATCAATTTCGTTGGTTTCAAATTCACTTAAATTCCCTAAATGATACTGACTAAATTTTTTAGACTTCGGGAAAAGTCTAGATAACCCGAAAATTTTATAAAAAGCAACTGAGGGAGTTGGTAACCCTCTTTTTGATTCTGGTAGAAAATTCCCTTTTCCATCCAACATTCGAACTCCTAAGCCACCAGCATCAGGATGATGATCCATAAAGTCGATTACTTTTTTAAATGTATCTTCTTCAACTACTGTATCAGGATTAAGTAATAATATATATTCGCTTGAAGACAATTCAATCGCTTGATTATTTGCTTTTGAAAACCCTCTATTATCTTTATTTGCAATTAAATTTACTTCTGGAAATTTCTGAGCTACCATTTCCACTGAACCATCAATTGAATTATTGTCCACAACAAACACTTCTCCAGAAACGTTTTCCAAGGCTTTTCTTACCGAGTTTAAACATTGTTCCAAGAAGTATTCTACATTGTAGTTTACAATGATGACACTAATTTTATATTTGAATGGGTTACTCATTTATTTTATAGATTTTAGACCTTAGATACTAGACACTAGTATTAATTTTTCTAACATCTAATTTCTAGCATCTAGCTTCTAATATCTAATTTCTATTTTACAGCTATACAAGAAATTTCAATTGGAACATCTAATGGTAATTTAGCCACTTGAACTGTTTCTCTTGCTGGAGGAATATTTTTAAAATAACTACCGTAAATTTCGTTTACTACTACAAAATCATTTAAATCCTTCAAGAAAATACTGCATTTCACAACATTATCTTCATTCATTCCCTCCTCAGCTAATAAAGCAAAAATGTTTTTCAATACTTGATGCGTTGCATTTTGAATTGAATCAACTACTAAAGTTCCATCAACTGGGTTTAATGGAATTTGACCACTTACATACAACGTATTATTCGCTAAAATAGCTTGACTATATGGTCCTATTGGTGCTGGAGCTCCAGAAATTTGAACAGCTTTTTTCATTTTTTTATTTTTATTTGATAACTAATTACAGTACAGTATTTCCTGAGTTATAGTTAACTTTGTTACAAGTTTAAGAATTTTAAAGCAAATTGCATTGAAAGTATTCATTTTAGATAATTATGATTCGTTTACCTATAATCTTTCTCACTACGTTGAAAGTTTGGATGTAGAAGTCTGTGTGAAGCTAAATGATCAATTTGAACTTTCTGAAATTGAAGCGTTTGATAAAATTATACTTTCTCCTGGTCCTGGATTACCAAAGGACGCTGGTAAATTAATGGCGGTGATTCAACAATATCATTCAACAAAACAAATTTTAGGAGTTTGCCTCGGAATGCAAGCTATCGGAGCGTTTTTTGGAGAAAAATTAATCAACTTAGAAACCGTTAAACACGGCGTTCAAGAAAAAATTAATGTTCTATCTCATTCACCTATATTTAATTCGATTTCATCTCCTTTACTTGTTGGACTCTATCATAGCTGGGCTATTCAACCTTTTGAAAATAATATCAATCTTGAAATAACTTCTAAATCTGAAGCTGATGTGACCATGTCTATCCAACATAAAAAACTTCCTATCTACGGTGTGCAATTCCACCCTGAATCCATATTGACACCTGAAGGAAAAAAAATCATTCAGAATTTTATAAAGCAATAAGTTTTTTAAACTTTATTAATTACAACATTACAAATCTTTCAAAAGATATCTTCTGTTTTTTAGATTTCAGAAATAAATCAATTAATTTTTCATCTGATTTTTTTAGCTCCTCAATTTTTAAACGACACTCTTCTGATTTACATTTGAGTAAAATCTCATACAATTTCTTCTTTAGAATTGGTGGTAAAAACAATCTATATTTAGAATCAGTAGAATGAGTTGGACATGTATCAATTGTCTTAAAAGCTTTGTCGTAATCTTTTATATTAAAATAAACAGCTGCTAAATTTAATATTGATTCATCAAAAGTTGAAGACAATTTAATTACCTCTTTATATTTACTTATCGCATTTTTGTGATCTCCTAATTTCTCAAAGCAACTCCCCCAATTATTTAAAACATGAATATTATTAGGGTTTAATAAATGTGCTTTGCCAAAATAAATTTTAGCATTTTCAAAATCATTTAATGAAAAATAGGCAACACCAATAAACCAATCAATCGGCATTGAAGTTGCATCAATTTTATAAAAATCATTTTTAGCCTCTTCACCATAATAAATTACCGATTTCCAATCAGCATGGTAATGAGAATCAAAAAGATTACGTGTCAATTTCTCTCCTTGATATCTTTTTACGGTAATCAAAAGCGAAATAGGAACCAGAGCAATTGCAAAAAACATGTAAACGTATCGGATTGGTAGACTTTTTTCAACTACTTTATTTTTATGATAATCTACAATAACTAAAGATAACATCAACATTAAAAACAATTGATGTTCAATTCTTTCTAAAGGAAAATCAAAAAAAGCAATGATCATATATCCTATTAAAAAGATTAAAAGAATTAATGCATTTATACTTTCCAAAAAATTGTTTTTAATGATTTTTATTAAATAGTAAAAAGCGAATATGAAAATAGAAAGATAAAAAATCAAACCTATTATTCCACTCTCACACAAAACCCATAAAAAATCATTATGAGGTCTTTGAAAAGTTGTCAACGACCTTCTAACAAGCCAGTTGTCATAATTACTCAGTCCGTATGAAGGAATATTCAATTGCCAGTTACCGCTACCCACACCTAAAATAGGATGTTCTTTTACCATTTTTAATGAATTACCCCAAATCGATGCTCTTTCAGAAGCACTATCACTGTTGAAAAAACCTTTGAATCGATCTATATTTGAAAAAGTCAAAACTGCAAACAAAGAAAAAGACGTAATCACAACTAAAACAAATTTCTTTAAATTGAATAAATCTTTTTGTTTAAAATAAAAAATGACCCATCCTATTAATAACATTACTATACAAACGGCTAAAGAAAGAAAGACTGCTCTTGTTTGTAAAAACCAAATAAACAAAAGATTCGATAGTATAACTCCAATAACTAATACTCGAATACTTTTGAATTTTATTCCAGAAATAATTAAAAATGGTAATGTCAAAAACAAAATAGAAGATAATAAATTCTTATGACCCATTGTTGCATTTATACGATATAAAAATTCTCGAAATGGTAATTCTTCTGAATTGAGTTCTAACAGTTGTTTAACAATCATAAGTATTACTATAATTGTAAAAACAATTATCGCTTTCAATATCGTATCAAAATTCAAGATTTGATTTACCAATAAAAAAACGGTAATCAATAAAAAAACCAACTCTACACTATATTTGGAGAGCACATAAAAACTTTCTGAATCTAAAATCGAAAAATTAGTTGAAACAATCCCAACCCCTATAAAAGCTAGAAAAACAATAAAAATCTTATTTTTTAAAAATGAAAAATCAAATTTTATTTTATTAATTAAAATCCTATATGCTATTATTGATAGTAGTATTATTTCAAAAACCGTTAAAAACAATTGTCTTGAAATCAACACCGGGTCTACAATTGATTCACTATAAATAAAAGGTAATAAGCCAATTAACAAGAAAAATAAACTATCAAAGATTGTGATTTTCTTTTTAGCTGTTTCGGTGATTGTTTTTTTTTGTTTCATTAAAACGAAATATTTTTTATTTAAAATTAAAATAATTAGACTAATTTAATAATCTCCTCAAACGTATTAAATGCATGTAAACAAATTCTTAATCCCTCTCTTCCTTTTGGAACTGTTGGAGAAAAAATAGGTTTAATTCCAAAATTTGCTTTTTGTAATTTAGCTGCTAATTCTTTGGTTCTCTCTACATCTCCTATTTCTAACAATTGTATGGGAGAATGAATATCTGATGAAAAATTATACTCCTTAAATGTTTCCCTAAAGAAAGTGATTATTTCTTGTAATCTATTTCGTTGAGTTTCATTTTGATGGTACTCAATTACTTTACCAATTCGATTATAACTTTCTGGAGGTAATGCGGTTGTATAAATAAATGATCTTGAAAAATTTATCTGGTAATCAATCAATTCTTTACTCCCTAAAATAGCTGCTCCATGTGAACCGTAAGCCTTTCCAAAAGTTACCAAACGAGCAAAAACGGCTTTTTCAATTTCTTCTTGGTGAACCAAGCCTCTTCCATTTCCTCCAAAAACTCCAGCTGCATGTGCTTCGTCAACAACTAAATATGCATTGTGTTTTTGACAAACTTTAGCAATTTCTTTCAAAGGTGCGATATCGCCATCCATGGAATACAAAGATTCTATCGATACATAAATGGTCCCTGATAACTTTTCAAGTTTACGCTCTAAATCAATGACATCATTATGCTTGAAAGATATAGATTCTGCAAAACTCATTCGAATACCATCTCTTACACTGGCGTGAATGTATTCATCGTACAAAACAGTATCTCCACGCTGCGGAACACAACTAAAAAAACCAATATTCGCATCGTAACCAGAATTGTAAATTAAAGCTGATTTCGTCCCGAAAAAGTCGGCTAATTTTTGTTCTGTTGCTAAAGCTATTTTCGAAGTTCCAGAAATCAAACGAGATCCTGTACTTCCATTTTGAGAAGGATATTCTGATTCAAACTTCACTCGAGACAAACCTAAATAATCGTTTGAGAAGAAATCAACCGCTCCTTCAAACGAAGAAAGGGAACGTAATGTCCCCTCTTCTATTCTTTTATTTAGTTTGTTTTTTAGTTTTGAATCCATTTTTTATTAAACCATATAAGGCATATAAGGACATATAAGTTTTTTGTTGTTGATAGTTAAAAGTTGAAGGTTAAGATCGAAAAATTAACTATTAACTATTAACTATTAACTATTAACTATTAACTAAACCGAAGTTACTTTACGCGGTTCGAAACCTGCTTTTTTAGCTTCTTCTAATTCGATTGCTCTTTGTGCTTCTTTTACTTTTCTTGCTTCGATGATTTCATCTGGATTTGAAACTGGTTGTTCACCATCAGCAAAAGGTGCTTTCGCAATTAAACCTAAAATATCAAACATCTCTTTATCCTCATTGTATTCTGGATTTGGAGTCGTTAATAATTTATCTCCTGCGAAAATAGATCCTGCTCCAGCCATGAAACATAACGCTTGAGCTTCCATGTTCATTTTTGTTCTACCAGCTGATAAACGTACAACTGATTCAGGGAAAGCAATTCTTGTCATTGCAACCATACGAATCAATTCCCATTGTTCGATTGGTTTTTGATCTTGTAAAGGCGTTCCTTCAACAGCTACTAAAGCATTAATTGGAATTGAATCTGGAGGAGTTGGCATTTCCATGTAGCTTAACAATAAACCAACACGGTCTTCAACTGCTTCACCCATTCCGATAATTCCTCCTGAACAAACTGTTATTCCAGCTTTACGAGCGTTTTCAATAGTATTTAAACGCTCATCGTATTCTCTTGTTGAGATAATATCTTTGTAAAATTCTTTTGAAGAATCTAAATTATGATTGTATGCAAATAAACCTGCATTTTTCAAACGTTTTGCTTGATCTTCGTTCATCATACCTAACGTACAACAAACTTCCATCCCTAAATTATTTACAGCAGAAACCATTTCAACTACATTGTCGAAATCTTTGTTGTCTCTCACCTCTCTCCAAGCTGCTCCCATACATAAACGAGAAGAACCGTTTTCTTTCGCATTTTTTGCTTGCTCGATAACTGATTCAACTGTCATTAATTTATGAACGTCAACATCTGTGTTATATCTTGCTGCTTGAGGGCAATATCCGCAATCTTCAGAACAACCACCAGTCTTAATACTAATCAATGATGACATTTGAACTTCTCTTGGATTATGAAACTGTCTGTGAATTGTTGCTGCTTCAAAAACTAACTCTAAAAGGGGTTTATTGTATAACTCTAAAAGAGTTTCTTTTGTATTATATTTCGGATTAACTTTCATTCTTGTTAATTTAATTTGGTGCAAAGATAATGAAAAGGTTATTTACAGTCAATTAATTTAAAGAAATAGGTCCTAAAAGTTGAAAGCGTGATTTTTATCATTTTTTTATCGTTGAATTAAATGCACCTTTACATAAATTCATCTATTTGAAATTATTATGGCATTTATTGATTATTACAAAGTCTTAGAAATTGATAAATCAGCAACGGAAAGCGATATAAAAAAAGCGTACCGTAAATTAGCACGCAAATACCATCCAGATGTCAATCCAAACAATGAAGCGGCAAAAGTGAAATTTCAGGAAATAAATGAAGCACATGAAGTGTTGAGTGACACTGAAAAACGCAAGAAATACGACCAGTACGGAAAAGATTGGAAACATGCCGAAGAATTTGACAAACAAAAACAACAGCAACGAAGTAGTCGTGGTTATTCAACTGATGGATTTAACGACAGCGATTATTCGAGCTTTTTTGAATCGATGTTTGGAAATACAGGCAGTAGATCGTATCGTTCTGGATCGTTTAAAGGTCAAGATTTAGCCAGTGATGTTCATTTAAAAATGACAGATATACTTGAAGCTCAAAAACAAACGCTTTCAGTGAATGGAAAAAATATCCGTTTAACAATTCCAGCTGGAGTTGAAGATGGACAAACGATTAAAATCAGTGGTGTTGGTGGCGAAGGTGTAAACGGTGGACCAAAAGGTGATTTATACATTACGTTTAAAATCCAAAACGACACAACTTTCAAACGAGAAGGAAGCAATCTTCTAAAAACGATTGATTTAAACATCTACACTGCTGTTTTAGGAGGCGAAATAATGGTTGATACATTATCGAGTAAAGTGAAATTAAAAGTTGTACCAGGAACTCAAAACAATACTAAAGTTAAATTAAAGGGAAAAGGTTTACCAGTCTATAAAAAAGAAAATGAATTTGGTGATTTGGTAATTACCTATACAGTCAAAATACCAACCAATCTTACGGATAAACAAATAGAGTTATTTAAAGAACTTGCTAATTCATAATCGTATGGAAATCGAAAACTTAGTTTCATTGCATCAGTTTTATGAATTTCATGAAATTGAAAACACGTTAGTCCTCGCTTTAAATGAGCACGATTTAATTGAAATTTTTATCGTTGATGGTGAATCGTATATTCATACTGATTCAATTCATTTATTGGAAAAAATAATTCGTTTACACCACGATCTTTCTATCAATTTTGAAGGAATCGATGTGATTGTTCAGTTGATTGATAAAATTAATTCATTGCAAGAAGAATTAATGCAAATGAAAAAAAAATTGGAAGGGATTGAAAAATAAATTAAAATAGTAGACTTTATTTCAATTAAAAACAAAATCCTGTACTAATTGGTTCAGGATTTTGTTTTTAATAAAATTATTTAATGACTTTTCTTGTAGTCAAATAGGTCTTATTTTTAATGGTTACAAAATATTGACCAGATGACAAATCGCCTAAATCTAATACGATTAAGCTTTCATTGAATTTCTGATTAAGAATTACCTTACCAGTAATGTCCGTTAAAACAACTTCAGTAGCTTGGTCATTCTCAAGAGAAATTGTCAAATTATTCTCAAATGGATTTGGATAAATTGAAATGATATCATCTTCTATTTTTCCTATACCTGATAAACTTTTATCGACATAAATTTGATCATAAGCTTTTAAAAATTGACCTATAGATTTATTAGGACAATATAACTGAAGCACTAATGTATATACTCCAGAAATTGAATCTATCTCATATACTTCTGTTATTGTTGCAGTTGAATTACCAGAAACAACATTCCAAGTTACATTGATAAAATCATTTGGTAAAATGCTGTAATTACTAATATATACAGAATCTATTGCAGAATAATTGATAACACAATTAGAAATTGCAGCAGTGTAAACACTATCAACAATCGTAGAATCTGAATATGTTGAATTAGTAAAAACAGTATTCGGTGAAGCTATTACAAAAGGGATAGAAAGTGTATCTCCAACAGCATCTGTAACAGTAACTGAATAATACCCTTGACATAGATTTGAAACGGTATTATTTATTGAGCCATTTGAATACAAATAGGTATATGGCGCTGTACCTCCAGAAATGATAGACGTGGCACTTCCATCACAAATTCCGTCTTGGGAAGTATTGTTTGAGATTATATAACCAGATAAATTTAAATAATCGACAACTTGAAATACATTTGATAATGTTAAAACTCCATCAACATTATTAAAAATACTGACATCATAGATTCCAATATTTGCATTTTGAGGTATTGAAATATTTGCAATCAAACTTGTAGAACTTGTTACATTAATTGAATTAACAATTATTGTTCCGCTTGCTTGATTAAATCCAAAATCAACTAACGTTCCACTTCCCTGATCAAAATGGGTATTATTTCCTGTAATTGTTACATCTAAGGTTTCTCCTGCATTACCCGAATTTGGTGAAACTGAAACCAAAGTAGGAGGTGTAATTCCATTTACTTGAAATCCATTATATGCGATATAGCCATCAACGTTGTTATAAATATAAACATTATAACTTCCTGTATATGTATTACTTGGAATTGTAATATTCGCGATCAGCGATGTTGAACTTGTCGCATTAATTGAATTTACAACCATAGTACTGCTTCCTTGATTAAATCCGAAATCAACCGTTGTTCCACTACCCTGATCAAAATGTGTATTATTTCCTGTAATTGTTACATTCAAGGTTTCACCAGCATTACCATTATTGGGAGAAACTGAAACTAAACTTTGGGAAAATGTAACAATTGGCAAAAATGCCAAAATAAAACTTGCGATTAATCTTTTCATGGTTAATTCAGATTATAATATATACCTCAAAACTAATGTTTTTTTTCTTTGCTTCAAAAGTACTGCCCAATTATTTTTGGATTATCTTATACTTTCAGATTCAACAAATCAATTTTGAAATAATCGATGTGATTGTTCAATAGATTGATAAAATTAATTCGTTGCAAGAAAAATCAATAGAAATGAAAAAGAGATTGGAAGGGATTCATGGGTAAAGTGTTTTTGTTTGGTTTCTGAAGTGATATAAGTTGAAATTTAACGAAGCTATGTAATTGCTTCGCTGTGGATGTTTTATTTAGATTTTCGCTACAAATTTAAGATTATGTTAGAGCAGGATTGCAAATCCAGCTCAGCGGGTATGGACTTCTAATTTCCACTAATGACCGAGCTAAACGTTCGTTTTAATGACGGTTTAGCGTGGATTAGTGGATGTTTTTTTTAAAGTTCTTCGCTACAAATTTAAGTTCTCAGTTAGAGCAGCATTGCAAATGCAGCTCAGCGGGAAATATAATTTATCATTTAGCGAAGAATTGTTGCTATTTTTTATCATTTAATAGTAATTCTCCCTGATCAATATAATTTTCTTTGAATTTATAATAATAATGACCTCCAATAACAAATTTATAATCATCAAATGCATTTAAACATATAGAAGCTTTTTGAGTTTCATTTTTATATTTAAAGTTTATTTCAGCATTTTTCATCCCATCATCAAAGATGGAAATATTAACTATTTCACAATCTACAATTATTAGTTTTGAATTATCATTGTATAAAATTAACTCTTGTGTTAAAACAATAGTTATTACAATTAAAAATAAGATTAATACAACAATATGTTTTTTAAAGAAATCTAACATTTTTATTTTTATTTAAATATAGCATCAAGTAACTTCGATGAGAAAATTTTTGAAGATATTGAAAGAGGTCCATTTATTACGGGGGAAAGTTGGGGTGCAAATTTATCAAGAGCTGCTCCAACAGGATAAGATTTACTAGCGTATTTACCAACCCAACCTTGGCTACTAAAAGTATACTTTAAACCTGTATCTAATGCCGCTCTGTAAAAAGTTTTATTAATCCCTACGACATTATATTGTTTCTCAAATGGTCTGACATCTATTGCGCCTCCAAAAACTGCTGAATATCCAGGAGTTAGAAATCCACTACCTAGATTATCTATTAAATCATATTTTTTATATCCTTTTGCAGCGACTTGAGCAGTTGCATCTATTGCTGTTCTTGTTAACGAAGTTGTTAAATATTGAGTAGATAATTTTGATGTCATTGATCCAAATGTCATAAATCCAGATGCTTCAAAATTTAAAGGGAGAGTCATTATTTGAAAATATGCCATTGCCCCATTATCTACCATTGAGTTAAATTGATTAAAATACGCTGCTCTACATTCTTGATCAGAATAACCTTCATCAATCGGCATTCCTTGTTGAGTTACCTGTTGTCCATTAGCATCTGGTGTTGTATAATCCCAATTACCATTTTCTCCAAGTTGAACCCACATAGCTTCACCATTTTGATCTTTATTTGCAGATCTAAATTTTTTACCAGGTTTGGCATATTCTGTATATCCTTCAGGTAAATCTTCGGGTGATTTTACATTCTTGTCAAACTTCCAACTTGTGGTTGAACCATCTGCACTCTTTTTCCCTATCCAATCATTAGCAACATTCCCCAAAACATCATTTTTTGAAATCGGATTATTATCCATACTGCTATAAGGCGACTGCCATGGTTGGAAAACAGGGTCAATACTCAACCATCTTCCAATTCTTGGATCTAACATTCTAAACTCAGTAGTATAGCTGTTTCCGTTGCCTTTGATTTCATCATCTTTCTCAGAGCCTTGGTAGCCATAACGGTACTCTAAATTTAGACCACTCCTTCCAACCATTCTACATCAACTTCAATTTCACTCCCTTATTCACAATATTCAATTTCAATGAGAAACGAATGTTTGATGAATAATTTTTGAATAACGTAGATTCGTTTTGACTTTGGTATAATGGGAAATAAACGCCGAATACTTTGCTGATTCTGAAACCAACACCTGTATTGAAAACACCATAAACCACTCCGTTTACGTTAAATGCTCCAGCATCGGCAAAAACACCTAAACCTTTGATTTTAATAGGTAAGTCTAAATATACATTTCCAGAAGTCAACCAGTTATTTGTTGTTCCATACCACGAATTACTTTTGAAACCTCCTAAATTTTCCATTCGTTGACTGCCCCATAATCCTGTTGTTTCATTTCTTCCCATGAAATATTCTTCGTAAAACACATCTTGAAATCCTGATGTTCCTGATAAAGAATAACTATATCTGTATGGTAAACCATAAGCGTCCGCCTTGTAATTGTATATTTTACCAAAGAATGCTCTAAATTCAATCCATCTAGTCATCTTGTTTTTCATATAACGGTAGCTATAACTTCCCTCAACAGAAGCTCTTGAAACGTTGTTTTTTGATTCAATTTCTTGTAAGAAATCATTTCTTAAATTGAATTTAAATTCATGATCTGGTTTTGAATACGTTAAACCATACTTGATAAATCCACCTGCATCAGAAGTTGTAACACTTCCATTCAAGTGTTGTGTATAGGAACCTTGAACTAATACATTTTGAGTTAATGGAGTTGCTTTTTTTCTATTTCCAATTTTAATATTCAAGTATGGGGATGCATTTACAAAACTTGCATTCTTTCCTTCTCCAAATGATTTTAAAGATATTCCTAAACGTGCAATCTTAATAGCTGATTTCGGTAAAAATGAATAACTCAATTCAGAAATTCCTGAAAGATTTTGTCTACCTGAAGAATACATTGGTGCTACTAAATATTGGAATTTTTTAAATGGAATTCCGTTGTTGTGTAATACCAATCCAACCATAAATTGATCGTACGCATTACCAGCTATCATAGGCGTCCAAAAAACATTTGTTTTAGAAGTTGTTTGATCACCAATTAAAAATTCAAATTTCAATGGTTCAAATTTGTTAAACAATTGACTTTTTTTCCAGGTGTTATTCGTTCTTGAAATTTCTGGAATGTTTTTATCTGAATCAATTCTTACTTCATCAATTGAAGTTGATTTGAAATGAACTGTTCTATAATTTTCTCCTGGTTCAGCGTATGTTTTTTCAACTAACACACCTTTTTCATATGCAGAAACTTCAATTGGTCCATTTACTTGACCTTTGTTTTTCACTTTTACATCCGTTCCGTTTTCTACTTTCTTCACGTTCACAATTTTGTAATCGATGTGATTTGTCGTTTGAATTAAATCATCGAATAACCATGATAAATCTTTCCCTGAAGTTTTCTCGAAAGAAGCTCTCATGTCCTCAGGTTGCGGATGTTTAAATTTCCATTCTTCAAAGTAAGCATGTTGACATTTACCAAATAATTCTTCACCTAAATAATCTTTCAAGTAAAACATCACCAATCCCGTTTTCATGTACATGATCGAACCATAGTTTGCTCCTGTAAAATTAGCTGAGTGCGTTTCAATTGGCTGATCTTCTCCCATTACGGCTGTAAAACGGTAAGAAATATCACTTAAATCATGATGATCTAAATTGTCTAAATGAAATTTTCCGTTCAAAATCATATCCGAAAAACGCGTATTATTTGGGTATTTCGTTTGAACATATCTTACTTCATTCAAAGTATTCATTCCTTCATCCATCCAACCGTGTACACGCTCGTTTGAACCTAAAATTCCATAAAACCAGTTATGCCCAACTTCGTGCACAATCACTACTTCTAATTCTTCTTTGTTACTTGTGTTTCCAATCACCGTAATTGTTGGATATTCCATTCCTCCACCCGCACTGATTGTTCCATCAACAGCAGTTACATTGTTGTAAGGATAATCGCCATTCCATAACGAATAGTAATATGTTCCATCGTTGATGTATTCAATCGCATTTTTCCAAACTTCTGCATTTCTCGGCGTAAACATTGCCCAAGAAGTCACTTTTCGTTTTGATGCAGGCAATTCAACTTCTCCTTTTAATACTTCATATCTTTTATCCGCAAACCAAGCAAAATCGTGCACTTTTGACTGCGTATAACGAACCGTTTTGTATTCTGTTGAAGAAGCTGGGAAATTCATATTTGCTTTTCTTCCTTCATTTAATTCTCCATTTTCAAATTTCAATCGTGTTTTTAAAGCCAAATCAGTTAAGAAATCAATTTCTGAAGGTGTTTGACAATCGCCTGTTGCTCCTAACACATAATTCTTTGGCAACGTAATACTCACATCAAACGATCCGTATTCCGAATAAAACTCTCCTTGATTCAAGTATGGAATTGGATTCCAACCATTTTTATCATAAACAGCTGGTTTAGGATACCATTGCGTAATTTGATAAGACTGTCCAACGTGACCTAAACGAGAAATTTCTCCTGTAGGGATTTTCACATTGAATGGCGTTGAGACTTTTAAACGTTGACCAGGCAATAAGGGTGCTTTCAAAATCAATTTACAAATGTCGATGTTCTTTGGATCAAATTCCCATTGAACTGTTTCTCCATTCACTTTAAAATCCAAACCTGAAATATTTCCTTTTAAACTATCATCACCATATTTCAACAAGGTTTCTCCTGAATTCCACTGTTGCTTTCCTAAAGCTGTTTTTTCATTTTTATAAGCGTTTGGCCATAAATGAATGTACAAGAAATCCAATTGATTCGGTGAATTATTGATGTATTCAAATTCTTCAAAAGCAGTTAATTCATGTTTTGAATCGTCTAATTTTACTTCAATTTTATAATTCACTTCCTGTTGCCAGTAGCTTTGAGAAGTAGCCGAAAATGCGATGAAAGAAATCAGTGTTAAAAAGAATAGGTTCTTCATAATTTTTTAATTGATAATTGAATGACAAATATGCAAAAAAGTTACAAGCTGAAGTGTTTTATCTACACAACAGGCTGTAACTTATTAATGAATGGTTTATATTAATGTTTTGCGTCTTCCGCTTCTTTTGGATCTTCTGGTATGATCTTAACCGGATTTTTAACTTTTTGAATGTTATCTAAAAAGTCTTCCAATTGAGAAATAGACAATTGTTTTGCAATGATTTTTTTGTCTTTATCCAAAACAAAAACTCTTGGAGTTGTGACTACATCGTAATAATCATCATACTTAATAGATTCTACTGTTGTGTATTTTGGTATTATCTCATTTGCATTTTTTCCAGCTATTCTAATAATGGATTCTGTCAATGCTACATTTGTAAATGTTATATGGTTTTCTCTAATGAACTTTTTCCATAGAGGATAATCTTCCCCTACAGCAGCTGTTACTGCAAAAACCTCTACATTTCTAGCTTTTAATTTTTGTTCGTATAACTTTTGAAGTTTCGGAGTTGTCACTTTACAATGTCCACAATTTGGAGACCAGAAATACAATACTGTGTATTCACTTTTTAAGCTATAAAAGTCTTTCCATACCTTTTCAGTTGTATCCAATAATGAGATATTTGCTGGTTTAGAACCAATCACAAGGTTTTTCTGAACATTGACTTTCCCACAGAAATCATCAATTTTATCTTGTTTCAACCAAAATGCTGCATTTTTTCCATCACTTGTTTTTGAACAAATATATTTCTCCCCTAATTTGATCCAAACTTTATCCATCCCCATGATTTTGTTTTTCTCAAAACTGGTCATTAAGGAGGTAACTGTTAATTCATATACACTTGATTTTGGATTCAATTTATCGATCAATTCATAGGCATATTTCAATATAGTATCAGGCTGCTGAATTAACATTGTTTTACCAAAATAGGTCTCTAATTTATTGTGATACAATGGTGTTGTTGTAATTCGATCGTCTTTCAAATTAAAATTATCGAAAAAATGAGATCTGTAATATCGGTATTGAAAAGTTGAATCTGTAATTTTTCCATTTTGATCTTTCGGTGCATCTGGAATTTTAATATCGATTGACATACTCACAATTAAAGCAACAACTGTATTTGGATATTTCGCAATTAATTCATTTTGATACACCAAAACTTCATCCGAAATTTGCTGTGCTTTTTTCGCTAACTCTTTGTATTGATCACTATTGACGTCGGTAATTTTCTTTTGTTCATCTGATATCGCAGTTGATTCTTTTCTTTTAGACGTCAAATACGCCATATAATCAATAAACAATTGGTTTTCTGCCGATTTTTTAACTTTCATATTCGTAAAATATTCCGGTCCAAAAGTCTCAATATCGACTTCTTCATTATTGTATACAAACTCAAAATACTTCTGACCAGGAAGTAAAACAGCTAACAAACCTGGTTTTTGTTTTTTACCATCAAAAACAACGATTCCACCTTTAATATTTGCTGTATCAGCATAATACAATTTATTTCCTGTGTATTTCACTAAATGAATTACGGTATCTTTTTGTCCAACGATATTGAATTTTATTTTTTGTCCAAATAAACTTCCAATCGATAGTAAAACGGCTATTAAAACTATATTTTTCATGTAATTCTGTTAATATTTGATAATGTATGTTTATTAAAATAAGCTGTCAAAATAAATTAATGACAGCTTTCAATATTATTGTTTCATTTGCTCTTCTTCTTCTGGATCTGGAGGAAATAATTTAGGTGCATTTTTTACTTTTTGCATTGTATCTAAGAAATCTTCCAATTGCGAAATTGATAATTGTTTCGCTACTATTTTTTTATCCTTGTCCAAAACAAATACTCTTGGCGTAGAGAAAATGTCATATGTTTTAGAGAAATTCAAAGCTTCTAGTGAAGTGTATTTTGGAACAAACTGACGCGCATCTTCCGTTGCTTCTTTGAATAATTTCTCAGTCAAACCAACATTGATAAACGTTAAATGATTGTCTTTGATGAATTTTTTCCATAACTCAAAATCACCACCAACTGCTTTTGCAACTGAGAAAATCTCTACATTTCGAGCTTTCAATTTCTCTTCATACAAACGTTGTAATTTTGGTGTCGTTTTTTTACAATGTCCGCATTCTGGATCCCAGAAATACAACACAGTATATTCAGCTTTAATACTGTAAAAATCTAACCATTTAGCGTCTGTAGTATCCCTTAAACTAATATTCGGAGGAACAACACCTAACACTAAGTTTTTCTGAACCTCTACTTTTTCACATAAATCTTTCAATTTATCTTCCGGCATCCAAAAAGCTGGGGATTTACCTTCTGAGTTAGTCATACAATAATAACGTTGTCCCATTCGATTGAAAACCTTGTCCATTCCCATGATTTTACTCTTCTCATACGTTGAAGTAATCCAAGTCACGCAAAATTCAAACGTTTTTGTTTTTTGGTCTAAACGGTCGCAAAAATCAAATGCATATTTAATAATCGTATCCCAATGTTGAACCATCATTGTTTTACCAAAATAAGTTTCGATTTTATTTTGAAAAATTGGAGAATTCACTAATCTTTCATCTTTTAAATCAACATTATCGAAGAAGTGATCTCTGTAATAATGGTATTGAAATAATGAATCTGTTATTTTTCCATCTTTATCTTTTGGAGCATCAGGAATATGAATTTCCATTGACATTTTTACAATTTTAGAAACTAATTTTTCCTTATTCGCTGCAATTAAATCTAATTGATATTTTTCAACTTCATCAGAAATAGTCTTTAATTTAGCTGTTAATGTTTTGTATTCGGTACTTTTATCATCTTTAATTTTTGCACGCTCATCAGTTATCTTTCCTGATTCTGTTCTCTTCAGAATTAAGTAATTCATATAATCAACAAACACTTTATTTTCTTCCGATTTTTTAACCTTCATCGTTTTAATAAAGTCTGGTCCTTCAGTTTCAATATTGATATCTTCATTGTTGTAAATGAATTCGAAATATTTTTGACCAGGTAATAAAACCGCTAAAATTCCAGGTTTTTGTTTTTTTCCATCAAATTCAACAATTCCACCTTTGATATTAGCCGTGTCAGCATAATAAAGATTTTTACCATAATAGCGTACTAGATGAATTGTCGTATCTTTTTGACCCACGACTTTGAATTTCATTTTTTGACCAAACGAAATTGTCGAACAGAAAAGGATTGAGAATAATAGTAACTTTTGCATGTGTATCTCTTAATTATTATTTGAAATTAATCTAATGACGTACCAAAGTTAAAAAACAAATCTTTTTTAACATTTCTTTAACGAATTAATATTGCTTAAAAATTTCTTTTTTAGCGCTTCTGAAACTTGCAAAAGCAAATAATCCATATGAAATAGCCAATACAACAATACTTTGCCAAGTTAACCCTTTATCAATATACAAGCCTCCTTCATCAAACATTTTATCTAAAAAGAATTTAAAACCGAAGAAAATCAACACACCAATTCCAGCAACATATCCAAATATTTTTACGAAATAAAGAAAGAATGCTTTGATTAATTCTGAAGGATGGTATCCCATTCTCATCAAGGTTCTAACTTCATATAAATTTCTAGACATCAACAATTGCATGTATTGAATTAAAACCAATCCTGAAACAAAAACGGCGATAATTGAAACTCCAAGCACCACTAGAATCAATGTTCCAACCACACTTTTTAATCTACCAATCATCATTTGTGAATTTTTAGATTCTAATCCCCTTTTCGTTAATAAATCTTCCACTAAACCAAACTGACTTTCTTCTCCTGAAATCATGATTTGAGTGATTTTTTGATCTGAACCGTCAGAATACATATCATTTCCATATTTCATAAATGATTCTGGAACTAACAGTGAACTCACTTCATTTGTAAAACCAATAATTTTAGCATCCACTCGTTCTTCAATTTGTTTTTCACTGTTCCATAATTTAAATTTAAACTTTATTCCCATAGCCAAATCATCTGAAACTTGAGGGATTCCGCTCGCACTCATGAATGTATTTAACATCACTAAAAACTCTCGAGGCATAATGATTGGAACAAATTGATCTCCTTTCGACCAATGCCATTTCGTAGTTTTCACATCTAAGAAATCTTCATCAACCGTTTGAATAAATACATCCGTTCTAAAATAAGGAACCATAGGATCATCCGTTTGAAAAGAAACATCGAAATTGTTACTGATTACTGGTTTCACATCTTTAATGAAAGGCTCAGCTATCATGTTTTTGATTTCATTCTTAGAAAAATCCGTTTTTGTTAAATTCAAACTACTTGAATTTGTTACTTTTTTCTGAACGATGATCGTATTTGGACCTAAAATATCAGCTCCTTTTCCGAACTCATTTACTTTTATCAAATAATGGATTGACGTTATCAAAAACGTAATTCCCATAAAAGCACCAACCATCGCAATCACCAATTGCTTTCTGTCTTGGTTTTTGAATAATAATTTATTTAACATGGCTTAGAGTTTTAATTCTTGATCATATTGATAACCGTGACTATCGCCTAACGTAGTCAAAACGAAACCTGCATTTTGTTCAGCACATCGTTTATCGATTAATCCCATACATTTTTTTGCATTTACCTCATCCAAATGAGAATAAGGTTCATCCATAATCAACCACTGAAAAGGCTGGCAAAGTGAACGGACAATTGCTAAACGTTGTTGCTGCCCCATCGACAACAAACCACATCTTTGCTCCCATTTATTATCGATTTCCAATAATTCTAACATTTGTTTTAATTCCGTTTCAGAATAAACGTTTTTCAATTTATTTTTCAGAATTAAATTTTCAGCAACCGTTAAATTTGGAAACAACTGTAAATCTTGATAAACAACTGATATTTTCTCTTGACGAATCGTTGTCCATTCATCTGGCGAGAAGGATTTTATATCTTTTCCATCGTAAGTCAATACTCCATCGTAATCTCTTCGAAGACCAATCGTTGTCATAGTAAACGTTGATTTTCCTTTACCACTTGAAGCATTCAACAAAATATGTTTTCCTTGCTCCAATTCAATGTAATTTCCCCAAATACTTTCTGATCCATGTTGAATCGAAGCTAAAGGAACCGGCATGATATGATCGAGAATAATTTTCATAATTTCACTGTTTAGATGGTGTATTTCAAGAATCGTTCCAAATTGTAAATAATTTACAGTTGAAAGTTAATAGTGTTTATTTTGAAATAAAACCTCCACCTTTGAAGGGGGATTGAGGGGGATGATTATTGTGAATTTAAATTTGTATTATCTCTCCTCGGGGAGGAAAATTCTAACTTTCTTAATCACTAGTCAAAAGGAGAGGATGTTTTACTTCCTCCCTTGAGGGAGGATTGAGGAGCGTGATAACCGCGAATTCAATTCTGTGTAGGCTCAATTCGGAATTTAGATAATCGTTGTCACCTCCCTTAGTCCCTCCTCAAGGAGGGAAAAATTAATCCCACTATCTTCTCCACCTCATCAAAATCAATCCAAACAGCATCTGGATGTCTTCTAAACCAAGTAAGTTGACGTTTGGCGTATCTTCTTGTGTTTTGTTTGATTAATTCGATGGCTCTTTCTAATGTTATTTCATTATCTAAATATTGAAAAATTTCAGAATAACCAACGGTATTCATTGATTGAAGATGTCTAAGATGTTGTACTGATTTAACTTCTTCGATTAAACCGTTTTCTATCATCAAATCTACTCTTCGATTGATACGATCATATAACTTTTCACGTTCATGATTGATCACAAAACGTTGAACTTCAAAAAATGGTGGAATTGGTTTATTTGTTCGTTGACTTGAAAAAGTTTTTCCTGTAAGACGAATCACTTCGATTGCTCTTATAATTCGCATTGGATTACCTTTGTCGACTTCATTGAAATAATCTAAATCCTTTTCTTTTAATTCATCTAAAAGTGGATCTAAACCATTCGTTTCAAATTCAGTTGTGATTTCAGCTTTTAATTCATCCGATTTCGGAATTGGATCTAATCCTATACAAACTGCATCGATAAACATTCCTGATCCACCAACCATTATGATTGTTTCACGATTTTCAAATTCTGATGTTAAAATCTCTAATGCTTCTTTTGCGTATCTGGCAGAAGAAACTTCATCTTCCAACGAATGTGAGTCGATGAAATAATGCTTAACACCATCTTGTTCTTCAATTGAAGGTTTAGCGGTTCCAATAATGACTTCTTTGTAAAACTGTCTTGAATCAGCTGATAAAATGACCGTGTCTAACTTTTTTGCCAATGCAATTCCTAAAGCTGTTTTTCCACTTGCTGTTGGACCTTGAATGACTATTAGTTTTTTGTTGGACATTTTAATAGAAGCTAGATATTAGAAACTAGACAATAGAATTAATTATAGATAGATGCCCACATCAAATAACGGCTGTAAATTTCTCTTACATATCTAGTTGTGATAACACCATGCATTGCACCACTTTCAACAACTGGATCTCTGTAAAACTCTCTTTTCGATAAATTCAATGCCATTTCTTCCACGTTTTCATCCCAAACTAATGGATTTTTACCGTGTTTCTCAGCTAAACGTTGAGCATCTTCAATGTGTGAA
>Ga0315909_10000502_pt1 | contig 52584 bp, 31 predicted proteins | sample LakEriMetagenome_11_FD_203527 | JGI IMG/M metagenome (GOLD analysis project Ga0315909, IMG submission 203527) | Freshwater fungal communities from buoy surface, Lake Erie, Ohio, United States - Buoy 2 MA125 | ecosystem: Environmental > Aquatic > Freshwater > Lake | place: USA: Lake Erie, Ohio... | reverse complement strand
CTTGCTGGCCTGACCCTTGCTGGCCTGACCCTTGCTGGCCTGACCCTTGCTGGCCTGACCCTTGCTGGCCTGACCCTTGCTGGCCTGACCCTTGCTGGCCTGACCCTTGCTGGCCTGACCCTTGCTGATCCGACCCTTGCTGGCCTGACCCTTGCTGATCCGACCCTTGCTGATCCGACCCTTGCTGACCTGACCCTTGCTGATCCGACCCTTGCTGACCTGACCCTTGCTGACCTGACCCTTGCTGACCTGACCCTTGCTGATCCGACCCTTGCTGATCCGACCCTTGCTGACCTGACCCTTGCTGACCTGACCCTTGCTGACCTGACCCTTGCTGACCTGACCCTTGCTGACCTGACCCTTGCTGACCTGATCCTTGCTGACCTGATCCTTGCTGACCTGACCCTTGCTGACCTGACTCTTGCTGGCCTGACCCTTGCTGGCCTGACCCTTGCTGGCCTGACCCTTGCTGGCCTGACCCTTGCTGGCCTGACCCTTGCTGGCCTGACCCTTGCTGGCCTGACCCTTGCTGATCCGACCCTTGCTGACCCGATCCTTGCTGGCCTGATCCTTGCTGGCCTGATCCTTGCTGGCCTGATCCTTGCTGGCCTGACCCTTGCTGGCCTGACCCTTGCTGACCCGATCCTTGCTGACCCGATCCTTGCTGGCCTGATCCTTGCTGCTCTGCACTCGCAGTCTCGGACCGTTTGTGGTCCAGAATCCGCTCCATGGCGGTGCCATCGTTCGTACCGTCAGCCGCAACCGGCGGCTGTTCTGAACTCGACGAGGAGTCGCCACTGCCTCGCTGCGATGTCCCGCCGCCGGAACTCGAAGATGTCTGCTGTCGTCCTTGTCCCGGCTGACTCCCTGAGCCCTTGCCAGCCGCGTCACTGCCACTCCCGGACGGACGGTCCTGCTGATCCGAACCGCCTCCCCCTGACTTGCTTCCCGGCTTGCTGCCCCCCTCTCGAGCGCCGGCACCCTGCGTGCCCGTTCCGCCTTCACCGGAAGAGTCACCGCCGCCCCCCTGCGACGAGTCGGTCTGCGGCTGCTGCGTACCCGGCTGGTTGCCGGCCTGCCCCTGGTCACCGCTCCTGGCCTGCTGGCCATCGGCGCTGCCGGACTGGCTTCCCGGCTGCGGTTCACCCGTACGCGGATCCTTCGGCTGCGTGTCGCCGCCGCCCCCCTGCTGGGCGGACGGATTCGCTGCCGGTGAGCCCTGGCCTGCGGGGCTCCCTGGCTGCTGCGGTTTCGTCGGCTGATCGCTGGCCGTATCGGGCCGCGCCTTCTCGGCAGAGCCGCCGCCGGTGCCGTCTGCAGGCTGCGCCTGTCCGCCCTGGCCGTCGTTCGTGTCCGGTGTCCGCGGGTCCGAACCGGTGGCCTGGCCGGCGTCTGACGCCGGCGGTTTGTCGCCCGCCGCGCCCCCATCGGTGGTGGATGGATCGTTCGCGCCCGGCGCATTGCGATCCGCCTGGCGGGCAGCGGGCGGAGACTGCCGCGGCTCAGGCCGCGGCGGCGCGGCGGCGTCGATCTTCAACGCCCGCCACTCGGACACGGACCGGTTCGGCTGCTCCGGACGGTTGTCGATCGCGAACGCCCGATACTCCAGCACGCTGCCCGACGCGGCGCCCACCTGCTCGGGAATGATCGTCGTCCCCCCGCCGAAGACATCCCGCATGGTGCCGCGAAACAGCCCCCTCTCCGTGATCGCGGTCGATCCCTTGAGCCGCGTCTCGATGCCGACGATGGTCAGGCCGAAGTCGGCGTCGACCGCCCGCACGCGGATGCCGACGGGCGCGGCCGGGGGCACGGTCACGACCGGCTCCTGAGGTTCCACGATCGCCACCTCGGGCGCCAAATCGGGCAGGACCTCGATCCGGTGCTCGAGGCTCTCGGTGATGGTTTCCTCGCGCTGGGTCGCGGACGCGGCCCGCGGCTGCAGCATGAGCCGGTAGGTGGCGTGCTCGGGGCCTGTGCGATCACGGTTGAAGCGCAGCACGAAACTGCCCGTCGCCCGGGCGAGATCCTGGACACTGGTCCGCATGCGCAGGGCGTCCTTGCCGTCGCAGTCGAGATCGACCCAGGCGCCATCGAGCGGCCGGTTGCTTTCGGCGACGATCGTCACGCGGGTTCCCTCGACACCCCGCAGGTCTCCCTGCCAGGCCACCGTTTCGTCCTCGAGGAGCGTGTAGTCGGGATAGTCGTACCGGACCTCGCGGACGAGCAGCGAGGGTGCGTCGACGACCGCGATCCGCAGCGGGGAGGTACGGGCGTCACCGGCGACGATGACGAGCTCAACGGACCGATCGAGGCCGCGGGCCGAATCGGGCAGCACGGCGACGTGCCGGCCATCCGCCCCGATGGTCGTCAGGTCGGCACGCCAGGCCGCGGCCGCCGGATCTGCCGCGCCGTCGTCCGCGAGCGGCGTGACCAGGATCGTCGGCCGCTCGTCCCGCGCGAGGCCCCGGATGGCGACCGAGAGCACGAGCTGGCGGCCGCGGACGAGCGTTGCCGCGCCGTCGATCACCGGCAGGGTCCGGGCGGCATCGTTCGCCGCCTGGCGGGCGGCATCCGCGCCGGCCGCCGGCTGCTCCCCCGGTGACCGCCACGTCAGCCGCGGCTGCTCCACCTGCACGCGGGCCGGCGCCGCGAAGCCGGCCCACGGGGCGAACAACCGCGCCGCGGTGACGAGCAAGCTCTTCGGTGCCGTGACCTCATAGACGCAGGCGAGGGCCACGAGCAGGGCGAGGCCGATGGCGCACCGCAGGGCGGGAGTGCGGTCGATCACCCCTTCCACCGGCACGTGCGACAGGCCGGTCGCAGCCCGGCGCTCGAGCGACCGCATGACCCGCGAATGGACCCCGTCGGGCCGCGCCTTGACGAGCACGGCGTTGACGAGGTCGTTGTGGAATTCGGGATGGTCCTGCTCGATCGCACGGGCCGCGTAGACGAGGTTCACCCGGTACACGGCCAGCGGCAGCAGCCAGCGGACGGAGGCGGCGAGGCCGGCGATCGCGGCGGTCGCCAGCCATGCCCAGCGGGCCCATGCGGGGAGGCCGCCGGGCACCAGCCAGTGTTCGAGCAGGACACCGATCGCCAGCCAGATCAGCACGGCGACCGCGGCGGCGAGAAAGAAGGTCGTCAGGGCGACACCCTTGAAGTCCGCACTCGCCGCCGCCAGGCGGGTGGCGAGGTAGCGATCGGACTTGCTGTCGTGCTCGTTCGTTTCGCTCCACGTGGCGACCGCGAGGGGATCGTCGCCGCGGCGTTCGGATTCCAGTGCCGTAGCCATCGACATGCTCCCTGCCGCGGCCGGACGTCGGATCGACCTGACCCGGCCGCAGAAACACCTGTCCTTGAAGTATATCGGCAGAACACCCCCTCCGCCTCGTTCCGGGGTTGTCGGGCGGCCGCACCTGCCGGCCACAATCCCCACTTGGAAAAGGGGGCCGTTTCCCCGATGCTGCGCGGTGCGACCCGGCCGGTTCGCCGCTCCGGCGCGCCGCAGGCCCAGGAACGTTCGTGGCATGGCGATTCTTCCCGACGCCGAGACCTTTCGCCGACTGGTGGACGGTTCGTCGCGCGGCGTCCTGCCGGCCGTGGGCCGGCTGGCGCTCGGCGGCCTGGCCGTGCCCTACGGGCTGGCCGTCGCCGCCCGGAACGCCGCCTACGACCGAGGCTGCCTGCGCACCGTCGCCGCGGCCGTGCCGGTGGTGTCGGTGGGCAACCTGACGCTCGGCGGCACCGGCAAGACGCCCCTCGTCGCCTGGATCGCCGCCCGGCTCGTCGCCGCGGGGCGGCGTCCGGCGATCGTCAGTCGCGGCTACGCTGCCCGGCCGGGCGAGACGAGCGACGAAGCGGCGGAACTCGCCGTCCTGCTGCCGGGTGTGATGCACGAGGCTGACCGCGATCGTCCGGCGGCTGCAGCGCGAGGTGTTGCCCGTGGCGCCGACGTCGTCGTGCTCGACGACGGGTTTCAGCATCGGCGGCTCCGTCGCGACCTCGACATCGTCGCCATCGATGCCAGCGACCCGTTCGGGTGCGATCGGCTCTTTCCGCGCGGGCTGCTGCGCGAGCCGATCGGCGGGCTGGCACGCGCGGGCGGCTTCGTCCTCACCCGCGCCGATGCAGTCGACGCAGCACGCCGACGGCAGATCCGCGCGACGGTGGAGGGGATTCGCGCGGCGCCGTGGGCGGAGGCGGTGCATCGGCCGGCCCGCCTCCGGCTCTTCTCCGGTCCGACGCGGCCGCTCGACGACCTGCATGGCAGGCGCCTTTTCGCCTTCGCCGGCATCGGCAACCCGGCCGCCTTTCGCCGCACGCTCGGCACGCTCGCGACGTCGATCGGCGGCTGCCGCTGGTTCGCCGACCACCACGCGTACGCGGAGTCCGATCTGGAGGAGGTCGCGGCGGCGGCACGCGCCGCGGGCTGCGACCTGCTCGTGACCACGCTCAAGGACCTCGTCAAAATCGGGCGCGACGACGTGGCGGGGACGCCCCTCGTGGCCCTGGAGATCGCGGTCCAGATGACCTGCGGTGGCGACGCGCTGGGCGCCGCGATCGATCGTGCCGTCGAGGTCGCCCGATGATGCCGTCGGCCCGTCGCCGCTTCATGCTCGCCGATCCCTGCCTCGTGGCGGCCGGATCGCATCCTTTGCACTTCGCGGCGGAGGTGCTGGCCGCCGCGGCACGGGCAGGCTGCGACTGCAGCCTGCTCGCCAACCGGTCGTGCGCGGCTGGACTGCACGCCGACGTCTGGCCGGCACGGCCGACGTTCACCAACACCGCCTACTCCAAGTACACGGCCGCCGGTGGCCTCGATCGACTCGACGCCCGCGGCCGGAGCGGCTGGCTGCCATGGCCCCCCTGGGAGTCGCGACATGCGGCCCGCCGCCGCGAGGAGCGGATCGCCGTCTTCGCACGCGAACTGGCCCCGGCGCTGGCAGAACTCCGTTCCGGGGACCTGTTTCTCCTCGCCACGACGTCGGAACTGGAGATCGCCGGCCTGGCCCGAGCGATCGCGGCCGCGCGACCGGTGCCGGAAATCGCCTGGCATGCGCTGCTGCATTTTCCCCTCTATCGCGGCTTCGCGGCAGATCATGGCCGGCAGGACCGCAGGCTCGACTGGGCCCGGCTGCTGTTGCAGGCGGCCGGCGCGGCGGTGCCGGGACTGCGGCTCCACGCGACCACCGCGGAACTCGCCGCGCAGTACGTGCGGCTCACCGGCTTGCCCGTCGACGTGCTCCCCTACCCGATCCAGCGGATCGACCTGCAGGCCGCGGTCGGTCCGGCCCGCGAACGAGGCGTCGTGCGCGTTTCATGCCTCGGTGACGCGCGGCCGGAGAAGGGATCGCACACGCTGCCCGCGATCGTGGCGGCGGCGGCGGCCGATCCGCTCCTGGCCGGCGTGCGGTTCACGGTGCAGACGAACATCGGCTTCGACGCCCGCTCGCGCGCTGCGGAGCACCGGGCGGTCGTTCGTGCGTTGGAAGCGCTCGGCCGCCAGGCCGCGGCCGGCGGGCCGGTCGACCTCGTGCCCGGTCCGCTCGCCGGCGATGCCTACGCCCGGGCCCTCGCGGTGACCGACGTCATGCTGCTCCCCTACGACCAGGAGCGGTATCGGGTGCGATGTTCGGGCATCGTCCTCGAAGCGCTGGCCAGCGGCGCGGTGCCGCTGGTCACCGGCGGAGGATGGATGGCGAGACAGCTCGCGGAGCCGCTCCGGCTGCACGCCGCCACGGTGACCGCGCGGGCCGAGGTCCGGTACGAGCAGCGCATCGAGGCGGCGCCGCTCGTCGGCGGCCGGTCGATGGTCGTCGACGTGCCGGCGGATGGGCAGCGGCCCGAAGCCGGCCGGCAGGAGTTCGTCACCGTCACGATCCACTGGCGGCCCGAAGCCGGGGTCGCCGATCCGCCGCTGCGCGTAGCGTGCCTGTCACGCGACCGTCATCCGGCGACGCTGCTCGCGGCCGATGGTGGCGGGCTGCCCGACACCGCGATCTTTCCCGGCGTTGCCGGCGGCAGTGGGCCGTGGCGGGTCACGATCGCCGCGCCCTGGGGCGGTTCGGCCGCCGTCGAGGCGATCGTCGTCCGGCGGCTCGTCGGCGCGGGTCCCGTGCCGGCCGGTGCGGTCGGTGCCGTGGTCGCGGCCACGGACGACGTCGTGCCTGCGCTGCGGGAACTCGTGCGGCACGTCCACCACTACCGGGAGACCGCGGAACGGCAGGCGGCCGCCGTCCGCGAGGCGGCCTGCGGCGCTGCCGTGATCCGGAGACTGCTCCCATGAGTGCATCACGACGCACCGATGCCATCGACGTCTCGGTGCTGGTCAACACCTATCGCAAGCCGCGCCACCTGGCGCTCGTGCTCGAGTCGATCGCGCTGCAGGACCAGGTCGGGCAGGCGGTCGAGATCGTGGTCGCGGACGACGGGTCGGACGACGGCACGGCCGAGCTTGTCGCCCGGGCCGCGGCGACGCTGCCGCTCCCGGTGCGTTTCACGTCGCAGCCGCACGCTGGCTTTCGCCTGGCCCGGATCCGCAACGCCGCCGCCCGTTTGGCCCGCGGCCTGTATCTCTTGTTTCTCGACGGCGACTGCATGCTCGCTCCCGGGCACGTGGCGGCGCACGTCGCCCGGCGCCGCGCGGGCACCGCGCTCATCGGCTACTGCGCTCGACTCTCGCGGCAGGCCAGTGACCTGCTCGTGCCGGAGAACCTGCCCGTCACCGACCTGGCGACGCTCGTGCCCGACGCCGAACGCCGGTCCCTGGCGCGGCGGCACCGCAAGGCCTGGTGGCACAACGCGCTGCGTCATGCGTCGAAGCCACGGCTCGCCGGCGGCGACTTCGGCATCTGGCGAGAGGACTTCGTTCGTGTCAACGGCTTCGACGAGCGGTTCGTGGGCTGGGGCCAGGAGGACGACGATCTCGGGCTGCGGCTGCGGGCCGCGGGGGTGAGGCTGGAATCGATTCTCGATCGCACCTGCTCGCTGCACATCTGGCATCCCACCGATCCGACCGCGGCAGCCCGCTGGCGGGATGGGCCGAACGTCGCCTACTTCAGCCGGCGCGGCCGGCTCACGGCGTGCCGCCACGGACTCGAGAGCCGGCCACCCCGGGCCGTGTCCTGGGGGCTGCCGGCAGACGCCTCCGACACCGAACTGGGTCGGTCCCTGACGCGGCTGCTCGCCGATTGCCCGCGGGCGGAACCGCGTCAGCCCTGCGAGATCGACGTCGTCATCAGGCCTGGGACGGAGGAGTTCGCACGTCCTGCCGAATGCCGGCTCCTGCTCATCGAGGATGCCGCCGACGCCGCGGCCGCGGTTCGTCGCCGGGCCGATCGGATTGCGTGCGTGGCAGCGGATGACATCGCCGGGCTGGCCACGATCCTCGCCGAGGTGGGCTGAGGAGCCGCAACGCTTACTTCCGCTTTTCGACGTGCACGGTGTGCTTGCGAAGGCGCGGGGAGTACTTCTTGACCTTCAGTTTCTCCCCCCCCGTCTTGCGGCGGAGGGTGTAGTTTTGGTCGCCGGTCTCCTCGCACACGAGGTGGACCACTTCGAGTTTTTTCTTGCCCTTGGCCATCGTCTCGTCCTGTGCCTGCGGAAGCCGCAGCGCTCCGAAATCGCGGTCGCGGCACGGCGATCTTAGCCGCCCGATCCCGACAAGGCCAGAACGGGGCGGTTTCGTGGCGGAAAAATGGGAACGTCCGGCAGGGGAATAGGCTGACGTGGCCCGGGCGAATACCTGCCTGGAGGTCGATGTTTGACGATCAGGAAGGCCGCGGAATTTCTCGATTCGGTTTCGGCGCGCTGGAACTGGCCCCAAAGGGCCCCAGACAGCATCTATACACAGCATCTATACTATGATGGCTTTGTGGCGGAGGTAATGCATCACTTCGAGGGGATGCATGGACCGCCTGGAACAATCGGATGAAGGCAATGCTGGTGCCGGCACAGGCCGCGGACAACGAGTTTCTAGAGTGACCGGTCAATCGCGGGGAAGCCCCACACAGGGAGACCATCCATGTCGAGTGCCATCGATCCGCTGCCGAACGCCAATCCCGGGGCCGAGCCCCGGCCGGCGGGCAAGCCAGCCGCGAAGCCGGCGGCAGGTCAGCCTCCGGTGCCGGCGCGGGTGCCGTTGACGAAGCCGCCGGTGGCGGCGGTCCGCGGGGCTGACGCCGCTGCCGACAGCGAGCAGCCGGAGGAGGGCGGTTTCGTCGACACGTCGGCGATGGTCAAGCAGGCTCCGGCGTGGGCGGTGAGCATGCTCGTGCACATCGTGCTGCTGTTGATGCTGGCGTTGATCGTGAACAAGCCGGACGAGAAGCCGAAGCCGCGGGAGATCGTCTCGGTCGGGCCGGAGTCGGACCAGCCGCTGGAGGAGTTCACGAACGACGCGCCGCCGAATCCGGCCCAGGACCTGGAGACGACGACGGAGGTGTCGACGACGGACGTGGTGATTCCGAACGTGGTCGTGGCGTCGGATGCGAGCGACCTGGAGGCGGCCCCGCTGGCGCTCGAGCTTTCGGACTTCGGCGACACGACGGCGCCGGCGAGCGACGTGCTGTCGAGCATCGGTGCCGCGGGAGGGACGAGCACGGGGTTCGGGGGGCGGAAGAATCCGGGCAAGGCGGCGGCCGGCGGCGGTGGCGGTGCCGACACGGAGGCGGCGGTCGATGCGGCGCTCAAGTGGCTGGCGGAGCACCAGTTGCCGGACGGCAGTTGGTCGTTTCGCCTCGAAAAAGAATGTCCGTCGTGCATGGGGAAGTGCTCCGGTTCCGGCAAGACGGACAACAAGTACGGTGCCACTGCGATGGCCCTGCTGCCGTTCCTGGGCCGGGGCTACACGCACCAGGAAGGTCCTTACAAGAAGGAAGTGGGCAAGGGTCTCAAGGTGCTCGCTGAGGGGGCATTGACTGGCAAGGGGAGGCTTACCGGCGACGACATCATGTACGTCCAGGGCCTGGCGGGCATCGCGCTTTGCGAGGCCTTCGGCATGACTCAGGACGAGCAGCTGCGGGCCCCCGCCCAGTACGTGCTCGACTACAACTCAGAGGCCCAGGATCCGGTCGGCGGAGGCTGGCGGTACGGACCGAAACAGCCCGGCGACACGTCGGTTGTGGGCTGGCACCTGATGGCGCTGAAGAGCGGTCACATGGCCTACTTGAACGTGCAGCCGCAGACGATCAGGAAGGTGTCGGAGTTTCTCGATGGCGTGTCGGAAGACAGCGGCGCGGCTTACGGGTACATCAGCCCGGGCCGTGGCCTCAGCACCACGGCCATCGGCCTCCTGTGCCGGATGTACCTGGGCTGGAAAAAGGATCACCCGGCGTTGCAGCGAGGCGTCGTGGCCTTGGCCCAAAGAGGACCCTCGCAGGATCTGTACTACTCCTACTACGCCACGCAGGTGGTGCATCACTTCGAGGGGGATGCCTGGCGATCGTGGAACAACAGCATGAAGTCGCTCCTGCTTCCGGCACAGGCCAAGACCGGGCACGAGGCCGGCAGTTGGTTCCAAGGCGTGAACGCGGGGCATGGCCGCTCTCACGGCGGCCGGCTCTACTGCACGTCGCTGGCGACGCTGATGCTCGAGGTCTACTACCGGCACGCGCCGCTCTACGGGAACCAGGCCGTGGACAACGAGTTTCGAGAGTAGCGGTCGGCATCGGCGGCGAGAGCGGTTTGCATCCGGCCGGCGGCTGCCGCTATCATCTGCCACTCCCCCTCCGCACTTCCTTCCCAGCGAGCGGAATTTGACCCATGACTGGCGCGAGTCATTCGGCCGCCACGGCCATGATCGAGGCTGATCGCCTCTGCAAGTACTATGGCGACTTCATCGCCATCGAGGACGTCTCGTTTCGCATCCCCCGCGGCGAGATCGTCGCCTTTCTCGGCCCCAACGGCGCCGGCAAGAGCACGACGATGAAGATCCTGACGGGGTATCTCGCCCCCTCGTCGGGGCGGGCGTTGATCGCCGGCCACGACATGGCGACCGACCGCCTGGCCGGTGCCGAGCGGCTGGGCTACCTGCCGGAGAACGGGCCGCTGTATCCCGACATGACGCCCCGCAGCCTGCTCGAGTTCTTCGCCGACGCGCGGGGCATGTCACGGGAACGGAAGCGGGAGCGTATCGAGAAGGTCATCCGGCAGTGCGAACTGGGAAGCGTGATCGGCAAGGCGATCGGCAAGCTCTCCAAGGGCTACCGGCAGCGGGTCGGCATGGCCCAGGTGCTGCTCCACGAACCCGACGTGCTGATCCTCGACGAGCCGACGAGCGGGCTCGACCCGAACCAGATCCGCGAGGTTCGCGAGACGATCCGTCGGCTCGGCGAACAAAAGACGATCCTGCTCTCGACGCACATCCTCCAGGAGGTCGAGGCGCTCGCCGACCGGGTGATCCTCATCGCCGACGGCCGGCTCCGCTTCGACGGCCCGCCCGCCGACCTGCGTCGTGAGGGGCGGTCGCTTGACGACCGGTTCCACGAACTGACGCGGTCGGCATGATCATCAACGGCAGGCATGCCCGTGGCGGGCGTACGGAACAGCGAAGGGATCGGCGTGCGGATGCCGAGCGTGCTGGATCGAGCGCAGCGAGAACCCCAGCGAGGCGACGCATGCCGTCCCGCAGCGGCGCGGGACAGGGCACTGGCTGCAGGGTGCCGCCAGAACGAACAACGGAGGACCTGAAAGCATGAAGTGGCACGTTCTGGATGCCGTGTTCAAGCGGAATTTCGTCGCCTATTTCTCCAACCCGACGGGCTACGTCTTCATCTGCGTGTTCGTGCTCCTCGGGTCGCTGGCCGCCTTCTGGCCGCCGGAGTTCTTCAGCTCCAACCTCGCCAACCTCGACCAGCTCAACCGCTACCTGCCCTACATCCTCCTCGTGTTCGTCCCGGCGATCACGATGAGCGTCTGGGCGGACGAGCGCCGGCAGGGGACCGACGAGCTGTTGCTGACGATCCCGGCGAGCGACTGGGAGGTGGTGTTCGGCAAGTACCTGGCCGCGGTCGGCATCTTCACGGTCGCCCTGATGTTTTCGGCGATCTGCAACGTGGTCTTCCTGCTTCTCTGGGGATCACCCGACGGCGGCCTGTTTCTCGCCAACTACCTCGGCTACTGGTTCACCGGCCTGGCGATGCTCGCGGTCGGCATGGTGGCGAGCTTCCTCACGAACAATCTCACGGTCGGCTTCGTCCTCGGGCTGGTCCTGAACGCGCCGCTGGCACTGGCCCACCAGGCGGGGGCGGTGATGGGGCCGCGGGCGGCCGAGAAGGTCCGCGGCTGGAGCCTGGCCGAGCACTTCACCGACTTCGGCCGCGGGGTCGTCAGCCTGTCGTCGGTGGCCTACTTCCTCGGTGTCGTCGCCGTCTGTCTCTACGTGGCGATGGTCCTGATCGGACGGCGTCACTGGGCTGGGCAGCGCGAGGCCGGCGGTATGGGGCTCCACTATCTTGCGCGGACGATCGGCCTGGCGGCGGCCGCCATCGGCTGCGTTCTCCTCTTTCACGCCTTCGACCTGCGGGCCGACCTGTCGGCCGAGCAGATCGGCTCGCTCTCGTCCGACACCCGCCGGCTGCTCGCGAAGCTCGATCGGCCGATCGACATCAAGGCCTACGTCAGCCCGACGGTGCCCGAGGAATACGCCCAGGTGCGGCTCAATCTCCTCACCACGCTGCGGCAATTTCGCCAGCTCGGCGGCGGCAAGGTGAAGGTCGATGTGATCGAGACCGAGCCGCGGACCGACGCGGCGGCCCTGGCCAGCACGCAGTTCGGAATCGAGCCGCAGCGGGTGGCGTCGCGGGTTCGCGGCACGTACCGCAACGACGAGGAGATCTTCCTGGGGTGCGCGTTCATGAGCGGCCTGGAGAAGGTGGTGGTGCCGTTCTTCGACCGCGGCACGCCGGTGGAGTACGAGCTGATCCGCTCGATCAGCACGGTGGCCCAGCAGAAGCGGAAGCGGCTCGGCCTCGTGACCACCGACGCCGACCTGTTCGGCGGCTTCGACATGATGAGCGGGCAGCCACGACCCCGGCAGCCGCTCGTTGAAGAACTCGAGAAACAGTACGACGTCATCCAGGTCGATGCCTCGGCGCCGATCAAGGAGACGTTCGACGTCTTGCTCGTCGTGCAGCCGTCGTCACTGGGCCCGGAGCAGATGCCGAACCTCGTGGCCGCCGTGAAGGCCGGCCAGCCGGTGGCGATCTTCGAGGATCCGTTTCCGGTGATGATGCCCGGCGTGCCGGGCACGTCGCAGCCGCGTCGCAGCCCGATGGGACCGATGGGGGCGATGTTCGGCGGGCCGCAGGGGCAGCCGAAGGGGGACATCAACCAACTGTGGCAGGCGTTGGGGGTGCGTCTGGCGACCGGAGCCGGTCGGCCGGCGATGGGGCAGATGGGGTCGTCACCGACGATCGCCTATCAGGACTACAACCCGCACCCGAAACTGACCCTCGAAAACGAGTTCGTGTTCATCGACGCCAGCCTCGGTGACGACGGCCAGGGGGGCTTCAGCGCCACGGAGCCGGCGGTTGCCGGGCTGCAGGAGGTGCTGTTTCCGTTCCCGGGCAGCCTCGTCAAGGAAGGGGGCGCCGAGGTGGCGTGGTCGCCGCTGGCCCGCACCGGAGCGCGTGCGGGGACGGTCGACTTCGACAAGGCGGAGCAGGCCTTGCAGCAAGGGAACACGCGGATGCTGCGGGCATTCGAGAAGCCGGGGAGCGAGTCGCTCGTGCTCGCGGTGGCCATCGACCGCAAGCCGGTCGACGGGGGCCCCGACGCCAAGCCGATCCGGGCGGTGATCGTGGCCGACATCGATCTGCTCTCCGCCGTGTTCTTCGGGCTGCGCACCCGGGGGGACGACATGTTCGGCTTCGACTTCGACAACGTGACGTTCGTGCTCAACGTGCTCGACCGTCTCGCCGGCGACGACCAGTTCGTGGAGATTCGCAAGCGGAAGCCGAAGCACCGGACGCTGGAGCGGATCGAGCAGGCCGTCGCTTCGGCCCGGGCGGATGCCGAGAAGGAGCGGAACAATTTCGTGTCGATCGCCGAACAGGCCGAGCAGGAGGCCAGCACCGCCATGCAGGCGAAGATCGGCGAGTTCGAGAAGAAGATCAACGAACTGCGAAACGCCGAGACCGCCGACCCGCAGGCACTGACGCGTGCCATGCAGCAACTCGCCAGCCAGCAGCGGTTGGAGCAGCGCAAACTCGACACGAGACTCGAGCAACTGCGGCTCAAGCGCGACCGCGACATCGGTGCGGTCGAGCGCCGGCTGGAGGCGACGGTGCGACGCGAGCAGGACTGGCAGAAGTGGCTCGCCGTCCTCCTGCCGCCGATCCCGCCGCTGGTGGTCGGGTTCTTCGTCTACTTCCGCCGTCGCGCCCGGGAACGTGAGGGCGTGGCGAAATCGAGGCTCAGGTGAAAGGGGAGAAGATCGCGATGAACGTCAACGCACATGACTCCGCCTCTGGCAAGGCAAGCAGGTCGTCGCAGGCGGTCAGCCGCACGGCCCTGTTCCTGCTCGGGGGCCTGGGCGTCCTCCTGTTCGGGGCGGCCGTCCAGCCGCGGACCCCGGTCGTGCAGGTGAAGGCCGAGAAGGAGCGGATCCTGTTCCCCGAATTGACCGATGCCTCCCAGGCCGCCAGCCTGGATATCGTTTCCTTCGACGATGCCCTGGCGACGCTCAAGTCGTTCAAGGTCGCCCAGGCCGACGGCGTCTGGGTGCTGCCGGCGAGCGAGAACTATCCGGCCGACGCCAAGGACCAGCTCGCCGCCGCGGCCACCGAGCTCATCGACCGGCCGACGCTCGACGTCGTGAGCACGGAGGCCGGCAAGCACGAGGAGTATGGCGTGCTCGAGCCCGACCCCGAGAAGGTCAAGGTCGGCAGCACGGGCGTCGGGCGACTGATCGAAATCCGCGATGCCTCGGGCAACAAGCTCGCCAGGCTGATCGTCGGCAAGGAGATCAAGAAGCCGGGTCAGGCTGCGAGCATGGGCAAGACCCTGCGGTACGTTCGCCGCGCCGGACAGGACGCGGTCTACTCGATGGAACTTGACCTGGGGAAGTTCTCCACCAGTTTCGGCGACTGGATCGAGAAGGACCTGCTCAAGCTGACACCATGGGCGATCCGGCGGCTGACCCTCGACGACTCCAACTACAACCTCGCCTTTGACGAGCAGACTGGTCAGGCGGTCCTGGAACCGGATCGCAAGAGCGTGATCGACCTGGCCTTCGACACGAAGGAGTCGAAGTGGTCGGTCCTGAAGATGCAGGGCTTCGACAAGCAGGGAAAGTCGGTCGAGGACAAGCTCGGCGATGACGAGGAACTGGCGTCCGGCAAGCTCACGGATCTGCGAAACGCGCTCGGTGACCTGAAGATTGTCGACGTGCGCAGGAAACCGGCCGGGCTGAGTGGAGACCTCAAGGCGGCGGACTCGTTTCTCGGCGACCGGGGAGCGGTGCGGTCGCTCGCCCAGCGCGGGTTCTACGCCGTCCAGGGCAACGGCGACATTCTTTCCAGCGGCGGGGAGACGATCGTCGGCCTCGATGACGGGGTGGAATACGTCCTCCGCTTCGGCAACGGTACGACGGTGGCGGGAGACGAGAAAGACGGCAAGAAGAGTGGCGAAGCGGCCGACGCGGCGCCGGCCGATACGACCGGTCGCTACCTGTTCGTGACCGCCCGGTTCAACGAAGGGCTGCTCGAGAAGCCGAAACTCGACCCGCTGCCGGAGGTGCCCGCGGTCGCTGCGGAGCCGACACCTGAGGACAAGAAGACTGAGGACAAGAATCCGGAAGACAAGAAACCCGATGCCGATGCCGGTCCGGCCGCCGCGGGCGACAAGAAGCAGGACGGGGACGCCGGGGACAAGCTCAAGGCCGCGGACGAGGCCGAGGCCAAGGCGCAGGCGGCGCTCGAGGAGCGGCGTCGCGTGGAGCGGGAGAACCGCCGGCGCGAGGAGGAGTACGACGGCAAGGTGAAGACTGCCCAAAAGCGGGTCACTGAACTCAATGGTCGGTTCGCCGACTGGTACTACGTCGTCTCCGACGCCGAGTATGCGAAGATCCATCTCGGCCGGGCCGGTGTCGTGCAGAAGAAGCCCGATGCCGGGAAGGGCGATGCCGCCGGTACGCCGGATGCGTCCAAGGAGCAGCGGGACGACGCCGGTTGACTTCGCGCCCCGGCTCAAGGCGCGTACCATGCCGGTGTCAGCAGGCTCATTCTCCGGCCCTTCCCGATGTCCGAAATCTTCACGTCGCCGCGGCCGTCTCGATTCGGCCGCACCGTGGGTTTTCGGCTGGTGGGAATCGGATCGGCCGTGCCGCCGCAGGTCGTGACCAACGCCGATCTGGCGCGGCTGGGCTGCGACCCGGAGTGGATCGTGGCCCGTTCCGGGATTCATGAACGCAGGCACGCGGCCGCCGACGTGGCGACGAGCGACCTGGCGGCGGCCGCTGGACGGGCGGCCCTCGAGCATGCCGGCGTGGCACCGGCCCGCGTCGACCTGCTCGTGCTCGGGACGTTCACCCCCGACATGTCGATTCCGTCGACGGCCTGCATCGTGCAGGAGAAACTCGGGCTCGACGCCCCGGCCATGGACGTGACCGCCGCCTGTGCCGGCTTCGCCTACGCCCTGGTGACGGCGGCAAATTTTCTCGCCGCCGGCACGACCCGTCTGCCGCTCGTCATCGGCGCCGACACGAACTCGCGGGTTGTCGATCCGGATGACATCAAGACCTGGCCGTTGTTCGGCGATGGGGCCGGGGCGGTCGTGCTGGAGTCGGGCGGGTCGGATGCACCGGGGCGTGAGCATGGCCTGCTCGCCTATGCGCTCGGCGCCGACGGCCGCGGTGCGACGCTGCTCCACTGCCCGATGAGCGGCTCGCGGCAGCCGGTCTCGGCGCAGGGCATCGCCCGGCGCGAGCAGTTTCTGCGGATGGACGGCCGGGCCGTGTTCAAGTGGGCGATCCGGCTCGCGGAGGAGAACATTCGGGCGGTCGTCGAGCGGGCGGGCATGCCGCTGGAGAACGTGGACATGTTCTTCCTCCACCAGGCGAACGCCCGGATCATCGACGGCGTGCGCGACGCCCTCGGCCTGCCGGCCGACAAGGTCTACATGAATCTCGACCGCTACGGGAACACGTCGAGCGGCTCGATCCCGCTGGCGATGGACGAGGCCTGGCGCGGGGGCCGGATCGGGCCGGGCAGCACGGTCGTCATCTGCGGATTCGGCGGCGGGCTCGCCTGGGGGACCGCCCTGTGGAGATTGTGAACCTGCGGAGACGCGACGGATGAGCGACGGTGAGACGGCGACGACGAGAAGACTGCCCGTCCGCAGCGACGTGCCGATCGGTGACACCTGGAACCTTGCGAGTTTGTTTTCCGGCGACGCCGACTGGGAGACCGCGCTTTCGGATTGGGAGAAACGGATTCCCGGCTTCGCACCGTTCGCCGGGACGCTCGGCTCGTCGGCCGACCGGCTCGCCGAATGCCTCGCCTACGACCTCGCCGTCGATCGGGCGGGGGACCGGATCGGGACCTACGCCCACCTTCGCGCCAGCGAAGATCAGGCCGCCCCCGAGGCGCAGCGGATGGTGGGCCGGTTCCAGCACGTGGCGACACGGGCCGGCGCGGCGGCGAGTTTCATCCGTCCCGAGATCATGTCCATTCCGCCGGCCACGCTTGCCGCCTGGCTGGAACTGCCGGTGCTCGCGCCGTACCGGCTGCTCCTCGAGCGGCTCGTCCGTACCCGGGCCCACACGCTCTCCGAGCCGGAGGAGCGGCTTCTGGCGATGCAGGGGACGTTCGCCGGCACGGCGGGGAAGGTGTTTCGCCAGCTCACCGATGCCGACCTGAAATTCGGCAGCATCACCACGGGGAAGGGGCAGGCGGTCGAGCTCTCCAACGCCACCTTCACCACGCTCCTCCACGACACGGTGCCCGCCGTGCGCCGGACCGCCTTTCACCAGTTCTACGCCCAGTACGAGGCGCATGCCAACACGCTGGCCGCCACGCTCTCCGGCTCCGTCGAGCGCGACGTCTACTCCGCCCGGGTGCGGCACTATCCGACCGCCGCCGAGGCGGCGCTGTTCCAGGACAACGTGCCGCTCGCCGTCTACGACCAGCTGATCGCTGCCGTCCGTGCCCACCTGCCGACGGTGCACCGCTACTACGACCTGCGCCGGCGGATCCTCGGCCTCGACGAGATCCACCACTACGACTGCTACGTGCCCCTCGTGCCCGAGCTCGAGCAGCGGCACACATGGGACGAGGCGGTGGACGTGGTCGTGGAGTCGCTCGAACCGCTCGGCGGCGACTACTGCCGCCGGTTGGAGCGGGGCCTGCGTGGCCGGTGGTGTGACCGCTATCCCAACGCCGGCAAACAGTCGGGGGCGTTCAGTTCCGGGACGTACGACTCAGATCCCTACATTCTCATGAACTTCCAGCCGGAGGTGATCGAGCACGTGTTCACGCTGGCCCACGAGGCCGGGCATTCGATGCACACCCGCTACTCGGCGGAGGCCCAGCCGTACCAGTATTCCGGCTACACGATCTTCGTCGCCGAGGTGGCGAGCACGTTCAACGAGCAGCTGCTGGCCCGGCTGCTGCTCAAGCGGGCCGAGTCGCGCCAGGCGCGGGCGGCGATTCTCTCGCGGGAGATCGACTCGATCCGGGCGACGATCATCCGCCAGACGATGTTCGCGGAGTTCGAGCGGCGCAGCCACGCTTCGGCGGAGGCGGGGGAGCCGCTGACGCTGGAGCGGATCCGCGGGCTGTATCGCGAACTGCTCGACGCCTACTTCGGTCCGCGGTTCACGATCGATCCGCAACTGGAGCTGGAATGCCTGCGGATTCCCCACTTCTACAACGCGTTCTACGTCTACAAGTATGCCACGGGCCTGGCGGCCGCGATCACACTGGCGACGAAGGTCGCCGACGGTGAGCCGGGCGCCCTCGACGCCTATCTCGGCTTCCTGCGCGGCGGCTCGTCGAAGTGGCCGCTGGACCTCCTCCGCGACGCGGGTGTGGACCTGGAGCGGCCGGAGCCGGTGGCGATCGCGCTCACCCGGTTCGGCCGGCTCGTGGACGAACTGGCCACGTTGCTGTGACGCTGGGCTGCTTGTCGCGCCGTCGCAGCCGACATGGCGTCTGCTCCGGCTTACGGTCGCCGGGCGGAGCCCGGCTCCGGGCCGGGCTTCGGCCCGGCTCGGGTAATGCGTGCGTGAAGTGATGGAGCCGGGAGATCGGCGGAAGGACGCGGAGCGTGAGGCGATCGTGCCTCAGCGACGCGACTTCTGCCGTCTTCCGGCGGCTTGAGCTCTTGATCGGCTGCCTGTCGCGCCGTCGCAGCCGACATGGCGTCTGCTCCGGCTTACGGTCGCCGGGCGGAGCCCGGCTCCCTGTGGTGCTGACGAGGCGTGGGGGTCGGCAAACGCTCGAGGAGCGTGAGGCGTATCCTCGCCTCAGCGACGAGACTTTTGCCGCCCCCACGCCGGCGGCCGGCTTCCTGCCACTGTCAGGTTTTCGTGGCGATATTCCGGGCGAGCTCCACGAACGCGCGCACCATCGCGCCCGTTCCCCCTCCATCAGGCTGCTTGTCGCGCCGTCGCAGCCGACATGGCGTCTGCTCCGGCTTGCGGTCGCCGGGTGTAGCCCGGCTCCCTGTGGTGCTGACGAGGCGTGGGGGTCGGCAAACGCTCGAGGAGCGTGAGGCGTATCCTCGCCTCAGCGACGAGACTTTTGCCGCCCCCACGCCGGCGGCCGGCTTCCTGCCACTGTCAGGTTTTCGTGGCGATATTCCGGGCGAGCTCCACGAACGCGCGCACCATCGCGCCCGTTCCCCCTCCATCCGTCCACGGCTTCGGCTTCTCGGCGAAGGAGGGGCCGGCGATGTCGATGTGCGTCCACGGGATCTTGCCAACAAACCGCTCCAGAAACTTCGCCGCCGTGATCGCGCCCCCCCAACGGCCGTCACCCACGTTCTTGATGTCCGCCACGTCGCTCTTGATCTGCTCGTCGTACTCCTCGTACATCGGCAGCTGCCAGACCGGCTCCCCCACCGAACGGGCCGCCGCCGATACCGCGTCACACCACGGCTGATCGTTCGTGAACAGGCCCGCCACGTCGTGCCCGAGCGCCACCATGCAGGCGCCCGTCAGCGTCGCCGCATCGACGATCCGCCGCGGCTGCAAACCACGCACCACGTCGAGCACGTCCGCCAGCACGACCCGCCCCTCGGCATCCGTGTTGTGGATCTCGATCGTCGTCCCGCTGCGGGCCTTGATCACGTCGCCGAGCTTGTAGGCCGCCGGGCCGGTCATGTTCTCCACCAGCCCGACAGTCGCGACGACGTTGATCGGGAGTCCGAGCGCGGCGATCGTCGCCACCGCGGCCAGGGCCGCCGCACCCCCCGCCATGTCGCACTTCATGGTCAGCATCGACTCCGAAGGCTTGAGCGACAATCCGCCGGAGTCGAACGTCACCCCCTTGCCAACCAGGGCGAGGTCGATCGCGGCGGCAGACCGGCGATTTCCCTGGTACCTGAGGATCACGAGCCGCGGCGGCCTGGCGCTCCCACGGCCGACGGCGAGGATCGCCCGGCACCGCTCCGCCAGAAGCCGGTCCTCGTCCCAGATCTCGATCTCCAGGCCGGTGCGGCCCGCGATCGTCGCCGCCTCGGCGGCGAACGACTCCGGATACAGGTCGTCGGGCGGCGTGTTGACCAGCCGGCGGGCGAGGTTCACCCCGTCGGCGATCGCCGTGCCCGAAGCGACAAACGTCGGTGCCAGGCCCACCCATGCCGTCGCGCCGAACGGCGTCCGGCGCCGCTCGGCGCGATACAGGTCTTGTCCGATCATCCCCACCGCACCACCGGCCACGGCCTGCTCTGCCAGCGTCGCCGACCATTCGGCCTCACCGAGGAAAGCGACCCGACCGCGGGGCCGCCCCGCCAACTGCCGGGCCGCCGCAGCCGCGGCGCGGTAGAGGATGCCGGCATCGACCTGCTCACGCTTGCCGAGCCCGATGAGCAGGACCTGCGTCGCCTTCAGCCCCGGCGGAGCCAGCAGCGGGACGCACTCGTATCGCTTGCCGGAAAATTCCCCGCCAGCCGCGACCCGGCTCACGAGCCCCTGGGTCGCCGCGTCGACGGTCGCCGCCGTCCCCGAACCGATGCCTCCCGCGTTCACGAAGACGACGACCGCCTCCGCCTCGACGGCCTCCGGCGGACGTGCTGGTTCGGCGACGATGCCGGCGGCGCGGCCGGCCTTGGCGAATTCCTGGCTCATCGATGGGGGCTCCGAAGGGGACGCGAAGACGACGCTCACGACGCGGATGTTGTAGCCGCAGCAGATGTTGCCGTGGAGGGCGCGGCGATCCACGGGGCGAGCAGTGCGAGCAGCACCGGCAGCACGACGAGGTTGCCGAGCAGGCCGCCGGCCAGTGTCAGGCAGGAGAACCAGCCGAAGGAGACGGTCGGCATGAAGCCGCTGGTGGTCAGGGCAAGGAAGCCGACGACGAGCGCCAGCGTCGAGAAGATCATCGCCCGTCCCGCCGTCTGGTGGGCGTCCCCGAGGGCCGCAGCGGTGCCGCCGGCGGCCAGCCGGCGCCGGAAGGCGACGATGTAGTGGATCGAACTGTCCACGGACAGCCCCATCGACACCGCGGCGATCATCGCCGTCCCCATGTTGACCGGCGTGCCGGTCCAGCCGAGCAGGCCGAGCACCACGAAGATCGGCAGGGCGTTCGGTACGAGCGCGACGGCGGCGAGCAGCAGGCTGCGGAAGCAGAGGGCAAGCAGGGCGAAGATGCCGCCAGCGGCGATTCCAAACGTCAGCCACTGGTCGGCGAGCATCCGATCCACGAGCTGGGCGAGGAGCACGAAGAATCCGGTCACTTCGCCGCCCGGCTGGCCGTCCGCTGCCGGGTATTCCTCGGTCACGATCCGCTGCACCTGGCCGATGATCGACCGCTTGACCGCGGCGGGCTGCCGTTCCCGCGAGCGCAGCGTCACGCGCAGCCAGGTCGAGCCGTCCTCCGGATCCTCGCCAAGCAGCGCCCGGCCCATCTGCGGCATCCATTTCTGCATCTCTTCGACCGCGCGGGCCACGGCCCAGTTGCCCAGGCGGCTGCCACCGAGCTGATCGAGCGGCACCAGCGAAACGGCTTCGAGGGCATCGGCGAGGCTCATGACCTTCGTGAGCGCCGGCAGGCCGGGTCCCGCGGCCGCGGGCGTCGTCACCTCGGTCCGCAGCCGGTGCTCCAGACGAAGCAATCGGGCGAGTGTCCGGGCGTCGATCCGGCCCCCGGCCGGCCCCGGCACGAGCACGTCCCAGACGCCGGCGCCGCCGAGCCGCGACTCGATCATGTCGTAGGCGGCCACGACCGGGCTCGACGGGCGGAAGTTCCGCGTGAAGTCGGTCTCCACCTCCAGCCGCACCATGCCCGCCACCGCGACGCCGATCAATCCCGTCGCGGCGAACAGGATCGGCAGCGGGCGGGCCACGATCCGCTCCACGAGCCTGTCGAGCGCCGACTCGAGCAGTCCTTCCCCCCAGGCCATCCGCGGATCGGCATCCCGCCGGCCGGCGAGCGCGAGAAAGGGGACGACGAGAGCCGCGGCGCCGAGCACTGCTCCGGCACCGATCGCCGTCATCACGCCGAAATCGTGCACCGGCCCGACGCGGCTGGCGAGCAGCGAACCGAAGCCGATCACGTCCGTCGCGATCGCGCCCACCACCGGCCAGAAGAGGAGCGTCAGCGACTCCTCCAGTGCCGCCCGCGGGGGAAGGCCGAGGCCGCGTTGGCGGCGAAACTCGACGATCACGTGCGTGACGGTGGCGATGCCGACGACCGTCACCATCGCCGAGAGCATCGTGGAGACCATCGTCAACTGGAGCCCGATGACGGCGAGCGTTCCTCGGGTCGCCCACAGAGCCAGGAGTACCACTGCCAGTGGAATGACGAGCCAGCGCAGGCTGCGGAAGGCGAGCAGAAGCACCGCGCCGGCGAGCAGGCCGCTCGTGGTGCCGAGCAGGTTGCCGTCGCGCTCGAGCATCGCGAAACCGTCGCGGAGCATGACCGGTTCACCAGCCACCATGCCCGACGGCAGTTGAGCCATCATCGCCCGCAAGCGGTCGATCGTGTCCGCCCGCGAGACGGCCTTCTCGCGGGGCGTGCGAGCGGCCGGCGCCGGCGGTTCGAGGACGCAGACGATGCCGGCCGTGCGCCGGTCCGCGCCCACGGCGTAGCCTTCCATGAGCGCGACCAGCTTGCGGGCAAGCAGGCTCCCCTCGAGGTCGACGATCCGGTCGCCAAGCAGGGTGGTGGCGAGGCTCGTCGCCGATGCCACGCCCGGCGTCTGCTGCGCGTCGTTGAGCCGCGCGGTCAGCGCGCGAAGCCGGGCGATGCCCTCCGCGGTGAACAACTGCGGGTCGTCGTACGCGGCCAGCACGACCTCGTTCGAACCAAACGTCCGGGCGATCCGCCGGTAGGGCACCAGCGCCGGATCGGAGCGATCGAACATCGCATCGACCGACCGTGAGAACCGCAGGTGCCGCGATCGATCCACGGCGGTCGCGCAGACCACGACCGCGACGACGGCCAGCGGCACGCGCCACCTGATCAGCGCGGCGGAGGCCAGGCGGGCAAAGGAGGCACTGCCCGCGCTGGCAAGTTGCGGGACCGTGGGGGATGGGGAATCAGGGGGCAGGCCGGGCACGGCGGCGACTCGCACGGGGCACGCAGGCAGGGCAATCACTCGGCGCGGCCCGCTCTCCGCGTCGGCCGCAATACTAACCGAAGTCGCTCGGATGGGTCGCCGGCCGCCGGCGAGGTGCTGCCGCGCGGGCAGAGGTGACGGCTTGACCCCCCTGCGCGGCCGTTCCTATAGTCCCGCACTTTTCCTTCCGCCGGTCATCCTCCCGGCCCGTTCGCCCCGAGATACCGCGTGCCCGATCGCCGTTGCATTCCCGACATCCCGCGCCCCCCGTGGCGGCGAGATCCGCTGCGCCGGTGGCGGCACGGTCGGGCATTGAAGCCGTGGTTTCCGCTGATCGTCACCGGTCTGGCGACGATCGCGCTGCCTCTGTGTGCCGCCGGTCCGGACGGCGCCCTCGCGGACGCTCCGGCCCGCGGGATCGCGGCCGCGATCGGTGAGGCGGGGCGGATCGAGGTGCCGGCCACGGACCCGGGTGCGCGGCTCACCGTCAAGGCGACGCAGGCTGCCCGCTGGACGGAGGGATCGTATGACGTCTGGCATCTGACCGGCGGCGTGCGGATCGTCCAGGGAGTAACCGAGGTCACCGGGCACGAGGCCGTCATCTGGATCGAGGAAGGCAGGGGCCGCATGCCCGGTGCCGACGATGGCGGTGAGCCGCCGCTGCGCACCGTGCTCGTGCGGATGGCCGGCGACGTGCGTGTGAAGAGCGGGGTCGAAGGGCAGGGGGAGGCCGTCGTGCGCGGGCCGCGGTGGACGGGCCGATTCTGGATCCGCCACGATCCGGAACTCTCCTTCGCAAGCGTCGTCGCCGCCGCCGGTCGGCCCGCGATCTACGAGGCGCCGGCCGATGTTCCGGCGCGGGAGATCGCCGCCGCGGCGGACCCGGCGGTCGAACGCACGCAGTACAGCGAGTTCGCCGCGCCGCCCGGACCGGCACTGCCGGCGGCGACCGGCGGCCGGCGGCTCCGTGGCTATCCGCGATCGAGCGTGCCGCTCGACCTGAAGTGGTATCCGAGTCCCGGCGGCGATGGCTGGATCGGCGTGATCACGTCGGGCGTGAACCTCGTCATCGACGGCGTCGCCGTCGCCAACCAGACGGTGGGCACGCTCGACATCTCCACCGACCGGCTCGTGATCTGGACACGCGGATCGGCCCAGCCCGACCTCACGGGAGGCACTTCCCAGGACGGGCAGGTGCCGCTCGAGCTGTACATGGAAGGAAACGTCATCTTCCGGCAGGGACAGAGGGTCGTCGAAGCGGCGAGCATGTTCTATGACGTGCAGGGGGAACGCGGCGTGATCACCGGCGGCACCGTGCTCACCCCCGTCGCAAACTACGCCGGCGCCGCCCGACTGCGGGCCGACTTCATCCGGCAGATCGATGGCAGCCGGTTCGTCGCCTCGCGGACGGGGGCGACCACGAGCCGGATGGGCGTGCCGAGCTGGGAGATTCGTTCCCGAGAGATGGAATTCACCGACGTGCAGGCGCCAGTACCGGGCCCGTTCGGTCAGCCGGATATCGATATGGCGACCGGCGAACCACGGATCGAACACGACCAGATGATCACCAGTCGGGGCAACACGGTCACGATCGGTGGCCTGCCGGTGCTCTGGTGGCCGGTGCTGGCGACGAACGCCAAGAAGCCGACCTTCTATCTGAACAACGCGCAGGTCAAGAACGACCGGATCTTCGGCACCCAGCTGCTGACGAGCTGGGACGCCTTCCAGGTGTTCGGCTGGCGCCGGCCGCCGAAGGGGGTGGACTGGGACTTCGACGTCGATTACCTGAGCCTACGCGGCCCCGGCGGGGGCACGTCGCTGCTCTACAACCGTCCCGACTTCCTCGGTCTCGGCACGCCGGCGAGCGGCGACCTCGACGCCTGGTTCGTCGGTGACGTGGGGATCGACAACCTCGGCCTCTACCGGCGCGACTTCACCTATCCCGGCTACCCGAATCGCACCTTCCGAGGCCGGTCGTTCTGGCGACACCGGCAGGATCTCGGCGGAACCACCGACAGTTTCTTCGGCGGCTGGCAGGCCCGTGGCACTGCCGGCTGGATCAGCGACATGAACTTCCTCGAGGAATACTACGAGGCGGAGTGGGAGGAGGGCTACGAGCAACGGACGTGGCTCGACCTGCGCCGGCCCGTGGAAAACCGCGAGCTGCGGCTGCTCACGAGCGTGCGGGTCGACCCGTTCTTCTCCCAGAGCGAGTGGTGGCCGCGGCTCGACCATTACTGGCTCGGCCAGCCGCTGCTCCGTGACGCTGTCACCTGGTACCAGCACTCGGGGATCGCCTACGTGCGGCAGAGCCTGCCGCAGACGCCGACGGTCGGTCAGGGGCTGCCCATCTGGACGACGTTGCCCTACGAAAATGACGTCATCGGCGAGCGGTTGGCGACCCGGCAGGAACTCGACATCCCCTTCCAGGCTGGCCCCGTGAAACTCGTCCCCTACGCCCTCGGTGAGCTTGCCCACTGGGGGGCCGACCTCACGGGCTCCCCGATCGACCGGGCGTACGGTCAGGTCGGCATCCGCACCAGCCTGCCGATGTGGACCGCGGACAATGCGGTCGAGAGCCAGCTCTGGAACCTTCACGGCCTGGCCCACAAGGTGGTCTGGGAGGCCGAGTTTTCCTATGCCAATGCCACGCAGAGCCTCGACCAGTTTCCGCTCTACGACCAGATCGACGACGACGCCATCAACCAGTATCGACGGAACATTCCCTACTGGGACTTCGGCGCCATTCCAGGCCAGGCGACGCCGCTGGCCGCCCCGTTCATCTTCGGCCCCGACAACAAGTACGATCCCCGGACCTATGCCGTCCGCCGCGGCCTCGGCAGTTGGGTGACCGGGCCGACCGAGATCGCCGCCGACCTGACCGCCTTCCGGCTCGCGGCCCGGCAGCGCTGGCAGACGAAGCGCGGCCCGGCAGGCAACCGGCGAATCATCGACTGGATCACGTTCGACATCGACGGCGAGATCTTCCCCACCGTGGGGCAGAACTTCGGCCAGACGCTGGGCCTCTGGCAGTACGACTTCCGCTGGCACGTCGGCGACCGGACGACGATCCTGTCCACGGCCGACGTCGATTTCTTCAGCGGTGGTCAGCAGCTGTACACCGTGGGCGCGCTTCTCAATCGCACCCCGCGCGGCAGCTTCTTCATCGGCTTCAACGAGTTCGGCGGGCCGATCGACGCCAGCGTGCTCGCCGGCTCCTACACCTACCGGATGAGCCCCAAGTGGGCGAGCTCCTTCGGCACGGCCCTGAACCTCAAGGGGATGAACATCGGCCAGAACTTCCAGCTCGTGCGGATCGGCGAGTCGTTCCTGATGACGTTCGGGTTCAACGTCGACTACAGCCGCAACAACGTCGGCGTCACGTTCAACCTCGAGCCGCGGTTCCTGTCACGGACGCAGTTCGCCAGCCGGTCGGGCGTCGACATCCCGGTGGCCGGTGCCTACGGGCTCGAGTGACGCCCGCCCCCGTGCCGGCGACACACCAAAGCGAGTTCCCTTGAGAACAGTTTCGGCATGAGTGGAGCGACGACTGGGCAAACCGCGGGACGAGGCGAAGGGGGTCGGCGAACGCTCGAGGAGCGTTGGGCCGCCGCGGCCCACAGCGACGCGACTTTTGCCGCCCCCGTGCCGGCGACACACCAAAGCCGGATGCGGTCTAGCGCGCGGTGGCCGGCACCATCCAGGCCAGCGGGCCGGCTTGAAGCCAGACGAGCAGGCCCATCAGCAACGCCAGCGCCACGGAGTGTGGGAACACCCGACGCAGGATCGCCCCCTCCCGGCGATGCACACCGGTGGCCGTCGCCGACACGACGATGCTCTGGGCGTCGATCATCTTCCCCATCACACCACCGGTGCTGTTGGCGGTGCAGGTGAGGAGCGGATCGAGCCCCAGTTGCTCGGCGGTCACCCGCTGCAGGCTGCCGAACATTGCGTTGCTCGAGGTGTCGCTGCCGGTGAGGGCCACGCCCAGCCAGCCAAGGAGTGGTGCGAAGAAGGCGTAGGCGACGCCGGTCCGCGTCAGGGCAAGGCCGAGTATGACGTCGGTTCCGGAATACCGCGTCACGAACGCCAGCGCCAGCATGACCGCGATCGTGGCCAGCGATTCCCGGAGCCGGACGAGCATGGCCCAGGCGATCACGGCCGCCCGCCGCCAGGAGACGCCGAGCCAGGGGATCGACACGACCGCCGCGGCGAGGATGCCGGTGCCGGCTGCCGAGAGCCAATTAAAGCGGTAGACGGCGGACTCGAGCTCCCGGGGAGCGCGGCTCGCCGGGGGCACCTTCGCCACCCGGCCGTCGAGCCGGGGAACGCGGATCTCGGCCGGCTGCGCCACGGCTTCAAGGCGGGCCTTCACGGGGGGCAGGCCCCAGATGAAGACCGCGATCGAGAGGAAGGCCCAGGGCATCCACGCCCAGGCGATCCGGGCCGGCGAATCGACGGGCTCGGCGGCGGCACCGGCCGTCCGGGCCGCGTGATCGGCCGCCGCGGTCCGGGCCTCGGCGCCGTCGGCATGCCGCCAGATGACCTGCGGCCGCCAGCCCCGGAGGAAGACCGCCGTGACGAGGAGGCTGGCGACACCGCCGACGACATCCACGAGCGCCGGCCCGACGAAGTTCGCCATCGCGAACTGTGCCACTGCGAACGACAGGCCGCAGACGAGGACCGCGGGCCAGACGCCGGCCAGCCCGCGCCAGCCGGCCATCGCCACCACCATCCAGGCCGGGATGACGAGCGAGAAGAGGGGCAACTGCCGCCCCGCCAGCGCCGAGATCGCCCGCTCGTCGAGGCCCGTCACCTTGGCGAGCGTGATGATCGGCGTGCCGAGGGCCCCGAAGGCGACCGGGGCCGTGTTGGCGATCAGGGCGATGCAGGCCGCCTCGATCGCGGGAAATCCCGCGCCGACGAGCAGGGCCGCGGAGATCGCCACCGGTGCGCCGAACCCGGCCGCCCCCTCGAGAAAGGCGCCGAACGCGAAGGCGATGAGCAGGGCCTGCAGGCGGTGGTCGGCGGAGAGTCGCGTCACCGACCGCTTCATGACGTCAAGCGCGCCGGCCTCCACGGAAACGGCGTACAGGAACATCGCCGTGACGATGATCCAGCCGATGGGGAAGAGCCCGAAGGCGGCGCCGTGCAGGGCGGCCGCGACCGCGGCGTCGGCCGGCATGCCGACGACGCCGATGGCGATCGCCAGCGCCGTCGCCAGACCGGCCGCCGCCGCCCGCAGGCCCGACCAGCCGGCGAACGCCAGGAGCCCGAGCAGCACCATCAGCGGCAGCAGGGCCACGAAGGTCGAGAGCATTTCCGACCCGAGCGGGTCATACACCTGCGACCAGACTGGCATGGTTATGACCCCGACCTGCGAACCATGTAAAGGGCATGTCAACGTCGCATCACGTTTGATGTTCACAAACGTACCGCGTATCCACTGCGACTGCGCTCCCGCGCGCGCGACTCCGCAGCCACACCTGCCAGCCGGCGAACAGCAGGGCGAGAAGACCGTAGGCGCCGGCGATCTCCAGTGGGCCACGGCCCGCGGCGCCGGCCGGAAGCGGGCCGATCGCCCAGGGGAGGAACATCCTTCCGTCGGCGAACGGGGAGTGAATCACGCCGCAGATGGTGAAGCCGGCCGCGGCCAGACACCAGGCCGCGGCCTGCCCAAGACGCCGGTCGACGAGGGCCGCCACCATGCCCGCCCAGACGAGGCTCGTGACGATGAAGCCGCCGGAGAGTTGGCGGAGCGTGAGCAGCTTGGCGGCGAGTTCCAGTCCGGGAGCGGCACCGGCGGCGACGAGTTCGTCGGCCTGGATCGTCACCAGCGCCGCCAGCGCCGGCACGCAGGCGATCGCCACGGCCGGATAGTGCCGCTGCGGGGTGGCATGAAAACTCTGGGCGGTGATCTCCAGGCCGATGAACACGAGGATCGGGAGGATGGCCGGCTCGGGAATCGCCCGGAACAGGTAGGCGAAGCTGCCGGTCAGGCCGGCCGCACCGATGAACACCGCCGTGGCGAGCGTGTAGGCGGCGCGGCCTCCCATCGCCTTGTAGGCCGGGTGGCCGATGTAGGGCGTGGTCTGGATGACGCCGCCGCAGCAGCCGGCGACGACCGTGGCGATTCCCTCGACGGCGATGATCCGCCCGGTGTCGTACTCGTCACCCGCCGCTGCGGCGCTTTCGGTGCAGTCGATGCCGCCCACCACGGTGCCGAGCGCGAACGGAATCACGATCGGCAGGTACATGAGCGACTCGGTCCATGCCTCGAGCCAGGCGAACGACCCCGCCGCGAGCCAGTCGGTGGGCCAGAGGGCGGCGGCCGGATCGAAGCCCGCATGCCCCCCGGCCGGAATCCAGCCCGCGGCACTGCCGACCGCATGGATCAGGCCGCCCAGCAGCAGGGCCGCGAGCGCGCCCGGAATGCGCAGCGGAAACGGGATCCGCGCCGTCAGTGTCGCCAGCGTGACGCCGAGCGCGACGAGCCCCACCAGCGGCGTGCCGAACACCTTGAGCAGCGGCAGGAACGTGATCAGCACCAGCGCGATCGCGGTCAGGCTGCCGAGCAGGCCGGCGCGGGGCACGAGCCGGCGGATGGGACCGGCCACGACGCTGCAGGCCAGCTTGAACAGGCCGCTCGTCACGATGGCGCACATGCCGACGTGCCAGGCATGGCGGGCAGCCGTCTCCCGATCGAGGCCGCGTCCGAGGGCGGCGACGAAGGCGGGACCGAGCACGAGGAACACCATGCCGAACGTGCTCGGCGTGTCGAGGCCGAGCGGCATGGCGGTGACGTCGTCGCGGCCGGTCCGCCGGGCGAGCCGGAAGGCCATCCAGGTGAAGAGCAGGTCGCCCACCACGACGCCGACCGCCGTGCCCGGCACGAAGTGGGAGAGGGCGAACTGCAGCGGATAGTCGAAGACCGTCGCCAGCAGCGACACGGCGAGGACGAGGTCGGCCAGGTTGTCGATCGCCAGTCCGAAGAAGGCATTGACGTCGCCCGGCGCGGCCCAACGGTAGCGAGTGGATCGTTCCATGCCTGCGGAGAGAATCCCACGGTACCTGGCAGAGCCTGCCAGGCGACCGATTCAGGAAGAAGAAGATCTTCGAGACCGGAGCCGGGAGAGTGTAGCGAATGGGCCACTGCCGCTCCGGCGGGCCCTGCCAGGCCTTGCCGGACCGCCGCAAACTCCCCGTTCACTTCACGGTCCGGGGTCGGCAAGCACCGTCGGCCTGCCCCCGGATCCCGTCCAGACCGTCAGGGATCCGTCGGCATTGCCGACGGCGATCACCTTGCCCGCCGGGTCGGCGGCGAGGCACTGGCTGCGGACCGCCTTGCCGTCGAACTTGGGCAAGTTCTTCTGCTCGTCCGGAGCCCGGGCGAGGACGGCACCATCCGTGTTGGCGACGACGAAGATATCGCCAGTGCCAAGAGGATGAATTCCGACCGACTCCCGTGCCCCGATGCCGACGGCCTGGCCTCGCTCCCAGGCATCACCCGCCTTCCAGAACCGGCACTGGTTGTCGACGCCGACGGAGGCGAGCATTTTGCCGTCGCCGCGCCAGGCGATGCCCAGCACGCGTCCGGCATGATCGTCGAAGACATGAACCTTCTCGCCGGTGGCAGCGGTGAAGGCCGCCACGGTTCGATCCGCGCCGCCGGTCGCGAGCAGGCTGCCATCGGGGGAGAAGGCCAGGCAGAGCACGACGTCCTTGAGCACCGGAGCCTGGCCGACGATCGGGGCCGGAAACCGGCGCACCGTGCTCCCACTGGCAGGGTCCACGAGCACGACCTCGCCCCCCTGCGTCGGCACGCCGCCGCCGGCGGCGAGGATCTTGCCATCGGGGCTGAATGCCAACGCCTGCACGCGATCGACGAACGGCTCGATTCGCTCCGGCCCGCCGATCCGCCTGCCGACCTTCCACGCCGGGCCGCCTCCGGCGGCGTCGTCGGACCGCTTCCAGAGCGTGACCGTCCGCATCGCTCCCGAGGCCAGCAGCGTGCCGTCCGGGCTGAAGGCCAGGGACCGGACCGCGTCGCGATGGGCCGCCGACCGGGCGGTACCCGGCGGCGCCGGCAGGTCGGGGTCGACGAGTCTGGCGACGGGCTTCTTCGCGGCGACGTCGTAGACGACGATCCGGTTGCCGATGCCGGCGGCCGCGAACCGTCCGTCCGGGGACACGGCGGCGGCATAGACCGGCTTGATGTGCGGCGGCAGCGGCTGCCAGGCGATCTGCCGGGGGCCAGCGGCCGAGTCCTTGGCACCGGCGTCTATCCAGGCGCGGACGATCTCGAGCTCTCGCTGCGTGAGCCGCTTGGCACCGCGGTCGTTGTCGTCGGGGGGCATCACCGGCTCGCGGGTGTGCGCGGCCACGAGAAAAGCCAGGCTCTCCGCCGCCTTTCCCGGAACGATCGCCGGGCCGCTGTCCCCCTTGCGCAGCATCGCCTGCGGGCTCTCGAGCACGATGCCCGCCTCGTTCTCGGTCGCGTTGTGGCAGGCGACGCAGTTGGCGAGCAGGATCGGCTTCACGTCGCGATTGAAATCGATCCCCTTGCCGGCCGCCACGGGCGTGGCCTTGCCCGTCGGCTGCTCGTCGTCCGCCATGGCGAGCGTCGCCGCGGCCGTGGCGAGCATCGGGAGCAGCCGGCGAGACGCCGCGGCGGCCTTGGCGCGGGGCGCGGCCTTGGTGACGACGAGGCGGAACGGCTCCGACACGGCGAACACCTCGGTGGGCTGCGGCGCGTTCGCCTTGAGCAGGGCCGTCGCCCGCTGCATGATCTGCTTTTCTTCATCGCGATGCTTTTCCAGGTCCGCGACGGCCTTGGACAACGCCGCACCGCCGCGTGGGCGGGCCGCCTCGACGGCTGCCTGCAGTTCTTCGCTCTGGCGTTCAGCCCCCTCGCGCGCCGCCGTCGCCCCGGCCACAGCGACCGGATCCCGCACCTGCGTGACGGCGGCCTGGGCGACCATGTACACCTGGTAGTCCCCCGGAGCGACGCCTTCCGGCACGCAGAATTCGACCGCCCCCGTCGTCGTGCCCTCGGGAAGCAGCGTGAACGGCGGCCTGAAGGCATCGGCCAGCATGGTCAGTCCGCGGAGCTCGGTTCGAACCTGCCCCTTGATCTCTGCGGATGCCTGGACCGTGAAGGGCACGCGGATCGTCGCGCCGATGGCGACGTTCGCTGGAGGCGCGGATGAGACCGCGACGGCGAGCGGAGCAGGCTCGGGACGCACCTCGAGGGGCATCGCGTCGACGAGACGAGCGAGGGTCACTTCCTGCGGCGTCGGCTTGTTGGCGATCGACGTCGCCCAGCCGGCGATGCGCCGCGCTGTCGTCGCCCCATCGACCACGGTGCCGACGACACGGATCGGCCCCTGCCATGCCACGGCCTCCGGTCCGGCTTCGAGGACGAGCGTGGTCTGTGCCGCGCCCGGTGCAATGGTGACCGGCCTGCAGGAGACGCCCGCCGGCAGTCCTTCCACGGCCAGTTCGACCCCCTTGTCGAACCCGTCCTGACGAAACAGCTGCACGATGAGCGGAAAGCGTCCGCCGCGCCGCAGGCGGGGGATGCCGGGGGACGACACGCCCAGCGGATGCCGCTCACCGACGTGCGGCAGGACGTCGAGGCACGTCGCCAGGAGCCGCCAATCGGGCGCCGGCCGGCGGACGACGAGCCGATACATCGCCCCCGAATCGGCATAGGTCCGGCCGGCGATGTTACGGATGAGAATCCGATACGTCCCTTCCCTGTCCGCGGTGAACGAGCCGACGGGGTCGTTCGACACCGTGTCGAACGGCGGATTGAAGAAGGCATGGGGTGGATCGTCCTGTTCGAACACCACCCGCACCTGCTCCATGCCCCGCGGGTCGCGGAAGACGTGCTCGACCCGCAGGCTGACGTCGGCCACCTGCCCCATCCGCTCCGCGATGACCTCGATCGCGAAGGCCTCTCCCTTGCCGGCGGCGAACGTGTACCAATCAAGGTCGCCGCGCGAGTCGAACCGGCCGGCGAGGTCGCACGGTGGGGAGAGCGTGCAGGCCCGATCCGCGGAGTCGTTGGGCTCCGCCTCCAGCGCCGGCGAAGCCACGGCGAACGCGACCGGCACCGCGTTGCCGCTCCGGTGCGGTGCCGGCAGCCGGACGCGAAACGAATCGATACCGAAGCCGCCGATCGACCGCGAGTACGGCTCCCCGGGGCCGAGCGGATCCGGTGCCGACGGGGCCGTGATGGTCCACGGCATCTCCTCCAGGCCGCGTCTCGGACCGCCCGGCACCAGCGGCGTGCCGGCCGGAAGCAGATGCCCCACGAGGCTGACGCTGCCGGACGTGGCTGCCATGGCCATCGGTGGCCAGACGCCCAGCAGATACGGACGGGTCGAAAGCACCATCCGATACGGTCCCTCCGCCGCGAAGCGGTCGAGTTCCGAGTCGATGACCCTGACGAGATGCGCGCCCGTCTCTTCGATCACGAGCGGAAGGACCGGGTCGCGGAGTCGGGTGGCGCAGCCGCTGGCGAGCGGTCTTCCTCCCGGTCCGGAGACCTCGACGAGCAGGTTGCCCTTGGGGTTGAGCAGCCGTGATTCGAAGGCGAGCACGAACCGCTGCCCGGCCTGCGCCGAAAAGCGGTAGAACCTGGGGGTGTTCTTCGCCATCTGGCCGTCGATCAACGTGTCCGGCTCGATGGGCATCGCCCCGTCGCGGGCCGAGTTTCCGGACGCTTCGACCACGACGGGCATGTCCGGCACCTCGAACGGCCAGGCGGTCGACAGGCCGAGGCGGCCACGCACCCGGGCCTCGTAGGTGCCGGGCGGGACATCCGGGCCGACCTGCACGGTGAACGGTCCGCCGGCCGACCGCATCCACTCCGGTGCGTCTGCCGACACGAGCCGGGCCGTGATTCCCGGATGCGAGAAGAGCAGGGCCTCGGCGCCGTCGAGGTCGTCCCCGGCGATGCTGACGTCGACCGTGGTGCCGGCCGGCGCTCCGCACGGTCGCAGGTGAAACAGCCGCGGATTGGCGAGTCGCGGCTTGGACTGCTGGCCACTGCACGGGGCCGGCGCACCGATCAGGACGGCCGCTGCCGCGGCGGCGATGGCCAGGCGAAACGACTGCTGCGTGCTCATCATGCCTCGAGGCTCCAGGGACATGGCCGGGGGGGCGGGGGCGGGGGGCGGAAACCGGGACTGGGCGGCCTGATCAACGCGTGAAGAGGAATTCCTTGCTGTTGATCACGGCCCAGATCAGGTCCTCGAACGCGGCGGCCGAGAGTCCCTTGCGGTCCAGGTAGCGGCCGACCGTGTCAGACTCGGCGGCGGTGGGTCGCCGCGAGTAGGCCGCCAGATAGACCTCCGCGATCCTGTCGGCGACGGGCCGGGCCGCGGTAGCGGCCAGCCGCCGCGCCCGTCCGCCATCGGCCGCGACCTTCCGCAGCACCTCGTCCGAATTGATCAATTGCAGGCTCTGGCCGAGATTCGGCGACGCGGTATTCCGCCCGCACTCGCAGGCAGCCGCGGCACGCTGGCGGCCGAACGTCTCCAGAAACGGGGTTCCAGAAAGGTTGTCGCACAGTTCCAACGCCCGCGCGGCGGCCGGCTGATCCCTGAAAGTCGACGTCGTCCCGCAGACCACGTCGATGGCATCGAGGAGGACCTCGGCCTTCAGCCGGCGCGGCTGGTGGGAGGAGAAGTTGCGGGTGTCGTCCCGGTTGGATTCGGTGGGCGTCGAGGAGAGCTGGTAGGTCGCCGAGCGGCAGATCGTCCGCACCAGGTGCTTGAGGTCGTAGCGGCTGCGGATGAAGTCGGCCGCCAGGGCGTCGAGCAGCGCGGGGTTCGACGGCGGATTGGTCTCCCGCATGTCGTCGTCGGGCTCGACGAATCCACGCCCGAAGAAGTGGGCCCACATCCGGTTGACGATCGCCTTGGCGAAGAAGGGGTTCGTGTCGGCCGTCATCCAGTCGGCGAGCCTGACCCGCGGATCCTCGTCTGCCGTGACCGCGATCGGTTCCCCGTCGAGCGGCTTCGGCCCGAGCGGCTCGTCGGTCGAGGGGTGTCTGATCCGCGGGTCGCCGCGCTGGTGGATGATCCGAGCCAGTGAACTGCCAGCCGGCTTTTTGAGGGCGACCTGGGTGAAGAATGCCGCGTAGCCGTGGTAGTCGGCCTGACTCCAGCGGTCGAACGGATGCTGGTGGCACTTGGCACACGCCAGCCGCTGGCCGAGGAACAGCACGGCCGAATCCTCGGCCGCGTCCTTGACCCGCTCGGCGGCATTGGTGGTGAATTCGGGGTTCGTGAGCGCGGCCTGCGACCGCCACCAGCCGACGGCCGGGTTCTCCCCGGGGGCGCCGCCGGCGGTGAGGATCTCGCGGACGAACCGATCGTAGGGCATGTTGTCCTGAAACGCCTGTCGTAGCCACTGGTGCATCGAGGAGGTGGCGGTGCGGCCCGCCGCGTCACGATTGCTGCGCAGGAGGACGACCCACTTGTCGGCGAACGTGGTGGCGTAGTCGCCGCTGTCGAGGACGCGATCGATGAGCCGCTCGCGCTTGTCCGGGCTCGAGTCGGCGAGGAACGCGGCCGCCTCGTCGACGGTCGGCAGCCGGCCGGCGACGTCGATCATGAGCCGACGGAGGAAGGCCGAGTCGTCGCAGCGATTCGAAGGGGAGATGTTCATCTCCGCGAGCTTGGCAAAGGCCAGGCGATCGATGAAATTCACCTCGGCGGGAAAGGGCGGTGGCGGCGCACCGACGCGGGGAATGGTGATCGGCACCGTCGCGACCTTGTCGCGGTAGAGGACGACGATCGCCGTGTCGCCCGGCAGGCTGCCCGCCTTGACGACGGCGTCGGGGCCCTTCTCCAAGTCGGCGATCCCGGCGTCGTTCGATTCGAGCCGCGCCCAGGGGGTCACGTCCTCCCGATCACCATCGGCGTACACCGCCGTGACCGTGAGGCGGACCTCGGCGCCGGCCGCAAGGCGGCAGGCTGTCGGCTCGACCTCGATGGCCGTGAGCCGGTGCCGCTGCGGATCGCCGAGCGGAGCACCGGCGCCGATCCAGTCCCGCAGAGTCTGGTAGTCCTTCGAGTCGCGCGGCAGCCGGATGCCGCCACCGTGGGGATAGACACCGCTCGGCTTCTGGAGCAGCAGGCTCTCTTCGGGGGCGGCGAAGTCGAGGAACCGGCCGCGGACGGCCTCGGTGATCCGGGCGTGGTCCTTGACGGGCTCGAAGCCGAAGAGGGAGAGGTAGAACCCGTTTTGGCCCGTGCCGCCGCCGGCGCCGTGGCAGGCACCTCCGTTGCAGCCGTGCCGGGTGAGGATCGGAAGAATCCGAGCGGCGAAGTCGAGTTCCCGATCGGTCGCCCCCCCGGACATCTCCGCCGCCGCGGGCGCGGCGACGAGGAGCACGAGCGAGGCGACGAGCACCGCGCGGGCCGACATGGGCGTCATCCTTGCAATTCTTTGATCGGCCTGGCGTCGGGCAGGATCGGGATCGGACGGCCGGACAGATCCTGCATGACCTTGGATGTGTCGATGCCCAGGTGCCGATAGACGGTGGCCCACAACTCCTCGGGGAGCACGGGTCGCTCCTTCGGGTATGCCGCCCGCTCGTCGGTCGTGCCGATGACCTGCCCCATGGACAGGCCGCCTCCGGAGACGAGCAGGGAGAACGCATGGGGCCAATGATCCCGCCCCGGCCGCTTCCGCCCCTTGGCGTCCTTGTATTCGAGCCTGGGCGTGTGGCCGAACTCGCCGGTCACCACCACGAGCACCTTCTTGTCGAGGCCGCGAGCGAAGATGTCGGTGATCAGGGCCGAGACGGCCTGGTCGAAGTACGGGGCCCGATACTGCATGTCCGCGAACACGTCGCAGTTGATCGCGTGGCAGTCCCAGTTGTACCAGGCGTTCTCGGGATGGGAGGGGGTCGGCTTCGTCATCAGGACCGTGACGAAACTGCTCCCCGCCTCGACGAGCCGGCGGGCCATCAGGCAGCGCTGGCCCCAGGCGTGCATGCCGTACGCTTCGCGGACCGCCTCCGGCTCCAGCGAGACGTCGAAGGCGTCGCGGATCTCTTGCGACGTGAACAGTTCGCATGCCTGCTCGTTGAACCGGTCCATGGCCGCCATCGAGCCGGTGCGGTCGATCTCGCGCCGCATGGCGTCGATCGACTCGAGCAGCTGCATGCGGTCCTCGAGCCGCCCTTTCATCCCCTCGCGGAGCGAGATGTTGTCCACCCTGAAGTTCTTGGCGGACGGATCGCCGGCGACCTCGAACGGATTGTGGGCCGCGCCCAGGTAGGCGGAGCCGAGGGCGACGCCGTCCGCGGAGGTGCCCCCCTGGTCGCCGAGGACGATGTTCCGGGGCATCGGCCCGGAGCGATCGCCGAACTTGGAGACCACCGACGGTATCGCCGGGGAATCGTTGACGGTTCCGGTCGGCGTTCTCGGCTCGCGGCCGGTCATGACGCGCTTCGAGCCGCCGCCATGGTCCGAGAAGCGGTGCTTCATCGTCCGGATGAGGGTGAACTTGTCGGCGATCGCGGCCTGCTTCGGGAGCAGTTCGCAGATCTCGATGCCGGGCACCTTCGTCTTGATGGGCTTGAAGGTGCCGCGGACCTCGTCGGTCGCGCCGGGCTTCATGTCCCAGGTTTCGAGCTGCGAGCAGCCGCCCCCGAGCCAAACGTAGATGACGGCCGTTTTCTGGTCGGCGCCGGGGAGGGCGGCTTCGGAACGCATGCGGAACAGGTCGGCCGCGCCCAGCCCGGTGGCCCCGATCGCCCCGATCTGGAGCGCTCCCCGCCGCGAGACCGGGCCGGCACAGAAGGAACGACCGGCCATGACGAGACCCTCCGCAGCCTCACGATCGCCACTCGGCCGACGAGTGCCGATTCAACCCGCGAACCGCTCATTCGCCGGACCTCGAATTATATCCTCACCTCCTCCGGCGCCACAATTTCCTTCCGTTGTTTTCGGGTCTCCGGCGTCCGAAGTTCGGGTTTTCCGATTTCGCCGAAAAACCGGCGTTGCTCCGGCCGCCCGGGGCCGGGGACGGCGGCTCAGAGATCGACGCCCTTCGGTGCGGTCCGCGCCCCGCGCCCTCGTTTGCGACCACAGGCGTTCGGGATCAGCGACGCCGTCCGCGGCATGGAGCCAACGCAGCCTGACCCCCTCCAGGCGATCGGACTGCTGCCCGCCTGCCTGCGGCAGGCGAAGGCGCCGATCCCGGCCCGGCCGCGGTGCGTCCCGGCTATACTCGTCCCGCCGTTCCCGGCAGTTTTTCCCGACGTTTTCCCCCGAGTGAACCGTTCGCCCCCGACTGGCGTAGCAGAGCATGGACGTGCACGAGTCGAGCAGCGGTTCGCAGCGGAGCGCCGCCCCCGGGGATACCCGCGGGGGCGGGGTGTCCGACGAGGAGTTGCTGCGCCGAAGCCGCGTCGGTGGCGACGCCGGCGCCTTCGAGACGCTCGTGCACCGCTACGAAGGAGAACTCTTCAGTTACCTCCGCCGCTATCTGGGCAGTGCCGAGATGGCGGAGGACGTTTTTCAGGCGACGTTTCTCCAGGTTCACCTCAAGAAGGAGCAGTTCGAGGACGGCCGCCGGTTCCGGCCCTGGCTCTACACGATCGCCACCAACCAGGCCATCGACGCCCAGCGGCGGAACAGGCGGCACCGCATGGTGAGCCTCGACGGCCGTACGGGAGGCGAGGATGACGTGGGCACGCTCGTGCAGATGCTGTCGGGTGCGGACGGCACGGCGGATCAAATGATGGAGGATCGCGAGGCGCGGGAGTGGGTGCGGTCGGCCGTCGACGATCTGCCCGAGCCGCTGAAGGGTGCGCTGATGCTGGTCTATTACCAAGGGATGAAATACCGCGAGGCGGCGGACGTGCTCGGCATTCCCGTGGGCACGGTGAAGAGCCGGCTCCACGCGGCGCTGTTGAAACTGAACGAGTCCTGGGGACACGGCGGCCACGCGCCGACCCCGCGCTGAAAAAGATGAAACGGCCACGAACCGAGTGAGTAGAGGCCCATGCGAGACGACCTGATCGGCTATCTGTTCGAGGCCCTCGACGAGGCTGACATGCGCCGGGTGGAGGCCGCCCTCGCCCAGCCCGACGGGGCGTCGCTGCGTCGCGAATTGGAGACGCTGCGGCTGGCAATGCGGCCGTTGAATCGCGACCGCGAGACGTTTTCGGCGCCGCCGGGACTCGCCGGGCGGACGATGCGGTTCATTTCCGATCAGACGCCCGCCGCCACCGCGGCCCGGCGGCGGGCTGACGAGGGGCCGCTGCCGACGCCGCGGGGGTTCACGCCCGCCGCCGACGAAGGGTCATCGGGCCGTGGCTCACGGGCCTGGCTCGACCGGGCGATCATGGCGGCCACGGCGCTGGCCGCCTGCGTACTCGTCGCCCCGCTGCTTCTCGACGCGATCGCCGAGTCGCGGGAACGCCGTGCCGAGCGCAACCTGCAGCGTCTGTCGGCCGCCCTGCACGGATACGCCGAATCGCACCGCATCTATCCGACGCCCCCGGACGGCGGACCGTTGTCCCGGGCCGGACTCTATGCCCCGACCCTGGTCTCGGAGGAGCGGCTCATCGCCGACGACGGCACCGTCCTCGTCCCCGGCACGCCACTGTCACGAGCGGGCGGGTTCCGCGTGCCTTCGCTCGAGGAACTCAAGGCGGCGGTCGGCACGCCCCGGCTCGAAGGGCTGGTGCGGAGCATGGGGGGCGATTATGGCTACACCCTCGGCCACCGGGATGCGGCCGGCATCCTCCAGCCGAACCGGGCCTCGTTTCGCGAGCATCATCCGCTCGTGGCCGACGCTCCCGATCACAGTGACGAGCGCAGCGACAACCACCCGCAGGGAACCCATCACGTCCTCTACGAGGATGGGCGGGTGAAGACGCTGCGGCCGCACGCCCTCCACATGGAAGACGACCATCTCTACCGCAACCACGAGGGCCGCGTGGCGGCGGGCACCGATCCCGAGGATGCCGTGATCGGCGATTCGCACGACCAGCCGTGATGCGGTCTGTCGTCCCCGGCTCGTCGTCCGACGTCCCCGGGAATGCGCTCCGGGCCCAGGACTCAGGATGCCGCGAGCGATTCGCGGGCGGCGGCGGCGACGCCATCGGCCGTGATGCCGAAGTGAGCGTAGAGCGCGGCCGCCGGGCCCGAGGCCCCGAAGCCGCGCATGCCGACGAACCGGCCGCGCGAGCCGAGCCAGCGTTCCCAGCCGAACCCGCAGGCCGCCTCGCAGGCGACGCGGGCCGTGACCGCCGCCGGCAGCACGCTCTCCCGATAGGCGGCGTCCTGCTCCTCGAACAGGTCCCAGCAGGGCATGCTCACGACGCGGGCCTGGACGCCCGCCGCGGCCAGTTTCGCCGCCGCGTCGAGGCAGACCTGCACCTCGCTGCCGGTGCCGATCAGGATGCAGTCGGGCCGGCCGCCGGCAGCTTCGCGGAGCACGTAGGCGCCGCGGGCGGTGCCCGCCGCCGACCCCGTTGCCGTCGACTCGATTCCGCTGCGGTCGAGCGTCGGGATGTTCTGTCGTGAGAGGACGATCACCGCCGGCCGGTCGGGCCGACGCAGGACCGCGCGGTATGTCTCCACGACCTCGTTGGCGTCGCCGGGACGAAACACCGAGATGCCGGGCACGGCCCGGGCGCTGGCCAGTTGCTCGATCGGCTGGTGCGTCGGGCCGTCCTCGCCGAGGCCGATCGAGTCGTGCGTGAGCACGTAGACCACGCCCAGGCCGCCGAGGGCCGAGAGCCGCAGCGCCGGCTTGAGGTAGTCGAGGAACACGAAGAATGTCGCGCAGTAGGGCCGCAGGCCGGAGAGGGCCATGCCGTTGCAGGCCGCGGCCATGCCGTGCTCGCGGATGCCGAAGTGGAAGTTGCGGCCCGCGGGCGTTGCGGAGGCGAAGTCGCCCGCGCCGGCGACGAGCGTCATCGTCGATGGGGCGAGATCCGCCGAGCCGCCGAGAAACCAGGGCACCGTCCCGCTGATCGCCTGCAGAACCTTGCCGCTCGAGACGCGACTCGCGAGCCCCTTGGGGTCGGCGGGGAACACCGGAAGGTGGGCATCCCAGCCGGCGGGGAGGCGGCCGGCGAGGAAATCGGCCAGTTCGGCGGCCGGCTGCGGATGTGCCGCGCCGTAGTCGGCCAGCGTCTTCCGCCACGCCGCATGCGCCGCGGCGCCGCGACCGCCGAGGGTGGCGGCGAAGTGTGCCGGCACCTCCGCCGGCACGTAAAACGCCGGCTCGGCCGGCCAGCCGTATGCCTGCTTGGCCCCCTTGATCTCCTCGGCGCCGAGCGGCGCGCCGTGCGCCTCGTGCGAGCCCGCCTTCTTCGGCGCCCCATAGCCGATCACGCTCTTGACCACGATCAGCGTCGGTCGCTCCCGCTCCGCCCGGAAGGCCGTCAGCGCCCGGGCGATCGCCGCCGTGTCGTTGGCGTCGGCCACCCGCTCGACCCGCCAGCCGAGGGCCGCGAACCGCTCCGGCACGTTCTCGCTGAAGGCGAGGTGCGTTTCCCCTTCGATCGTGATCTCGTTGTCGTCGTAGATCCAGCACAGGTTCGCCAGGCCGAGGTGGCCGGCGATCGAGGCCGCCTCCGCGGCCACGCCCTCCATCAGGTCGCCGTCGCTGCAGAGCACGTACGTGTCGTAGTCGAAGACCACCTGGCGGGGACGGTTGTAGCGGGCGGCCAGCCAGCGCGAGGCGATCGCCATGCCGACCGAGTTGCCGCAGCCCTGGCCGAGCGGCCCGGTCGTGGTCTCGATGCCGGCGGTCATGTGGTGCTCGGGATGGCCCGCACAGACGCTGTCCAGCTGGCGAAACCGCCGGATCTCGTCGAGCGAGACGGCGGGCACGTCGCGATCGGGTGAGGCGGGGCCGCCACGGCGGATGCCCGCCAGGTGGATCAGCGAGTAGAGGAGCATCGACGCGTGGCCGCAGGAGAGGACGAAGCGGTCGCGATTCGGCCACGACGGATCGGCCGGGTCGTACCGCAAGAAGTCCCTCCAGACCGTGAACGCCACCGGTGCCAGCGCCATCGGCGTGCCGGGATGGCCGCTCTTCGCCGCCTCGACGGCATCCATGGACAGGGTGCGGATCGTGTCGATCGCCAGCCGGTCGATGTCGATGGCGGCCGGCCGCGGCGCGGGCGAGGTGCTGGCGGACATGGGTGCTCCTGGGACGGGATCGAAACGGCGGGAGTCTAGCCTACTCCAGGTGCCGGCGGTACTCCGCGTCCAGTTCCGCCGCGCTGCGGCGGCAGAGCCGCGGCAGCGTCTCGGGCTCGTCGATCCCGGCGTAGACACGGGAGAGGTACTCGAGGAACGCTTCCCGGTAGCGGCCGCCGGCGCCGTTCATGAAGAAGTCGGCGCGGCCGGCGATCTCGTCGTAGACCGCGGGCAGGCGGGCGTCGGCCTGAAACGCCCTGCGACCCAAGGCCACGAGTTCCGACAGCGGCACCTGGACGCCCGCGTCGACGAGCCGACCGCGGGCGGCCGGCACGCGGCCGGCGTCGCGGCCGCCGACCGTCCAGCCGAACGGCGTCGGCCGGATCGACTCCATGTAGCAGGCGACCGCCTCGATCGCCCAGAAACCAGACCGTTCGCCGGCCGGCAGCGGCTGGCGGCGCGGGCCGGTCGGCGCCGCTTCGAGGAAGATCTGGTGCGTCGCTTCATGGCGGATGAGGGCGGCCCGCGCCGCCTCTCCACCGGCCGCGGCCGCGGCGAAGAACCAGGTGGTTCGCGTGGGAGCCCAATAGAGTCCCTCGGTCCGCGGTGCGAGCGGCTCCAGCCGGCCGAGTTCGGCGACATACTGGTCACGGTCGGCGCAGAGCACCGCGGCGAAAGCATCACGGGGCATGATCCGGCCGCGGCCGCGCAGCCGCTTCTCCAGGTCGGCCGGCTCGATGCCGAACGCGCCGAAAATCTGCACCCACACCAGGAACGTCTCCTCGAGCCGCTCGGCAAGGGCCGCGGCTGACTCCAGCGGAGCGGCGGAGAGGACTTCCCAATGGTCGCTGTCGAAGCGGCGGCCGCGGTCGACCGTGACCACGCGGCCGGCATCCTCCGCGGCCGAGATCCAGCGGCCCCGGTCGTAACGCTCACCGTCGCGGTAGCGGCCCAGCCGTCCCGCGGGGAGCCAGCCGAAGGCCGGGTCGTAGTCGGCACGCCGGTCGAGTCGGGCCGCGGCCTCGGGCCAGAGCCAGTCGTCCCCGCGCCGGACCCAGCCGAGCGCGGCCCGCGCCCGCTCGTGGGCCGGGTCGTCGCGGAGTGCCGCCGCGAGGAGGTGCACGACCGCGCACGACCGCTGCGGCAGCGGCGGCCGGTCGGGATCGGGCCGGGCTTGCTCCTCACGCGTCGGCGGCCGGTCGTGTTCCGCGGCCGCGGCGACGGCGAGGTCGAAGAGTCCGGCGGCCCGGGCCCGCCGGGCGGCCACGAAGTCGTCCCAGATCGATCGCGCGGCGGCGTCCTCGATCCACCCGGGCCTCTCCAGCCGGGCGGGGATCGCGAACGCGACTTGCCGGTCGGTCGCGGCCGTGAGCTGCCAGCCCGCCACGAGGTCACCGAGCCTCGCGAAGCCGTCGGCCTGCGCGCGGCGGACGAGATCCCGGGCGGCGGCGGCGAACTCCTCGTCGAGCCGCGACAGCGGTCGGGCAGCCGGAGCGGCCGCGGCCGCCAGCGTCAGGCAGAGCGTGACCTCCGCCACGGCGCAGGCGGCCACTGCGGCTGACCCCGGGCGGATCATGGAAATGCTCGGCGCACGTGGTTCAGGATTCCTCGGCGAAGGCCGAGTCGAACTGCCGTCGGCTCGGCGCGAAGTCGAGGTTCTTGACGAACTTCGCCGCCTCCGCCGCGCCGTGCTCGCGATCCATGCCGCAGTCCTCCCACTCGACCGACAGCGGACCCTCGTAACCGATCTGGTTCAAGCAGCGGATGATTTCCTCGAAGTCGACGCCGCCCCGACCCGGCGAGCGGAAGTCCCAGCCGCGGCGCGGGTCGCCGAAGTTGATGTGGCTGCCAAGAATGCCGGTCCGGCCGTTGAGGGTCACGATCGCGTCCTTGACGTGCACGTGGTAGATCCGGTCGGGGAACGAGCGGATGAACTCGACCGAGCTCACGCCCTGCCAATGGAGGTGGCTGGGGTCGAAGTTGAAGCCGAACTCCTCGCGGCGGCCGAGAGCCGCCAGGGCCCGCTCCGCGGTGAAGATGTCGAAGGCGATCTCGGTGGGATGAACCTCGAGCGCGAACCGTACGCCGCACTCCGCGAACACGTCGAGGATCGGGTTCCAGCGGTCGGCGAACTCGCGGTAGCCGGCGTCGATCATCGAGTCGGGCACCGGCGGGAAGGAGTAGAGCAACGGCCAGATGGACGAGCCGGTGAAGCCGTTGACGACCGCAACGCCAAGTTTCTGGGCGGCTCGGGCGGTGCGTTTGAGTTCCTCGGCGGCGCGGCGATTCACGCCCTCGGAGTTGCCGTCGCCCCAGACGTGCGGCGGCAGGATCGACTTGTGCCGCTCGTCGATCCGGTCGCAGACCGCCTGGCCCACCAAGTGCGTGGAGATCGCGTAGACGGAGAGGTCGTGGCGTTCCAGCGTGTCGCGTTTGGCGGCGCAGTAGCCGCTCTCCTCGAGGGCGCGGGTGACGTCGAAGTGATCGCCCCAGCAGGCCAGTTCCAGCCCCTGGTAGCCGAAGTCGCGGGCCTTGCGGGCGAGATCCTCGAGCGGCAGGTCGGCCCACTGGCCGGTGAACAGCGTGACAGGACGGGACATGCGACAAACTCCGCTGACGTGTGGAAATGGAACCGGTATTGGCAGGAAAGTGTGCCAGATTTCCCCCCGCTGTGGAACCGGCCCCGCATCAGGTGCGGATGACGCGCCGCAGGAGCCACCATCCCCAGAGGGCGACGAGCAGGTTTCCCAGCCAGACGGCGGCCGGCGGGACGGCACCGTCCTTGGCCTGGTCGACGCCGAGCATCAGCAGCGGGTAATAAACGACGAGGATCGGCAGGAAGCAGAGGAAGAAGCTGGTGAGAAAGTCGGCGTTGCGCATCCGGATCGCCATCGGTGCCCCGACGAGCACGAAGCACAGGCAGCTGAACCCGCTGGCCCAGCGGCGCCAGGGCTCGACCGTGATCGCCCTGAGCCGCGCCCGGGCGCGGGCGATCTGCTGCCGCTCCCCTTCCACGGCCGCGGGCGTGGTCTGCTCCATGCGGCCGGCGAACAGCCCGAGCGACGTCCGGCCCGCCATCATCTGTTCGAGCTGGTCGATCCGCGCGAGCTGGGCCGTTCGCGCCGCCGCGAATCCCGCCATGGCGATCTCGGCCGGCCGGCGCTGTTCGGGGGCCTTGGCCGAAACCGCGTCGAGCGGCAGCTCCTGCGACCATGTGCCGCTGCGGGAATGCTTCGCCGCTCCGCGCTGCATGGTGAAGTCGCGGAACGTGACCACGAGCGTGTTCCGCGTCGTGTCGGCGCGAATCTCGGCCTCCCGGGCCGTGACCGTGGTGAGCCGGTCCGGATGATCCTTGTCGAGGGTGAGCACCGGTCTGACGAGCTTTCGGCCATCCACCGCCTTGACGACGATCTCGAGCTTCGGGCTGCTGTAGCAGAGCGACGTGCGCAGGCGGCCGTAGAGGATCTGCTCGACGCTCTCGACGATCACCCGCTTGACGCCGTCGCGGCCCCAGGAGACGGCCACGTCGTTGAGCCAGACCGACACGAAGCTGACCACGAGCGCGACCGTGATCGCGGGCCAGATCGCCTGGAGCGGCGAGACCCCGGCCGCCTTGAGGGCGGTGATCTCGTTGCTGGACGACATCCGGCCGAAGACGCTGGCAGCCGCGAACAGCATCGTGCCCGGCACCGCAAACCGCAGCGCATCGGGGAGCACGTAGGGAACGAGGAGGGCGATCTGCAGCGGTCCCAGCCCCTCCTTGCTGGCCGTCTGGACGAGACCGAAGGCGAGGATGAAGAACGTGAGGGCAGCCAGGGTCACGAAGAACACCTGGAGGAGTTCGGCGAGCACGTAGCGGGTGAGAATCCTCATGACGGCCGGAGTCTAGCAGACTGTGGAACAAGTCTGCCCGAGCAGGATGCGATGGCCGTCGACCCAGGAAAACCTTGACGTTTCCTGCGGTCGACCAAGTGGAAAAAGGTCATGGATGACTTTTTCCACGGACAGCTAGACGTCCGGTGAAACGCCCGTCCATGGCCGTTTTGCCGGCACTGCCCCCACTGCGCAGCCGGTTTTCAAGGGCGGCCGCCGCCGCGTCCGCCGTTGCCGGACGTGTTCCTGCGCCTGCGGGCGACCGCTCAAGGCTCCCAGGCCGGCCGGCTCGACTCCGGCGAACGTGGCCCGGCGCCGGAGCCCCCCACGGTTTCATCCGATCGCGCGGCCTCGATCGCCCGCCGGTAGATCGCGATCGCCCCGGCGCCGGACCGCACCGCGGCGGCGAACCGTCCGGCCTTGGCATCGCTGCGGGCTGCCTCGACGAGCGCGTCGGCCCGCTGGCGGGCAGCGCCGTCGAGGCCGGCGGCCGCCTCCTCGATGCTCGCGACGATCGCCTCCACGAGCCCGGCGTCCGGGACGCATTCGTGGCTGCGGTACGGGCCCCCACCGAGCCGGCCGCCCGGCGGGAGGAACCGGGCCGCCGCCTGCGTCGGGATGAGGAAGCCGAGCGTGGCGGAGGCGAGCGAGCCGATGAACAGCATCATCAGCGTCACGCACGCCACCCATCCCACGGGCTCCCGCAGCGAGCCGAGCAGCCGTCCGAGCAGCCCCGTTTCGATCATGAGATCGCTGCGGGGCTGGAGGAGAAGCGCAGCGAGGAGGCAGCCGGCTGCCAGGGCGAACATCCGCCAGGGCACCGTCTTGGGCGTCTCGTCAGGAGCGTCGTCGGTCAGCGGCCACGGCTCGTTCGCCGCCCCTTGCCGCGAGGCCTCGACAACGCCCGCCTTGGCGACGATGACGGTGACGTTGTCCGGCGCGCCCCGGGCCAGCGCCAGGCCGACGAGGGCCGCGGCCGCCTCACGGGGTGACAACGTCGCGGCAACCGCGCCGATCTCCCGGTCGCCGACGACGCCCGACAGGCCGTCGCTGCAGAGCACGAACACGTCGTCGGCCTCGACGGCGAACGGTCCCTCGAGATCGACGTTCACCTGCGGATGCGGCCCCAGGGACCGGGTGATGATGTTTTTCGGCGCATCGCGGACCGCGACGTCGGCGGCAAGTTCTCCGGTCGCCTGCATCTCCTGCAGTTCCCAGACAAGCGAATGATCCCTGGTGAGCTGCTCGATGCGGTCGGCGCGGATGCGATACGCCCGGCTGTCGCCGACGTGCCCGACGATCGCACCGCGCGACACGAGGGCCAGCGCGGTGCAGGTCGTCCCCATGCCCTTGAGCTCCGGTGAGCCGCTGCCCTTGGCGTAGATCTCGCCGTTGGCCTGCTCGATGCTTGTCCGCAACGCGAGCGGGGGGGAGCGGGCGGCCAGTTTCTCGTAGATCAGCGGCACCTGCTCGGCGGCGATGGCACTGGCCATCTCCCCAGCGGCATGGGCACCCATGCCGTCGGCGACGACGAGCAACCAGCCGTGCCGCTCGCGTTGCTCCCGAGTCCACGGACGGAGCACCGCCTTGGAGTCCTGATTGTTGGACCGGCGGCGGCCGATGTCGGTGAGATCGCAGCAGTCGAGAGAACTCTCTGATCCCACGCGTCGCCGCCCCGGGCTTGCAGAAATCCGGCCCCGTCCCCGGGGTCCCCGAGGATTGTAGCTGGCCACGGGAAAATTCATCCCGCTGCGAGTCAGGGGGGAAAACGGCGGCAATCAGGGGTCGGGCAATCAGGGGTCGGGCACGAGCGGCAGGTTCGCCGGCCCGGCAGGCTGGGCAGACGGGGTGAGGGGCGGAATCCGGTTTTGAGCCGGTCCGATCTGGCGACGGGCGGCCGCAAATCCTACGGTTCCCGTCCCGGCCAACGCGGATGGAAACGCCTGATGACCTGCCCTGCCAACCAGCGGATCATGCTCCTCGCCGTCGCCGTCGTCGCCCTGGGCGGCGGCTGCGTGCAGCGGCGCATGACCATCCGGAGTTCGCCGCCGGGAGCGGCGGTCTACGTGGACGATTACCAGATCGGCACGACGCCCGTTTCCCACGACTTCGTCTATTACGGAACGCGAAAAATTCGGCTCGTCAAGGATGGCTACGAGACGCTCACCGTTCGCCAGCCGATCCCCGCGCCGTGGTACGAGTACTTTCCGCTCGACTTCGTGAGCGAGAACCTGATCCCCTGGGAGATCCGCGACGAGCGCGTGATCGATCTGCCGCTCGCGCCGGCCGCGGCCGTCGCCGCGGATGAAGTGGTGGCCCGCGCCGAACAGGTGCGTCTGGCGTCAGGGCCGTCGGCCGTCGGCGCCGCCCCGGCCGCAATCGTCCAGCCGCAGCCCGTTCCAGTGCCGGGCTTTCAGCCATCGCCGGCGGCCCCCGCCCAGGGCCCGTTCCTCCCGCCGCCAGCGCCCGGCATGACCATGCCGCTGCCGCCGCCTGCGCAGCCGAACCAGCCGGCGCAAGGCATTCCGTCTCTCGGCATGCCATAATCGGCACGCCATGCATCACGCCCCGCACGCGTCCCCGGCCGAGGGGCGCCCGAGCCTCGACGCAGTCAAACTTGTCCGCCTGCGAGAGTTGCTGCGGACCATCCTGCCGCACAACCGGTTCTATGCCGACAAGTTCGGCCGCGGCCTGCCGCAGCCCGACGATCTGACGACGCTCGACGACCTCGCGAGCCTGCCCTTCACCTTCAAGGAAGAACTCGTCGCCGCGGCCGCCGGAAGCGGCCGACCGGCGAACCTCACCTGGCCGCTCGACCGCTACGTCCGCTTCCATCAGACGAGCGGCACCCACGGCCGGCCCCTGTTCGTCTTCGACACGGCGGAGGATTGGGAGTGGTGGCTGGCCTGTTGGCGGCTCGTGCTCGACCGGGGGGGCGTGGGGCCCGGCGACCGCGTGCTCGTGGCCTCGTCGTTCGGTCCCTACGTCGGCTTCTGGTCGGCGTTCGAGGGGGCGATCCACGTGGGCGCCATGGCGATACCGAGCGGCGGCGTGTCGAGCAGCGGCCGGCTGGAACTGCTGCGCGGCCTCGGGGTGACCGTGCTCGTGGCGACGCCGACCTACGCCCTGCACCTCGCCGAGGTGGCGGAGCAGGCGAAGATCGACACGCGTGCGCTGCCGGTCCGTCTGGTCGTCGTGGCGGGGGAGCCTGGCGGATCGGTGCCCGCGGTGCGGGCGCGGATCGCCGCGGCCTGGGACGCCGACGTCCTCGATCATGCCGGCGCCACCGAAGTGGGGCCGTGGGGCGTCGGAGACGTCCACGGTCCCGGACTCGATGTCATCGAGCCCTTCTTTCACGCGGAGTTCCTCGCGCTGGAGAGCGGCCGGCCCGCGGCCGCCGGGGAACTGGCGGAGCTCGTGCTCACCACGCTCGGCCGGGCCGGCGCCCCGCTGATCCGCTATCGCACCGGCGACGTCGTGCGGCCGTCGTGGGCGGCGCCCGCCGACGTCGCCGCCGGCGCCTGTCCGTGGGTGCGGCTCGAGGGGGGCGTGATCGGCCGCACCGACGACATGCTCGTGGTCCGCGGCGTGAACGTCTTTCCGGGGGCGATCGAGGACATCGTCCGCGGGTTCCCCGAGGTCGTCGAGCACCGGCTCACGGTCGGCACGCGGGACAGCCTCGACGAGCTGCTCCTTGAGATCGAGGACCGGCTCGCCGCGCCGGACCGTGTGGCCCGTGAACTGCAGCTGCGGCTCGGGCTGCGGGTCGCGGTCGAGGCGGTGCCGATCGGCAGCCTGCCCCGGTTCGAGGGCAAGGCGCGGCGGATCGTCGATCGCCGCGTCCGGGAGCATCAAGGATGAGCGAACCAGTGCCGACGAGCATCGGCCGGGTCGCCGACCCGCGCGGGGCGGGGGCGATCGAGATCGTGTGGAGCGACGGGGGCCGGGCGAAGTACACGCCGCGGCTCTTGCGCGATGCCTGCCCGTGCGCCACCTGCCGCGAGCAGCGGGGCCGGCCGGCCCCGCCGCAGCTCCTGCCGGTGCTCGCTTCCGCGGAACTCGTGCCCCTGGCGATCACGGCGATGCGGCCGGTGGGACAGTATGCCTACGGCATCGAGTTTTCCGACGGCCACTCGAGCGGCATCTACACCCTCGACTATCTGCGCGAGCTCGGGGGACGGTCCTGACGGCCGTCGAGCCGTCGCGCGTGCGGCTCGTCGCCCAGGAACCGGGCAGAGGACGATGCCGGCGCGTTCACGAGGGCGGGCCGGGCTGCGGCAGTTCCTCGTCGGGCCCCACGATCCGACGGGCCTCCTCCCGCAGGGCCGCGGCGTCGTGACGATAGCCGTGTGTCGTCGCCCACTGGATCGCGGTCCGGTAACTGCCGACGCACCGTTGCATCGCCTCCGCGGCCCGACGGCTCCATTGCTCGGCGGCGGCCTAATCCCCCAACCGGGCGGCGCAGCGGGCGGCACCCGCCAGGCTGCCCGGGCTGCCATCGGTCAGGATCGTCAGCCATTCGTACACCGCCCGGGCCTCGGCAGCGCTCCCTTCGGCCTCCAACGCGGCCGCCAGCGGCTCCAGTTCCGGGATGCAGAAGGCGCCCGCTCCGGCCCGTTCGGCGAGCGGTTCGATGGTTCGCAGCGGCGTCGAATCCGCCGCCGCTGCCAGGAACGCCCGCAGCGGAGCGAGTGGGTCGCCGTGAATCGAGATGGTGATCAGCCGGGCCTGCCGCTCGTGCAACCGCACCTGGCGCACGGGCCGATGGTGCAGCGGATCGAGGAGCAGCAGGCCGGGGCGGCGGTCCCGGTCGCCGAGCGCGGCCAGAAGTTTGGGAATCATCCGCTGCGCGGCGGTGAACACGACGAGATCCGCGTCCTGCGCCGCATCGATCAGGCCCTCGATCGACTCGGCCGATTCCCCCATGCTGAAGGTGACATCCGCACCGGCCATCAGCGAACGGGCAGCCTCGGCATGCAGGCCGGCCGCGCGGTCGATGAGCTTCGCCAGCCCCGCCGTGATCGTGCCGCCGGGGCCGGCCGAGAGCATCGCGCCGCGGACGGTCCGCTCGTAGCCGTCGCTGAAGACGCGGAACTCCGCTGCGGACGGCCCGACGCAGTCGCGCACGACGTCCATCGCGAGCCGGGCGCCGACGAACGGCGTGGCGAGGGACGGCCGGGCGACCCGCACCTTGTCGCCCCAGGCACGATAGTTCACCGGGCCGATCAGGGGCACGTCGGCCGTGTCGCCGCAGCGGAGATGGAACAGCACCCGCAGGCCCCGCTCCGGTGACCATGGGTGGCGGGGTGCGAAGACCCGGCGCAGCCCGGCCTGGAACGTCAGCATGCCAGGAGACTCGTCCCAGACGATCGACCGCAGGAAAACTTCCCGTTCGCTGATGTCGAACACCACGAGGCGGGCGTCGGCCGGCATTTGTTCCCTGACGAGGGCCACGAGATCCTCCGGCGTGCGGACACCCCTGTCCCGGGCCCGGGCCCCCGCGAGCTCGACCCGCGTCCGCGGCAGTGCCGACTCCTCGGGGGAGAGCGGCGGGAAGGCGCGGCCGAGGTCGTATCGCGACCAGAAGTCGGAGCCGCTTCGTGCCGCGGTGAACGGCGTCAGCCGGAACTGGAATCCGCAGCGGGTGCCGAGGTCGTACACCCACGCCAGTGTCGTCAGTTGGTCGGTGAAGCCCGCGTTTGCATTGGGGACGACGGTGAACAGGGTGGTCATGCGATTGTCAGTGGGGCGCGGTTGCCGCACCTGGCCGGGGACCGGAGGCGTCACGCATCGGCTTGCCAGAGGCCCGGCAAGGCTACCGTCGCCTTCGGCAGGTTGTCACGGTCGAGGGGATGGGGGCAGACGGGAACGGGGCCGCCGTCGGTCATCCGGTCGCGGCGCAGGAAGGTGAACTCCATGGTTCGCGGAATCTCGACTCCGTGAGCCGTGTCGATGCCGCAGCAGTTGTTGGGATGGAGATGGACGCAGGCGTGCGACGCGAGCAGCCGTGAAAACATCTCCTGCGTCGGCTGGAAAAATCCCGGCTGCCAGAGCCGCTGCAGCCGATGAAACTCCACCACGAGGATCCGAAAGCGGTTCAGGTCGGCGGTCGGCAGGTGCCGCAACACATCGAACTCAGCCCCTTCGATGTCCATTTGCAGAAGCAGGTCGGCGGTCGGCGGCACCCCGCTCGACTCGATCCAGTCGCGCATCGAAATGGTGTCGGTCGTCGTGGCCGTGGCGACGAAGGTCTTCCGGAAAGAGAATGCCGGGTGCCGGAGCGGCGGCTCGGAGACGCTGCCGTCGGCGAGGAATGCCTTCATGCCGCGGTCGACGCAGGCGAGTTCGAAGCCGCACGTTCGCCCGACGCCCGGCGAGAACACGGCGGCGATGTCCGCGAGATCGTCGGGCACGAGGTAGCCCCCATCCGCCTCCGGGCCGAGCCGGATGAGCTCGAAGCCGCAGCGGCGCGGTCGCAGGGAGGCAATCAGGGCCTCGACGTCCGTTCGCTCGGTAGGGGTTGTTTCGAACATGATGGTGGCCAGGTGCCGCGCCGATCGCAGCGACCGCTGCGTGCCTGCGCGAACGGCGGGTTTTTTTGGTTGTCCACTCGAGCGTCGTGACGCGGCGCTCGGAGCGGCGGAATGCTCGGTGCGTCTCTCGTAGACGATGTCTTATTGAGCTTTGAATTGTTCTTTCAAGGATCTACAGGTCGAGTTCAGCCTGACGGAAGAAGGAACGGAGCAGCCGCTGCTGGCGCCGGGTCTTTCTGAGAGCGTCGGAGACGGTCCTGCCAAGA
>Ga0315909_10000501_pt1 | contig 52660 bp, 37 predicted proteins | sample LakEriMetagenome_11_FD_203527 | JGI IMG/M metagenome (GOLD analysis project Ga0315909, IMG submission 203527) | Freshwater fungal communities from buoy surface, Lake Erie, Ohio, United States - Buoy 2 MA125 | ecosystem: Environmental > Aquatic > Freshwater > Lake | place: USA: Lake Erie, Ohio... | reverse complement strand
CAGCCTAGCGACTCCCAAATCCTGAACCAGCACCGCATCGACTCCCGCCTCCGCAAGATGGCGCACATGCTTCTCGAGCGCCGGAAGTTCATCGGTGAAGACGAGCGTATTGAGCGTCGTGTAGCCAAGAACGCCACGGCGATGGAGGAAAGGGATGAGCCGATCGAGCGACTGGAGGTCGAAATTGCTGGCGCGGGCGCGGGCATTAAAACCTGCCTGCAGCCCAAAGTAGATGGCGTCCGCACCATTTTCGACCGCCGCCTGGGCGCACTGCCAATCCCCCGCCGGTGCAAGAAGTTCGGGTGCCGCCCTGCGCCTTTGTTGGTCCACAACGTCTTCCGCCATGCTTCGCCCCATCGCTCCGGGAGGACCCGCTCCACTTCCGGCGAGTTCAGGTAGTATCATCCCCCAGCCGTCGGCGGGTTGGAATCCCTAAACCAAGAAAGGGACTCCTCCTCTCAAGGCTCCAACCACTTCAGGTACGCTTCATAGCCCTCTTGCTGCATGCTGGCCTTGGGGACAAAACGCAGGGAGGCAGAGTTGATGCAGTAACGCAAGCCACCTCGCTGGGGTGGACCATCCTGAAAGACATGCCCCAGGTGGGAATCAGCCCACTTGGATCGGACTTCGATCCTGGGTTGTCCCAATTCGTAGTCCTCTTTATAGACCAACCCTTCCGGATCGATCGGTCGCACAAAGGAGGGCCAGCCAGTCCCCGAATCAAACTTATCGGCAGAAGCAAACAGCGGCTCTCCCGAAACAATATCGACATAGATCCCCTGCTCGTGGTTGTTCCAATAAGGATTGCGGAAGGGATCCTCCGTCGCATTGCTCTGAGTCACCCGAAACTGCAATGGCGACAATCGTTGCTTCAGCTCCTTCACCGGTGGCTTGCGGAAATCAACCCACCGTGGCTTGCCACTCTCTTCCATCGGCTCTTCTTGCCGAGCGTCCGGTGCTGGGGATTCGTCCCTTTCGTTTTTCGGCTCGGCATCCGGTCGCGCACCAGGAAGTTCCAGCAACTTGGCGCGATCCCCCCAGGTCTTGCGGACGTAGTCATCGCGACCACATCCTTGGCGATAGGTTCCATAGGCAGTTTCGTTCGTGCGATGGTAGTCCTGGTGCTTTGGCTCGGCGAGCCAAAAGCGACCTGCGGGCAATAGGGGAATGGAGATCGGTTTGCGAAGCACCCCCAAACCCTCGATGCCCCGTATCACCCGCTCCGCCTCCTTCTTCTGCTCTCCTGTCTGGTAGTAGATCGCCGCGCGGTACTGAGGTCCTCGATCGATGAAAGATCCACCCCGATCGATCGGATCGATATGCTTCAGAAAATATTCCAGAACTCCCGCGTAGGTGATCTTCTTTGGATCGAAGGTAACCAGCACCGCTTCCCGATGCCCTCGATTGGCATAGTTCTCGTACGTCGGGTTCGCGGACTTGCCACCGGTATACCCCGATACCACCTCGATCACCCCGTCTAGCTTTTCCAGATCCGACTCCACACACCAGAAACAACCCCCTGCCAGCAGCAGCGAGCTGTCCGAAGGCCGATCGTCACTGGACGGGCTCTGAGCCAATGCCTTGGTTGAGCCGACGCTTATCAGACTCAAGAGCGCCACCAAAACCGTCATAGAAAGAAGACGCCCGCGACGATTCCAAAGATTCCAACTCGCCATTTCCTCGTTCCTCCACGTATCCTTCCACGTGAAAAAAGTCGCTCGCTCAAGGTCCCCGTCTATTATCGGCCACTGGCAAACCGTCGACAAATGCGGCGAAACCAAAAGATCCAAGCGAAAGGAAAGGATCGGAAAGCGACTTTTGGCGGGGCCCCCACCTCCCAAAATCCATAGGCAAAACAGCCAAGATCTGGCACAATAGCGGCTAAGGTTGGCCCAGCCATTGGCTTGGCCAGCCGCAAAGGGACCGTAGCTCAACGGTTAGAGCAGGGGACTTGAGCAGCCCACACCTAAACCGCAGCGAACGCTGCTGGCATGGTGGAGGCGGATCGGGTTGCTTGGCGGACGATGGTTTTTCGTGCCAGCGTTGCGGCAAGTAGAATCTGTCAAACTCGGGGAAGGCTGGCCCGCAGCGGTGGGTTGCTGATCCCGAGCCAAGCCCAGATGGATGGGAAGGTGTAGAGACCAGACGGCAGACAGGCCAGTAGCTTACTGGCTGGAAGGTATGGTCCAGACCACGAACCCGAAAGGGGCGGTGAAAACCGAAGTGGTAGGCATAATCCCTTGGTTGCAGGTTCGAATCCTGCCGGTCCTATTGATCGATTCGATCGATCGGCTTTCGGCCGCGCCTAGCCGACGCACCGGTTGCCCATGACGGCGGAGGTCGTCCGTCAGTGCTTGGTGCATGCAATCCGGCAACTGGCGCACCCTTCGGAAGTGCCGCACTTCGATTTTTCGGAAGTACCGCATCCCGGCCCGCATCCCTCTTCCACTAGACGAGCGAACCGGCTGGCGGCGACTCGTTGCTGATACAGCTCCACCAGTCGCTCAATCTGCTGGCTTGTCTGCGACGATGGTTCACCGAGGAAATGGAAGTAGAGCGTCTTTCCGTCCAGCAGTGGCTCTACCTCCAGCAACACGTCGCTGGATGACTGCTCGACCAGCCACCTGCTGCACGACTCCAACGACTCGGCCGCGTACCGCTGCAGATGCTTCCACAGCAATTGATCCTGGTCTCCGAAGGGACGGAGAATCTTCCCGTCCGATTCCAATGCAGCTCGCGGACTGGGTGCCAGTGCCTCCGCCAATTCAATCCCTCGGATCGTCCTGCAAACCAGCTGCATTCCCCGCTGCACACCGGCACTCCCCGCCGCGACCTTCAATCGCAGCACCTGCCCATGAACACCGACGCGGCAAAGCCAATCGAAATCCATTCGCAAGTCAGCCAATTAGCAAAGGGAAAGCACCCCAGGAGCCTTCGGGCTAATCGAGTCAGCCTGAAAACTCCGATAAGAAAAACGCATTGGTGATTGTACCGCAAAATGGTTCCCCTGCTGCTACCGGCAGAAATCGGCTTTTGCTCCCCGATGCAACTGGCCAAAGATACTGTTATCTTGTCGTCGCCACAGTTCCTCCAACCGAAGAGCCTGGCTCGGCATCGCGAAGCCGGGTAGCCGTTCTTTTCCTTCTGCTTGAGGCGACCGACCCGTGCATCCTCTGGCCAGCCTTTTTGTTCTTCTCTTTTCCGCCTGGGTATTGCTGGTCCTTTTCGGCTTTTTCTTCGGCTGGGGAAAAATCGTTTGGCAGTGGAGATCCGGTCGGCTCGACTGGAAAAAACTCTCCGATGCCGAATTCGCCCCCTGGGGAATGATCGATCTGGTGGCAGCAATGGGCTTTCTGGTCCTGTCGCTGACGCTGGCCTACCGCACCCTCCCCAAACCCAATCCCAACCGAGTCCCTGCACCGGTCCCCGAGCTGACTGGGGCTAGTGGAGCGGCCATGATCGCCATGCCCAAAAGTTTTGGATCGATCTCGACACCAGTGGCAAGTGTCACCAGCTACCAGGAAGCTGCTGCGACGCAGGCCCCAGCCCCTGCGAAGGCTCCTGGAAAGGTGGAGTCGAAGGAAGAGCCAGTCAAGGCGCTTCCTTCCTTGGAGACTTCGGCGTGGGTAGCCAGCGCCCAACTTCTGGCAACCTTCCTTGCTACTCTTTGGATCATGAGCCGACTGCGAGTGCCAGCGTCCGTGCTCGGCTGGTCGACCCGCCACCTGGCGACCGACTTCCGCATGGCGGTCCAGGCATTCATCCTGTTCGGCCCTCTGGTCTATGCATCTCTGGCGCTGCTGAATTACCTTTACACCACCCAGTACAGCCACCCACTGCTGGAAATGGTCGATCAGAAGTTCAGCGGTCTGCTGCTGGCTGCCTGGATGGCGGTGATCGTCGCGCCGGTGACGGAAGAGTTTGCATTCCGAGTTTTGCTGCAGGGGTTCCTGGAATCGATCGCGGCCGGCCGCTTCTCATGGAAACAGTTCTGGTATGGCCGAGGCAGTTACCACCACCCTGGAGATCCGGTGACGGCTGCCCAGCCGGCTTTTCAAGCTCTACCGATTGCGGCGATGGAGCCATCGGAAGACAACGCACCGGGGAATCCGATGGCCTCGCCTGCAACTCCGATCGATTCGGTTCGTCTGACGCGCCAGCCCTGGTGGCCGATTCTGGTTAGCGGAACACTTTTCGGACTGATGCACTACAGCTATGGGCTCAGCTGGTTTCCTCTGATCCTGCTCGGTTTCGTCCTTGGCTTTCTCTACCGCGCGACCCACCGAATCTGGCCTAGCCTCTTCTTCCACGTCATCTTCAACTCGATGGCCATCTGCTCGATGGCACTGCAAATCCTTCAGGAACAGCTCCCCAAGCCGTAGCCGGACCTCTTTCGCAGAAACGGGAAAGTCCTGCCCAACCGCATCCTGCCCAACCGCATCCTGCCCAGCTCAGCGGTCGCCAAGGAACGATGAACCGAAATTGCCCAGTCCTGGGAAAAGCGACCCTTCCTCGCGTGCCCCTCCGGCACTGGCTCCCCGCAAAATTCGTCCCGCCAGGCGAGAGAAAGGGAGACTCTGCAACCAGACGGGTCCCGGCCCGGTCAGTGTCGCCAGGAAAAGTCCTTCGCCACCAAATAGCGCATTTTTGACATTGCCTGCGAACTGGATGTCGTACTGCACGGTAGGCCCAAGAGCCATCAGGCATCCGGTATCCAGTCGCAGTTTCTCCCCGGTGGCCAGTGTTCGCTGCAGCATCGTACCGCTGGCATGAACCATCGCGATGCCGTCTCCTTTTAGTCGCTGCATGATGAAGCCTTCGCCACCGAAGATCGCCGTACCGATCTTCTTCTGAAACGCAACCGTCAGCTCGATCCCCTTGGCTCCACAGAGGAATGCATCTTTCTGGCAGATGATTTCGCCCCCCATTTCATCCAGGTGCATCGGAACGATTTTTCCTGAGTAGGGCGCGCTGAAAGCGACCACTTCCCGTCCTGCCGACCGGCTGTTGGTGAAGGTGGTCATGAACAACGATTCGCCGGTCAGCGCGCGCTTGCCTGCCGACATCACCTTGTCCCAAAAGCCAGCTCCCTTGCGGGAGGGATCGCCGAAGACCGTCTGCATTTCGATCCCATCGGTCATGAACATCATCGCTCCAGCCTCAGCGATCACCGTTTCGCCCGGATCCAGCGTGATTTCGACGAACTGGGTATCGTCACCACGGATGACGTAGTCGATCTCGTCGGCGATACGACCACCGCGCGCATGGGTCGACCGTGCACCTGCCCCCTTCCTTCCTTCCCCCTCCAATTCCTCCTCCCGAAGATGACTCCAGGGATTCGTCCCCACCGGGGGTGGCTCTTCACCTGGAGCGGCCCGGTCCAGAACCGGTTCAGCGACAAACGTCATGCCGCACTGCTGGCATCGCACCTGTCGCCCTCGATGCTGGGGCGCCACACGATACGGTTTCAAACAGGAAGGGCATTGAATATCCAGCATCAGAAAAGCTCCTTGCAAAAATAGTTTCGCGTGTCGTCACGGCATACGAAGGGGATCCAAGGGGTCGTCAAAAGGCAGGATCGAATCCCGATTCCAAACCTCTTTCGAGAGGACCGGCCCACCTCCTCCCAGTCGATTCGTACGCCAAGTCGAATCTTGGTGAAACAGCGCCCGCGGTTCCCAGTAAGCCAGATTCCCCTGCTTGGCCAAGTCAGTCGAATTCCTTCATATCGATGACGCGCATCTGCTTCCAGGCTCCCAGCCGATAGCGGATTCCAAAAACGATGGCCATGATCGCCACCCAGGCGGTGATCACACCCCACCACCAGTTCAGCCCTCCCCCAAGCCTTTGCCCCAGGACTTCCCCCCCGATCACAACCACGGCGCCGATCAAAAGACTCGCCACAAAGACGAACCGAGTATCGCCCGCACCCTTGAGCGCGGAGATTAGTAGGATCTGAACGGCATCCAGCATGCAGTAAGCGGCAATGAACCGAAGCAACGGCAGCAACAGCGGTCGCATTTTTTCAAACCGCTCGGGATCGGTCCCCAGTCCATAAAGCGTCAGAACTTCATTGGGGAACAGTCCATAGGCCACGGCAAAAATCGTTGTGTAGCCGACGGCGATCATCATGCCGGAGCGCACGGTCCGCTGAGCCAACTCCACCTGTCCGGCGCTCAGTCGCTGCCCCACCAGGACGGCGACCGCCATCCCCAGTCCATTGATCGGCACGAACGCCAAAAGGTTCACCCCCAGGGCCAGCGTCGTCGCCGCCATGCTTTGTGCCCCTAGTCTTCCCACCAGCAACAGGATCAGCGAGAACGACACCGATTCGGCCAGAACGTGAAGCCCCGCAGGAGATCCAAAGCGCACCAGACGGGTCATCAACGGCCATTCGATCGCCCCCCGCGGGCGGTCTGCCCCCGTTGGTTCATCCTGTTGCTGTGGCATTTCCTTCCATGCTTCCCGCATCAGCCACGCCAGCAGCAAGGCTTTGACGATCATCGCCACCGACGTCGCCATCGCCGCTCCGGGCACCCCCATCGCCGGGATGCTCCCCCACCCAAAAATGAGAAGAAAATCGAGCAGGATGTTCACGATGGTGGCAATCAGATCGCACCCTAAGAGCACGCGTGTCTTCCCGATTCCGGCAAACCATCCCGTCAGCGCTGCGCTGAAGAACATCGCCACTGCCGCCGGACACAACCATCGAAAGTAGGTCGTCTCTTCACGGCGCAACACCTCCTCATGACCAGACCACTCAAAAATCGCTCCGATCCCCAGCCCGACCGGAATCAACAGCGGCAGCAGAAAAAGAGCCAGCCACAACCCCTGCACGACGCTGCGCCGCGCTCGCTCCAGCCTCCCCACTCCCATGTACTGAGCGACGAAGGTGCTGGTGTAACCAATCAGTCCCATCGGGACGCAGGTGATTGTCCAGAACAAAGATCCGGCCGACATCGCCGCCGATGCCGCTTCGTCCGACTTCCAGTACAGCAGCATCCGGTCGGTAAACAGAGTGATCGAATAGAGTCCGGTGGAAAGCATCAGCGGCCAGGCAAGCGTCATCACTTCCCTGGCTCCCCCCGCCCCAAACCATCCGAACGAACCATCCACAGCCTCCCCTCGGCCCTCGTTCTGGCTTCCCTGGGCTTCAGGTCGATGTGAATGCATGACGACTCCAAAAATCTCTCGCTTCCCAACCCTCAGAATCACTCGACCAATGGCTCGCACAGTCTCTCGATTGGGCAGCGAGTCCCAATAAGCGACGCTCATTCTATCCGTCGACACCAATTCCTGGGCACCCCAGGTACGATTGCAACCGCTGCAGCAGAATTCGAATTGCCGCTACACTGGCGTGAACCGGGCCGGCGATCGATGATCCGTCACGATTGCCCACGAGCCCACAGGCCTGGAACTCCTCCGATCCATAAGGTTTTCGGCTGATGACGCAACCTTGCGCGGTGATTTGCTACCCTGTCGAAGAGCGGCATTTGCGATGGATGGCCGATGCCATGCCCCAAGCGCACTGGATCAACGCCGGCCAGGAAGGGATCGCCCAGGCGATCCATCAGGCCGACTACTTCATCGGCCACGCCAAAGTGCCTGTCGACTGGGATCGCGTGGTAGCGCAGGGGCGGCTGCGTTGGATTCAGTCTTCTGCCGCCGGGCTGGACCATTGCCTAGTGCCCAGCGTCATCGACTCTCCGATCACCGTCTGCAGTGCATCGGGACTTTTTGCCGACCAAGTGGCCGAACAAACGATGGCACTTCTTCTGGGCCTCCTAAGAGGACTCCCCATCTTCTTTCGACAAACGCAACAGCGATCCTACGTCCGCCGACCTACCGATGACCTCCATGGCAAGCGGATCGGCATCGTCGGACTGGGTGGCAATGGCCGCCGTCTGGTGGAAGTCCTGCAACCCTACCGAGTCGCTATCCGCGCGATCGACTACTATCCGGAATTGAGACCCGAGGGAGTGGAGTCGCTGGAAGGGCCAGACCAACTCCAGGAAGTGGCTCAGTGGTGCCAGATCCTGATCCTCACCCTGCCGCTCAACGCGCAAACCCATCACTCGATCGATCGTCAAGTCTTCGATGCCATGCCCAAAGGCAGCTACCTGATCAATGTGGCTCGCGGCGCCTGCGTCAAGGAAGTCGACTTGATCGAGTCGCTGCAGTCGGGCCACCTGGCAGGCGCCGGATTGGATGTGGCGGAAGAGGAACCGCTGCCCCCATCCAGCCCTCTTTGGACGCTACCCAACGTGATCCTAACGCCTCACGTCGGCGCCCAGGCAGCTCGGCGAGTCGATGACACAACTCGCCTGATCTGCGAAAACCTCCGGCGCTACCGCGATGGCAAGCCACTGCTCAACGAGGTCGACAAACGGCTTGGATTCCCCCATCCATCGCGGCTGGCTCAATTGCATCCTTACCCGCGCGACTGACTGGCTGTCCCTACATGAGTGCCTGAGGATTTCCGATCATGGTATCTCCCGCCATCTACGCCATCGCAACACTGGATACCAAGGGAGAGGAACTCTCCTTCGTCCGGGACAAACTGGCTGCCTGGGGCCTAGCAGTCCGATGCGTCGATATCAGCACCCAGATCGACGCCTCCCCTTGGCGCGCATCTCTGTCAGCCGTCGCGCCCGAAGGCGATGGCCCCTTAAGCCGATTGGATCGCGGCCAAGCCGTCGTCGCCATGGCCCTACGGCTCACCCAGTTCCTTTCGCGGGAAGCCAGTGAGGGCCGCGTCGCTGGTGTGCTGGGACTGGGTGGCAGTGGCGGGACGGCGATGATCAGCCAGGCGATGCGTCAACTACCTATCGGCCTACCCAAGGTGCTGGTTTCGACCGTCGCCAGCGGCCAGACGGCTCCCTACATCGAAGGTACCGACCTAGTGCTCTTCCCTTCGGTGGTCGATATCGCCGGCTTGAACTCCGTATCCAGAACCATCCTCGGCAATGCCGCCAACGCACTGGCCGGCATGGTGCAGCGGCATCAGATCGATCGCGGCGACCAACTGGCCTGTGGCATGACGATGTTCGGTGTCACCACCCCCTGCGTCACCGCCGTGCGGCAGCATCTAGAAGCCCACCACTGGCAACCGATGACCTTCCACGCCACCGGCACCGGCGGTCGCGCGATGGAACTGCTGGTCGCCAGCGGCATGCTTCAAGGGATCCTCGACATCACCACCACCGAAGTGGCCGATGAGCTGGTGGGCGGAATCTTTCCCGCCGGCCCCAGCCGATTCCTGGGACCGATCTCCCGCTCCATCCCGCTGGTCTACAGTTTGGGTGCGGTCGACATGGTCAACTTCGGCGCCCTCGATACGGTCCCGGAAAAGTTTCGAAACCGACTGCTCTATCAACACAACCCGCAGATCACTCTGATGCGCACCACGGTCGACGAGAATGTCGCGATCGCCAAGTGGATGGCCGATCGATGGCGGCAGGCCAAAGGTCCCTGGTGCCTGCTGATTCCCGAAGGTGGCGTCTCGGCCCTGGACGCTCCTGGCAAACCATTCGAAGATCCCAACGCAAACGCTGCGCTCTTTGAGACGCTGGAGACGCTTCTACCAAGCAGCGAACTCCATCGGGTGGAACGAGTCCCCTGCCACATCAATGATCCGATCTTCGCGCAAAGAATTGCCGACCGTTTTCTTGAACTGGCAGCGATCGGTTCATGATCGACTGCATTCCAAGCTTTGTTGGTTCCCCGAAGGAGTAGATGCGATGCCCGAGTCCCGTTCGACCATTCTCAAGCGACTTCGCGACAAGGTGGCTAAGGGCCAACCGATCATCGGAGGTGGTGCCGGGACGGGGATCAGTGCCAAGTGTGAGGAAGCAGGTGGGATCGATCTGATCGTCATCTACAATTCAGGACGCTACCGCATGGCGGGGCGTGGTTCACTGGCTGGACTGATGCCCTACGGGAACGCCAATCAGATCGTCGTCGAAATGGCGCACGAGGTGCTGACGGCGGTCCGCAAGACACCCGTTCTGGCTGGGGTATGCGGCACCGACCCCTTCATGATTCGGGATCATTTTCTAAAGCAGATTCGCGACCTGGGCTTTGCCGGCATCCAGAATTTCCCCACCGTTGGATTGATCGATGGAACGTTTCGCGCCAACCTCGAAGAAACCGGAATGGGTTTCGCCGCCGAAATCGAATTGATCGATGCCGCACACCGACTGGACCTTCTGACCACCCCCTACGCGTTCGATCCGGTACAGGCTAGGCAACTGACGGAAGCGGGGGCGGACATCATCGTGGCCCACATGGGACTGACCACCAGCGGCACCATCGGCGCAGCAACGGCACTGACGCTGGAGCAATGTGTGCCTCTACTGGCTGAAATCGCAGAGGCCGCTCGCAGCGCCCGACCCGATGTCCTGGTCCTTTGCCACGGCGGTCCGATCGCAATGCCGGAGGATGCAAAGTGGATCCTGAAAGAACTTCCGGAGCTGGACGGGTTCTATGGCGCCAGTTCCATGGAGCGGCTGCCGACTGAGACGGCGATCCGCCGCCAGGTGGAGGAGTTTGTGCAGCTGCGACGCTGAAACACGAAGACACTAAGCCACTGGACCACTGAGGGCAGGGGTCAAGGAGTTGGGTTTTGCAGCGGGACACCGCCAGCGACTATGATGATCGAGATTGGCAGGCGATCGGCCTGCAAGCAGCTCCTTTCTTCAAATCTTTCGGAGACTCTTCTTATGCATCGATCGATTTGGCTGGGATTCGGTTTGGCGGCAGTCGCTTCGCTGGGCTGCTCCCAGCAGGTAGGATCCAGTGGTGGAGCGAACAGCGGAACAGCCTCGGCCCCAGCAGCGACGGAGCCCGAGCCACCACCGCCACCGGTCGACCCCGAAGCGATCGTCAACCACAGCCCCGTCGTCATCCCGGGGCTCAAGAGCCGCAAGGACGATTGGACGAAGGTGGAGAAACTGCTGTTGGCTCACCCTGGCGTCAAACGCGTCTCCCTGTCGGCACAAAAGGACGAAGAGAAGATCGATGACCCGGTGGTCTATGTCGGGTACTCGAAAGCCTTCGAGTCAGCCAAGTTGATGGAAGCACTAAAAGAAGCCGGCTACCCCGACTCCGCCCTCCGCAATTTCTAAAAAAAATATCAGGACTCTTTTGCCTCCCACGTGGCACGGGCTTCTAGCTTGGTGTGTCGCTACCATCAAGTTGCCTCGCAAATGACTCCAGGCCCGCAGGGCCGGCACAGCAAATGCCGGTGCGCGACAGCCACCGGATCCGCTGCGTCAACCTTTATTCTTCGTCCTCTCTCCCTCGCGAGTGATTGGTTCTGGTGTGTTCGCGATCGCGAGGATAAGGTCAGGCCGATGATGGGCGGACAATCGTCGAATGACGTCACCTTGTCCAGCTCGCCATACGATCGACTCACACACCCTACGGGACTCTTGTAGGGTGTGTGTAGCGGTCGATGCAGGCGAGTCATCATGGGGCAGCTGACCGGTGATCCAGATGAGGCGTGTTCGCCTTGAAGATCTGACCGCAAACACACCAGAACTACTACGGGACTCTTGTAGGGTGTGTGTAGCGGTCGGTGCAGGCGAGTCATCATGGGGCAGCTGACCGGTGATCCAGATGAGGCGTATTCGCCTTGAAGATCTGACCGCAAACACACCAGAACTACTACGGGACTCTTGTAGGGTGTGTGTAGCGGTCGGTGCAGGCTAGTCATCATGGGGAAGCTGACCGGTGATCCAGATGAGGCGTATTCGCCTTGAAGATCTGACCGCAAACACACCAGAACTACTACGGGACTCTTGTAGGGTGTGTGTAGCGGTCGGTGCAGGCTAGTCATCATGGGGAAGCTGACCGGTGATCCAGATGAGGCGTATTCGCCTTGAAGATCTGACCGCAAACACACCAGAACCAGACCATGATTTCAACCTAGTCTCCAGGCCCACTGGGCCGACACAGCACGTGGTGACCTTCACTCAGAGAGGGGAAAATTCCCTCCCACTGTCGCTGGCCAGACGGTTACGATGATGGCTTGATCGGACATCCTCTGGGGTACCTTCCGCGGGAGCATATCTTGCACCGAATTCAACTCGGCAACGGTTTTTGCCAACCGGCTTTTCTGGCCTGGATCCTGCTACTGGCCTGCTTGGATAGTGCCTGGACGCCGCATGCATCCGCCGGTAGCTTGCGAGCGGGGTGCGGGCGATCAGAGATCACCGGTCCACAGGCCGGTCCCGCTAACGATCCGCTCTATGCCAAAGCAATGGTGCTGGAACAGGACGGTCAGCGATACGCCATCGTGACACTGGACGTGGTGGCGCTGGAGCGGATTGGGCCACTCCCCAGAAACTTTCTTGCCGACCTGAGGAAGCGTCTGGCCGAATCCTGCGGCATCGCGCCGCAGCATCTTCTGGTCAACACCAGCCATTGCCATGGAATCTGCAGCCCCGATGTGCTCGACAAAACCGTCGCCGCCGTTGAGCAGGGGATCGAGCAGTTGGAGCCGGTCTCGATCGCCATCGGCAAAGGAGACGAACAACGCATCTCGGAGAATCGACGCCTGACAACTCACGATGGCCGCCAAGTCGACGTGCGACATGCGTATCCACTGGAGCCCGATTCCGCCATCGCAGCGGCCGGTCCCATCGATCCAGAAGTCGGTGTGCTGCGTCTGGATCGCGCCGATGGTCAGCCTCTGGCGATCCTCTACACCTTCGCCATCCATCCGATCCAAGGTGTTCCCTCGGGTGCCAACACCGCCGACCTGACCGGCATGGCATCGACGGCGATCGAGCAGCTCTCTGGGGGCAAGCTGATGGCTTTCTTTCTGCAGGGCTGTGCTGGGGACATCAACCCGGTACTCTACAAGGATGTTTCCCTGCCGCGGCATGCCGAACTGCTGGGCTTGCAGCTGGCACAAACGACGCTGCGGGCCGCCTGGAAGGCAACCCTCATCGAAGGCGAACCTAAGTTGCGATGGGTGCAACTGCCTTTGGAACTACCTCGCGCCGACCTGGCGCCCACCATCGCGCTACTGGAGGAAGAGCGGGATCGACTGGTGGGATCGATCCAGCCGGGTTCGATGAACTTCAAAGGCTTTCTTCCAACCTTGCTCAAGCATCGCCTGAACCCCGAATTCCCCTCTGCCGACAAAGGGAGGTACCTGCGCGATCAGGCACTGGCCATCGACGACTTTCCCAACCTCGATCAGTGGCAGCGACAGCAGCTGGAGCGGTATCAAGCCAACATCGATGCGATGGAACGGCTAACGCGCGTGCAGACCAATCTGGCCCTCCTGAAGATGCATCATGGGGAGAACCTGGAAGCCAACTCCCGAACCATCCCAGTCGAACTGATGGGAGTCGGCGTCGGACCGTGGCGGATGGTGACTTTTCCCGGCGAACTGACGGTGGAACTTGGGCTAGCAGCCAAACAGCGACAGGGACGCCCCGCCTCCTATCTTCTTGGATACACCAACGGCTACATCTACTATGCCCCCACCGATCGCCAGCTGTCCAATCGAGGCGGCGCCCAGGAGGACAGCGATTGTCTGCTGGCCCTGGGGTGGCAGGAGCCCTTTGAACGGGCTGTCGACCAGCTGTTTGGCCAGCTGGAGTAGATGCGAAAAACCGCTCTTCTTCAGGCGACTTCCGCTGGGTCGGCAACGACCCGATGAATTCGACGCGAACAACCCACCCAGGACTCACTTGCCTGCGATACAATACCGCCGTTCGGTCCGTTGGGTTCTGATCGGCATGCTTCCAATCGTCCCATCGGCGCAAGCGATATGTTTCTCTCCTTGCAGGAAGGGTTAGTTCGATGGATCCAATCGATATCTTGGGGCAGATTCTTGGCAAGACACTAGGTGGTGCAGGCGGCGGTGCCAGTGGTGGTGCCAGTGGTGGCGGATCGCTGCCCGACATCTTCGCCGGTTCCAGAGGCCAGCAGGCACCCAGCGCCGGACGCCGGTCGGGTGAACCCGACATCGCGTCGGCAGCACGCGACCTGGAAGACCTGCTGAACGTATCCAAAGGCAACCAGCCCCGCTCCGCCCCCGCCGGCAACTCGGGTGGATCGACGGGCTTCCCCTGGCCAACGCCACCTCAAAAGCCAGCGGCCCCCGTGCCACCGGCCAAGCGGCCCGATCCGTTCCCTCAGCCTCCCAAGCCACCCGTCTCCGATGCGGTTCGCCAGCAGCAGGCGCTGATCCTGATCCGCGCGATGCTCAATGCAGCCAAGGCCGACGGCGAGATCAGCCGCGATGAACAGCAGGCCATTCTGCAGCAGGTCGGCGGTGCCTCACAGCAGGCCGTCCAGTTCATCCAAGCCGAACTCGAACAGCCACTCGATGTGCGCCAATTCGCATGGGACGTTCCCCTGGGGATGGAAGAGCAGGTCTACATGGTGTCGCTGTCTGCGATCACGCTGGACAATCAGGCAGAAGCCAACTACCTGCGCGATCTGGCGCATGGTCTTCGTTTAAGCCCCGAAGTGTGCAACGAGATCCACACCAAGATGCGGGCACCGGCGATCTTCAAGTAAGTCGGCGATCTTCAAGTAAGACGGGAACAGTCGCTCACTTCGTCCGCGGCAGTTTACCTGCCGCGCGATCGCGATACGCTTCATGGCAGTCCTTGCATCCTTGCATCAGTCGCCCCCAAGGGGCCTGCAGGGACTGCCTTCGCGCTGGGGTCCAAGGCCCTGGCTGATCCAGCAGCGTTTCGATCTCTTCGGCCGCATGCTGGGATTGCACCATCAGCTGCTGGAATCGTTCGGCGTCGCCGTCGAATTCCCACGGCCGCCTTCGCATCTCTTTGTATTCTTCGCGCAAAAGCAACGCCGCTCGACTGACCTGATCCAGCTTCTCGCGCAGCGGCAATCCATCGCCCCCTTCTCTGCCATCCTCGCCACCGGTTGACTCGATCCACGGCCGCAAGAATTCGATCTGGGTGTCGATGGCGACCATCGCACGCGCCATCCAAGGCAGCTCGGCAATCTCGGGATAATCTTCCGCTCTCCCCGCTGGATTTGCAGCCGGTAGCGCCACCGCCGACTCCACCGCCTGATGTAGCCCAACATACTTGGGATTGGTCCCCGCCAGTCTCAGAACCTCCCGCCCCGTCTGGATGGAGATCTTGCCGGCTCCAATGCAGGCGACCGCTGCCGCTGCCGGACTTCGGTGCTTGCCATGATGGCAATGGATGTAGATCGGCCCAGGCAGATCCCGCAGCGCTTGCGCCAACTTGGCGGCCAGTTCCGGTGCGATCCCATCGTACCCGTGCGGAAGATGCACGTACCGCATGCCGTACTTCTTGGCCAGTTCCACGCTTGGCGTTGCACCGTCGACAGAGAGGATCGTGCGCACTCCCATGGCCTGCAGTTCCGCGAACGCCTCCGGCCCCTCCGGCAAGCCACCAGAAATCACTTGGTCGGCCACTTCGATTGGCTGGGGCAGATGGTTAGTCTTCAGCCGCCGTGGCGATTTTGCCCCTTCCGTTGGATCGGGTACCGACGACTCAGCCGCTTGCGATTCGATCGGCGGCTGTGGAAGCGGACTGGGAATCGCATGGAGATACCCCAGTTGCATCAGCGTGATTCCACCGATCGCAAGGAGAGTCCCCGCCGACCAGAACCCCACCCGTCTTGGACGCTCATTCCGAATCATCCGCGTGATTTCCTCTTGGCATGAAGCCTCTTAGAGCGTCCAACCGTAGCGGCTCGCATCGCAATACGAAAGCGAAGCAACCAAGCAGACGCCATAGCGCGAACCGCCAAGCCCCATTATCGCCTCTTGACCTGACGACAGAAGAGAGCCACCAAACTATTTTTGTCCATCCGGCTATATCGTGAATTGCGATCGCTTGACTGCCGCGACTCAAGAAATCCCAGTGGCCACAGCTCCCAGTCACCCTCGCTCAGGGAGAGTGAGGTTTTTTGTGCCACTCTGCTTTGGGGTTGGGTTAGGTCGGTTTTTTTACCCTCCCTCAGGGAGGGTCGCTGAGGAGGAACGACGAAGCGGGGAGGGAGACACCGCAATCGTCCGTCGGGGCGAATAGTCCGCGATGGATGGAGCTAAAAGAGAAGGCCCTCCCCGCTCGTTCCTCGCGACCCTCCCAAGGGGAGGGTGAATTTTCATTGCGACTCTGCACTGGGGAGGGTGAAGTCGCTTTTTCACCCTCCCTCAGGGAGGGTCGCTGAGGAGGAACGACGAAGCGGGGAGGGCGACACCGCAATCGTCCGTTGGGGCGAATGGTCCGCGACGGAATGAGCTAAAAGAAAAGGCCCTCCCCGCTCGTTCCTCGCGACCCTCCCAAGGGGAGGGTGAAGTTTCATTGCGACTCTGCACTGGGGAGGGTGAAGTTTTATTGCGACTCTGCAGTCGACGCTACCTGGGAAGAAGTCTGCAGTGAATGCGGTTCGGTCTCGGCCGAATCGATCCCCATCGAGCCTCTATCTGGCTGCGGCCAGTGCTTTCTCCAGGCTTCCGCCGCCACTTCCGGGAAGATCGGATTGATGGCGCACTGGGACGCCAGCTCAAAGCCGGCGATCTTGGAGAGGCGGGGAGTCCATTCGATCCACCAGGGCGCCGACCATCCGATCGACGGTGCGTCGGTCGGAAGATGGATCAGCACGTTGTACGATACATCAGGAAGAAAACATTGCAGGCTGGTGACGGCCGATTTCAGCAGCTGGGCAAGCGACGATCGCGTGGAGGGCCCAAGCGATTCGAAGGGGGTTGCGGCATGAGGCTGAATCATCAACTGAAAAGGATGCGGACTGGCGAAGGGGCAATGAACGAAAAAATGCCGGTCATCCAGAACCACGCGCTGCTGCTGCCCCCGTTCTTCGGCGATCCATCGCTGAAAGTATCCAACCCCCGTGGCTTGGAAAAATTCATGGCACCTTCCCAGCATCTGCTCCCACGAAGGGGGCTGCACCGGAGTGGCGATCACTTGGCTATGGACGTGCGTTAGAGAAGCTCCCGCATCGCACCCAGAGTTCTTAAAGATCGACAGGTAGCGAACCCTCGGCGACTGACGGAGCGCTGCGACGCGCTGTTGGAAAGCCTGCAGCACCCGATCCAACTGAGCCACCGACAGTTGATTCCAACTGGTCAGATGCTGAGGGCTTTCGATCACCACCTCGTGATGACCACCCATCGATTGGCGGTTGAAGAAAGGGCTGGCGGAATGATGCGGTGCTTTGTCGGCCGTGCCACACGGAGACGTGCAATTCTGTTCCAGCCGATCGATGGCGGGAAAGCGATTGGGCACCACACGCACCTGCCACGGTTCGTGGCAATTGGGCTCTGGGGTGGCGATCTGCAGAAGGGGATTGGGGGTCTGCCATTCCTGGCCGATGCAAAAAGGGCAACCATGAGGCTGAGCATGGGCCGTGCTGTCGGCTGCAAGCTCGATCGGCCGCTCGGCTCGCTGAGGAGCAAAGAACACCCACCGGTCGTTCAGCCAGTCGTACCGCGACTCACTCATCCCAGCCATGCCTCCGCTCCCGACTGCTTGCGCGCGATCACTTCCGAAAACAGATGGAGATATCCCGCCGCGCTGGCCGCCCAGGAGAAATCCTGCCGCATGCCGTTGACTACCAGTTGATCCCACCGACCGCGATCCTGCGTCCACAGCGTGACGGCAAGGTCGAGCGCTTGGTGGAGCGGACCGCTGGAGTAGGGTTGAAAATGAAATCCTGTGGCCCGCGAAGGTGCTGCATCATACGGCCCGTAGGGCACCACGGTGTCGACCAAGCCACCTGTCGCATGGACGACAGGTACGGCGCCATAGAGCTGGCTGTAGAGTTGATTGAGCCCGCATGGTTCGTAGCGACTGGGCATCAGGAACAGGTCACAACCCGCTTCCACCCAGTGCGACAGCGCCTCGTCGTGCCCCAGGCGAAGCCCAAGCTTCTCGGGGTGCGATCGCGCCAATTGCTCCAGCGCCTCATGGTAGCGCACCTCTCCCGTCCCGACGATCACCCATTGCACATCGGTGCGCGACAGCCAATCCCCCAGCACCGGCAGCAGGATGTCCCAACCTTTCTGCTCGGCCAACCGACTGACAATCCCAACCAACGGCACCTCGGGCCGCACAGGCAGCCCCATTCGCTCCTGCAAAGCTCGCTTGTTCTCCCCTTTCCCGGCATGAAAATCGTCGACCGAATAACGGCGCGCTAGATGCGGGTCGGTGGCTGGGTTCCAGATCCCCAAGTCGACTCCATTGACGATGCCATGCAGCAGATGCTGTCGCGATTGCAGCACCCCTTCCAGCCCGCACCCATGCTCCGCAGTCTGAATCTCCTTGGCGTACGTCGGGGAGACGGTGGTGATCGCATCGGCGTAGACAATGCCTCCCTTCAGCAACGAAAAATCTCCGAAGAATTCCATTTCATGCAGATTGAAACGCTCCTCGCCCAGCCCCGTGAATCCATAGAGCGATTTGGGGAAGCGGCCCTGATAGGCCAGATTGTGGATCGTCGTCACCGATGCGGTGGTTCGCAAGGAGGGATATCGGGAGGCCCCCGTAGCCATCCATGCGGGGATCAGACCGGCCTGCCAGTCATGGCAATGGACCAGATCGACCGACCCGAACTCCGCCACCATCGCCTCCAGCACCGCTCGCCCAAATAGACAAAACCGCTCGCAGTTGTCCCCATAAGCCCCCCACCGATCCCCATACAGTTCAGGCCGGTCGAACGACTCGGGGTGGTGGATCAGCCGAACTTCATATTCATCGACGCCGGTGGGTAAGGAAAGAATCGAAACCTTCGACTCCCAACCGAGCATGGAAACGGTGACTTGGCGTCCTGTGTCGACTACCCTTCCGCCATGCTGTTCCAGCAACGATCGATAGGCGGGAAGGTAGAGAGTGCAGCGATGACCAGAGCGAGCGAACTGGACGGGAAGCGCGCCGCAGACATCCGCCAGACCACCCGTCTTGGCATAGGGGACCGCTTCACTGGAGACCATCGCGATATGCATGAGTTATCTAGGCTCCCGCGTCCAACTCGATCTGCATGCGGAAAAAGATCGAGCCTCTTCCTGGTGGTTGGAGGGCGAGTGACGGAGACCGCGGGAGAGAAGAGAGCAACGGCCGTCGAATCGCTTTGGGTTCACCAGGAACTTCCTTCGCGTCGGTGAGAAAAGCCGGTCAAGGGAACTTCGATCGCCGATCCAAGAAGCTCCCATCCGCCACCGACACGTTCGTCCCATGGAACGAACCTTCAACAGTAGCTAACTGAGTCTACCTTGAGCCGCATCCGATTCAAAGAAACAGCCAGCAATTTGGTGGCAATTCAGGAGCGATTTTTCAGGAGGGATTCCAGAACCAGGAAGCCGGAAAGATGCTCTTGGTGGTCTGCAATCGCCCCGGGTATAATCAGCTGCTCACGAGGATCCGCTGCCGGGCAGCTCCCGGCGCATGGGCCGCTGGATTGGATTCGATGGCTGATGCAGGATCGATCGACTTCGTCGCCACGGTGAGGGGGGAGGATCGAGCGAATTGGGGGGAGTGGAGTTGTGCTGACGATTCGACCGCGAGCGATGGCGATCGCACTCCACTGCTTTTCGCGTGCCTTGCACCCGGAGCTATTCCAGGTAGTCCAGACCGGGGTGTTCGATCGCAACGACTATCGGGTCGAGGTCGACATCACCCACGAAGGGCATCGCATCCAGTTCTATTACAAGACGCTGACGCTTTGCGAAGTCGCTAGCTCGGCACACCAGCCCCTACCCACCCGGCGCCTGATGCATCGGGGGTTGATCGGGGATCCCTATAGCTTCCGCACCGATGCACCGCGTGGGGTCATCTACCAGACGACCTACCAGCGGGAGGTGCTTCCTGCCGAGCTGTTTGCGATGATTCACAAGGAGTTTCGGCAGAAGCGGCAAGAGTCGGATTTGCTCCATTTGTTTGAATCGAGTGGCCGGGTCTCGATAGGAGCGGCCAGTCTGTTGCATGTCGATCTTCGCAGTCGTCGTGCGGTGGTTTATGGGCTGCACACCTTCCCCGACGACCTCGCCATCGTCAAAACCACCAGCTCCTTCGAGCTCCCCAGCGACGACACCGCAAGCGACGAAATGGCCAGCAGCCCATCTGTCTAGCTGCTCCATCGGCACAAAGCCGTTGGCGATCAGTTTTTTTGGCCCATCCGACAATTTCCTGGGGCATATCCGTCCAGCCGACCGGAGCAGGCAGGATAGAGTCGTAGCGGCAAGGCTGCGGATGCATAGCTTGCCATGGACCTCGCCCTCCTCCAAAGCAGAGTCGCAATCAAACCTCACCCTCCCCCACTGCAGAGTCGCAATCAAACTCACGCTCCCTGAGGGAGGGTGACTGAGTACTGTCGAAGCCCCGGCCGACATCGGCGCAATACACGGACGACTTTCTGTTGCTTTCGTCATGTCCCGAGCGGCTTGAGTCGTCCTGTTGGGAATTTCGGTTAGTCCGGTTGTGTCGATCAGCAAGTCAGGGAGGGGGACCGCACAACGTACTCCACCCTGTTTTCCTCGACCGAAAGAGCGACCCAGGCCGATGGTCTCTCCCGTCACGCACCTCGGCCAACTAGGTGCTCCGACATCTCGCCCCAACCACTCGTCGATCGCTTCGCCTTCTTAGAAAGCTCGGACGTGCCACTGGATCGTTCTCCCCATCTGCGACTCCACGAGGGCGAAGCCTTCTCGCCTCCTCAACGGGACCTCCCCCTGGAATCCGAATGGGAACAGATTCTCGACGCCCTGGAAGATCTGTCGGGCTGGCGCATCGAACGGCGTGGATGGAGCGTCGCGGAGGGACGCTGGGTGCTGGCCAAGGAACTGGATCCCGACAAGCCCGCCTCCCTGTCACTGGAACAAGTCCGACATCTGCTCGATCCCATCCAGTCGCTCGCCCGACGCCTTCATCGCACCGAGCAGGTGGTGAGACGACAGCATGCGGAATTGGCGACCGGACTCCATTTCACTTTGGATGCCAAAGAGCAATCGCAACTGGCCGATCGCTGGCAGCGGACCCTTGGCGATGCATCCCTGGCGATGGGCATGCAAGCCGCTTCGATGTACCTGCTCACCGAAGACCATCGATCGCTGCAGCCCCGCGCCGCTTGGGGCTCGCTGGAAGGAGTTCTCATCCAGGCCCCTCGGCCGCTGCGAGGCGCTCGCGCTGACCTCGAAGCATTGCTCGGCAAAGCCGTTCTGCTGCGAGCCGAAGATACTCAGATCGCATGGGCAAGGCCCGAACCGTTTCCCGCAGCGATCTGCGTCCCGGTAGGTACTGAATCGACGCCGCTGGGGACGCTGTGGTTTTGGAGCGATCGGCCGCGCGATTTTGATCGCCGCGATATCGCCATCGCCACGATGGCCGCCGACCAGATGGTTGGTGCTTTGCAGCAGTTTCAGATGGTCCGACAACTGGAACGAAGCTACTCCATTCAATCGACGATGGAAGATGCCGGCTGGGCTCAGGCCGCCATGCTTCCCACGCGCACCGCCTCCGCCTCGGCCATTCAATGGGATGGTTGGACCTCCCAGGCAGGCCCGGTCGGTGGCGCGTTTCATGACTGGCACCAACCTGATTCCCAGCGGCTTCGCTGCGCCATTGGAGCCAGCCAGCAGCAATCGGTAACCGGGGCGATGGTTGCCACCACGCTGCAAACACTCTTGCAGCACACCTGGCTAGAAGACCACTCGATCGAACAGGCCCTGCCGATGATCGACCAACGCCTTGGCCAGCTCCCTCGCTGGACCCCAAACGGCCACCAGAGCGACTGGAGTCAAAGCGGTCTGGCCTGGGCCGACTTCGACGCCAACCAGAGCAGCGTAAAACTGGCTCTTCACGGGCAGGTGGGGGCACTCTGCTGGGGTCCTGATGGCTGCCGATTCCTCGGCGGCGGACAAAGACCGCTGGGGGATAGCACGCTAGGCAAGTCATCCACTGGCACCACCCCCGCGATCACCACCATCCCATGGCAGTCTGGGACGGGACTGCTGCTGTGGAACGCGGCGGTGGCCGACCTTGGCCCCGAGGCCACTGCGACACCCGATGTGCTCCCTTGGAGCCAACTGGTGCAGCTAGTGGAATCGCATAGCGATCTCCCGATCTCCGAGTTCTGCTTGGCGATCGCCAGGCATCTGCCCAACTCGGCTGACCCCCAGGAAACCAATCGCCAGGATCGCACGCTGCTGGCATTCCGAGCCGAATGCTGAACCACCCCCGGGGCATTGCCCCGGGCTATCGTATGGCACACCTTGGGTGTGCCGAAGCCGCCATGTTATGAATTGTATCGGATCGATGATTGCGATCCGTCTCCATGCAATGGTGCCCAACCTGCCGTTTGGATTTGCCTTTCGGCTCTGTCTTCAAGTGCCAACGGCACGACAAGGAGATAGCCCAGGGCAACGCCCTGGGGAAAAGGCACAACGAGAAAGCGCAGACCATCCGCCCTGAAGGGGCGGCACCGATCGCAAGGGATTCAGCAAGGTGGCCGATCCAATCCCGGCCTGCGCCGTGATGATCATGGACCTATTCCTTCTTGAATCCATCGCCGAACTGGTGGCATTCGTCGCTGTCGTCTGTTGCCCCGTTGGGGCGGATGGTAAGGATGGAGGTGGGGGGCCGTCGCCGTTCCCCGGGGCGTTGCCCCGGGCTATCACATCGCACACCTTGGGTGTGCTGCTGCCATCCCGATGGGCGCTGGGCGTGAACGATGAACCCGACCCCGGGGCGTTGCCCCGGGCTATCGTATGGCACAACTTGGGTCTGTTCCTGCAATTTTTTTGGCCCTCGGCACCCCTGCGGATCGGCGAAGGACTCCCCTTTTGGGTCGACTTGGGGTTTGCAATGCTCTAAGCTAACGACAGGCTAGCGGGATCGGCTTCGGTTCCTGACTTGGCCTGGATCCCAGTTGAACTTGAATGCCTCTCGCCAGATCACCCCGGAGGAACGACATCATGCCGCTTCCAACCCGACTCCTTGCTTTCGCCATCGTGGGCGTGGCACTTGCCGCCCTTTTCATCGCCGGCAAGCGTCTCCCCCCTCCCGCGACCCCCAACTCCGAAGTGGTATCCCAACAGACCGCTCCTCCCCCAGTTGCCAGTCAGGCGACGGCGCGCGAAACTTCGGTTGATTCCTCTACCTCTTCCGCCCCCCTCGTCGCAGACACCAAGGAATCCGCCATGATCGCTGATCCTAAGAAGATTGTTTCGCAGGACGAGCCGCGAAGCGCGCAAGCCGAAGCGGCTTCCTCCGAAAAGGCTCCGGCACCCGGCCAATACAACTCGCTCAGCCGCGAAGAGCAATATGTGATTCAGCACAAGGGGACGGAGCGAGCGTTTACGGGAGAGTATTGGAACCACAAAGAAAAAGGGACCTACCTCTGCCGCCGTTGCAACGCACCCTTGTATCGGTCCAGCGACAAATTCGATAGCCATTGCGGATGGCCTAGCTTTGATGACGAAATCCCCGACTCGGTGCGGCGTGAGGTCGACGAGGACGGGTATCGCACCGAAATTCTGTGCGCCAATTGCGATGGCCACCTAGGCCATGTCTTTGAAGGGGAAGGTTTTACCCTGAAGAACACTCGGCACTGCGTCAATTCGATTTCGGTGCGGTTCGTTCCCGACGGCAAGCCGCTGCCACCGGTGGTGCCCAAGCAGCCCTGAACAGTCGGAGGGTGACGGGTGCCTGACAGACCAAGCGGCGAAACCGGGCGCCCTGGCGATGCGATGCAGCAGGGGGAAACCTTCTTCCAGCATCGCTTCTATAGCGGTCTTCAGCCCTCGGCCACGAGGCTGGGATTCGAAGACTGGATGCAGCAACTAGGGCTGAAGGATCCCGTCGCTACCCGCGAGGTGTTGGAACGCTTCCTGGAGGATGGCGTACCGCCAGCTCTGCTGCTGAAGATGCTGCATCAGGCCAGCAGCAGCCTGCCCCACACCACCGACCCGCAAGGGGTGCTGGAGACGCTGGAGCGGTTCATTCGAACGGCGCGCACCGGGCGATCGATCGGTGACCTCTTTGCTCGCGAACCCGATGTGCTTCCGATGCTGCTGCAGATGTTTTCCGTCAGCCCCTATCTCAGCGAACAACTGATTCGATCCCCCGATGCGTTCGATGCGATTCGCCGCAGTCGCCTGCAACCGGTCGATCGAGAGATCCTGATCGATGAGATCTGCTGCCAGGTCGATGCGTGCAAGGACGAATCGCAGATCCTGCAGGCGCTGCGATCGTACCGTCATCGCGAGACCGTGCGGATCGCCTCCAATGACTTTGTCGGCGGCATGCCAGTCGATCTAGTCGCCCAGCAGTTGTCCGATCTGGCCGATGCGATCTGCGAAGCAGCCTACCGCGCCGCGTGGAAGGCAACTCGAGCCCAATACGGCCGGCCGTTGCGTCCCGATGGATCGACCGCCCGCTGGTGCGTGCTGGCGATGGGCAAACTGGGAGGCCGCGAACTGAATTACTCCAGCGACATCGATCTGATGTTCCTTGGAGATCTGGAGGGTTGCACCGAAGGCCCCCGCGTCTGTGACAATTCGCTCTTCTTCGATCAGCTGGCCAAACGTTTCACGCGATGGCTTGGAGACAGCCATCAGTTGCGCCATGCCTACCGCGTCGATCTTCGACTAAGACCCTATGGGAAGAGCGGCCCGCTGGTGATCGACCTGCCATCGGCATGGCATTACTACGAGACGATGGGCCGCACCTGGGAACGCCAAGCGATGCTGAAGGCGCGAGCGGTCGCGGGCGACACACAGCTGGGTGACGAATTCCTCGAACGCTTGCGACCCTGGATTTTGGGAAGCTACCTGACTCGAGCGGATATCGCAGGCATCCGAGCGATCAAACGAAACATTGAACGCAGCAATGCCGAAGGTCGCTCTGGCAGCCGCAACATCAAGACTGGACGCGGAGGCATTCGCGATGTCGAATTCGTCATCCAGTTCCTGCAGCTATTGCACGCTTCCCAGCTGGAATCTTCCCCTTCAGGCAACACGCTGCTGGCGATTGTTCAGCTGGAACGCGCCGGTTGCCTGACTCCTCAGGAGCGATCGCTGCTGGAGACGAATTATCGATTCCTACGCCGCGTCGAACATGCGCTGCAGATCGTCTTCGATGCGCAGACCCATACCCTGCCCGAGTCCCCAGAGGAGATGAAACGTCTGGCGATTCGGCTGGGCTATCGCGATTTCCCGGGAGATCAACAGCTTCCCGCCCGCTCGGTCACCCAGCAACTGCAGGCGCAGCTTTCGGACTGCACGGAGCTGAATCGGCGGATCCTAAACCATCTGCTGCATGAACCCTTCGGCGAGGAAGGGGAAGTGTCGCAGGAGACCGACCTACTTCTGGATCCAACTCCCAGCGAACAGCGAATCGAATTGGTTCTGGCACCTTATCGACTGGTCCAGCCGCTGCAGGCCTTTGAACATCTGCAGGAACTGGCCAGAGAAACCGTCCCGTTCCTCTCCTCCAGTCGCTGCCGCCACTTTCTTTCCGCCATCGCCAACCGATTGCTCACCGAAATCGCCGCCACGCCCGATCCCGATCGAACGCTGGTCAACCTAGTCCGCATCAGCAACTCCATCGGCGGAAAAGCGGTCCTCTGGGAACTGCTCAGCGAACATCCACCCACCTTGCGGCTATGCATTCGCATCGGCGCCTGTAGCGAGTACCTAGTGGAGATGCTGGCCAGCCACCCCGGGATGATCGACGATCTGATGGACTCGCTGATGCTTGGCGATCTGCCGTCGATGGAATCACTGCGGGAGGAATTGAGGCAACTAAGCCAAGGGGCCACAAGCATCGAACCGATCCTGCAAGGGTTCAAGCGGGCGGAGCATTTAAGGATCGGCGCCCGAGATCTGCTCGGCAAGGATTCGATGGAATCAACTCATCGATGCCTCTCCGATGTCGCCGAAGTCTGTTTGGAATTGGTGGTCGAGAGAACGATCGAGTCATTTTTGGCGCCTGGGTCTGCCAGTCGGCTGGGCCAAGATGCCAAGGAAGTCCCGCTGGTTCTGGTAGCGCTGGGCAAGCTGGGGGGCCAGGAGCCGAACTACCACAGCGACCTGGATCTGCTGTTCCTCTACGACCCCCAGCAGCTATCGGGGATGAAGGAAACGCCAGAAGCCCACGCCGACTTCCATCATTTGGCTCAATCGATTCTGCAGAGCGTCAATCGAATCGGAGCGGGGGGTAAACTCTACGATCTCGATGTGCGATTGCGGCCTCATGGCGACAGCGGCCCACTGGCGATCAGCCTTCAAGATCTGGAAGTCTACTTCCAATCCAGCGCGCAGTTGTGGGAACGGTTGATGCTGTGCAAGGCGCGCGTCGTCTGGGGCAACCGGACGGGACGTATCCGAGCCGAAGAGGCGATCCGCCGCATTCTCGATTCGACGCGGGTCGACCCAGCCGATGCAGGTCAACTGGTAGCGATGCGGGAGAAGATGCAATCGGGAGCTAGCCATGAGAATCTCAAGCGGGGCGAGGGAGGGGCTGTCGACGTCGAGTTCCTGGTCCAGTGGATGCAGCTGAAGCATGGCAAGTCCGCGCCTTCGCTTCGAGCCACCGGGACGCTAGCTGCGCTGAGGGCGATCGAGCGGGAGGGGCTGTTGCCGTCAGGCGACTGCCAGCAGCTAGCCGAAGGGTATGCTTGGCTGCGACGGGTGGAGAGCGGCCTTAGGCTGATGAATACCGTTGCACGGCATGATTTGCCCAGCGACCCGCGGCAACTGGACCGCCTCGCCTTCCTGCTGGACCAGCCCACCGGCCAGCATCTGCTCGATCGCTGCCATGCCACGCGACAGCGCCTTCGATCGCTGTTCCTGAAGCATCTGGGATCGCTCCCTTCATAGACCGATCCGCGGGCAGCATTTCCAGCGATCGGCTATGATGCAAACTTGCCCGCACTGAAGGCAGGCCGATGGCGACAGGATATCGAACAAGGAGTGACGCGATGCGATGGAATGATCGTGCCCGGAGGACGGAACAGGCGACTCGGTTGCCAGCGCAACGCTGGTTGCTTAGGGGGTTGCTGCTGAGCGGTATGGTCTGTGGTTCCGCTGCGGCCCAGGCGCCTCCCAAGGAACAAATCGATGCTGCCGAACAGGCGATCCATGAAGGGCGGCTGGCGGGCCATCTGCGCTTCCTTGCCGACGACCTTCTGGAGGGGCGTGGGCCCGGTTCGCAAGGAGATCTTCTGGCGCGGCGTTACATCGCCAGTCAGCTGGAAAGCCATGGCATGAGACCGGTGGGAGATCAAGGCTGGGAGCAGCAAGTGCCGCTGCGAGGCATCGCCACCAAGCCACCGAAGGAAGTGCTCTTTCGCACTCCTAGTGAGACGCTTTCTTTGCTTCATCGCGACGACTTGATGCTGGTGTGTGGAGTGCCGGAGGAAGCGATCGATGTGGCACCGGCCGAACTGGTGTTTGTGGGCTATGGAATCCAGGCGCCCGAGTACCAGTGGGATGATTACAAAGGAAAAGACGTTCGCGGCAAGATTCTGGTCATGCTGAACAATGACCCTGCCGACGACCCGGCGCTCTTTGAAGGAAAGAAGCGGCTTTATTATGGCCGGTGGGACTACAAGTACGAGATGGCCGCCAAGATGGGAGCCGCCGGTGCCTTGATCGTTCACACCACTGAATCGGCTGGCTATCCCTACTCCGTGGTGCAAAATTCCTGGTCGGGGGAGGAGTTTGAACTGCGAGATGATCGCTCGCCGCGGACGCGATTCAAAGGATGGATCACCGAAGAGGCGATTGGGAAGGTGAGCGGCCTAGCCGGCAAGAAGTGGTCCGAACTCCTTGCGGCGGCTCAGAGAAGCGACTTCCAGCCGGTGCCGCTGGGGGTCACCTGTGGGTTTCGTCTGGAGTCGGTAGCTCGCACGCAGGACTCAGCCAATGTGCTGGGATGGCTGGAGGGGAGCGACCCCAAATTGCGCGACCAGTGTGTGATCGTGATGGCGCATCATGATCATCTTGGGAGGGCCGAGGCGCGCAACGCCGACGGGGACGACATCTACAACGGCGCAATCGACAATGCATCGGGTGTCGCATCGATGCTGTGCCTAGCTGCGGCGATGGAAGCGCTTCCCACACCGCCGCGTCGATCGATTCTATTTGCCTCCGTGGCAGCGGAAGAGCAGGGGCTTTTGGGTTCGAAGTACTTCGCACAGAATCCGCCGATCGCGCCGGGCACAATGGCCGGGCTGGTGAATATCGACGGGATCGGTTTCCTGGGAAAGACTCGCGATGTCAACGTGATTGGTCAGGGAAAAAGCAGCCTCGATCAAGTACTGGAATCCATCGCCAAGTGGCAGGGACGCGTCGTGGTGCCCGACCTCCATCCCGATCGTGGTTACTACTATCGATCCGATCAATTCAGCCTGGCCAAGTTGGGGGTACCAGCGATCTATCTCCATGCGGGTCAGGAGGTGGAAGGAAAGCCAGAGGGTTGGGGGCGGCAACAGATCGAGCAGTGGGTGGAGAAACATTACCATCAGCCCTCAGATGAATTTCGTGAGGACTGGGATTTGAGCGGTGCGGTGCAGGATGCAAAGCTGCTGTTTCTAGCGACCATGGCGATCGCCGAAGCCGACGGCCTCCCCACTTGGAAACCTGGAGACGAATTCGAAGCCGCAAGAAAGCAGGCGATCGAAGCGCTGGCACCCTGAGGTACGACCCGTTTGCTTGTCCCCTTGGCTTCGCCACGGGGAGAGGGAATAGATTATCAGAGCGAAGTGTCTTACCACCGCGCAATCAAAACCCTCGTGTCCCCTCGCTCCGCTCTGTAGGGAGAGGGGCAGGGGTGAGGGGCGATGCGCACGGAAACCATCAGGCGAGAATGCCCTGGATGATGTTGCCGTGAATATCGGTCAGTCGATAATCACGACCCTGGAAGCGATAGGTCAATCGCAAGTGATCCATCCCCAATAGATGCAGCAGCGTCGCATTGAGGTCGTGCACGTGCACCGGATTCTCGACGACGTTGAATCCAAAGTCGTCGGTGGCTCCCCAAACCGTGCCACCTTTGATGCCGCCACCAGCAACCCACATGCTAAAGCATCGATTGTGATGGTCGCGACCATCATTGCCTCCCTGAACCATTGGCGTGCGGCCAAACTCACCACCCCAGATCACCAGGGTATCCTTGAGCATGCCGAGATCCTTTAGATCCTGAACCAGCGCTGCGCTCGGCTGATCGGTATCCCCAGCATTTGCCTTCACGCCCCCAGCCAGATTGCCATGCTGGTCCCACACCTCGTGAAACAGCTGCACAAATCTCACGCCGCGTTCGGCCAGCCGCCTAGCCAACAGACAGTTCCTTGCAAAACTCGATTCGTTCGGGTCCTTGATTCCATACTTCTGCAACGTCTCGGGCGACTCCCCTCGCAAATCCATCAGCTCGGGCGCGCTGGTCTGCAATCGATACGCCATCTCGTAGCTCTGGATGCGCGTCGCTGTCTCCGGATCGGCGAAGGCTTCCAGGCTGGATTGATTGAGCGACTGGAGGGCATCGAGTGTTTCCCTTTGTGCCTGGCGGTCGACTCCCGCGGGGTTGGTCAGGTACAGCATGGCATCCCCCTTGCTGCGCAGCGGCACGCCACCGTACATCGTCGGTAGAAACCCCGCACCGTAGTTGCTGGCACCGCCGCTGGTTCCCTTGGCACTGGTCAGTACCACAAAGCCGGGTAGATCGCGCGCTTCGCTGCCCAATCCATAGATGGTCCACGATCCGAAACTGGGGCGGCCAAACTGCTGCGAACCTGTATTCATCAGAATTTGACCCGGTGCATGATTGACCGCATCGGTCTGCATCGATCGAATCAGGCAGATGTCGTCGGCGATCTTCGCCGTGTGCGGCAGCACCTCGCTCAATTCCATCCCGCACTGCCCATGCTTGGCGAAGGCGAACTTCGGCCCCAGCAATGCCGACTTGGGATTGATGAACGCCGCGCGATAACCCTCCAGAAGTTCGGGCGGCGGCAACTGGCCGTTCCTCTTGGTCAGTTCGGGCTTCGGATCAAACAGCTCCAGATGACTGGGGGCCCCCGCCTGGAACAGGAAGATCACTCGCTTGGCCTTCGCTTCATAATGCGAAGGCTTGGGAGGCATCGGAAGATCCTCCATCGGCGTGCTACTAGCCCCTTCATCGGCCAGGAGACTTCGCGCGGCGAGGCCACCTAGACCGACGCCGCACTGCGCGAGGAACCAGCGTCGCTTCATCTGAGCCACAGCCAGATCGGACAGATTCTGCATCGGATTCATCTTCAGGTGCCTTTGGGGTAGTCAGTTCTTGGTGATGGTTTCATCGAGGTTCAGCAGGACGCGACCGGCCAGGGCCCAGGCGGCGACATCTTGCGGCGTTGTGCCTTCAGGGATCTCCGGCAGCTTGCCGCTTTCCCCTGTTGCCACCTCGCGCGCATTGATCCACCCGTCGGCGATTCGCTGACGCTGCTGGGCGATGAATCTCAGCAACTGCTGCGTCTCTTGCTGGGATGGCCTCCGACCGGTACACAGCAGATAGCCGTAAGCAGCACGCTGGGCATCGTCCTTGCCAGCTTCACGGACAATTCTCAAGCCTAGCGCCCGAGCCGCTTCGACAAAGATCGGCTCATTCAAACTCGTCAGCGCCGCCAGCGGTGTATTCGATCGAATCCGCCGCGCGCAGGCGAAGTCCCCATTGGGTGCATCCAAGGTCGACAGCGCCGGGTCAGGCATCGATCTCTTGCGGAAGACATAAACGGTGCGCCGGTACCGGTCGGGTCCCTGCGCAGCGGTCCAATAGCCAGGATAGGTGTAGTTGTAGTCGAGTACATTCTGCGGGACGGGTGGAATCACTGGCGGGCCGCCGATCTGATGATGCATGAGGCCACTGGCGGCCAGCGCGATATCTCGCACCACTTCCGCATCGGCGCGGAATCGAGGGCCACGGGTCAGATAGCGGTTGCGAGGATCCTTCTCGCGCTGCTCGGGGGTGCTGGCCGAACTGCGTTGGTAGGCACGGCTAGTGACAATCTGGCGGATCAATCGCTTCTGACTCCACTGATGATTTTGGAAATCGACCGCTAGGTGATCCAGCAGCTCCAGGTACTCGGGCACGGGAGCTCGCGTCCCGAAATCCTCAGATGTCTCCACCAGCCCTTCTCCTAAGATCGACTGCCAGATGCGATTGACCGCCACGCGAGCCGCCAGCGGCGAATCGCGACTGACCAACCACCTGGCCAGCGCCAATCGCTGAGGCTGTTCCGGCTGTTGTTCCAGGCGATTGAGCGCCTGCGGCACATGTGGATCGACCGCATGCAATGGTCGGTCCCACTCCCCTCGCTCTAGCAGGAATGTCTCACGCTTTTGCGATGGATCCCGCTCAGCCAGGTGCAGCACGGATGTCGTCGGGTCGGGCCACTGAGCCCAGGCGGCGTCGAGTCCCTTCCGCGACTCGGCCAACTCCGGCACCGTGCGGCTGAAGGCATCCCAGAGTGCGTCGCGGTCGGCTTGGCTACGGGCATCGGGCGCTTTCCAGGCCGCCAGCACCGCTTGGTGATCGACCGGCGGGGCGACCGGTTTAGGCTGATCGGTCAGACTCCAGCGACAGCAGCCGACCATCTGCGGCATCCGCCAAACGATCTTGATTTCCGATCCCTCCGGCAACTCGCACGGCGTCTCCAACTGCATCACGGCAACCGATGCTTGGTTGCGACGCCCCTTACCCCGATCGGCCTGCCAGTGCGTCTCCTCTTTGCCGTCGATCAAGAAAGCGACGGGACCGGAGGCAGATTTTCCATCCCCCGACTTTTGCTCTGGCTCCGAAAAGTCCGCAGTCGCCTCCACCAGCTTCTGCTTCTCCCAATCGGCCCCTGGCTTCTTCACCAGCAGTTCCACCTCCTGAATGCTCCACATCCCCTGCCCATTTCGGCCTGGGCCGCCAAAGGGCAGGTCGCGATGGGGAAGGAGTTCCAACTGGACCCCGGTGATAGTTCCTGCCGGTGGGCTGGCCAGAAGGAAGACATCGTTGCTAGTGTGTCCCAGCATCAGAATCGAAAGATCCTCTTCCTGGGTTGGGTGATTCAGTCCGCTGATCGTCTCCAGTAGCGTTGCCTGCACTGGTTGCCAGTTGGGGCGCGAGGCTACCAGTTGACTGGTCCATTGATCCAGACGCGCCTGGCCATCAGGAAGCTGCTTGCGAATCGACTCCATCGCTTGATCGACGGCCGCCCTGGCCTGGTTCAGCTGCTGCAATCGGTCGGGCGCATAGACCCAGGACTGCGCTTCGTAGGTGTTGTTGAGGAAGGCGAACATTCCAAAGTATTCGTCGTGGGAGATCGGGTCAAACTTGTGGGTGTGGCACTGAGCGCACTGGGTGGTCAGCCCCAGCACCGCTTTGCCGATGCAGTCCAGCCGATCGAACATCTCCACCTTGCGAAACTGCTCGGGTACGATCGCTCCTTCTTCGTTGATCATGCTGTTGCGGAGAAAGCCGGTGGCGATCACCTGATCCTGCGTGGCGCTGGGCAAGAGGTCGCCAGCGATCTGTTCGATGACGAACTGGTCGTATGGCATGTCGTTCTGGATGGCGGCGATCACCCAATCGCGCCACGCCCACTGTTCGCGCCGTAGATCTTTTTCGTAGCCGTTGGTATCGGAGTAGCGAGCGACATCGAGCCAATGGCGGGCCCATTTTTCGCCGTAACGGGGACTGTCCAAAAGCTTCTCGACGGTCGCTTCCAGCCCCTCCTTCTCAAACGCCTCCAGTTCCGCAGGCGATGGGGGCAAGCCGATCAAATCGAGGTACAGCCGTCGGGCCAGCTGGTGGGAAGGAGCTGCGGGAGAAGGAGTGATTCCGATCGCCTGATGCCGCGCATCGATCCAAGCGTCGATCGGTGACGCATCGGCCTTGGGCAAAGGCAGCTGGACAGGGGGTGTGAAAGCCCAGTGCTGCGCGTAGGGGGCGCCTTGGCCAATCCAACGCTCCAGCAGCGCGATCTCGTCAGCCGATGGCTGCTTGGGGAGATGCGGCGGAGGCATTTTCAGATCGGTGTCGGTGGAGCGAAGACGAACTAGCATCTCGCTTTGCGCCGCATCGCCCGGGCGGATCGCTGGGGTACCCGAGTCACCGCCTTGGAGAGCCGCATCGCGCAGGTCGAGTCGCAATTGCCCCTCGCGCGTCTTGTCATCCACACCATGGCACTGCCAGCAATGCTCCGCCAGAATCGGCCGGATCTGTCGCTGGTAATCGACGGGGGAATCGGGCTGGGGAGGTTGGGCTGGGGCTGGCGAGACCGCCAGACATCTAACTACCAAGCAGCCGATCATCAGCGATCGAATAGACCAGAAGCGGATCGCCCCAGATCGGTTCGAGGGGGACCATCGGATCCGAAGTGGGAAGGGAGTGTCGGTGTTCATCGCGGCGAGACTTTCGATCGCGTGCTTCGGGAAGCCAAAGGAAAGGATGCATCGGCTTGGCTAGGCGAACTGCCTAGCCAAGCGTGGGAGATTTGTTCTTCGTCTACTGCAAGGTAGTCGGTTGGATGTGGAGAACGAAAAAGATTGGTCAGGGTGTAGCCGGTGGCAAAAGCTCGATCGCGTCGATATTCATCAGTCCGCCACCTGCGGAAGGATGGGTGAACTTGAGGACCAGATCGTGCCGTCCCTGGGTGGGCTGGAGAGTGATTTTTTCCTCGCGGAAGACCTCCCACTGGCCATTGACGGCGACATCGATCTTACCCAGCAAGGGGCCATCAGCGGTGTCCTGGTGCACCTCGATCGCACCTCCGGCCCCCGCGCTGGCAACGCGGACCTGCAAAGCGCTGACCCGTTCCAGCGGGATCCCGCGCAACAGGATCGTCGCCCCATTCTCGATGCCACCGAGGAATTTTTTTCCTTCGGCATTGTCGGAGGCAAGGGGCTGGGTCTTGGCGAACGCATCGGCCGACTCAGCCTGAATCCTGCGGCCGCGCAGCAGAACGCTAGTGGTCCCGGACAGGGATGGGATGTTTCCCTCCCGCCCCAGGTCGGTGTAGGTGGCCTGTAGCCGCAGCAGTGAACCGGAAGCGGGGGCGCTCAGGTTCCCCTGAAATCCTTGGGCCGAGACGCGATTGGCGTCGGGCTTCAGCTGGTAGATGTAGCGGACCATTTCATCGACCTGCTGTTCGGTCAATTGGGCATGAGGGAGCATCGCCACCTTGCCCCAGACTCCGGTCGATCCTTCTCGGACGCGCTGGATCGATTTTTCGAGAGCCCCCTCCTGGTCTCGATACTTTTCGGCAATATCGAGAAACCGAGGGCCAACTAACGCTCGGTCGATGGCATGGCAGTTGAGGCAATCGCTTTTGCGGATCGCCTGCAAACCAGGTGGCTCGTTGGCACCCAGTCCTGTCGTCTCTGGAAACAGCTCGATCGTCGTGCGGCTGGGGGCTTTGCCTTCAATCGCCTCGGCCTGGCCCGCTTCGACTGCTTCAAAGTCGTTGGAACCATCTTCTGCATCCTCGACACGGACGCGAAAGGCGATCGGCTGCCCTGGATCATAGAAGTCCCCATCAGCCGGTGCCAGCAGCGACACCTTGGGGACCGCATTGCCGACGACCACAGGGAGCGACGTGGAAGCGACCGCTCCCTGCGGATCGGCCGCTTCGAGAATCACCGAGTAAGTGCCTGGCTGCGTGAACAGATGTTCGATCTCAGCTCCCTCTCCGATGGGAAATCGGGCGTTGTTGTTTTGTTCCCCGGTTGCCACCGCAAACCAACGGTAGGTCAACGGATCCTGATCGCGGTCGCTGGAGCCTGCGGCGGAGAGCCGGACGGCGAGCGGTTCACGGCCGATCTGATTCTCGGCTTGCGAGACCGCCACTGGGGTGCGGTTGCCGCGCTGGTAGTCGATGCGCACCAGCCGTGCGTCGGCGTTGACGCCCCATGTCTCACCGTACTCGATGACATACAGCGACCCGTTGGCGTCGAACTGAAGATCGACTGGACGGATGAAAGGGACTTCCGGTAGAAACCGCTCCAGCCGTTCGATGCGATGGTCTTCATCGAGGTGGACGGCGACGATCCAGTTGCGAGACCATTCGAATGCGAACAGCGTGCGGTCGTAGGCGCGCGGAAGTTTGGTTGGGGAATTGGGGTAGTCGTCGAAGTAGTAGACTGGCCCCGCGCAGGCGGTGCGGCCGCCGCTGCCGACTTCCGGGAATTCTTCGATCGGGCCGGCGGGGTAATAGAGCAGAGGTGGCTGAGCTGGGGGCAGTTGGCGGGCCCCGGTGTTGTTGACCGATGCATTGACCGGTTGCTGGGCATCTTGTGGAGGGTGGATAGCGCCGGTGGCAAAGTCGACCATGCTGTAGGGTCGATTGGGCCCGATGAAGTAAGGCCATCCAAAAAAGCCAGCCTGTCGTGCCTGATTGACCTCGTCGTAGCCGCGCGGCCCCCGTTCCCCGTCGCCCCCTGCGTCAGGTCCCACATCGCCCCAGTAGAGATAGCCGGTGTGTTGATCGAGATTCAATCGCCAAGGGTTGCGGCACCCCATCACGTAGATCTCAGGATGGCCGACACTGCCGTCCTTGGGAAAGAGATTGCCGTCAGGGATTTCATACGATCCTTCGGGGGTAGGGCGAATTCGAAGGATCTTGCCGTTGTAGCTACGGGTGTTGGCACTGGTGCGCTGCGCGTCCCAGGGTTCGCGGCCAGGCCTTTGATCGATCGGTGCGAATCCCTGGCTGTCGTTGAATGGGTTCGTGTTGTCTCCGGTTCCGATGTAAAGGCAACCATCGGGACCGAACTCCATCGATCCAGCATGGTGGCAGCACTCGCGACGCTGCTCTTCGTACTGAAAAAGCCGTTTCTCGGAAGCGAGGTCTAGCTTGCCGTCGCGGAAGTCAAAGCGGCTGATGTACTGACCGCTGTAGTCAGGTGGCGAATACTGTAGGTAGATCCAGCCGTTTTCCGTAAAGGCGGGGTCCAGGCACATGCCGATCAACCCATTCTCTTGCTGCGTCGTCACCTCCAGGTGGCCAACGATCTCGACGTTCCGCGTCTTGGGATCGATGCGTTTGAGGTCCCCAGCCAGTTCGATGAGGAACAGCGATCCATCGGGGGCCAACGCCATCTCCATCGGCTGCACTAGCTTGGTGACAATCTCCACCTTCTCAAACCGAGTGGGATCGACTTGTTCCGCCCCAATGGGGTGGATCGGTGAAAGTGCCAAGCCGATGGAGCAAGCGGCAAAAAGCTGCCGCATCCAGCGGCGTGTGGAGGGCATGTGAGTCGCAATCCGAATCATCGATGACTCCCAAAGATTCGATCGAGGTGGGGGGCGGAATCCGACGGGGTGGGACTGTCCCTTGGGCTCCCTGCTTTTCGCGAAGACAAGATGCGAAACCAAGTTCACCGAAAGACAGCTTCCTGTCAGTATAGACCAATCCGACGGTTCGATTCAAAAGCGATGATGCATCTGTTTGCACTAAGGTTCATGGAGAGCACGCCATGGCGTGTCGATGATGCTTGGCGCTAGTAGATTGCTCTAGCGAACATTCGCAATGGGATTAGACTAGAACGGGCGTAGAGTGAACTTAGGGACTTGAAGCAGACGGAAGATGTAATGCGATTTGGAGTCCAGCTAAAGTCGCTGCAGACCGGCCTGCAGTTTGCAATTCCTTTCGCAGCCAAGCTGGGAATTGACTCGGTGGAACTCGATGCAAGGCGCGATGTGAATCTGGCGGAATTGTCGGGAACCGGCATGCGACAGATCCGCAAATGGCTGGACGACGCGCAGCTCAAATTGTCTTCCGTTCGCTACGGAACCAGGCGGGCTCTCTACCACCCTGAAGATTTGGAGCGGCGGGTGGCAGGGCTGAAGTCGGCGATGAGGTTTGCTCATGCCATGGGATGCGAACTGGTGGTCAACCAGGTGGGGCGTATCCCTGAAGATGAGAACGATCCGAACCGACAGTTGCTGGCAGAGCTTCTGGAGGATCTGGGAAGCTATGGCCTGAGGGCTGGGGCATTCCTGAGTTGTGAAACGGGTGCCGAGCCATTGCCGGTGCTCCATCAGTTTCTCCAAGGTCTGCGGGACACCCCGATCGGGATCACGCTGAATCCAGGGAACTTGATCGCCAATGGTTTTGGAATCCAGGGAGTCCTCCAAGCGTCGCCATGGATTCGCCTAGTCCATGCGAAAGACGCAGTGTACGATCGTTCGATGAACCGCGGTTCTTCGGTGGCGATGGGATCCGGCGAGGTCGACTTTCCCCAATTGCTGGGCGACCTGGAGGAAGGCCATTACAGCGGCATGTACGTGATCGAGCAGGAGAAGATGGAAAGCCCTCTGTTGGAATTGCAGCGGGCGATTCAGTATCTTCGATCACTTTGATCCGATCGCTCGCAATCCCTCGGCCGGCAGGAGCCAGGCGTTATGACTCCCCAAGCCCCCGATGAATCATCCGTGGCGAAAGGTATCAGCTACCGGCCACTTCGCATCGGGAACTTGGAAATCGGATTTCCGATCGTCCAGGCAGCGCTTTCTGGATACAGCGACTGGCCGATGCGGCTTCTGGCTAGGCGACACGGCGCTTCGTACTCGCTCTGCGAAGTGATGCTCGATCAGTTCCTAGTCGCCCTCAAGACGCGCGACAAAACCCGGCACTTCCTCCACAACACCCAGGAAGAGCAGCCGGTGGCCGGGCAGTTGATGGGGGCCGAGCCGCAGCAGTTTGCGGCGGGGGCGGCCAAACTGGTGGAAGCCGGATTCGCGGTGATCGATATCAACTTCGGATGCCCCGTGCGGAAAGTGCTGGGTCGCTGCCGCGGCGGATACCATCTCAGCCAACCTCAGGTTGCGCTGGAGATTATTGAACGCACCAGGGCCATCGTACCTCCCGAGATCCCAGTGACTGTCAAGATGCGCCGCGGGATCGACGACAGCCAGCAAAGTCGCGATCGGTTTTTTGAGATTCTTCAAGGAGCCTTCGCGCGGGGCGTGGCTGCAGTGACCCTTCATGGACGCACTGTAGAGCAGGGCTATCGAGGCCCCAGTCGCTGGTCGTTCCTAAAGGAAGTCAAGGAAATGGTCGGGGACCGAACCATCCTGGGCAGTGGCGATCTTTTCAGCGCGCGCGACTGCTGGCGGATGATCCAGGAAACCGGAATTGACGGCGTGACGGTGGCCAGGGGAGCGATCGGCAATCCTTGGATCTTCGAACAGTGTCGCGCGTTGGCGGCAGGCGATCCCTTGCCGCCTCCCCCTTCACTCCATTGCCAACGCGAAGTTCTTCGCGAACATTGGTCGCTGGCCGAATCGTTGTATGGGCCCGAGCGAACTGGTCAGCTGATGCGGAAGTTTGGAATCAAGTACGCAGCCAGTCATCCGGAATACCTCACAGTGCGCGCCGACTTTGTCCGCGTTCGAACCTCCGCGGACTGGGAGAGCATCTTGGAAAAATGGTATTCCCGGAATGAACCCGGGGTCTTTCCTCCTGCCGAACTGCATCAGGTTGGCGAAGAAGGGTGCGGAACCGACTGAGCTGTCGGGCGGCGATGGCGCTGCCCGTCATTGGATGAAGAAGATCATCCACGTCGCACCATCGGTCGCGCCCGTCATCAAATCGTTCCTGCTTCAGGACGAATTTCTCGTACTCGTATTCAGCGAAGCGGTACTCGTACTCAGCGAAGCGGTACTCGTACTCAGCGAAGCGGTACTCGTACTCAGCGAAGCGGTACTCGTACTCAGCGAAGCGGTACTCGTACTCAGCGAAGCGGTACTTGTACCAGCGAAGCGGTACTCGTACTCAGCGAAGCGGTACTTGTACTCAGCGAAGCGGTACTTGTACTCAGCGACGCGGTACTTGTACTCAGCGACGCGGTACTTGTACTCAGCGAAGCGGTACTGGTATTCAGCGAAGCGGTACTCGTATTCGAAAGGACGCAAATGTCAGAGCCAATCATCGACCACGGGCGATCGACTCCACATCGCATCGCTTGCGGTGCTGTCCGTTGAGCGATCTAGCTTCGAAAGGTGTGAAGGACATCCTCTTCGGCATGGAGCAGATAGTCTTCCGTCAGTTCACTATGGCTCAGCCAGCGCCGATTGCCGGCGTCAATCGCTTCCGTTGTTAGGTCTCCGGAGTACCAGTGGACCAAGACGCCAATCCACGGCGCATGGCCGCCATCGAGAACCGAAGCGATGAATTGAACCCATCGCTGTAGTTCGATGTGCTGGCCGGAGAGCCTGTTTGCCGTTTCCTGTTGCTTTCGGGCAGAGTCTGCCTTGGACTGCTCGATCCATCGATCGATTTTGGCAGACGACCAACCTTTCTTTTTCAGATTTCGGATGTCCCGGGAAAAATCGCTTTGCTGCGATAGAAGGGCGGTATGGCTTCGACGAGCCAGTCCAATTGCGGTACCACAGTCGCACGATCCGCGCGTGGTCAGGTAGTACCGCTCGCCAGGAGCGAGTGATGCACACACCCCCGGATGTTCGACTGGATCCCACCGCAGCAGCGATGCTTTCGCCAGACGGCGTACCGAAGCTTCATTCCCCTGGGGTGCCATGGTGGCGGTGATGTAGTGACACAACGTAGACTCCCGATCGAAGTGGATCACAAGGGCCACAGCGCGCTAGCGGGGAATGCGAAGAAAGCAACCTCTGCCGAGTTTGACCGCATTCTCTGAGAAAAAAATACTGCGTTCGAGGAAAAAACTGAGAAACTTTCCGCACGTCGCTGGGTTGTTAATGGCGTAGGAAAAACGAATCGCTCGACCGTTGGTGGCGATCGAGCGATTCTAGCCAATCCCCCGGGAGGCTCCGGAAGAAGGTTGGCTTCAGTTTAGCGCCTGGGGTGCGCGATGTATAGATTTCGTCCCGATCTTTCTGTATTCGGACGCCGCATCGCCATCTTGGCAAAGCATTTTACCACCACCTGGAAGGGGGTGGTGCATGTCGTTGCCTCGTGCTGTTCTGCCGAGTGTTCTTGTGCTGCTGACAGGTCTGACTTTTTTCAACCTGACATCGGGTTCGGTGCTGACTTGGTCCGGGTCAAGTCTTCGGGGAGTCGCGGCGGTTGGTGCGGTAAAGCATCTGGAGGCGACCAGCGAAACCCAACTGCGGCAACTCAATCAGCTTGTCCATCTTTGGGTCGAGCACAGTGAGGGGCTTCGGGTCGGGCCGGAGACCAACTGGGTGCAGTGGCTGCTGGGGACTCTTCACCCACCTGCGGCCAGGAGTCAATTGGCGGCGCACATCCTGGCTACTGGGCAAGGGGATTGTTCGGAACGAGCGGCGGTGCTGCAGGCGATTCTGCTCCGGCGCGGCATCGCCAGCCGTCTGGTTGGACTGGGCGGCCATGTGGTGCTTGAGACTCAGCCGTTCGATGGCAGGTCGCTGGTTCTCGATCCGGACTATGGTGTCGAGTTTCCTGGTACGGTCGCCAAACTCTCAGCGGGGCAACGGGACGAGGAGGTGCGAAGTACGCTGGCATCGGCTGGGGCTTCGGAATCCCAAATCCAACTCTATCGGGAAATCCTTTATTCGCTGCAGGACAATCAGGCAATGGACTGGAACGAGCCGCTGAGCCCAAGATTGTTCTGGCTGGAGCGGATGGCGCAGGGCGTGGTGCAGGTGGCTTGCTGTGGGATGATTTTATTTTTGATCGGGACGATTCGGTGGTGAGCCATTCTTCTGGGTGCCCCCCTACTGTCATTGCAGCTCGATCATTCCACGTCCCGCCATGGAGCGACCTTTTGTCTTGCGATAGAGACCGGGTGTGGTACCGAAATGTTTGCGGAAAGCGACCTGAAGATACTCTGGGTGCTCGAAGCCACATCGGGAGGCGATTTGTTCGATCGAGCTGCTCGAATCGCGAAGGAGGCTGGCGACTCGTTCCAGCTTCTGGCTGAGGATGGCGGCATGCGGCGTTCGCGCTGTTGCCATCTTGAACCGCCGTTCCAGGATGCGACGACTGACGGAAAAATGCCTGGCGACATCTTCCACCTGGATTCCCTCGCACGCATGCTCGCGAATCCACTTGGCCACCTCGGCGATCCAAGGATCGTCTACCGCCAGCACATCGGTCGATTGCCGCGTGGCGACGCCTAAGGGAGGAAGTAGCAGTGGCTGACCGGGAATCGCTGCCCCCCGCAGCATGTCATCGAGCAATTGGGCGGCGCGGTAACCGGCTTGGACAGCATCTGGAATGACACTGGAGAGGGAAGGAGAGGATAGATTGCAGACCAGGGAGTCATTATCGACCCCGACCACCGCCATCTCCTCAGGTACAGCGATCAGAAGTTCGCGACAAAGGTCGAGGATGCGACGAGCCTGGATGTCGTAGCTGGCCATGATTCCGATGGGGCGAGGCAGGCTGGTCAGCCACTTGGCCAGTCGCGATTTCTCCTGCAGCCAAGAACGGGACGTGTGCAACGGAGGATCGGGATAGGCCCAGAATTTGGCCTGCTTGCTGGCGACGAATTGCCGAAATGCCTCTCCACGCCAACGCGACCAATTGAACTGCGGTTCCCCGCAATAGGCCAGTTGCGTAAATCCACGCTCGAGAAGATGCTGAGCGGCCAGTTCAGCGACCTTTCGGTCATCGGTTTCCACCCAAGGGATCCCTTCGATTTTCCGAGCGGCACTGACGTCGACGACGGGCAAGCCTGTTCCTTGGACGGCTCGGGCGATGGCATCGTTTTCGATGCGTGCGATCAGCCCGTCACCTCGCCATCGTCGCAGCCATTGCGGCGGCAGCGCCCCCCGCTCTTGCTCGGGAAGATAGACGCTCCAAGCGTCTCGCTCCCGCTGGAACTCGATGATCCCGCGGAGCAACCCTCGCGCGTAGGCGTTGGAAGTCTCGATGAGAAGCGCCACAGCCGGTCTTTTGGACATGATCACACCTGCTCAGCCATCGCCGCCGGGAAGCTCGATGATCGACGGCATGCGATCCCCATCATCTGCCCCCTCGCCAGATGGCTCTGCCGCCATCCCCTGGCATTCCGCTTCGCCCTCCGACGCCGACTCCCTGGGCCACCTACCAGCCCTCCGCAATTCCCGCCGCAGAAGAAACTCGATCTGCGCGTTGAGGCTTCGGAGGTCATCTTCGGCCCAACGACGCAGCTGGTCCAGCAACTGCGGATCGATCCGCAATAGAAAACTATCCCGTTTCGCCACGCCCGCCTACCTCATGCGAATTGTCTTTGCCTGCCTGGACAAGCAACGTCACGAATAGAGCGAACCGGTGTTCACCACAGGCTGGGCACTGCGGTCGCTACAGAGGACCACCAGAAGATTGGAGACCATGGCAGCCTTACGTTCTTCGTCTAGCTCCACGATGCCATCTTTCTTGAGATGCTCCAGTGCCATTTGGACCATGCCAACCGCCCCTTCAACGATCTTGGCTCGCGCGGCGATCACTGCAGAAGCCTGCTGACGTTGCAGCATGGCGGCAGCGATTTCAGGAGCGTACGCCAGGTGGCTGATCCGGGCCTCCAGTACCTCCACGCCAGCTTGATCCAAACGTTCCTGAATATCCTGGCGAAGTTGCTGACAGATTTCCTCCGTGTTGCCCCGCAAAGACATTTCGTGGTCTTCGCTGTCGTAGGGATAACGCGTCGCCATCGAACGCAGCGCCGCTTCACTTTGCACCGCGACGAAGTCCTCATAATCCTCCACCTGGAAGGAAGCTTCGGCGGTGTTGACCACCTTCCAAACCACCACTGCCGAGATCTCTACCGGATTGCCATTTCGGTCGTTGACCTTAGAAGGCCTTCCATGAGTTCGCCCCTTTTCCTGCATCACCTTACCCGCCGCATCCTTGACCTCCGGCGTCCGGGACGAACCGGTTTCAAAGTTGTGCACCCGCAGAGAAATCAGCTTCTTGCTGTAGAACGGATTGACCCAGTGGAATCCCGACTGACGAGCCGTCCCGCGGTACTCGCCAAAGAGGGTGAAAACGCGTGCCTGGTTGGGCCCGATCGCCGTCAGGCCGAATAAACCAAGCAGACCGGCCACCGACGGGAAGATCGCAGGGATGCCCAAGGGGATCATCCCGCTCATCAGCACCAAAGGAAGCAACACCAGCAGGCCCAGGCAGACCGGAAGAGCGATCCATCCGGAAATCGGCTGGAATGGTTTCTCTGCGATCGTCGTTTCCATGTCGTTCTACTCCTTGTCGAGGTGTCCCCAATCCTGCCGTATCGCCACTCACCAAAGGTGGCGAAGCTCCAACGGCCTGCTATTCGATGCCAGACAATTCGATATTCATATGATATCATATCGATATTGGATTGATTTCTACCTGAAGCCAAAAAAATAAACGAAAATTTAGCTCAGCCCCCAGGGCATCCCTCTTCTACCAATCGAACACACCCCTCACTCAGAAGGGCAATTTGCCCAGATCAACGATCCTCCCAGGGAATCAAATCCACCCATTCAGGTGATCGACATCAAAAGGTGGGTGGCACCAATTTCACCAATTTCACTAATGCCAGCAAAAAACGCAAAAGGTGGGTGGCACCAATTGAATGATGGCATTCAGGTCCAGAGGGGAGCGCAAAAGGTGGGTGGCACCAATTTCGCTGCCTCCGTGTCTCCGTGAGATCCAACGGAAACCAAGCTAAATACCGATGAATCACCGCTTCCACTTGCTAATGCCAGCAAAAAACGCAAAAGGTGGGTGGCACCAATTTCACCAGCAAAAAACGCAAAAGGTGGGTGGCACCAATTTCACCAGCAAAAAACGCAAATGGTGGGTGGCACCAATTTCACCAGCAAAAAACGCAAAAGGTGGGTGGCACTAATTGAATGATGGCATTCAGGTCCTGAGGGGAGGGGATCCTGGCGGGTCGGTCGTCGTTGGTGCCGTGCGACTTTAGCTACCACTTCCCTGCGGCAAGGACTCCAGCTGCTCAATCGACGGCATGCAGGTTCGGACCAGACACCATGGGGACTCGGGCGTGGGAACCACCCTCAAAAGGCTCTCCATCGATGCACTGGCCGGCGCGATGGCGCGAAGCGATGGGACTAGGTCTTGCGGACTGCTGCCTGCGGGTAGCGCGACCAGATAGACCTGGCTGTCCAAACGCCTCGTTTCCGGGATGGTCAAGTAGAGCAATCCAGGTTGCACCACGACCAACTCCAGCGCCAGCCTCTCTCGATATTTTTTGAAGATCTGGGGAATGGTTCGACTCCGTAGAACGATGGTCTCGGACGACTTGGGAGTCACTCCATGTGACGCCAATCCCTTCCAGTCAACCACCAGATCGATGTCGCTCTCCTTGGCAGCTCGCTGCAGTGCATGCACCCACGGTCGATCCTGTGGCGAGGCACTGCTGGCGGTCGCTTGAAGCCACTTGGTCGAACCTCCCCAGGGATACCCCCGCTCCAGCTGACCATCGGCCCACTTCCACTGAGGCGGCTTCCCGATCGCCGCTCGGATTCGATCCAGCGTCAAGCTGAGCGACAGTTTGGCTGGGCTAGGTGCCTTCGGCTCCCAAATCACCTCTCCATCTTCCATACGACACCAATCCCGCAGCTCGGGCACCACCTCCCCTATCGCCTTCCACCACCCCTGCTGCGCATCGATATCTCCGAGGTCGTCGATCTTCCATCGCTGTTCGAGTCGCTTTCCGATCGTCTCGGGACTTGGAGCGATCAAAGGAAGCTGGCCATCGTTGAGGATCAGCTGCAAACCCAAAGGCTCCACCAACTGGCTCACCGCTTCCGACACCTTCAGCTCTTGAAACTTGCCGGAAACAGGCGTCGTAGGGGAAACCCCACATCGAAGCAACATGGGCAGGTCCAGCTGCATCCCCACCCCGGTCAATTGGGAAAGGATACCTAGCGCTTCGTGCAACGGCATGTTGGGGACCTCCAGCTCCCCTAATGTCCACCCCAACTGCTTGACGACATCTCCCAATTCCGCCGCTGGAGGATGAACATAGCTGTCCAATCGGATCTTCTGCGGAGCCTCGGGGAGAACGGGCGCTGGTTCGGCACTCAGAATGGCGTCGGACATCTGGGAACCGGCAGCGAGACCTCCTCCTGGGAGAAAAGTCCGAAACACTTCCGGCAGGATCACCTCCTCATCACTAGCCTTTGGCTCCTCTCGCACATCGACTTCTGCTACTCCATTGGGCAGATCGCTACTAGGTTCCTTCGTGCCTGGTACCTCGGGGGCAGCTTCCACTGGATCGGGATCCTCTCCCGGGGAAGACTGTGGTTTCTCTTTGTCCGAATTCCCAACAGGCGGTGTCCACGCAGCAGCATTCGGTGGCTCGGCCACCTTGGGCTGGAAGATGCTCGGATCCGGGGTCGGCGCTGCAGCGATCGGTTCCTTCGGATTGGGCTGATCTTTTTCCTGAGGCCTTTGTCGATCGTCTTTGGCAACTTGTGGGCCTTCGATTCGCGGGGGAGCGACCGCAATATCTTCCCTGTTCTGTTGATTCTGGAAGAGTCGTACAAAGGCTAGGAATCCCGCACCGGCGGCCAGCAATCCGATCAATCCTAAGGTGATCGCCTGAAGCCATCGCCGCGAGCTGCTGAGTCGATCGGCAGACCAGTTCTGCGGCAACTCCAGGGGGACCACTTGAGACGCCGCATCGACCGTCCGATCGTCGCTCGAACCGCGTTGGCTCTGCGGTGCAGGAGTTGGCGCCGGCGACAAAGGAGTTGTGGCTGTCGCGGGCGCGGGATCATTGCGGAAGCCACGTTTCCCGGCCAACTGGGAATCTGGCGATTCCGCCTTCGAATGAGGCGCAGTCCCTCCCAGCGACTCGTCCGCCCCCCGGGTGATCGCCTCCGAATCCAACGCCTCTCCCTCTGGCGGCCGAACGAAGACTCGCCGAGGATCGATCACTTCCACCGGCTGACTGCAACGGGGGCAAGCGATCGTTCGTCCGAGCAGACTTTCCTTGGCTACCCGCAGTTTTCCTTGGCAGGAAGGGCAAACGATTTGAAACGGTTCCATTGCAGACGGTTCCTTCCGGTTTCCGAACCCAGCCCCTCCAAATCCAGACCTTGCGCCCCCAGCCCCTTCAGACCCAGCCCCTTCAGACCCAGCCCCTTCAGACCCAGCCCCTTCAGACCCAAGTCCGAAAAAAACCAAGTCCGAAAAAAACCAGGTCCTGAAAACGATACCCCAAGGAGCGATGGGCGGGGTAAGCCTCCAGGGTCCATCGACCGGCCCCACTCCTCGCCAACAGCTCCCTGACACCTCACCTTCCGAATTCTAGCCATCTTCACCGCAACAAGCCATAAAACCGACGCCAAACCAGCCGCCAACCTGCCATCTGCCGTTCGTCTTCAGGTTCCATCCGCACGGCAGATGGCTTGCAAACGTGGTACACTTCTCCCGCGGGCGAACTGGCCGAAAAGTCTGGTCCAGCCGCGACTTCTTTCCTTTCTGAGGACCTGTGTCGATGATGCTGGAGTGGTTGCTGGGCACTGGCTTGACTGGATCTGGATTGTTGGCCGCAGGTGGTGCCGTTGCCGTCGATGGATCTTCGACGGCAATGGGTGCCGCGATCGCTCTGATTGCGCTAGCCGCGATGGAAATCGTCCTGGGGATCGACAACGTCGTTTTTATCTCCATCATCACGGCAAGACTCCCCAAGGAAAGCCAAGCCAAAGCGCGTCAATTAGGACTCCTCTTGGCGATGGTACTTCGGGTCGTTCTGATTCTGAGCATCTTCTGGATCATGCATCTGGTGAAGCCGATCTTTGAAGTCGACGACCTGCTGCCCTGGCAACAGATGAAAGAGTGGTTCCAACTGAAGGACAATCAGGAGATGAACCAAGTCTCCTGGAAGGATGTCATCCTGATTCTGGGTGGACTTTTCCTTCTCGTCAAAAGTGTCAAAGAGATTCACCACCTGATTGATCCGGAACATGACGAAGATGGAAACTCCCTACGCAAACCCCCGTCATTCGCTAGCGCTCTGGCTCAGATCGCCCTGCTCGACATCATCTTCTCGCTCGATTCGGTCATCACTGCGGTCGGAATGGCGGACGATGTGCGAGTCATGATTGCGGCGATGATGATCGCGATTGTGGTGATGATGATTTTTGCCGGACCAGTCGCTCGTTTCGTGGAAGCCAATCCAACGATCAAGATGCTGGCGCTCTCCTTCTTGATCATGATCGGAGTCATGCTGGTCGCCGAAGGATTGGGGACTCACATCAACAAAGGCTACGTCTACTTCGGCATGGTTTTTTCTCTGGGAGTCGAGATGCTGAACCTGTGGGCGAGGAAAAAGAACCCACATCTAGCACAAGTCGAGGCGAATGTTTCGCGAGGGGCCGACATCTGACCAGGGCTGGCGTCGCGGGGACTTAAGCCGGGGCGCACCATCCGATTCGGGGTTTGCTTGCTCCTCAGGTCCGCATTCAATCGATGAAATGAAATTCGTTCAGGTTCATCAGCACCCGACATAGATTAGCAAGTCCCGACTCACGTCGAAGATCGACCAGCACCTGTCGCTCATCTTCGGTAGGAGTGCGGCCGATCGCCAATCGAAAGGCTCGCTCTACCTGCAGCTCCAGATCCCCTCCCACCTCCCGCTCCAGTCGTTTGGCGAAATGGCTTGCCTGCGTGACCATCATTCCATTGTTCAGCAGCGTCAGCGCCTGGATCGGGGAGATGCTCTCATTGCGTTTCTCGACGCGCATCGACGGATCGGCGCAGTCGAGGCTAGTCATGAAAGGCTGCGTCTGGCTACGAACGATCACACGGTAGATCGATCGGCGCCAGGTCTTCCAGTCGGATGGATCTGCCAAGTGGTATTCATAATGGGGCGAATGCTCCGGGTGTTCGATCACGAAATCCTGATATCCTGGTCCTCCCATCGATCCCACCAGTGTGCCGCTGACCGACAGGACCGCATCACGCACCGCCTCCGCTTCCAACTTGCGCCGATTCTGCTTCCAAAGGAACCGATTATCGCGATCGATCGCCTCTCCTTTGACTTGCCTACCCGAGTCGACCGCGCTGGCTTGCTGGTAGGTGTCCGAAAGCAGAATGTCGCGATGAAGTTGCTTGAGCGACCCGTCGCTCTCCAGAACACGTAGGGCGATCCAGTCGAGCAATTGCGGGTGGCTGGGAGCCGAGCCCATGGTGCCAAAATCATTGCTTGTTTCGACGATCCCGCGCCCGAAATGGTATTGCCAGATCCGATTGGCGATACTTCGCCACGTCAAAGGATTGTCCCGATGAGCGATCCATCTTGCCAGTTCTACCCGTCGATTCCCCTCGGTATCCCCCATGTCCATCTGGAATCGATCGGGGGCATGTCGCAGCATCGAAAGGCTGCCGGGCCTCACCAGTTCAGCCGGTTGCTGAATGTTGCCACGGCGCAGAAGATGAATCGGCCTGGGCATCCCACCACCAGCACCGGTCCCAGTGAACGCGCCGCTTCCGGTGTGAACCGTCGCGACGTAAGCCAACTGTGGAGGAGGCAGTTCCTGGATCTTCCGATCCAACTGATCCAGCCGATCATTCGCCTCCAGCCACTGTTCGAAAAGCGTTGGATTGGCTTTCTGGAAAAGCCGATTTCTCACTGCGACCCAGTGGGAAGGTGGCTGTTCCGAGGAATCGCCAGGAAACTTGCCGTCGGTCAGATTGCTTTTCTGCCATCGCGCTGGAGCTTCGATCGAATCGAAGGCTTCGACTGCTTTCCCCGCCGCAAGGTTCATCCCCTCCCGATCCCACACCTCCAGTTCCGAGATGGCAAGCATGAAGTCACCCGACCTGGGTGCCAATTCCGTCGCCTCCAGCCTTACATAACGAAAGCGTCCCTCCAGCTGGTCGAATCGCAGTGGCCGAGTCCCTGGATTGGGCTGCGATTGCTTGGTACGGTCGACCAACTCTTGAGTTGTATCATCCTCAAAGCTAGGGTCGCTTGATCCCAGAATGCGATACCGTTTGGGAAAACCAAAACCTGCACCAATCTGATTGAAGTCGTCGTAACAGGGGCGCACAGAAACGGCTGCCACGGAGATCGCCTGCCCGAGATCGACCTGCACCCATTTCTTCGCATCCGCCCGATCGCTCAGCGCGCTATGGTATCCGAATGCATCGGTAGGGTTTCCGGCTGGCTTTTGAGACGCAACCAACTGTCGCTCCACCTCGACGATCTCCTCGCCTGCCTGATCGCGAAGGAGCCGAAGTCGAGCATCCTGTTCCGCCGCCACTTCGCGCCGCTGCTGGCTCAGTGAGGCAGCAAGCTTTCCGATGGCTGGATCGGCATGGTACGCCCGATCCGCTCGATCGAGCGCCGCGAAGACGGCCTGGAGCGAATAGTAGTCTTCCTGGGTGATGGGATCGAACTTGTGGTTGTGGCATTGCGCGCAGTGGATGGTCACGCTGCACAATGTGCCGATCACATTGGCTACCATGTCATCGCGATCCAAGTGCCGGGCGATCTTGCCATCGGTCTTGGTCTCGGGGACTTCTGCGTGGCCGATAAAGTCCCAGGGGCCTGCAGAAATCATTCCCTGCGCCACAATCCCATCGGGCTGGTCTGGGAAAAGTTGGTCGCCGGCCACCTGCTGTTCAATCATCTGCACGTACGATCGGTCGTCGTTGAAAGCTCGAATCACCCAGTCGCGGTAGGGCCACGCATGCGGGCGCAGCTTGTCTTTGTCGTAGCCATGCGTGTCGCCGTAGTGGACCACGTCCAGCCAGTGTCTAGCCCATCGCTCCCCAAGCTGGGGTGAGGCCAGGAGGCGATCGACCAGCCTCTCCCAGGCATCCGGTCGATCGTCGCCAACAAATGCATCCACATCCTCTGGAGAAGGTGGTAAACCGATCAAGTCGAAGTGGATGCGGCGAATCCGTGTGGCACGGTCGGCAGAGGGAGCGGGTTGCAACGCCTCGTTAGACAGCCTCTGGCGGATGAATCGATCGATCGGAGAAGAGGCGGATGTCGCAGACCGATCTTCCGATGGAATGGTCGGCGGGGTGATCGGTTGCCATGCCCAATGAGCCACCGTCGGTGGCTGTTCGCCGCTCTCCATGGAATCTTCCCAAGGAGCCCCGCCATCGATCCAGCGGCGAAGCACCTCGATCTGCTCCCCCGTCAGCGACGGTCCCTCGGGAGGCATCCGCAGATCTGGGTCGGTCGCGCTGACTCGGGCGATCAGAAGGCTCCCCTCAGCTTTGGCAGGGATCCATGCTGGGCCGGAATCTCCACCCTGGATCGCGTCGGTGCGACGATCTAGCCGCAAGCCACCCTCGTGCTGCGCCTGATCGTGGCAATGATGACAACGCTCGCGAAAAATCGGCGCCACATCACGCTGAAAATCAATCGACTCACCTTGAATCGGCGCCACGCTCAGCAGCAGCACCAAGCAGGCCAGTACTGGCCTGCAGATCAAGCCAATGATTGTCCGAAACAAGCCATTTGGTCGGTGGGATCGGTTGCCTTGGACCATAGACTGCCCCTGGCAAAAGGAGGGATGAGGCACAAGGCGAATCGCAACCCAAAGTTTGATCCTACCCAGGCTCTGGCTTCCTCAATATGGCCCGAAATGGAAGCTTCAGCAATGGTTGGATTTAGCGGATGATCCGATCCGGGGAGAATGGGGCAGGCGTGGTCCATGGAATCGAGGCAGGCGGCGAGGCTGGGGAGCTGGGTGGCGGAAGAGCCGCTGGGCCGGCGAGAGAAGGGGGTGCGGCCAGTGCCATGGGATCGATCGATGATGGAAAACTGTTGACGCCTCCGGCATCGCCAGGGGTATCCTGACGAGGAATTGCGCCAGGAGGGGACGCAAGCGATGCGAGGGCTGGGGGCAACGAAACTGACTCGGGAACCACCACAGGCTGACGAAGGCTGTTGGCTGGCAGGTCCCTCGGAATCGCTGAATCGCCCAGGGTTTCGGGCGACGGTTTGGAGCTTACCGGCCTGGCGGCGATGGCGGGCTGGTAGGGAGAGGCAGACGACTCGATGGGCGCAATCGCGCTAGCCAACCGAACTCCCTGTGCGTTCGTAACGCGGGAGGAATTCTCAGCGATCGCCACGGAGCGACGGGATAGTCCGAGCGCCACCGCCGTGTAGGGCTGGATCGCACCGCGTCCATTGGCCACCCACTGATTCCATGCCGTCTGCAACTTGCCCACCAGGGGATACCCGTAGTGATGCTCCAGCGCCGCAACCCAATCTTCGGTGCGCATGCCGGATTCGACGAACTGCACGAAAGCCTGTGGCCCAGACTGTTCGATCAAGAACTTCGCGACGCTGTAGCCTTGTGCGTAGAGCGGCATGATATCGGATGGGTATTCTTTCATCCGAAACATTTCGGCGAACGCGATCCCGCGCCCCTCCTGCAGGAATTGAATCAGATACTTCTCGTGCTTGGCCGTCTCACTGACATGCTCCATTGTCGAGCAAGCTCCTTCGTCAGCCCATCGAGGAATCGGCTTTCCAAGGGGTGCCAGATGAGTCGCCAGGATGGTGTGCGTGATCTCATGAGGCAGCACGCTATCGAGGATCCGTTCTTCACTCCCTTGCACCTGCATCCGCCACCCCGTAACGCTACCACCGATGAGGGTGAAAGAGGTCGATCCACCAGCCCCCAACCTCTGAGAAGCTCGCACGCTGATCGGACATGGCTGTGGCCAGTCGGGAAGTTCCTGGCCCAGCCAGTACTTGGCCAACTGCGATCGATAACGCTCGGCCGCCTCGGCCATCGTGTCGGCTTGTTGCTGGGAGGAGGCGAGGACGATGAAATTGCGGGTAACGGCTCGTCCCATGCCAGCGGCGACCTGCTGTGGCGGGATCCCGGATGCGACTCCAGGGACCATTACCACCGGGGCAAGGGTTGGGGAACTGGGATACGGAATCATCGGCATGGCCGGAACGGGCTGGGCGGAGATACCGACCGGGACTCCCGCTGGCAGGTATTGCGCCGCCGCCATTTCCAGGCTCAAGCTGAACCAGCCGGATACCAGAAGATAGATAATTGCGCGCAATACTACTGGACGAACGTGTCGAGCTTCCATGCTCTTGGACTCCATCGCCTGGGCCCAACTTGACGAAAGGCCAGCGGAATCGTGTGGTCGATTGATACTGTCGATTCCAGAGGCAGGCCGTCTCGATCGCAGATCAGAAATCGCGGATCGGAAACCGTGCACCCCTTGCGTGCGGACTCCTCCATGAGCCCGCAGGTGGAGGAGTCTAGAGGCAGTCGCAGACGGGGAGCCAGTTCAAAGCAGAGGATTCGAGCGAGTCGGAGTGGGATTTCCCGGCTTAGCTAGCAACCTCACCGCCCCCTGGATGCTGGCATTGCGTCCGGGACTGCGAGCCCTCAAGTAGCCGACAGCTCCACAACTTCTTTTGCTAGCTCTCCTTCCCAATTGGTGCCACCCACCTTTTGCGTCCTTTGCTGGCATTCGCATCCCAAAGGCTGCGATCCCACTGGGCCTCGTGATGCGGTTTGTAACGCTTTGAACCGCGATGGCCCCAAAGACTGGGCGATGTGCATGGCCGAGACGGCCATGCCACGGGGTGATGCAGATTCGCATGGGATAAGCTAGCTATAGCTATCACCCCAATTGGTGCCACCCACCTTTTGCGCACCTTCCCAATTGGTGCCACCCACCTTTTGCGTCCTTTGCTGGCATTCGCATCCCAAAGGCTGCGATCCCACTGGGCCTCGTGATGCGGTTTGTAACGCTTTGAACC